>Ga0182013_10004399_pt1 | contig 16946 bp, 18 predicted proteins | sample 612S2MmetaG_FD_120487 | JGI IMG/M metagenome (GOLD analysis project Ga0182013, IMG submission 120487) | Permafrost microbial communities from Stordalen Mire, Sweden - 612S2M metaG | ecosystem: Environmental > Terrestrial > Soil > Wetlands > Permafrost | place: Sweden: Stordalen | collected...
CGTCGGCGTCCAGCATTCGATGGCGCCGAGGTCCACGAGGATGTCACGGACCCGGCGGCGTAGTTTCTGGCGTTCGGTCAATCCACCCGGTTCGGGCCACGTGGGCGTGCGCCGAGGGATCCGTCGGTACCCGTAAAGACGGGCCACCTCCTCGATGACGTCCGCTCGGCCGGCGACACCACTTCGAATGTCGGGGCGCGACGTCGGCGCCACGACGCGCACTCCGTCGCCTTCTGCGGTCACTTCAAAGTTGAGACCGCGCAAGAGCGTGGTCGCCTCGTCGAGTCCGATGGTCACGCCGAGGAGCCGCTCGATGTCGCGTTCAACGACGATGATCCTCGGCGACGCGGGCGTCTCACCGCGTACGTCGAGCGGGTCGGCCAGCCACTGCAGTTCGGGGCAACTCTCCGCGAGGATGGCCACGAATCGGGCCGCCGCGCGCAGTGCCAGTTCGGGATCGACGCCGCGCTCGAACCGATTGGACGCCTCACTGCGCAGCCCATGACGTTTTGAACTTCGCGCCACGCTCATGGGATCGAAGTAGGCGGCCTCCAAGAGGACGTCGGTCGTCGTCGCGCTGATCTCGCTCGAGGCACCGCCCATGATGCCAGCCAGTCCGAGCACCGTGTCGTCGCCATCGACGATCACACAGTCTTCACCGGTGTCACCAAGCCCGCGGCCACTCTGCGCGAGGGGACGCTGCACGCCGTCGAGCGTCTCGAGTGTTTCACCGGCGCGGGCCCGTCGAGCACGCAGTGTCTGCTTGGCCACGTGCGCGGCATCGTAGGGGTGGGTGGGCTGCCCGAGTTCGAGCATCACGAGGTTTGACGCGTCGACGACGTTGGAGATCGGTCGCTGTCCGGCACTCTGGAGCCGCGCCGCGACCCAGGCCGGCGACGGTCCGACTTTCACCTGACGCAGTACCGAGACCGTGAGTCGACCGCAGAGATCGGGGTCCTCGATGCCGGCACTCGCGTAGGAGTCAGAACTCTCACTGGTATTCGTTTCTGCGAGTTTCGGTTGCGCGAGATCTCGACCGAGACGCGTCGCCAAATCACGCGCCACGCCCATCACCGACCACGCGTCGGGTCGGTTGCCCTCGACGGTGATGTCAAAGACCACGTCGGGCGTAATTGCAAGGGCCTCGAGCAGGCTCATGCCCACCACGGGATCGATGAGGTTATCGAGGAGCATGAGCCCGGAGTGGTCATCGCCTAGTCGCAGCTCCGTGGCGGAGCACAGCATTCCGTTGGAGGTCACGCCGCGCATTGTGCGCCGCGCAATCTCGAAGTTACCCGGAAGGACCGCCCCAATGGGTGCGAGCGGGACGTGGTCCCCCACCGAGATGTTCATCGCGCCACAGACGATCTCGAGGGGACCATCGTTCGCGTCCACGACGACGAGTCGAACACGATCGGCGCCCTCGATCGCACGAATCTCGTCGATGCGTGCGACGACGACGTCCTTCAGGCCTTCGCCGACGTGCTCGATTCCCTCGACGACGAGTCCGAGGTCGTCGAGAATCTCGCGAAGTTCATCGTTCGATTCGGGAAGGTCCACGAACTCACGCAGCCACGACAGGGATATCTTCACGAGAACTGCTCCAGGAACCGTGTGTCGTTCTCAATGAGTGCGCGCATATCCGCGATCTCGTGGCGCATCTGTGCGCACCGATCAATGCCGAAGCCAAAAGCGAAGCCGCTCCACTCTTCGCTATCGATGCCGACGGCGGCGAGCACCGCGGGATCGACGACGCCGCATCCACCCAGTTCAATCCAGCCGGTGTTCGAGCAGGTTCGACATCCCTCGCCGCGACAGATCGTGCAGGTCACTTCGAACTCCGCGGACGGCTCGGTGAAGGGGAAGTAACCCGGTCGCAGTCGCGACGCGATGTCCGGTCCGAAGTAGGCCCGCGTGAAGGTCTCGATGACACCGGCGAGGTCAGCGAAGGCGATGCCGCGGTCGATGACGAGTCCCTCGATCTGGTGGAAGGTCGCCAGATGGCGCGGGTCAGGGGTGTCGCGGCGATAGCAACGTCCGGGCATCACTGAATGGATGGGCAGAGTGTTCGAGGCGACCGCGGCCTCCATCAAGTGAATCTGCGTGGGCGACGTGTGGGTACGCAGTACCACCGTCTCTGGTTCGCCGAGGTCCACGTAGAACGTGTCCCACATGCCGCGCGCGGGGTGCGCCGGCGGGATGTTGAGCGCCTCGAAGTTGTACCAATCACTCTCAACTTCGGGGCCTTCGGCGACGGTGAAACCCATGGCGACGAAGACGTCCTCGAGTTCACGCTGGGTGATGGCGACCAAGTTCGGGTGCCCGACAGACGCGGGCCATTGCACGCCACCGACGACGACGTCGCCCAAATCCAGACGGTCGAGCGCCAGCACCTCAACGCGCGCGAGAGCTCGTAGCTCTTCGCGACGGTCTTCCAGCGCACCCTCGACCACTCGTCGGGCCTCTTGGAGTCTCGCTCCGGCGTCCTTGCGGTCTTCGGGAGCGAGTACGCCGAGCGATTTCTGCAAGGTCGAAAGTACCGAGCGACGTCCGGTGATGGACGCCTCGTTCTCACGCAGTTCGTCGATCGTCGCCAGAGCGGCGATGCTCGAGAGCAGTTGGTGCGTCTGATCGGCGAGATTGTCGAGGGGTGAGGTGGTCATGACGATTAAAGGCTAGGGGTTGGCGGATGGTCGATGGCGTTACCACGCTGCCACAGTGCCTCGAACGCAACGAGTGAGGCGGCCACGCCCGCGTTGAGTGATTCGCTGCGCCCGGCCATGGGAATCGAGATGGAGCGATCGCACCTCGCAATCACGTCTCCGCTCAGACCTTCGGCCTCGTTGCCGATGAGCACGACCGTCGCGATGGTGAAGTCGGCGTCACGGTGGCTGGTGCCGCCACGCACGACGGTGGCGAATGTCTGGGCGCCCAAACCCGAGAAGTGTGCGAGCGTGGCGTCGAGCGTGGCGACGCAGACGTCGAGATGGAAGATGGATCCGGCCGTGGCTCGAAGCGTCTTGGGGTTATAGGGATCGACCGACTGTCCCGTGAAGACCACCGCGGTGGCCCCCGCGGCGTCGGCCGAACGGATGATCGTGCCGGCGTTGCCCGGATCTTTTAGATCGTGCACGACGAGGATCAGCCCCCGACAGGCGAGGGCTTCGACGTCATTCGACGCGAAGCGAACGGCCGCGAGGATCGGTTGGGGTGTCTGGGCGTCGGCCACTTTGGCCAGCACGCCGTCGTCGAGCGCGAAGACGCGTACGCCCAGGTCATTCGCTTGGTTGATGAGCGCCACCACCGCGGGCGAGGACTCCTCGTTCGCGTCCACGTAGATCGCCTCGAACTGGGCGCCGCTCGCGAGCGCCGCCGCCACGAGGTCGGGACCTTCGATGACGCAGACGCCCTCGCTCCAGCGCAGCGATCGTTTCTGGACCAGCCTGCGCAGTCGGCGCACTCGCTGGTGCGACGACCCCAACCGCTCGATCAGGACGACTACTTCGTGAGTGCGGCGCCGGCCTGGGCGACGATCGCCGCGAAGGCGGCGTTGTCGTTCACGGCCAGGTCCGCCAGGATTCGACGGTCGACTTCGATGCCCGCGGCGTTGAGACCCGCGATGAACCGGCTGTAGCTCATGCCGTGGGCCCGGGTTCCCGCGTTGATCCGCTGGATCCAGAGACGTCGCATGTCGCCCTTGCGCGCACGACGGTCACGGAATGCGTAGACGCCCGAGTGCTGCACGGCCTGGTTGGCGGAGCGGAAGGTCCGGCTGCGGTCACCGTAGTAACCCTTGGCCTCTTCCAGAATCGCCTTGTGGTGCTTCTTGGCGTTAACCGCCCTCTTTACGCGTGCCATAAATGTCCTTCTCTCTTCTCGATCTCTCTACAGGCCCATGAGGCGTTTGGTCTTCTTCTCCAACGCCTTGGGCAGGTCCGTCTCACGTCCGAGGCGACGCGCGCGCACGGATGACTTCTTTTCCATGAGGTGGCCGCGGAAGGCCTTGCGTCGGCGCAGTTTGCCGCTGCCGGTCACCTTGATTCGCTTCTTGGCACCGCTGTCTGTCTTCATCTTTGGCATTTCAGCCCTCCTCTGCGTTCGCTTCCACCGAAACACTCGGTGCGGCTACTTCTTGTTCTGCGACTCTCGGGCTCTCAGCCACTTTGGGCTTCGCCTTCTTTTCTGGTCCGAGGACCATGATCATGTTGCGACCATCGAGCTTCGCGGCCGACTCGACCTTGGCGACATCGTCGAGCTTCTCGACGATCCGATCAAGGATCTTCTTGCCCAGTTCGGGGTGCGCTGATTCGCGTCCACGAAACATGATGGTGACCTTCACCTTGTGACCATCGTTCAGGAACTTCTCAACGAGTCGCGTCTTGGTATCGAAGTCCCCGGGACCGATCTTCGGCCGGTACTTCATCTCCTTGACGCCGACGTTGAGGGTCTTTCGACGCGATTCCTTGGCCTTTTGCGCCTCGTCGAACTTGAATTTCCCGTAGTCCATGATGCGACAGACGGGTGGTTGCGCGGTGGGCGCAATCTCAACAAGATCCAGGTCGAGGCTTCGGGCCAACGCCAATGCTTCGCGGGTTGCCATCACGCCACGTTGGTTTCCCTCGTTGTCGATCAGTCGAACCGTCTCCACGCGAATACGTTCATTGACGCGGTGGTCTCCAGGCACTGTTGCGATAACTCTCTCCTTGCTCTTCGTGGCGCCTCGATGGCGCCACCACGGCAAGCGGGTCGCAAAACTCCTGGGAACCCGGCGCACATTGGTGGCCAGGTGGACGTTGGCACTGCCAACCTCACTTGCTGAACTGCCCAAGTACTTTAGCAGACCGCGTTCCAGCTCCGTTCCCCGACCCGTTCCATCACGTCGTCACGGCGGAGATTTCCTTGGCCGCGATACCTTACTGGGATGACAGATGAGCACAATGAGACGTCCTTCGACGAGTCAGACGAGATTGCCTACCTACGCTCGACGCCCGTAGAGACCGTCCTGGGGAACCATTTCTTCGTCCTCTTGCAACTGGCCGCACTCCAGCTGAGCGCCACGCCGGCGAACCTCACGGGCGCGCAGCTGGTCATCGACACCATCGCCGCGATGCTCCAGGCCGGGGGTAGTCGACTCGGTGAACACGTGGATCTCTACAAGAACGCCTTGGCCGAGGTGCAGCAACTCTACGTGCGAGCGGCCACCGGGCCCTCGACGACGACCACCCCCGAGCAGGAGTAGTCCCCGCCTCGTTCAGCCTTCGACGGCGAACGTGAAGTTGAGTGCGAGCCCGCCCATGGAGCTCTTGGAGGTCGTCATCGAACCGCCGAGTCCCTCGACGATGTCAGCCATGATGCTCATGCCGAGGCCCGAACCGCCGGTCTCTCGTGAGCGCGACTGATCGAATCGACGGAAGCGTTGCGGGCGCACGCCGTACTCCGGAAGACCCCCGCCACCGTCTTCGATCACGAGCTGCACGTTGGGGCCGTCGAGGTGAAGACGAACCCTCACCGCGCTCTCCTTCGACGTGTGGCGGATGATGTTGGAGAAGGAGTTCGTGATCAGTCGATCGATCAGGTCTTCGCGTCCGCGGATCGCCAGACCGCCAGCGATGTCGCGCGTGACCTCGCGTTCGGGATGATCGCTGACGAACTCGTCGGTGCGCGCGCTCACGAGTGTGCTCAGCGCGACGCGCTCATCGAGGTGGTGTGGGACCTCACGGGCCTCCGCTGAGAGGAGGAGGTCGGCGACGAGGGCGTCCATGCGATCCACCTCTCGGCGCACGCGCTCGACCGCACGCGCGCGCTGCTCCTCATTGATGGCGGGATTGGTGAGCAGTTCGTTGTAGCCCTTGATGACGGTGAGGGGCGTTCTGAGTTCGTGCGACGCGTCACCCACGAACTGCTGCATCGCTTCCACGCTGCGGGTCTCGATGGCGATGCGCTGTTGCAACGCCACGACCATCGTGGCCAGCGCCGCCTGGAGTTCGCGGACGTCGCGGCTGCCCACGCTCGGGGGGATCTGTCCCTGGTCGTCCCCCTTCGCGACGTCACTGGCGTAACCGATCAAGCGTTCCATCGTGCTGAGGTCCTTGCGCATGACGAGCCGGGCGAACACCATCATCACGAGGGCGACGATCAGACCCGTCAGCGCCACCTCTCGGATGAGGTGCTGACTCTGTTCGCTGATCTGTGACGTCGAACCGGCGACGAGGAGGTAGTCACCTCCCCCGATGTACACCGAGCGAACTCGAAACCCGGGCAGCGTGGACAGTGACGTGACGAATTTGAGCGACGCCTTCGCGTCGGCGAGCGTGGGCTTCTTTCGAAGCGGCACGAAGCCGGAGTTCACCTGCACCACGCCCCCCGAGGGATCGACGACGTCAAGGGTGAGGTCGTAGGTGTTCGCCTGGACCACGTTGAGCGCGTTACTCAGCGCGGCGGTCGGGTCACCCCGGCCACTGCGCACGACGACGTTGATTTTGTCGTTGAGGACGGTGTACTGCGAACGGGTGCTCGCCTCCACGGCGAACCAACCCACGGAGAGCGCGACCAGGGTGGTGAGGACGATCAGGAGGATCGTCAGTCGAGTGGCAATCTTCACTTTCCCGCGGTCCAGGTGACGAGCTTGAAGCCCACGCCCCGAACGGTGGTGATCGGTGCGAAGTCGCCGTGGTGGATCTTGCGTCGTAGGTACGAGATGTAGGTGTCGAGGACCGAGGTCTCGGAGTCGAAGTCGATGTTCCACACTTCGCGCAGCAACAACTCGCGCGTCACCAGGCGATCCTTTCGTTCCAGCAGCACTTCGAGGAGTCGAAACTCGGTCGCCGAGAGCGTGACCGGCTCGTCGTTCACCGAGATCTCGTGCGTGTCGACGTTCATCAGAATGGGCCCCGCGCTCAGCACCAGGTCGTCCACCGCCTCAGCGTTCGAGCGGCGCAGGATCGCCGCGATGCGAAGCAGGATCTCCTCGAGGCTGAAGGGTTTGCGCACGTAGTCGTCCGCACCGAAGCGCAGCCCCTTGGCGACGTCCACCGGGGAGTCACGCGCCGAGAGCATCAGTACCGGCGTTTGGGTGTCGTGTTCTCGCAGTTTGGCCAGGAACTCGAATCCATCCATGGTGGGCATGTTGATATCCACGATGCACAGGTCGGCGTTGTGGCGTCGCAGGACGTCGAGCGCCTCCGCCCCGTTCGTAGCGACCTCGGTCTGGTAGCCGGCAATCTCCATGGCGTCGCGCAGTAGATCGCGGACGCCGGGCTCGTCGTCAACTATCAAAATCGTGGTCATCGAACACCTCGCATTGATTGAGCGTACCCGCCCACTTCTGGTCACTCACGAGGAGTTTTCCATGTTCCGAACTTCACAGCCAATAAACAAGCACCTCACAGGCTTTTCAAAAACTGGATTTCTACTGTGGGAACTGTTCCTTTGAAAGGGGTCCATATGAAGAAGTTCAGTACACGAGGCGTTGTGGCAGTCGCCATGATTGCGGCCATGGGTATCAGTACCCCTGCGATCGCATTCGGCGCAAGCTCATCGTCAGCATCATCCTCGACGCACATTTCGCTGTCGGCACACACGGACGGTCCGTGGAAGGCCTACCGCAAGCAAGAGGACGCCTACCTGAAGCAACTCAAGGTCATCAATCGCACGTTCCAGGCGAGCGTTGCCGTTGCGCGCAAAGAGTACTGGGCCGCCATCAAGGCGTCCAAGGGCTCTTCGGACCGCGCAGCCGCCCGTGCCGCCGCCCGTGCCGCGCTGACGGTCTCGATTGCCAACGCCATGGGTGCGCGCTCTACCGCGCTCGTCAGTCTTGGCGCCCCGCCGAACCCACCGGCCAACGGTGCTGATTCAGCCTGGATCGTCTCGCTGCACGGCATCAACGAGACCTACCGCCTGGCAGTAGCCGCTGCGGACGCCGCGTTTGCAACCGCGTTCCCCAGCGCCACCACTGCACCTGAGCGTGCCGTCGTTCGTGCGACCCTCGCCCTGGCCGTGGCCAACGCTGAGGTTGCCCGAGCTGCCGCGCTGGTAGCCCTCGGCCCACCGCCGGCGCCAACACCCACGACGACGACCACGACGGTCCCGTCGACGACCACGACGGTTCCCGCCACCACGACGACGACCACCGCCTAGTCACCGCATCTCCCTTAATCGGCGCGCTGTCCTGCGGGACAGCGCGCCGATCCCTTTTGGCGCCCCGACCTCTGAAGCGACCGTCGTATGAATCCGCAGCGTCGCTGAACCTTCGCGGATGATTCTCACAACCGAAAATCATTGGATTCACAGGATTCTCAAAGATTGTGTCAGTACGCTTTTGAGTACTCCATTGAAAGGTCTCGACATGAAAGGTTTGGCTGCTCGCTCGGTTGCGGCGATGGCCATCATGGCGACGCTCGCCGTTGGAACCCCTCTCGTCTCCTCAGCGGACTCCAGTACCTCGACGACCACGACCACGACCACGTTGGTCATTACCACCCTGAAGCAGTATCGAGCGGCCGAGAAGCTCTATTTGGCCAAACTGAAGGTGATCAACGACACGTTCGTGGCCGCGGTCGATGTCGCGAAGGCCAATTACGCCGCCACCATTTCGGTGGCCACCAACTCCGCCGAGCGCATCAGCGCTCGAGCCACCATGCGCCTCGCCATCGCCAATGCGACGATCGCCCGGGCCGGTGCGTTGATTGAGCTCGGCAAAGCGCCCGTGAAGCCAAAACTTCACAAGTCCGTCGCCTAGGAAGTCGCGACGTACGCTCGATCGCGCGGGTGTGCCGCTCAGACAGTCTCAATCTCTGTGACTTCGTCGTGACCACGTCGACCGACTGACCGCCGAGCTCGGGCTTTCGCCCCGACGGCGATGGTTCGTGTCCCATCAGAGATATCGACGCAGTGAAAACTCAGTTCAACGTCGTCCACACTTCGAAAGACGCCCACGCCACGAGCCTCATCGAAAGAGGCGATGGTCCCCAGGACCTCCACTACGCCCCTAGGGTTCCTTGTTGGAGCAGCGAGACCATCTCGAGAGCGGTGAGTGCCGCTTCGCGTCCCTTGTTGCTCTCGTCAGGACGAGAGCGGTCACGAGCTTGCGCGAAAGTCTCGGTCGTGAGGACGCCAAACACCACCGGCACTCGACTACTGAGCTGGACGTCCTGGACACCGCGGGCACACTCCCCCGAGACAATCTCGTAGTGGCTCGTCTCGCCGCGCACGACGGCGCCGAGCGTGATCACGGCGTCGACCGGACGCTCGCCGTCGGCAAACGCCAGGGCTAACAGAGGAATCTCGAAGGCGCCCGGGACCCAGCCAAGGGAAATGTCACTTCGATCGACGCCGGCTTCGTGGAGCGCGTTCAGCGCTCCGTCGAGCAGGCGCAGGGTGATGGCACCGTTGAAACGACTGCAAGCGATGCCGATTCGCACGCCTCGGCCCAGGTGCGAACCCTCGAGGTGTTCGCCGACGCGCGCGCGAACGCCGTCGAGGGCCTTGAGGTCGAGTTCGCTGTCCTCACTCGACGCCATCGAGTCCCCCGAGCATGTGACCCATTCGCTCACGCTTGGTGCGCAGGTAGTCAATGTTGAACGCCGTGGGATTCGTTTCGAGCGGCACGCGTTCAACGATGTTGAGACCGAAACCTTCGAGGCCGCCGCGCTTGCTCGGGTTATTGGTGAGGAGTCGCATCGAGGTCACCCCGAGGTCGACGAGGATCTGCGCCCCGATGCCGTACTCTCGCGAGTCGACGGGAAGGCCCAGTTCGAGGTTGGCGTCGACGGTGTCGCGACCGTCCTCTTGGAGCGCGTAGGCCTGGATCTTGTGCGCCAGGCCAATGCCGCGACCTTCGTGACCGCGCAGGTACACGACCACGCCGGCGCCCTCGGCGGCCACCTTGGCGAGCGCCGTCTGGAGTTGGGGGCCGCAGTCACAACGCAGCGACGTGAAGACGTCACCGGTCAGGCACTCAGAGTGCACCCGGACGAGCACGTCGGGGGTCGTTGAAATGTCGCCGTAGACGAGGGCCATGTGCTGTTCCCCGTTCAAGACACTCTCGAAGACGAAGGCCTGGAACTGACCGAACTCCGTCGGGAGCGAGGCTTCGGCGATGCGGCGCACCAGTTTCTCGGAGTGGCTTCGATAGCGAATGAGATCGGCGATCGAGATGATGGGGAGGTCGTGCTCCTTGGCGAAGGCCTCGAGTTCGGGTAGCCGGGCCATGTCGGACTTGTCAGCCGTGACGATCTCACAGAGCACGCCCGAGGGGTACTTTCCCGCGAGTCGACAGAGGTCGACGGTCGCCTCGGTGTGGCCGGCGCGCTTGAGGACGCCGCCTTCGCGGTAGCGCAGCGGGAAGATGTGGCCGGGACGGTTCAGGTCGTTGGAGCGGGTCGCGGGGTCGATGAGCGCACGGATGGTCGCGGCGCGGTCGCTCGCGGAGATGCCGGTCGTCGTGCCGTGACGGAAGTCGACCGTCACCGTGAACGCGGTGCGCTGGGCTTCGGTATTGGCCACCACCATCAGGGGCAGGTCGAGTTCGTCGGCCCGCGACGATTCGAGCGGTACGCAAAAGACGCCCGACGTGTACTCGAGGTAGAAGGCCATGCTCTCGGGCGTGACGTCCTGAGCGGGCATCACCAAGTCGCCCTCGTTCTCGCGGTCCTCGTCATCCACGACCACGACCATGCCGCCACCGCGCAACTGCGCAATGGCCTCTTCGATCGTTGACAGCGCCATCAGACCTCCACGTCTATTCGAATATCTTCCCCTACTTGGCGGACATCAACGACCCGACCACGGCGAAGTACGGCAATTGTCGGGGTTGACAGCCCCGCTAGGGCGCCCAGCGTACCGGTCGCGCCGCCAAAACTGGCCGACTGATACCAGACGACGTGATTCACCAGTCCGGCCTCCAGAAACGAACTGGCCGTCGTGGGACCACCCTCCACGAGCAGTTGGAGCACGTCATGCTGGGCCAGTTCGTCGAGCACGTGGCCGAGGTCGCCACTCAGTTCGAGACAAGGACGAACCTTCGCTCCCTCGGGCGCGGTACCGAGAACGACCCGCAGCGGTTCGACCACGAGGTCGCCGAGGCGTGCGGTGAGGGCGGGGTCGTCACTTCGGACCGTGCCGGCGCCGACCAGCACCGCCTGGCTCTGCGCGCGAAGGACGTGGGCGTCTCGTCGCGCGGCCTCGCTGGTGATCCATTGACTGGTGCCATCGGCCATGGCGACGATGCCGTCGAGCGTGCTCGCCACCTTCAGCACCACGTAGGGTCGTCCGGTCACCCGGTGCCATATGTAGGGCGCCAGTTGTGCTCGTACCGCCTCCTCTTCGATGCCCACTTCCACGTCGACGCCCGAGGCCTTCAAGAGTTCGACGCCCGATCCCGACACGCGCGGATCGGGATCGATGATGCCAACGATCACCTTGGCGATGCCGGCCGCGATTATGGCCTCCGCGCAGGGACCCGTCCGTCCATGGTGCGAGCACGGTTCGAGGGTCACGACCATGGTCGCGCCCCGAGCGCCGTCGCCAGCGCGACGGAGCGCTTCGACCTCGGCGTGGGACTCGCCGGGCACTTGGGTGTGTCCTTCGCTCAGCACGACCCCGCGATCGCTCACGACGAGCGCTCCCACCCACGGGTTGGGCGGCGAGAGGAATCGAGCCTTGTCGCCCGCACTCATGGCCATCGTCATCAATTCGGAGTTGGAGAACCTCATGCCCGACCACTTCGTGCCGCGACCCGCAGGGCGTGCGCCGCCTCGAGCGGATCGGGCCGACTGAAGACCGCCGAGCCGGCGACGAGCACGTTGGCACCGGCTTCCACGACGATGGGCGCCGTCGCCACGTCGATGCCCCCGTCGACTTCAATGTCGAGGGCCAGTTCGTTCGAATCGACCTCGCGACGGGCCTCGTTGACCTTGCCCATCACGTCACCGATGAACGACTGGCCACCGAACCCTGGGAAGACCGTCATCAGCAACAGCAGGTCGATGTCGCCGAGGAATGGCGCCACCGCTGCGAAGGGAGTATCGGGATTGGCGGCGAGGCCGACACGAAGTCCGAGCGAACGTGCTTCGTCGATCAGCGACGCGGTGGCCCCGACTTCCACGTGGACCGTGCAACCGTCGGCGCCCGCGTCCTTGAACGCTTCGAGGTAGCGGCCCGGTTCGCTCATCATGAGATGGCAGTCGAAGAATCGGTCGCTGTAGGGACGCAGCGACTTGACGACGGGCGGACCGATGGAGACGTTGGGTACGAAATGGCCGTCCATGACGTCGACGTGCAACCAGTCGGTCTCCGCGTCAACCCCTCGCACCGCGTTGGCCAATGAGCCGAAATCGGCGGACAATATCGATGGCGCGATACGAAGGGCTCCAAAGGGTCCTGCGTCAGTCAGCGTCACGTGAGCAGCCTAGGCGCGCTCACAATGCTCAACCCCACATGGTGGAGCGCTCGTCGAGCCTCGCGCCGGCCCACCAGGCGTGCGCGTCCATCGAACCTTTGCCCTCCGGTCGCACCCGCAGCAGAGCCACCGTGCCACCCACCGCACCGAGTAACACGTCGTTACCGCGCCGAGTGACCTGACCGACGTCGACGTCGACTTCTGAACTACGCGCCGCTGCCTCGACGAGGAGACGGCGACCATGAACGAACGTGAAGGCCCGACCCAGTCGCACCGTGCGCAGTAGCTGTTCGCGCATCGTTGACGGCGTCAGATGGAAGTCCTCCTTCGTTAGTTTCGCCGCGTAGACGACGTCGCCCGACTGCGGCGACGCGCTCGCGAGCAACGACGTCGACGCCAGCACCTCGACGAGCGCTTTGGCGCCCACGACGGAGAGTTCGTCCAATAACTCCGTCAGCGTCTTCTCTTCGATCGTGACCCTTCGCTCGAGGTGCACGGGGCCGGTATCGAGTTCGACCTCGAGGGTCATTACACTCACCCCCGTCTCTGCGTCACCAGCCAGGATCGCGCGCTCAACCGGCGCCGCGCCGCGCCAGCGCGGCAACAAGGAGAAGTGCACGTTGAGCATCGGTGTTCGCTCGAGCACCGCCGCGGGAATCAGCGCACCGTAGGCGACGACGACGCCACGATCAACCGACACACTTCCGAGGTCGCCCAGCCGGTGCGCCACGCGAAGACCGAGCGACTGCGCTGCCACCTTGACCGGGCTCGCTGAAAGTTCACTTCCTCGACCGCGACGCCGGTCCGGCCTGGTGATGACGATGTCGACGTCGTGACCGGCCTCGACGAGTGCGCGCAGCGTCGGCACGGCCGCCTCGGGCGTGCCGAGGAATGCGACGTGCATTTACTCACCCAGCAGTAGGTGCAATCCGTCAGGATCGGAGCTCGAGACTTCGAGACTGCGCTGACGAAGTATCTGCTTCGCTTCCCGGCGCTGATCCGCGTCTAAGCGTTCAATGAGCAGCACGCCGTCGAGGTGATCCATCTCGTGTTGAAAGATCCGACCCTCGTACTCGTCGGTCTGAATGTCGATCTCGTTGCCGTCGAGATCGAAACCAACCAGGTGCACCGCGTTGGCCCGGGTGATCTCCCAACTAAGTCCGGGGACCGAGAGGCATCCCTCCTCGAAGGTCCACTCGCCGTCCGTCTCGAGAATCCTCGGGTTGACGACCACGAAGGGGCCCTCACCCTTGTCGTAGACGAAGAGGCGCTTTTGCACGCCGACCTGATTCGCGGCGAGGCCCACGCCGGGCGCCTCGTTCATCGTTTCAATCATGGTCTGGGCCAACGCGGCGATCTTGCCGTCGATGTTCTCCACGTCGGTCGTGACCTGGTTCAGCACCGGGTCGCCGTACGTTCGAATTGGCAGCGTCGTCACTCCCCCACTTTACCGCCCGTTCATCGCACGGGTCCCGCGCTACTGCACCGCGACGCGCAGCTTGCCCGCCGGTCGCGTCGCGCCGCGAAGCGCGCCAGTGAGGGTCGCGACGTCGCGCGCGCGTACGGTGAAGCCGCCCTCGAAGCGATGCACCGACACGTCGTTCGTCAGTTGCGCAACGAACTCATGCGCCCCTTCTCCAGAGACCTCGGCCTCGGCGCCGTACGGCGCGAGACCGAGGAGTCGGGCCGTCGCGACCTCCTCTTCGATGAGGTCGTCGAACCGTGCCTGCACCAAGGCGTCGAGGACCGGATCATCGGAACGACGAGTCTGAAGGACGACCTCACCACGATGTTCGCTTCGCGAACCCACGAGCCGCCCGGCCTTGGCGACCGCCGTGATGGCGCTTCGTCGCGCGGAGGCCCGTGGTGCGAGCAGGTACTGGTCGAAATCAACGAAGATGACGACGCCGCAGCGGCGCACTCGCTGCCACACCGCCTCGGTACCCACGACGACCCTCGAGAGCGGGGCATCGATGTCGTGTGACGCCGTCACCTCGGTGACCTCTTGGCTCAATTGCGCCGCCACGTCGCGCGACAGCGTGGTGACGCCCGCGCGCACCGGCTTGAGGTTGGTTGCCGTGCACGCGCGACAGAAGTTGGCACGAAGCTCGTGTCGATCACGGCACGTGAGCTGACCGTCGACCACTTCTTCACCCTGGCCGCACACGGCGCATCGCGCCAACTCTCCGCACTTCTGACAAGCCACCAGACGGCCCGTGCCGAGTCGCTGCAGGACGACGACGACGGCGACGCGTTCGGGACCCTCCAGCGCTCGATGGGCCGCGAGGAGTGCCTCGCGCGAGAGGACGCCGTCGTGCGGGTCGCTCAGTCGTCGATCGACCACGTTCACGCGGGGCCAACCCACGCTCGTCGGTCCCCACTGACGATACGGTTCGTCGTCGAGCAGCGCTGGTGACGGCAGACTCGACGTGCACCACAACGGCGCACGGTCTCGTCGACACCGTTCTCGCAACATCGTGACCGCGTCCCACGTCGGAGCCCCTTGCGAGCGATACGACTCGTCATCGGCGTCGATGACGATCGCGCCACTGACCTTGGCGACGGGCGCGAGCGCCGTACCACGAGCACCCACCACGACGGGCCAGCCGGCGCGCATCCGGTCCCACTGCGACTCCCCGAACGCCACGGCGCAGCCGCGCTGCTCGAGTCGGCCTCGAAGGCGCTGCGCCCACGATTCGGTGGGTACGAGCACGAGGAGCGATCCCTCACGCTCACGGCAGGTCTCGTAGGCGCTCAAAATGAGCGGCAACGGATCCGTCGTGGGGGCGACCTCGAGTACACCGGGCGCGACGTCGGTGACGTCGACGAGGGTGGACCGCGCCAGAGCCTCGGCCCTCGGCGCATCGGGCAGTGTCGTGACGAGATGTTTTGGTGAGCTCGCGAGGAGAAAACGGCTGAGGGGGCTGTACCATCGTTCACTCGCCCACGTGAGCAGGGCCAACAGGGACGGCGGCGGTCCGAAGCCGAGCCACTTCGTCAGTGGCTTCAGGTCACCCGACGCATCGACGTCACCGGTCACCCACCCACGGACCGATCGGTGATGGAAGTCGACGCGCACCCGGTCGCCAACGCCCACCTTGGCGGTCTTCTCCGTGACGAGATAGTCGAAAGGCCGATCGACCGCGGCCACCTCGGTGACGATGCGGACCGCGCGCTCGGCGCTCACGCTTACAGCGACAGTTCTCGGCGCAGGTCGTCAACGCGGGGCGTCTGCTCCCAGGTGAAACCCTGGTCGCTTCGGCCGAAGTGACCGTAGGCGGCGGTGCGCTGGTACAGCGGACGACGTAGGTCCAGGTCGCGGATGATGGCGGCCGGTCGCAGGTCGAACAGGGCATCGACGGCCTTGGCGATGGTCGCACGGTCCACGCGCTCCGTGCCAAAGGTATCGACGAGCACCGACACGGGACGCGCGACACCGATGGCGTACGCCACCTGTACTTCGCAGCGCTCCGCCGCACCCGAGGCGACCACATGTTTGGCGACCCAGCGCGCGGCGTAGGCACCGGAGCGATCGACCTTCGAAGGATCCTTGCCCGAGAACGCACCGCCCCCGTGTCGGGCCATGCCGCCGTACGTATCGACGATGATCTTTCGACCGGTCAATCCGGTGTCGGCGTGTGGGCCACCGAGGACGAACTTGCCCGAGGGGTTGACGAAGACGCGCATCGACGTGGTGTCGAGGTCCGAGGGCAGCATGGGCTTGATGACGTGTTCGATCACGTCGTCCTTGATCGTCGTGAGCGAGTCGATGCCGTCCTCATGCTGGGTCGAGATGAGGACCGTGTCGATCGCGACGGGTCGACCCTCTTCGTACGCCACGGTGACCTGCGTCTTGCCATCCGGTCGAAGATACGGCACCAGTCCCGAGCGACGAACCTGCGCCAAACGCATCGCGAGTCGGTGCGCCAGCCAGATGGGCAGTGGCATGAAGTCGTCGTTGTCACTGCAGGCGTAGCCGAACATCATTCCCTGGTCGCCCGCGCCGAGCGAGTTGAGCGCGTCCTCGTCGCCGGCGCCCGAGCGCTGCTCGAGTGCGACGTCGACACCGTCGGCGATGTCGGGGCTCTGCTTGTCGAGCGACACGAGGATGCCACAACTGCGTCCGTCAAAGCCCATGTCGCCGTCGTTGTAGCCAATGTCAGTGATGGTTTGACGGGCCACTTGGTTGATGTCCACGTAGGCACTCGTCGTGATCTCGCCGGCGACGACGCACAGACCCGTGGTCAGCAGCGTCTCGCACGCGACGCGCGCCATGGGGTCCTGCGCGAGAATCGCGTCCAGCACTGCGTCAGAGACCTGGTCGGCGACCTTGTCGGGGTGTCCTTCGGTCACCGACTCCGAGGTGAAGAGGGTGCGGTCGCTCATGGGGCTCCTTGCGATAGCAATGAAGCCACCCTAGCCAAGATGGCCATCGAAACGTCTTCTTTCGAGCGAAGTGAAACGGTTTCGGCGACCTCGTCGCGACCCAAGAGGACGACTTCATTGGTGGTGTGCTCGAAGCCCACACCCGGTGCGGAGACGTCGTTGA
>Ga0182013_10004402_pt1 | contig 16929 bp, 13 predicted proteins | sample 612S2MmetaG_FD_120487 | JGI IMG/M metagenome (GOLD analysis project Ga0182013, IMG submission 120487) | Permafrost microbial communities from Stordalen Mire, Sweden - 612S2M metaG | ecosystem: Environmental > Terrestrial > Soil > Wetlands > Permafrost | place: Sweden: Stordalen | collected...
ACCCGCTTCAAATATTTCTTCAAGCAGGTCCGCGAGTTGCGCCGCGGTACCGGTATGGGTGGAATTGTAGCCGGTGGCCTGACGCAGACCGTGTTCCATGAATTCATCGCGGGTGAATTCCGCGGTCGCGCCATGCTCTCGCAACAGCAACCCGACCACACCCAGAGGCGACGCGTTGGCCGCCACGATGATGTCCTGCAGTTCCCCCAAGGTGAAGCGGGACGGGAGAGTGGACATGTCGAACCCGGTGTTGTGCGACAACCAGACACCGACGGCCTCGGGCGGAACGTTGGCGATCAGCCGTTCGCGCAAAGCATCGGCCTCGGCTTTGGTTTCGCCGACGATCAGCTTGATGGCCCAGATGATGCCGACCCCGGCGGGATCGCGGCCCTTTTCCACCAACGCGGCGTCGAGCGCCTGACGCTGCTCGGCCATCAACGCCACCGACTTGTTCGCGCCGAAAACATGATCGGCGAAATGCGCCGAGGCGCGCACGCCGCGAGGTGAACCGCCAGCCTGGATCAGCACCGGACGCCCTTGCGGCGACGGAGGCACACTCAGTGGGCCTTTAACCTTGAAGAACCGGCCAACGTGGTTGATGGCGCGAACCTTCGCCGGGTCCGCGACCAGGCCTCGCTCACGGTCCCAGACAAACGCGTCCGGATCGACACTGGCCCAGAGCGCTTTGCAGACGTCGACGAACTCCTCCATGCGGTCATACCGCGCGCCGTGTTCCATCAATTCGTCGAAGCCGTAATTCTCGGCGTCGGCGCGGCGCTGCGAGGTGATGACGTTGAACGCGATGCGTCCGTTGGTGATGTGATCCAGCGAGTTCAACAATCGCGCGACATAGAACGGATGCATGAATGTCGATGCGTAGGTCAGGCCGAAACCCAGATGGCTGGTCACCCGCGACATCGCCGTGATCCACGGACTCATGTCCAGCCGAGGCCATGCCACGCCGCGTCGCACGGCGGCGTCGATATTGCCTTCCCAGGTATTCGGAATTCCCGTGCTGTCGCCAAAGAAAATCAGGTCGAACAGGCCGCGCTCGGCGATCCTCGCCACATCCTCGAACAATCCGACATCCGGATAGCCTGGCCTCACCCACGATCCCGGTTCCCGCCATGCCGTCTCCACCTGCGTCCAGGACATATCGATCGCCAAATGAATCCTGGGCTTTTTCACTATTGGCTCTCCCGGTTATTCCGCAAGTGTCGCCTGGGTAAAGCGCGAATGTCGAGCGTGCCCAGGGCGTTGACCTGACCGGCGTTGGGAATGCCGACGATCATGCCGAATTGCTGCTGGACCGAAGGGTCCGACGCGGTCGGCTCCATGCGGCCGAATTCCAGCGGCGGACCCCGGTACTTGTCCAGATCGGGCAGGATAATGAAGGTTTTGGCCGTCTCGGTCGGGAAACGGATCGGCGCTTCGCCTCGGATCACGCCGGGCACTTCCGGCACCGGCTCGCCGTCCTCGGTGACCAGCATGCTGCTGACACCGTTATAGGCGCGGACGCGGCCGATATCATGTTGGACGACGGCGACGCATGTTGTCGTGCCATCGCGGATCGCCTGATGGAGATCGGCGATGGTCGCCTCCTCGAAACAAAAGAGGTCACCGGTCCGCTGTGTCATGGGCAATCCTGTTCCGCCGTGTTCAATCTCCCATCAGAGGGTTTGCAATCCGGGTGCCATGGGGGCCTCGTTACGGCGTGACGACGATCGGCGTCAGATCCTGAAACCAGCTTTGCGCCTGCACGAAGCCTTTCAGTTTTGGTGACAGCGCCCGCGGATTGAGGTCGTGCGCCACCCAGATCATGACCGCCTGCTCATTCATCTTTTCATGCAGTTGGGTCAGCAGCACCATCCGTTTCCCATCGTCGAACTCGTTGAAGATGGAGGTGATCAACGCCTCGGTTTCCGGCGACTGGTAATGACCCCAATTGCCGCCGATGGGCGCCCACTGGCCGGACCAGACGTGGCGGACCAGGCCGTTGAACGGATCGACGAGATTGCGGCTGATGTTGACCCCGGCGTATTCCGGGAACTTGTCCACACCGCCGCGGGCAATGTTCAGCAGCGCGTTCCAGTCCATCGATGTCAGCGTGACCTCAAAACCCACCGCGTCCATCTGCGACTTCACCAGTTCGTTCATCGGCAGCGGATGCATCTGACCCGAGCCGGAGGTCGAGATGGCGAAGTTGACCTTGCACGGATAGCAGCCGGCTTCCTTGAGCAGCGCGGTCGCCTTGGCTGGATCGTATTCGTATTTCACCGGGTTGCCGTAATACGGCATGCCGGGAGGCGCGGTGCTGTAACCGGCGATCGCGGTGCCGCCAAGCAACTCGACCACGTCCGGCCGGTTGATCGCGTAGTTGGCGGCCTTGCGCACCCTTATGTCGGTAAACGGTCCGTTTACGAAATTAAGTTGGTACGCCCAGTTGTGGGGGTAGGTGTTGGTGATGACGTTCATGCCGGCGGATCTAAGGCGGGGAATGGCGTCCGGGTCCGGCGCCTCGATGAAGTTCACCTGGCCGGACAGCAGCGCGGCGGCGCGGGTGGACGCTTCGGGCATCGGGATCAGCACGAGATTGTCGTGTTTCGGGATGCGTCCTTTGTCCCAGTAGTCGTCGTTACGGACCAGTTCCAGACGCTCATGCGCCACCAGTTGCTTGATGCGGTACGGTCCGGTGCCGGATGGGTGGAACATCAGGGCGTCGCGGTCGTATTTCAGTTTCTCGGCGTTGCATGGGCTGATCAGCATGATCTGCGGCAGCAGATACGGGAACAGCGAGTGCACGCGATCCATGTTAAACGCGACGGTGTGGTCGTCCACTTTCTCGACCGAAGCGACATTGCCGGCATAAGTACGGCCAAGCGCGAATTGCAGCGGATCGAATTGCGGTGCGTCCTTGTCCAGGATGCGTTTGAAGTTCCACACCACATCGTCCGGCGTGAACGGGCAGCCATCATGCCATTTCACGCCTTCACGCAGGGTGAACAGCCAACGCTTCGGGTCGGCGGGATCGATTTTCCAGGATGTCGCGAGACCAGGACGAATGTCGGCGGCCTTATCGAAATGCGAGAGATCGAACAGCACGAGTGCGTCATACAAGGAGTATCCGACGAAGCGGACGCCTTCGCTCCCCTGATCGGGAATACCGGTCGTGATGGGAATATCGCCGGCGGTCATGGCGACCGTCACGGTGGTTTCGGCGCGTGCTGTCAGCGTGAACGCGAGCAGCAGAGCCATTGTGTGAAACAGGCGCATTCGATTCTTTCAGTAGGTCGCGAACATGCGGGTGATTTCCGCGGGATCATCGCTGACGGTCAACGCCAGCGCGAGCAGAAGTCGAGCTTTTTGTGGAGTCAGATTGTCGGCGATCAGAAAGCCATATTCCCGCGGCCGTTTGCCGCGGAATGTTCGTCCACTGCCGGCGCGGGTGCATTGCACGACGGTGATGCCGCGCGCCACGGCGTCGCGCAGTGCTTCCCCGTCCGCCGTGCCCGCGAAACCGGGCGCGAACCCCGCGGAGACGATTCCCTTGGCGCCAGAGGCGATGAACGCCCGCACCGCCGCCCCGTCGGAGCCTGTATAGGCATAGGCGATATCGACCCGAGGCAGCGCGGATAAAGCAGCGATATTGAATTCGGTGTCGGGATAACGCCTGCGCAGCGGTGCCCGATAGAATTCCACTTTGTCTCCATCCGCGTGACCCAGCGCGCCAAAGTCGGGGGAGCGAAACGTCTGCAACCGCATCGTCGATGTCTTGGTCACCTCGCGCGCCGCCTGAATTTCGTCGTTCAACAGTGTCAGCACGCCCATGCCGCGCGCGGCCGGGGAGCCGGCGACCTTGAACGCATTGACCAGATTCATGCCGGCATCTGTGGACAGCGCGCTCGCCGGCCGTTGCGAACCCACCACCACGACGGGGATGCCGACCTTCAGCGTGAGATTCAGGAAATACGCGGTCTCCTCCAGCGACGCGGTGCCGTGGCCGATGACGATCCCAGCGAGATCGGGATGCTCGCGCACCAGCGTCTCGCAAATCGCGGCGATTTCTTTCCATTCCGGAAAGAAGATGTTATAGCTGGGAACATTGCGAAAGCGAACCGGAATGATGTCGGCGACTTCGTTGACCTCGGGGAATTTCGCCAGCAGTTCCGCCGCGTGCAGCATGATTTCGTTGGCGCCGTAATCGAGAATGTCCAGCGGGCCGGTGCCGATCGAGGCGATCGTGCCACCAGTGCCGATAAACGCGACCTTCGGCTTCATGCCGCCACCGCTCGCGCTGACCGGGTCAAAATACCCACCACCCTATCGGTGTCCATCACGTCGCCGAAGGTGAGGTAGAACGCGGTGAGCGACGCCTCATGCTCGGCCTGGGTCGCGGCCGCGTTGCCGTCGCTGATCATCACCACGCGAAAATTCGACATCATCGCGTCGCGCGCCGAGGATTCGCAGCAGACATTGGTCACGGTGCCGGTAATCAACACCGTATCGAAGCCGCGAGCTTTCAGTCGCGCGGGAAGCTCCGACGCGCCGGGCAGGAACGCGCTGAAACGAAACTTCTTCACGATCTCGTCTTCGGGCCGCACGTCCAGCGTGGGCCATAAGTCGTGACCTTTGGTGCCCTCGGACATCGCGGCGGCGCGCTTTTCCCGCATCGCCGGCGTGGCCATGGCCTGCATGACGGACCACTCGATCAGGCAACGCGCGTCGAAGGTATTCTTGACCCAGAACACCGCGCCGCCCGACGCCCGCGTCGCGCCCGCCAGAAGATTGACCGCCGGCACGATATCGCGCGCCGCCGGGCACACGGCATGGCCGACGTCGTCATCCATGAACGCGTTCTGCAAATCGATGACCACGAGCGCGGTGTGCTTTGGATCGAGGTCGGAGAAGATATGTTCCGTGCCGCGCCGGGCGACCACTCGCTGGACGATCGATGGTGGGAATGTAACGCCGTTCATGGTGTCGGATCCTTCATTGTCGCGTGGGTTGCCGTGCCCCTCAAACCTGAGCCGCCATGGTTCCGGCCATGGCGGGAACCCGCACGCAGCGCGCCATCCGGTTGACCACCGGACGCCTCTCCTCCGGCACCCCGGCACGGCACTCCCGCGACACCTGGGCGCACCGCGGCGCGAACGCACAACCGGTCGGCAGCCGCCTGAGATCGGGCGGGCTGCCGGGGATCGCATCGATATCGTGGTCGCGCGACTGGCCATGCACGGTGGAGGCAAGCAGTCCGCGCGTGTAGGGATGCAGCGGGTTGGCCAGGACGTCCGCGACCGGCCCTTCCTCAACGATCCGGCCGGCGTACATCACCGCGATACGATCGGCGATCTCGCTCGCCACGCCCAGATCGTGGGTGACGAAGATCGTGCCCATGCCAAGCTCCTTCTGCAGCTTGCGCAACAGGATCAGCACCTGGATCTGCACCGTCGCGTCGAGCGCCGTGGTCGGTTCGTCGGCCAACAGCAGGCGCGGTCCGCACGATAGCGCCATGGCGATCATCGCCCGCTGACGCAGGCCGCCCGACAGCTCATGCGGATAATTGTCCAGCCGTCGCGCGGCCGAGGGGATCTTCACCAATTCCAGCAAATCCAGCGCGCGGGCCCGCGCCGTCGCGTGGCCGCCGCCCTTGTGGCGAATGATGGTCTCGGTGATCTGCTTGCCGATGGTGTAAACTGGATCGAGCGCCGTCATCGGTTCCTGGAAGATCATCGACACCAGGCCGCCGCGCAGCCGCCGCAGTCCGGCGCCATCGAGGCTCAGGACATCCTGGCCATCGACCTTGATCAAACCGGAGATTTTTGCCCGCCGCGGCGGCAGCAAGCGCATCAGCGCCCGCAACGTCACGCTTTTGCCGGAGCCGGATTCACCGAGGATGCACAGCACCTCGCCCGGTTGCACGTTGAAGGTGACGCCGTTCACGGCATGCACCGTTGCCTCGCGGGTGACGAAACGAACCGTCAGGTTCTCCACCTCGACGAGGTTCGACGGGACGGCGTGAAAGCTTCCATCCATGTCAGCCATGCCCCAGGGCTTGCGAGTGTCCTGACCCAGGCACCTGCATGTGACACGCCGCGACATGAGATGCGCGGTCGGTCCAGGCGCCGAGTTCGGGGATACGCGCCTCGCAGACCGGTTCGGCGAACGGGCACCGGGTGCGGAACCGGCACCCCGACGGCGGATTGATCGGACTGGGTGGATCGCCGGTGATCGGCGGCTCCTCGATGCGTTGCTTCGGGTTCATCGACGGCCGCGATCCAAGCAGCGCGCGCGTGTAAGGATGCAGCGGGCGGCTGAAGATCCCATCGACCGGCCCGAGTTCCACGACCGCGCCAAGATACATCACCAGCACGCGATCGCTGATGTACTGGACGACGTTTAAATCATGACTAATGAACAGATAGGTCAGGTTGAAGTCGGCTTTTAGCGCGCGCAGCAGGTTCAGCACCTGCGCCTCGACCGATTTGTCGAGCGCCGACACCGCCTCATCGAGGATCACCATGCGCGGTTCGATCGCCAAAGCCCGGGCGATGTTCACCCGCTGTTTTTGGCCGCCGGACAATTCATGCGGATAGCGCGGACCGAACAGATCCGGGTCGAGGCCGACCCGCGACAGGATGGAACGGGCGACGGCGCGGGAATCGGCCTTGCTCTTGCCGTGCACATAAGGCCCGAAGGCGACTGTGTCCTGCACCGGCATGCGCGGGTTGAGGGAAGAATAGCTGTCCTGGAACACCATCTGCACCTGACGGCGGAGCGCGTTGACGGTGATGCCGCGCATCTCGGCGACGGTATCGCCGTCGAACACGAGCTCGCCGCTGTCGGGCCGCAGCAGATGCAACAGCAGGCGGGCCAGGGTCGATTTGCCGCAGCCGCTTTCGCCGACAATGCCCAGTGTTTCGCCTTTGAACAGGGTGAAGGAGATGCCATCGACGGCGCGGACGAATGCGGCGGATCCGCCCTGAACCTTGAAGTGCTTGCGCAGGTCGCGCGCGATCAGCAGCGGCTGCGCCGGACCGCCGCGATCCCGCTCAAAGTCTGCCGCGGGCGGCGGTGGCCCAATGGGGGTGGGGGTGGGAGAGATCGCGTTCATGCCATCACATCCGGACATCCATGGCCGCGCGAATGCCGTCGCTGACCAGGTTGAAACAGATCGAGGTGACGAAGATCGCCGCTCCGGGCAGCGCGCAGATCACCGGGTTGACGTAGATCGACTGCCGCAGCGTGCTCAACATCAATCCCCAGTCCGCCGTGGGCGGCCGGACTCCCAGACCGAGGAACGACAGGCCGGAGGCCAGCAGGATGCCGACGCTGACCAGCGTCGAGGCATAGATGAAGACCGGCCCGAGAACGTTGCCCAATATGTGATGCCGCAGAATGGTCAGCGTTCCGGCTCCGGTGGCGCGCGCCGCCTCCACGAAGTCGAGACTTTTGACCTGGGCCGTCGCGGTTTCCGCCACCCGGCACATCGCCGGCGTGAACACCAGCGACAGCGCGATCATGCCGTTACCGATGCCGCCGCCCATCGCGCCGGAGATCGCCACCGCCAGCAGCACGGAGGGAAACGCGTAGAACACGTCCATCGTGCGCATGATCGCGGTGTTCACGCTTTTACCGGCGAAGCCGCCGACGATGCCGAGGCCGCCACCGACGACCGTGGCGATGCAGACCGGCACCACGCCCATCAGCAAGGAGACTCGGCCGCCATACAGCAGCCGGGACAGCAGGTCGCGGCCCAACTCGTCGGTGCCCAGAAGATGGCTCTTCCATCCAAACGGCTTCAGCCGGCCGATGATGCTTTCCCGATATGGATCGAACGGCGCCAACCACGGCGCGAAGATCGCCGCCAGCACGATCAGCAGCACGATGGCACCAAAGAACATCGTCACGGGATCGTAGCGCAGCCGATAGAAGACGCTGGCCCAATAGCCGCGGACCTTCAGCGCGGGCGCGACCTGCTCGTCGCCCTCCGCGGGGGAGCGGTCGAGAATCGCGGTCTGGGACATGGTTTGCGCCATCGGGGATTGGGCCATGGTTTCAGGACCGCCGGATGCGCGGATCGATCATGGACTGCAGCAGATCGACCAGCAGGTTTGTGGCGACGAACACCATCGACAGCGCCAGGATCGTGCCTTGCAGCACCGGCACGTCGCGGTTGATGATCGCCTTGCTCAGCAGAAAACCGCTGCCGGGCCAGGTGAACACGGTCTCGACCAGGATGGACCCGCCGATGAGATAACCGAACTGCAGGCCCATCACCGCGAGGACCTGTGGCAACGCGTTCTTCAGCACATGCCGCACCACCGCGAACTCGCTGAGGCCCTTGGCGCGCAGGGTGGTCACGAAATCCTGGTTCAGCACCTCGGCCACGGCGGCGCGCGTGGTGCGGGCGATGATGCCGATCGGCACCATGGACAGCGTGATGACGGGCAGCACCAGGAAGCGGTCATCGGACCAGCGGAACACGCTGAACGCGGTGGAGCCATTGGCGCCCATGCCGGTGGCGGGCAGCGCCATCATTTCGACCGCGAAAATGATGACCAGAACGATACCGAGCCAGTAGTTCGGCACCGACACACCCATCACCGCTGTGCCGGTGATCGCCCGGTCGAGCATGCGTCCGGGAAAGCAGCCCGCGATCGCGCCCATGACGTAGCCAAGCGAGAACGACAGCGGCACCGCGAACATCACCAGGGTCGCGGTGTTGGACATGGCGCCGCTGACTTCCAGCAGCACGGGCCGGCGGGTGGCGATCGACTCGCCGAAGTCGCCCACCAGCACGCGGCCGAGCCATTTCAGGAACTGGATCGGAATGGGCCGGTCGAAACCATAGGCGGCTTTGACCATCGCGATCGTGTCGGCCGAGGCGTCCGAGGGAAGGATCGTCTGCAACGGATCGCCGGGTGCCAGATAGACGAGGGAGAAGCAGACGACGCTGACGCCGAAGGCGATCGGGATGGCGTAAAGCAGCCGCCGAAAGATGTATTTGATCACGGGTGCACCACGATCGGCGTCAGATCCTGGAACCAGTTTTGTGCCTGCACGAAACCCGTCAGTTTTGGCGACAAGGCACGCGGGTTCAGGTCGTGCACGACCCAGATCATCAGGGCGCGGTCGTTCTCGAGTTCGTGCAATTTGGTCAGTTCCGTCAGCCGCTTTTCGGCGTCGAAGTCATTCAGGATCTGGCCGACGAGGGCTTCGATCTCCGGGTCATAGAAATGCCCCCAGTTGCTGCCGGCGGGCGACCAGTGGATTTTCCACACCGGCTTGATCAGCGCGGACAGCGGATCGAGCAGCGCGCGGGAGCCGTTGTAGCCATCGATCTCCGGGTATTTCGGCACCCCCGAGCGGCCGATCTCGACCAACGAATTCCAGTCCATGACCTTGAAATCGATCTGAAAGCCGACAGCCTCCATCTGCGATTTGAACAGTTCGTTCATCGGCAGCGGCTGCATTTGCCCGGACCCGGACGTCGAGATCGCGATTGTCAGCTTACACGGCATGCAACCGGCTTCCTTCAGCAGCGCCTTGGCTTTTTCCGGGTTGTATTCGTATCTGACGGGGTTGCCGTAATATGGCGTGCCGGGTGGCATCGTCGCGTATTCCTCGATCGCGAGGCCGTTGAGCAATTCGACGAATTCGGCTCGGTTCAGAGCGTAATTGGCGGCACGGCGGACGCGGATATCGGTCATCGGTCCGCGCACGAAATTCAACGTATATGGCCAGTTGTGCGGATACTTGTTGGTCACGATCTGCATGCCGGCGCTTTTCAGCCGGTCGATGGTGTCCGGCGCCGGGGCCTCGATGAAGTTCACCTGGCCGGTCATCAGCGCGGCGGCGCGCGTCGCGGCCTCCGGCATCGGGATCAGCACCAGGCGGTCGTGTTTCGGAACGCGTTTCGGGTCCCAGTAATCTTTGTTGGGCGTCAGCTCCAGGCGCTCATGCGCGACCATGCGATCGAAGCGGTAGGGGCCGGTGCCGGACGGGGCGTTGGCATAGGCGGCCCAGTCGTATTTCAGGGCCTCCGCGCGGCAGCGGCTGACCATCAGGAGATAGGACATCGAGTAGGGGAACAGCGATTCCACCACCTTGGTGGTGATCGCCACCGTATTGTCGTCGATTTTCTCGACGGATTCGAAGTTGGTCACATAAGTCCGCGACAGCGCCATCTGCTGGGTGAAGAACTGCGGCGCGTCCTTGTCGGTGACACGAGCAAAATTCCAGAGCACGTCGTCGGCCGTGAACGGACAGCCGTCGTGCCATTTCACGCTCTGGCGCAATTTTAAGATCCAGCGGCGGTAATTGTTGGGGTCAACCTGCCACTCGGTCGCCAGTCCAGGCTTGATGTCGGACGGCTTGTCGCGCTCCGACAGGTCCCAGAGCGCCAGGCTGTCGTAGAGATTGTAACCGACGAAGCGAAATCCCTCGAACCCCTGATCCGGGTTGCCGGTGGTGAGGGGGATGTCGCCCGCGGTCATGCCGACGGTGAGGACGCTCTCGGCATGGAGCGTGGCCGGAACGGCCGCCAGGAGCCCGCCCAGTACGGCGCCAAAGATGCGCCCTGTCAGTGAGGGAGTGGACCGTTTCGTCATGCCTGTCTCCCTGGTGATGCCGAACATAAATGCCGCCCTCGCGCGTCTTGTGCGACGCAACATAAGACGATGATGCTGTATTGTGCAATGTTTTGGAAATATAGGTTGATTCAGTGCGTTTGCCTGATTTGTGACCGAAAAAATGAACGAATTCGGTCACAACGGACCTTGGTCACTCAGGCCGTGGCCACAGGTGGCCGCTCACGGTCGATCGTGTGGCGGCGCGTGCGGCCCTCGTTGACTATCGCTGGGCGGCAAGGTTAGGCGACGCCTAACAATAAACATGTCAGGTCACCGTCCTACCCCGTCATCCTCGGGCTCGACCCTGTTCGACCGGGCAGTGCGCGGCGACTGATCCCGGGTCGAGCCCGGGGATGACGGTAGGGGATCGAGGGGTCAGGCGACGTGTTTATCGTTGGTTTTCCCCTCAGGCGACCCACGGATGTCCGCCTCGGCGGATCGGCCCGCCTGTTTCTCACGCGGGGCTTGTGAGACAGTGGCCAAAACCACCCGAGGCCCGTCATGAGCGCCAGGACATTCGTCAGATCCGCCTGCCCGCACGACTGTCCCAGTTCGTGTTCCCTGGAGGTGGAACGTCTGGCGTCCGACCGTATCGGCGTCATCCGCGGCGCCGCCGCGAACACCTACACCGAGGGCGTCGTGTGCGCGAAAGTCGCGCGCTACCATGAGCGGGTCCATCATCCCGACCGCCTGCGCACGCCGTTGCGCCGCGTTGGCGAGAAGGGCGCGGGCGACTTCCGGCCGATCTCCTGGGACGACGCGCTCGATGAAGTGGCGGAGGCGTTCACCCGGACCACCCAGGCCCATGGCAGTGAAGCGGTGTGGCCGTACCATTCCGGCGGCACGATGGGCGTGGTGCAGCGCTATGGCCTCGACCGGCTGCGGTACGCCATGCGCTATTCGCGGCAGCAGACCACGATCTGCGTCACACCCGCGCAATCCGGCTGGCTGGCGGGTGTCGGCACGATGAACGGCGTCGACCCGCGGGAGATGGCGGACGCCGAAGTCATCGTGGTGTGGGGCGGCAACCCGGTCTCCACTCAGGTCAACGCGATGACCCACATCGCCCGCGCCCGCAAGCGCGGGGCGAAGCTGGTGGTGGTGGACGTTTACCGGACGCCGACGGCGCAGGCGGCGGACATGGCGCTGATCATCCGGCCCGGCACCGACGGAGCGCTGGCCTGCGCGGTGATGCATGTTCTGCTGGCTGAAGGTCTGGCGGATCGCGATTACCTCGCGGGACGGACCGATTTCGGACCGGACGTGGAAGCGCACCTCGCCGCGCGCGGGCCGGAATGGGCGGCGCTGATCACCGGCCTGCCGGTCGAGGAAATCGTCGCGTTCGCGCGGCTGTACGGCTCGACCCGGCGCAGCTTCCTGCGACCCGGCTTCGGTTTCACCCGTTCCCGTAACGGCAGCGCCGCGATGCACGCGGTGTCGTGCCTGCCCGCCATCACCGGAGCGTGGCGCGAGCGTGGCGGCGGCGCGTTCTTTCTCAACATCGATTGGCGGCTGGACACGACGATCGCGCATGGGCTGGACATGCTGGACCCCGGCACGCGCGTTCTGGACCAGTCCCGCATCGGCCCGGTGCTGTGCGGCGAGCCCGAGGACCTGGGGGACGGCCCGCCGGTGATGGCGATGCTGATGCAGAACGCCAACTCGGCGAACGTCGCCCCGGACAGTCATGCCGTGCGCCGCGGGCTGTCGCGTCCGGACCTGTTTCTGTGTGTCCACGAACAGTTTCTGACCGCGACCGCCCGCTATGCCGACATCTTGTTGCCGGCGGCGAATTTTCTCGAGTACGACGACATTTATCTCGGTCTGGGGCACACGCACATCACCGTCGGCATGGCGGTGCTGGAACGTTTCGCGGAGGCGTGGAGCAACCATGAACTGGTCTGCGCGCTGGCGCGGCGGCTCGGTCATCCGCATGCCGGCTTCAGCATGACGGCACGCGAACTGCTGGACCTGACGCTGCGGGCCTCGGGCCGGGGCACGCTGGAGGAGGCGGCGGAGCGCGGCTGGATCGATTGCGCGCTGCCGTTCGCCGAGGCGCATTTCGAGACCGGCTTCAGTTTCCCCGACGGGCGATTTCGTTTCAAGCCAAACTGGGCCGATGTTGGCCCAGCCCATGCCGTGATGCCGCCGATGCCCGACCATATGAACTCGATCGAAGTCGCGACCGCCGAACATCCGTTCCGCCTGGTGGTACCGCCGGCCCGGTCGTTTCTGAACACCTCGTTCACCGAGACGCCGACGTCCCGCGCGCGAGAGGGCAAACCTCGAGCCCTGGTGCATCCGGACGACCTGCTGGCTCTGGGCGTGCGAGCGGGCGACGCGGTGCGGCTCGGCAATCGCCGGGGTGAAGTGACGGTCACGACGCGGCTTTTCGCGGATCTGCGACCGGGCACGGTCATCGTCGAGGGCATCTGGCCGAACGCGACGTTCGGCGAGCTGGGTATCAACCAATTGATCGGCGCGGACCGTGTGCCGCCGAACGGCGGCAGTGCTTTCCACGACATCGCGGTGTGGCTCCGTCCGGCCTCAACCCAACCCGGCGTGGCTTAAGGTTCATATGCCTGTTCGTTCCCGGTGGCGGACCAGCACTCAGAATCGCCGCATCGCCAAACAAGGCTGTCTCCGATTCTGAGGGACGACGCTGTCGGTCCATATGAACGGTCGGGTCGGGGCCCAGGCCGGTTCTCGCCAGCAAAGGCTCGCCGCGCCGACGGCATCGGAGGAAGTATCGCATGCGCTAACCGGTCATTAACGGTACTCTGTCACTTTGACAGCAATACGTTCAACTTCTTTGGAAAGCGTCGTGCGGCTGGCTATCCTTACAACCGGGATATTAATGGTAGGCCTCGGCGTAGGCTCCATATTGCTGCCGCCCTCGGATGAGAGCATCCGCCGTTCGATCGTGGAAATGGAAATCGCTGACTATCTTTCAGCGGGGAAGAGTTGCCCATGTCCCTACAGCCTCAATCAACTGGGACGGATGTGCGCGGGCCAAAGCGAATATAGCCGTTCGCGCGATTCGACGATCCATTGTTACCCGGACGAGGTCTCGGACAGCATGATGCTGGAGTGGCGCATCCGGCGCCGGTGATTTTGTAGTGACGCGACGATGCATCGAGGACATCCCACGGCGCAAGGGCGCGACAACCTCGGTTTGTTACCCATCGTCCTTGGGTAACAGCGGGGCAACAGGCAATACCAACCAGCGGAACGACTAACTCTCGCATCACCCGTCGTCCCCGGGTCGAGCCCCATAGCGATAAAATGGTGTCGCGGATGGAACGGCACCGTTCGCTATTCGTCATGGCCCGGCTCGACCGGACCATCGGTGTGCTCAAAATCGCTCTCACCGGCGTGATTGTGCCGATGGTCCCGTCGAGCCCGACCATGGCGGGGATGGAGGGCCCGAGCTCGCTTTCCGTGCTATTTTAGCGCGCATGGGGTCGAGCCCGGGGATGACGTTTTGGCATGCGGCGACGGGTCAATCGTTCGGGCGGTTGGTATAAGTGCCCAATCCGGCGCGAGAGTTAACAAGGTCGCGCCCAAGGGACTCGCGCTTCGCCATGGCAAATAGCTGGATCGGATGACGAGGAGGTTATCGACAACCCGGCGACGCCATCGGAATTGCCAGGTTGTGCACGACGTCAATCGTCGCCTGCTCAGTCCTCGGGTCAAAATTCTTGTTAGACGGGCAGCTGGCATCAGGATTTCACGCATTTGACGTTGGCAAGGCAACGGCCCCCGGACCGCCACGAAACGCCGTTCGACGCGAGCGCCGGAGCGTCCGGTCAACCGCGCCTGACGATGGCGCGCAGCGTATTTTCATACGACTCGGTGAAACCAGCGATATCGCCAATCCGCTTTCGCCAGGTATCCGCGTTGAAGACAGCTCGGTAAGTTTCGATCGCGGATGCGCTCGTGGCGAGCGACACGGCCGTCTCGACGTAATCTTGCACAGTCGTGGTGATGCCTTGATGGGCGCCTACGGCGGTAAGCAGCCGGCTTGCCATCCGTGACGCGAAGGACTGCCCGGAAATGGTCAATAACGGTAGCCCCATGCGAATGGCGTCACTGGCGATCGTTCCCGCGTTATACGGGAACGTATCGAGGAACAGATCCGCCAACGGCAGGCGGGCCATATAATCGTCAGCCCCGACGCGGGACGCGAAAATCAATCGCTCAGGATCGATGCCGTGTTTCCGGGCCCGATCAAGCATGTTCCGGCGAGCCCATTCGTTGTCTCCAACTAACCAAATGACCGAATTGGCCGAGCGTCGCAGGATGGTCATCCAGGCGGTGAAGATTTCGCCGGTTAACTTGTAATGATTGGAGAAGCAGCAGAAAACGAACCTGTCTCGCGGTAGTCCGGCCTCCGCTCTGGTCGTCGCGCGACCAATCGCACGCTTACTGTCGTTGACCTGATAGTTCGGGGCGATGTGGAGCGGTGCCGGAGCGTAGCAGGCCGCGAGCGCCGGCGGCACGACGTAATCGTCGCAAAACATATAATCCAACTCAGGTAATGGAACCGGCCCGATGAACCCGAGATAGGTCGCCTGCACCGGAGCCGGCTTCCAACGGAGAATTTGCAGCCTCGCACCGGACGTGAGGCCGTTCAAATCCACCAGAATGTCGATCTCGTCATCACGGATCAGCCGCGCCGCCTGCTCATCCGTCAGGTGTTTGACGCTTTTGAAATGATCGAACGATCGTATGACCCTGGTTCGGATATCGCTGCCGTCATCCGGGCTCATGCAATAGCCGTACACTTCGAATTGCTCACGGTCATGGCGTTCGAAGAGTTCGGCGATAAGGTAGCTCATCGCATGCCGGCAATAATCGGACGACAGGTATCCGAGCCTGATCCGGTCATGCCGGTATCCATTTGGTGGGCAAAGCCGGCGCGGAGGTTGGTAGGTCTTGCGCTGGATCCAATCGGCCGCCGCCGCGCGCTGCGCTCGAACGTCGTCGGTCAGTGAGAGCGCGCTCAATGGTCCAATGTGCCGCGCCAGGCTGCTGACCGGCAGGCCCGGAATCACGTCGGTTAAAACGGGCCACTCGCACATCTTTTGCCGTACGTGCACCCAATGCTGAATAACGTCCGGTTGGTTCGGATCGATCAGCAGACTTCGCCGCATTTCCCGTTCGGCTTCGTCCAACCCGCCTGTCTGTTCCAGCAGGCGCGCACGGTGGTTGATCAGGCCAATGCGAACCTCGTCCGGTTGCAGCGCCATCTCCCAGGTCCGCAACGCCGCCGCTGTCTGGCCAACCGATTCCATCGTCAGTCCCAGATTGGTCGCCGCGGCATGGAAGTCTGGTCGCAACGCCAACGCATTCTGAAAGGCGAGGATCGCATTCGCTTTGTCGCCCGCCAGCCTGAGAGCCACGCCAAGATTGAACCATGCCGCGAACAGGAACGCGGCCCCGGGTTTCTGATGGGATATCCAGTCCTGATACAGGCGAATCGTCGCCGGACCATCCATTGATCCGGCGGACTGCTCGATGATGCTGACGATTTCCGTGAACGAGGCGCGTGCCAGGACGTCGCGGGACGGGGAGGTATCGTTTTCACGAATAACCTCGCCCGCTCGCTCCACCAGAAAATCAGGCAACCACGCGACGGTCCCGGACAAGGTCGCGCCTTCGGCGAGAGGCTCAGCTATGGTCACGTTCCGGTTCGCTCCGTTCTGGGAGCGGCGATTGTTCCAGGCGAACCCTTTCAGCGTTGCAACAACAGAAATCTTCCGCGGAGCAGAGACCTGGCGTCAGTGGAACATCGCCGCCGCCTGTGAACCACTCATCGCGTGGATCTGGGTGGTCGTGAAGGCGCCGACCTGCGAACTGCTCAGCGCGGCCAGATCAGTCGTGGTCATGGCCCCGACCTGGCCGGTCGTGAACGCGGCGATCGAGGCCGTCGGCAAGGCTGAGAACTGCGCCGTGGTGAATGCCGCGATGTCCATGGTCGTCAGCGCGACCAACTGGCTGACCGTCAGCGCCGCCACGTCGGTCGTGGTCAACGCCGCCGTGCCCGCGGTGGTGAGGCCCGCGAGGGCGGCTGTTGAGACGAACGTGATCTGCGACGAGGTCAATGCCGCCGCCTCCGCCGTGGTCAGCGCCGCCATCTGCGCCGAGGTCAGCGCGGGCATCGCCGTCGTGCTCAGCGCGGCGACCTGCGCCGTGCTCAGCGCCGCCACGTCCGCCGTGGTCAGCGCCGCCAGTTGCGCGGAACCCAACGCGGCGACCTGCGCCGTGGTCAGCGCCACCGCCTCCGCCGTGGTCA
>Ga0182013_10004404_pt1 | contig 16929 bp, 13 predicted proteins | sample 612S2MmetaG_FD_120487 | JGI IMG/M metagenome (GOLD analysis project Ga0182013, IMG submission 120487) | Permafrost microbial communities from Stordalen Mire, Sweden - 612S2M metaG | ecosystem: Environmental > Terrestrial > Soil > Wetlands > Permafrost | place: Sweden: Stordalen | collected...
GATGGAGATTGCCCGCATTCGCGAAGAGTATCGCAAGCGCCGCAACCTGCTAGTGGCCGGGCTGAACGAAGTTGGGTTGGAATGCGAGACTCCCGCCGGAGCTTTCTATGCGTTCCCGAACGTGGAAAAGATTCACAAAAACAGCCGCACGGCAGCGCAAATCCTGCTGGATAAAGCGCACATCGCCACAATTCCAGGGTCCGTGTTTGGCGCACAGGGTGAAGGGCATCTACGGTTTGGCTACGCGATCACGCCTCGGGAAATTGAGGAATGCGTGGAGGCTCTTCGTGCTTTCTTCCGCTAATCGTTTGCCTGCGGTTCTCCCACAGCCCGGCTGGTCTCTACGCGCGAGGCACGCAGAAGGCGAGCTATCTGTTTGAGATGCAGCTGGACTGCATACGCGCGCAGGATTTCAGACTGCGAAAAGCCAATGCCGGTGTGGCGAACGGAATCCATGCGCCCTTCCAGTTCCTGAATATCTTTTTCCAGGCTCATGTTGGGCGCAACACTGAAGCGCCAGTCGTGAATGCGTCCGGCAACGTGCTGAAAGCCACTATGAATGTCGGCGGCCAGGTTGCCAAGCTCAGGTTCGAGCTGCTGTGCGTAGGCATCGCCATGGCTGTCCTTGACAGCAAACTCCAGCGCTACCAGAGCGTCAAAAATGGATCGCCCAAACTGCGACAGCATGTCCAGCCCTTCGCGCCAGCCAGGCCCTCCTGACGGCTCGTTGCGTGCTGCGTCCAACAGCTGATTATTGCCGCGTAGCATGGCAAGGGAATCGTCGTGCAAAGCGGCGAGGTTTTCTGCCGGAGCGCCGCGGAACCCTTGCAGGATCGCCTCAAAAAAGGCGCCCAGAACCAGGAACTCCTGCGCTAAACCATCGCGAAGCCGCAATCGTGCGCGATCGGGAAACACAAGCGTAGTCACCGCGAGCGCAACGAGAATGCCGATCATCACTTCGCTCACGCGGTCGAGTGCAAGGCTCCAGCGGGGCCCCGTCTTTTGCACCAGCATCACAATCGTAATGGTTACGCCGGCGAGCCGCGAACTGCTGCGCAAGCCGAGCAAACCGCAAACAACTACCGCAGCCATCACGGCCAGAATGTAGTTCCACGGCAACGTTCCGAAGAGCGAGAACGAGAAGCCGAAGGCCGCGCCAATCAGCGTTCCGAGAATGCGATCGCGGGAAGCGCCCACCGTCGCGCCAACGTTCGACTGCAGCACGATAATCGCGCTGATCGAACCCCAATATCCGTCGCGCCAGCCGAATCGCTGGGCAAGCCACCAGCAAAGCGCGGCGGCCAACGCAGTTTTCGCGGAGTGGACAAGGAGTCGCCGCCGTTCCCAGGAGAGGAATCGCGGTTTTGCTTCGTTTTCAACGCGAAGCTTGATAGCAAGCTCCTGTTGAGACCACGTCTTTTTTGACTTGATGAGCATGAGTGCGATGTTCTCGAGCTACGTCAAGGCTAGCAGCTTTGATTGGAAGGATGCGTGTAGCAAGTCATTTGCCCATTTACCATAGCTACGAGGCGCCCGTATGACTCGGGCGTGAAGAGACGATGCTGCGCGTTGGATATCCCGCCACACTTTCTCGTGACCTGTTCCGCGACTTCCCCGGGGAAGTCGAACTTGTTCCTGTGTCGGAAGAGCCGGGTCCTGAGATTTCTATCGATGTTTGGCTTCCCGATCCGTATCCAACCCGGGCAATGCGTGCGTGGCCCAGGCTGCGCGGCGTGCGTCTCGTGCTTTCGTTGATGGCCGGGACCGAGTGGATTCCGCGCACGGTGGGGCCGCACGTTACCATCTGTAATGCTCACGGCGCACACAACATCTCCACGGCAGAGTGGACCATCGGCGCGATTCTCGCCACGCTGAAGTATTTTCCGTTTTTCCTCGACGTCCAGCGAGGCGGCGTGTGGAAGAAACGCTTCCAGGCAAGTGAACGCTATGCGCAGATCACCGGCGACTGGCAGCCGCATTATCCGCCGGTGATGTTAGAAGAGCTCACGGGGAAGGCTGTGCTTCTGGTGGGCTACGGCTCCATCGGGAAAGAAATTGAACGCATGCTCGAGCCGTTTCACGTCCGGTTGACGCGCGTGGCCCGCACCGCGCGCAGTCATCCCGAAGTTCACGCGGTCAGCGAGTTGGATGCGTTGCTGCCAAATGCCGAAGTCGTCATCCTGATTCTGCCGTCTACGCCGGAGTCAAACAAGCTAATTGGCAGGCGGCAACTGGCGTTCATGCGGCAGGGAACGCTGTTAGTGAATGCAGCACGCGGTCCAATTGTGGATACCGACGCGTTGGTCGATGCGCTGCAATCAGGCCACATTCGCGCTGCGTTGGACGTGACCGAGCCGGAGCCGCTTCCCGAAGGCCATCCGTTGTGGAGTTGTCCGAACCTGTTGCTCACTCCACATGTGGCAGGATCCACGCCAAACTTCGCGCCTCGGGCAGTGCATACCGCCGCTGAAGAATTACGCCGCTATCTTGACGGCGAGCCGCTTCACAACGTGGTTCAGGCGGCGATCTGATTGGCCGTACGCGTGGCCCGGCTCCAGTCGACCAGGCCCATCACCGCGAGCACGACGAGAAGCAGGTAGAGTACGGCCGTGAGCATAAGGCCCTTGTACACATACTCGCCGATGTACACAAGATTGACCGCGATCCAAAGCCACCAGTTCGCGGTGTGCTTACGGGCCTGCCACCAACTGCCAACCAGGCTGTAGCTGGCCAGCGCCGCATCGAGATGCGGAAGCGCCGCACCGATGCGCACCATGAGCCAGCCAAGAGCGAAAGACCCCGCAGCTCCGGCGGCGATTCCGATGAACCATCCGGCCAGGTCCAACGGAACCACGCGAACCTCGCCTTCTTCGCGAACCCCGCGCCACCAGTGCCACCAGCCGTAGAGCGTAAAAGCAATAAAGAAAATCTGCAGTAGCGCGTCAGAAAGCAAACGGGCGCGATAGAACACGATCAGGTACAAGACATCGGAGACGAGGACCACGGGCCAGCAGATCAGAAGCCGGCGCGTAGTCAGCCAGATGCCGATAAGCGTCGTCAGAAAGCCCGCCGCTTCCAGCCAGTTCGAGGACAGATACGATGCGATGGATGTCAACATGGCCCCAATCCTGCGGCACGGTGCTTTTCGGCATATTCACGTAGCCAGGAAAGAAGCCGCGATCCCACTGCTGTGTGAAACCAGCGGGCATGACCGACAAGCCAGCCATTGCCTGCCATCACTGCTTTCTCGGTGGAATGGAGAATGCCCAGGAAATAGTCGGCCTCAGACAGTGCGAATTCGGCGTGGCACAACGCGGTCATGGGCGCAAGCCCATGCCGTTCTACATCGCTGAGGAGGCGTACAGATTCATAGCCCGCGAGCATCGCTTCGAGATGGTCAAAATGAACGGGAATGTTCTCAGCTTCTGGATCCCCGACGAGTGCGAGCCACTCAACGATGTTGCGCTCGATGGCGTGGGCCAGGTCATGAACTGCGTTGGTGCGATCGGAGAGGCCGAAGTCGATGATGGCCGTCGCGTGCGAATCGTTACCCGGATCGCTCCAGAACAGGTTCGACGCGTGTAGATCGTTGTGCGTCCAGAGTGCAGGAAGGTGCGGCATCAGCGGGTGTAGTTCGGAATGGAACGGCGCAAGCAGTTCGAGCGCTTCGCATGCGTCGGCCTGTACCTGAGCATTTCCATGAAGTGCAGGCCGCAGGCTGAGAAAACGCGAAATCTCCACTGAAGGATCGTCCGCCGCAAAAATAGTGAAACCGGCAACCAATGGCCGTGGTGGACGCCGCGGCGCATCGAATCCGGCGGACGCGCAGTGCAGGCGTGCCAGTGCGGTTCCCGCAGAGTGTGCGTGAACTACGCTGCGAAAGGGCGTCCACGACAACGCATCGCCATACAGGTCGATTCCAGGTGGCACGCTGTGCGCCTCATATGTCCACTTTCCTTCTTCAAAGGCGGTGATGCCCTCGCCGTCGGCCAGCACTTCAGGCACAGCCACCCCGTGGGCGCGCAGGTGTTGCAAAAAGCGATGCTCTTCACGCAATCCCGCCACATCGCGCACGCTAGGGTGATGGCGCTTGAGAAAGACTCGCTCTCCACCCGTCTTGATCACACTGGCTGCTGAAAACGGGCGCGGACTGGAAGTGACAATCTCGAAGGGTTCTTCAATCTGTGGCCAGTGGTGCAGCACGCCTTGGACCTCGTGAAGGGAGAGCGGAGGCCAGTCGGGCTCGACGAGCCTGCCGTCCAATCCGTGCGCATGAGCCGTCGTGTGTGTGGTTAGCATCTGCTTACTTAAAATGAATAATGCGCTGAGAGGCGAACCGTTGCAGGCGCGCCAAGCCAGAGGAAAGTGTCGCCGTAGCTGGCCCCGGTATCAGACCAGTAGCGCTTATTGGCAATGTTATCGGCGTAGATGCGCAGCGTGACACGGCCATCGTCGCCTCCCGGTGTGTAGCGCGCACCCATATTGAACAGATTGACAGACGGCACGCTCACGACATCGTCGCGCGTAGCTTCCTTGCGCGAAGAGTAGGTCCAGCCTGGCATTAAGTACAGCCCGCGCCAATGTGGTACGGCAATATCGGCAAACGCGTTGGTATGCAGGCGCGGAACGTTGATCACCTGCTTATTGTCGAATGCCGGCGTGCTTGTGTCTGATGAAACCGCGTTCATGGCTAGCGACGAAAAACTCAGCCGCAGCCAGCTTGCCGCTTTGCCCACTGCATTCAATTCGAGCCCATTGTGTGCTTCATGGCCATCCTCTTCAAAGCAGACATCGCCGGGTGTGACTGCGCCACCGGCTGCAGAATTCACTGGGCAAAAACTGTCGGGGTTTTGAATCACGCGCGGATAAATGAAAGGTGAGCGCATGTGGAACAGCGCGCCGGAAAGAAGAATGCGCTGGCCTGGCTGATACTTTGCGCCCATCTCCACCTGGCGCGTGAAAAATGGCGCAAGAAACTGGTTGGCATTGTCGACCCACCACGGTGCCTGTGGCCCCAGCGAGAGCATCACGCCGTAGTTCGCGTAGACGGTGAAAGATTGAACCGGGTTGATGGTCGCGGAGAACTGTGGCAGCCAGGCAGGGTTATCGGTGATCACTGGAGCACAGTTGTTCGGCGGTGAAAAGCTCGCGCAGGATGCATAGGCGGAGTAATTGTGATCGTGCAGCGAGTCGTATCGCCCCCCGGCAGTGAGCTGAATGTGGCCTGGCAGGTGAATGCGATCCTGCAAGAGCGCGGATGCCTGGTGACTACTCTCCCAAAGGCGCTGTGGCCCAGCCGATTCAATCGGGTCTTCCACAGCGCTGAGATCAATGGGCGCAATCGGCTGATAGATGTTCTCCGAGCCCACATAATCGTATACAGCGCCGTCTGCAATCGATGCGGTGGAAGGGCTCTGCTCGCTGTAGAAACCAGGCTGGCGCACGCTGCGCGCAAAGGCCACAACTCCCGCTGTCAGATCCTGCGCGATTGCTCCGGTTTTCACGTGACCAAGCAGGATGGCTTCGGCTTCGCGATCAATGCGAAGCTCGCCGGGATCGCGGTAGTCGTACACGCCATAGGTTCCGTCAGGGCAAAAGAAATAGGGCGCCGCATTGGGCGCATTGGGGCAGTTCAGCAATCCCGTGTTGGGATCATAGGATGCGCCATAGGCATAGATCACGTTGTCTTGAATCAACGAGTGGCTCAAGCTTGCGGAGGCGTAGGCGCGCCAGTCGCGCCCCAGCGATTGATCGAAGCGGGCGCTGGTGTTGAAGGTATCGTAGGTGTCCGGTGGACCCCAGGGCTGATCGCCCAGCATCGTCGAAGCGTAGATGCGGTGAATGTCAGGCAGCGTCGTGCCGTTCAGCAATTGGTATCCGCTGCCATCGCGTTCAGTTTTGTGCTGATACTCGAAGTCGCCTTTCAGCGTCGACTTTGAAGTGATGCGCCAGTCCGCCGCGCCCGCGCCGACAGCGCGCCAGCCGTCCGTGTCGTTCATATACGGAACAATGCGCTCGGCAGCAAGATTCACGCGGGCGCCAACCTGCTTGCGGCTTCCGAAAAGCCGGCCCACATCGAGCGCGCCGTACGCAGTCCCGCGTTGATCGGTCGAGAGGTCGATCGCCTGCACAACTGCGGGCCGCTTGGTAACGTAATTGATCATTCCGCCCGCTGAAGCGATGCCACTCTCGACGCCCTCAATGCCTTTCAGAAATTCAACGCGCTGTTTGTTCTCGAGCGGCACATCCTGTTCACCGGCAACGGTCATGCCGTTGATGGCCAGGCCTGTGGCCAGGTCGATTGGGAATCCGCGAATCTCGTAGTCGCCATAGTAGCCCACCGGCACGTAGTCGTCATCGATGGAGGCGTCGTTCTTTACCACATCGGAGAGCAGGCGAGCCGCGCGGTCGTTCAGCAGGTCGCGCGTCACCACGGAGACGGAGACCGGCGCTTGTGCCAGCGGCTGACCGTCGATGGAGCCGACCGTTGTGGATTCGGTGAGGTAATTGTCTTTGACTTCGCCATGGACGACAACTGTGGTTGAGACGCCCGGAAGTTTCTGCCGCGCGGGTTGTGTTGTCGTCGTATCCTGCGGCTGCGACGAAGAGTTCTGGGCTGTGTCATTGGTCTGCGGCAAGGCAGCGACGGATGAAACCATGACCGCAAAGAACAACGCCACTGCACAATGCGCGCCGCGAGGGACACGATTCCAATGGTTTGAGCGCGAAGATGAATCGGATCTGCTAAGGGCCGCAAGCATGGAATTCCCTTGTCTCCATCCCCTGAAACAAGAGAACTCGCGTTGAAGGCCGGACCAGGAGCGGTCCGAGTTCGAAAGCTTCCCACGCCGGTATTATCCGGATCGGGTTCTAGGGTATCTTCTCAGCCCCACTCTCGCAGAGCACCCCTGTTTCATTCATTCGATTGAAACACCCGGTGAAAGATTTGGCAAATGGGGCATGCGGGAAGATTCGTCAAACCCAGAGACTCTCGATCAAAGGCCGGTACGAAATCAGGTTTGGCACATCCAGGCCCTGCACCTTGGCGGCATCGTCGGCGCGGCGCAGCAGCAACGCCTCGCGCGCGTGCGGCAGCCGCAGGAACGCTTCCGATTCAGCCGCATCCATCGGTCCTCCCTGCAAGTCGAGGCTCTCGACAGATGCATGGGAAAGCTCGGTCAGATAGGCCGGTTCGGCCGAGCAAAGGTAGCGCTTGGCCGCGACATGCAGGCGGATTGGGTCGAGGACCGACGACGGCAGGTGGCCGGCGAGCGCCCGCACCCCAAGCTCTTCATGCTGTGTATCGAGCCCACGCTTGGCCGCGTCCTCGCCTTCTGAATGTAAAAGGTGGCCAAGATCGTGGAGCAACGCGGCAGCGATCAGTGTCGGCTCGCCGCCCTTGCGGCGAACGTAATCAGCGGCTTGCAGCCCATGTTCGAGCACAGAGACGGGCTCGCCAAAATAGGCTTCGCCACCGCCTGCCGCCAGGATTTCGAAAACGTCATCGACAGAAGAGAGAGCTTGCATTGGCGTCACGCCTCGACAGGAAGGGGCTTGCGAACGTGCTGATGAATGACAAGAACGAGCGCCACGATGGCGGTGAAAAAGCCTACGCCCGCCAAACAGAGAAAGGCGTTGCGCCAACCGAAGGCGACGGTAATGCGTGCCACCGTATCGCCTGAAAGATAACCGGCCAGGTAACCCACGCCATCGATGATTCCCGCCGCTGAAGCACTGCCGCGCTTGCCGCCGAAGTCGAGCGAGATGGCGCCGGAGAGATACGCGTACGGGCCGAGCAGCAAAAATCCGGTGAGCGCTACGAGAGAAACCGGAACCCAGGGATTCGCCGACGAAGACGTGCCTGCGAGTACGAGCAGACACACAGCGACGAGCGCGAGCCCGCCGAAAAGAACCTGGTTACGCCCGTTGATGCCAAGCCTGTCGCTCAACATGCCCGAAACAACTACGGAGAGTCCTCCGAAGAGAGGAAACAGCGCCGAGCGGCTCGCGGCTTGCGCGTCCGTGAGTCCAACGAACTGAACAAAGTAAGTTGGCGTCCAGAAGTTGAACGTCTCGCGCAAAAGCGTTGTGCCCAGCGAGAGCAGACATACCAGCCAGAAAGGGAAGCTCGAGAGCAGCGGTCGAAGAATGGCGAGAAGGCCGACTTTTCCTTCACCATCTTTCCCTTCGTCTCCCGCATAAACATTTGTCGGATTGGTTTGCGGCGCGGGAAGACCGCGCTCCTGCGGAGTCTCGCGCAGAAAAACAAAGTTGGCCAGGAAGAGAACGCTGAGCGCCCCCGCACCGACAAAAAAGATGCCGCGCCAGCCCACACCCGCGGCCAGCAGCAACGACATGATGTAGCGGCAAAGGGCATCGCCGAACAGATAGCTCAGGCAAAGCACGCCCATTACAGTGCCATAGCTGGAGTACGAAAACCAACGCGAGGTAACCTTCACCAGGCCTGCCCAGCCCGCCGATTGAAACAGACGGTTGCCAAGCCATGCCAGGGTGAAAAGCGGCAAGCCACCCGACATGGCAAAAATCAGCGTGAAGACGATGGCGCCTCCCATGCCGCCGAGGAAATTCTTCTTGCCTCCGAACAGATCGGCGATCGATCCTGAAACGAACTTGCCCACCGCATAGGCCAGCACGCCGAACGAAACCATGGAACCGAGCCGGATCTTCGCCAGGTCTGGCGAAATGCCGCGATGGCTCATCTCCTGGATAAGAAGAGGAAGAACCACTGAGAGGTTCGAGCGGCAAAAGTAGTAGCCCGTGTAGCCCAGCATGAGAAGAACAATCGTTACCAGCGGCCAGCCCTTGAACGCGTGCTGTTGCGGCACGACAACGGGCTCGGTATCGATCTTTCTTCCATTTGTCTGGCTTTGCACATCGGCAGACTATCACGACGATGCGAACTGTCTATGAATGACCAGGAGCGCAGTCGATGGAAAGTCGCGCCGCAATGCGCGCAGGCAGCTCGGTCTATTTGGCCGGAGCTACTTCCCGGCGCCCTCGGTGATCGTGGCAATCCGATCGATGCCCGGAACCGCTACGTGCTCGACCTTGCCATCTGGCCAATGAATCTCAATGTCGTCAATTTTGATGGCCGTGCCGAGGCCAAAGTGCGGGCGTGGATCGTTCGAGGAAAGGTAGCTACCCCCGCTGATCACATCGCCACGCTGCTTCATTCCGTTCGCCGTGACAGAGACCGTGGTACCCACGGCATCCACAGGACTGCAAGGGGATGCCTTGAATTTGCATGAGCCCACGAGCTTCAACTCAAGCCAGTGGTTGTGGTCGGGATTCACATTGCGCAGCAGCACGGGATGCCCATCCTCAACGTTAATAACGGCATCGATCTTCCCGTCGTTGAACAAATCGCCCACTGCCATGCCGCGCCCGGCAATCACGTCGGCGAGCCCCGAGCCCTCCACTGCGGGCGCCAATTCGAACCTTTTTCCTTCGAGGTTATGGAAGAGCATGGGGCGCTGCTTCCAGCTTGTGCCCCAGTTATATTTGTCGGCCTCGGGATAAACGTGACCGTCCGACATCAACAGGTCTTTCCAGCCGTCGTTGTCGTAGTCGATGAAGGCGTCGCCCCAACTGAGAAAGGGCACGGAAACTTCCGCAATGCCGAGCTCATAGCTGATGTCGGTAAAGTTGCCATCGCCTTCATTGCGGTAGAACGGCTTGTAGTCGTCAGAGAACGTGGTATCGAAGATGGCGAGCCGGCCGTTGTTCTGGTAGTCGCCGACCGCCAGGCCCATCGAGGCGGTTTCCCGACCGGCATCATTGAGCGCGAACCCCGAAGCATAGCTGACGTCCTTAAAGGTGCCGTCGCCTTTATTCAGATACAGGTAGTTCGGCGTGGAATCGTTTCCGACCAGCAGGTCGATCTTGCCGTCGTTGTTCACGTCGGCGAAGACGGCGCCGAGCCCGTAATAGCCGGAGTTATCGGCCACTCCGGCTTTCTCGCTAACGTTGGTGAAGGTGCCATCGCAGTTGTTGTGGAAGAGATGGTCGGGCTCGCCCTTCAAGCCGCGCGGTCCGCAAGCAACGGGCTCGCCGCGGAAGGTGCAGAAGGCGTTGTTGCCGCCATTCTCTTTGCTGTTGGGCAGCTTGTTCCAGTCCCAGTGAATGTAGCCGGCAACAAAAAGATCGAGGCAACCATCGCCATCGTAGTCACCCCAGGTCGAGCCGGTTGACCAGTTGCCCAGCGTGACGCCGGCCTTATCGGCGACATCGGTGAAGGTTCCATTTTTGTTGTTATGGTAGAGGCGATTCATTCCGAAATTCGACACATAAATGTCCGGCCATCCGTCGCCATCGTAATCGGCAATTGCGACGCCGAATCCCCAGCGGTCGTTTGTGACGCCGGCCTTCTCCGCCACATCGGTAAAAGTCCCGTCGTGGTTGTTATGGAAGAGCGCTGCATGCGGCGGAGTCGCTTTACCGGTGAGCGCGTCAACGGTCGATCCATTCACCAGATAAATGTCGAGCCACCCGTCGTTGTCATAGTCGATGAGCCCCACGCCAGAGCCCTTGGTTTCGATGATGTACGATTTCGCGGGCGTGCCCATCTTGTGTGTCCAATGCGTGAGGCCGGCTTTTTCGCTCACGTCTTCAAACACGATGGGCCCGGTTTTTACGAATCCGCTCTGGGTGATGGAACGACGCTTGGCGTCAGGCAGTGGAGGCTTCGCGCCTCCGCTCGGCTTGCCGTCCTGTGACGCTGCGCTAGCCGTGGAGTCCATCACTGCTGCAGAAGATGGGTTCTGCGCCGGCAGCGGAGCAGGGAAGTCGAATACGAAGATTCCGAGGGAAAGTATAAGGATAAGTCGACGAACGGAGGGCATCGCAGCCAGTATACGAGGGGAACCGGCTCCAGGGCTGTGTTCCTACATGGAGCCGGTCAAGACCCGCAGAGTGAAACTACTGGCCGCCTTCAGTGGCCGGCGTCGGCTGCACGTTCGAAACCTGCCAGCCGTCGTTGCTCTTGGTCAATGTGGCGGTTCCTGTGGACGCGCCGGAGCTCTGGCGCACAATGCGCGGATAGGCCGTCTTCATCTCGGTGGTGTTGGCCCAGTCAGGCACGCTGGTAATGCCGTAACGGTAGTTGACCGTATACTGCGATGCATTGGGATCGGCAGGTATGTAGCTGTCCACAGAGACCACCTCCGGATGACCGAGGCAGAAGTTCCCATAACCGGGCTGCGTTTGGTCCGGCGTCCAAGTCGACCGTCCCTTGGCGGAAATGTCGTAGTTGTTCACTTGTTTCGACCCCACAAGGAAGCGCTTCTTCTCCGCGGAAGCACGAGTCAGCAGGCCCGCATCCACGAGCGCATCGTAGCCCTTGGTCTGCTCGTCGTTCGACGTGTCGGCCTGCGCGGGAAATTTCTGCGGGGACGCCCAGAGGCAATCCTGTTGGCCCTTGTAATAGGTATTCAGCGCCGACTTAAACCCACTTTTGTCCACTGTATTGTTTTTGCAACCGACACTCAGACCTACGAGAACGGTCAGAGTGAGTGCAGCAAGACGTGTAGCGCGCATTCGATCTCTCCTTCGAGAGACTTGGATGCACGAATTGCTGGCCAAGCTGGTTGAGCACTGGGAATCGCAGGCTCGCAACCGTCTGATTCGGGTTGTCTTGGAACCCTAACGGCGGCCGCATAACGGCCTTGGGTGCGCAGAAATAATCCCGCACGGCCACGTCAGGACACTATTCTTCACCAAGCTCGTAGGGAATAGCAAAGCGGCCAATCTGGATGACAGATTTATCACCCGGAGGCCAGATGCGAAGGCTTTCCACCCGGCTCGATCCAGTCATCCTCGCGGCCTCGCAGGTGCCCACCAGCGCGCCGTTCGCCGCTTCGTTGAAGTGAAAATTCAACGCTTCGTGATTTTTCGCGCGCTCCCATCCAAAGGCATACTCCCCCGGCTTCAAAGCAACACCGCCGATCTTTACCGGCGCTTGCACCACAAGATAATGCGAGTACTTTCCGTCGGCAGAGTAGCCGGCAGTGAGCAACACAACCCCGGCGATAAAGTGTCCTTTGTTGTCAACGATGCCCGAGGCGGTGCGTAGTTCGGTTTCAATATGTTCTTTCTCCACCGGTGCGCGCGCAGGCAACAGAGAGGTCAGTTCGGCCTCAGTGGCCTGGCGCCAAACCGGCTTCTGCGCCACCGCGAACGAGTAGGAAAGCATCAGCATGAACAAAAAAAGAACAGCCTTTTTCATTTTCTCGGCTTCCTTAAGGATTCGAGCGGAACGATGCCGCGTTGAATGGCCTCAGTGGCGGCCTGCGTTCGATCGGTCACGCCGAGCTTACCCAGCAAGCTGTTGATGTGCGTCTTCACTGTGGCCTCGGTGATCTCCAGCTCCGTCGCTATCTCCTTGTTGCTTTTCCCATGCACAATCTGCTCCAACACGTCGAACTCCCTCGGCGTGAGTTCCTCGGTACCGATGCGCTCGGCGAGTTTTTCAGCAATCGCGGGCGGGATGTGGGACTTGCCAACGTGCACAGCATGGATGGTTGCGACCAACTCCTCGCTGGTCATGCCCTTCAGCAGATAGGCGCGCGCGCCGGCCTGCAGCGCTCGATAGATGTCTTCATCGCCGTCATAGGTTGTGAGCACAATGAATCGCGCCGCGGGAGTTTCCATGCGCAGGCGCTGAATCACGTCAACGCCCCCCATGCGCGGCAGACGCAAGTCCATGAGGGTGATGTCCGGCTGATGTTTGCGAAACTGGGCGATCGCCTCAACGCCGTCGGCAGCTTCGCCTACAACCTCAAGGCCATCGGCAACGTTCAAAAGCGCCACCAAACCTTGACGCACAACGTGGTGATCTTCAACGACCAGAATACGAATGGGTTCTTTTTTCACAGTTGCTCCTTCGCTTGCGCACGTGTTTCGGGGGTTGCGGGAACGTGAAAACGTACGATAGTTCCCGCGCCTGGCGTGCTTTCCACATTCAGACTTCCGCCTGTCAGCGTCGCGCGCTCCCGCATTCCGGTCAGACCAAAGTGGCCTGGGACTGAAGTCTCGCTCACGGAAAAACCTTTCCCGTCGTCACGGACTTCCAGGTTGACTTCGTTGGAGCCATAGTTCAGCTGCACATGCAAATGGCTCGCCGCGGCATGTTTCTTTACGTTATGGATGGCCTCCTGCGCAATGCGCAAAAGTTCGCGTTCCGTGCCGGGCGCAAGTGGCCGGTAAGCTCCGAAGATACCGAATTGCGATTGCAGTCCTCCGCCGCCGGCAGATTCAACCATGCGCCGCAACTTCACCGGCAGCGTAGTCTCCCCGGAATCCTGCGAACGCAAGGCCCATATCGACTGCCGGGCGTCCGCCAGGCCTTCGCGCACGTAGCCGCGTGTCAGATCGAGGTGCTTGGCGGCTGCCTCCACTTTTTTCACTCGGAGCAACTCGGAAAGCACTTCCAGCTGAACGGAGATGCCGACGTAGCCTTGCGCAAGCGTGTCGTGGATTTCGCGCGCGATGCGATTGCGTTCCCCGAGCACGGCGTTGAACTCGCGTTCCGCGCGCCGAAGGCGAAGACGTTGCACCAACAGGATCAGCGCGGCAGCGCAGAGAATCAGCAGCGCATAGAACCACCAGGTTTGGTAGAAGTGTGGGCGCAGTTCAAACGGCAGCGCTGCGCCCTCTAAGTTCCAGAGGCCATCATTGTTTGCCGCCTGCACGCGAAAGGTATAGGTGCCCGCCGGAATGTTGGTGTAGTAGGCAGTGCGGCGCGGCCCCGCATCGGTCCACTGGTGGTCAAAGCCTTCGAGCATGTAGCGGTAGCGAACCTTTTGCGGCGTCACAAAACTCAAGCCCGCGTAATCGAATTCGAAGTGCACATGGCCTGCGGGAATGTGGAGTTCGTGCGACTCACCAAGAGGCACGGCTGCGTCGTCGATCGAAAGCCGCTCCAGCGCAACCGCGGGTGGAACAGTGTTGATGGGGATTGTGGCAGGGTCGACTTCAACCAGCCCCTTCGGCGTGGCAAACCAGAGGTGTCCGTCGTGCGACCGCCAGCCCGACGGATGACTATTGACGGCGGTCTCGCGCCCGCGAAGGCCATCGGCTGTTCCGAACTGGAGCCAGCTCAGGCAGTGACCCAAAGGAACGCCGATATCGTCTGCCAGGTGTTCTGGGCAATCGGCGCGCGCCAGGCCCTCGCCCGTGGCGAACCAGATATGGCCGTGATCGTCGTCGAGAATTGCGTGAATGTCGTCCTTGCTCGGGACACCCGGCTTTGCGACGGGTGTGAAATCTTTGCCGTCCCAGAGATTCCAGCCGTGGTCCTGCGTACCAATCAAAACGTCGCCATTTTTTCTTACGAGGAGTGCGGTCACCACGTTGCTGCTCAGGCCATTGGCGGTGGTGAAATTTTCAATTTTGCCGCCCCGAAAGCGCGAAAGGCCCGCAAAGGTTGCCGCCCACAGGTCGCCCTTCGCGCCTTTGGCCATGGCGCCCACCAGGTTGCTGCCCAGCCCATTGGCCGTCGTGAACGTATCCATGGGCGCGCTGGTTGACCCTGGTTTGACCCAGTGGGTAAGTCCGCGGCGCGTACCAATCCAGAGAGAGCCGTCCACATCCACAAGCAATGACCGGATAAAGTCGTCTGGAAGACCATCCGCTGAAGTGAACGAATCAACGGTTTTGGAGCGGATCCGGTTCAATCCGTCAGGCGTGCCAACCCAGAGGTCGCCGTTCGGTGCCGCAGCAAGCGAGAGAATTACGTCGCTGGCAAGTCCGTCTCGAACAGTCCAGGTATGCGCAATGTGCAGGCCAGCGCCTTTTGGCGATTCACTCAGAGCACTCAGTCCGAATCCGCCCGTTCCAACCCAGAGCGTTCCAGCGCCATCTTCCACGACAGTCGTGGTCGCGTCGGCAGGTAGACCGTCGCGAACACCCAGGGTGCGAAAACGTTGATCGCGAAGAATGTGCAGTCCGTCGGCTTCGGTTCCAATCCAAAGGTCTCCTTCGCGGTCCTCCATCAAGGCAAGGATCGAAGCTGAAGAGAGCGAGTCGGTCACGGGAAGGGTCTGCAGCTTCCCGCCGGACCAGCGAGCCAGCCCGCCATTTGTGCCAATCCATAATGCGCCTTCGCGATCGGCGAAGACCGATTGAATGCGAGTTCCGGGAAGCTCTTTGCCCACCGCCAGCCGCGCGACGAACTCTCCGCCGCGATGCAGCTCGAGGTCGGTCTTGCTTCCATAAGCAGTCACTCCATTCGTCAAATTCGTTAGGAAATCGGAGTGGAAGGCGACGTTACTCTTCTGAACCAGTTGTTCGGGAAGCATCGATACTGGCTGAAATCGGCCATTTTTGAACTCTGCCGAGCCGGCCGTGGTCTTCACCACCAGGCCCTCGCTGCCGCCTGCGTTTAGCCCAACAATACTGTTCGCCGGCAAGCCGTCGTTGGTTGTGAATACGCGAATCGCATTGTCTTTCCAGCGAGCCAGGCCGTCCCCTGTTCCAATCCAGAGCGCGCCGTCCTGCGCGGAGAAAAGACAGTGAACGTCGTTGCCGGGCAGCGCAGGAACCGTATCTTTGTCGAAGACTTGAAACCCGTTGCCATCGAAGCGAACCAGGCCAACTTCAGTCCCTATCCAGAGAAAACCGTTCGCGCCCTGAACCAAAGCCTGCACGGTGTTTTGTGGCAGACCGTTTTCCATCACCCATGTCTGGCGGCCATAGCTCGCCAGCGGCGTTGAGGGCTGCAGGCCAAACGCGGCTGCCGCCCACCCCACAACCAGAGCTATAACCAGCGCTGGCCTCGGCCGCCCGAAATGGCGCTTGAACGCCATGGGATACGAAATCTTCAGTAGAATCTTCGAGTTGGCGCGATCTTTGGCCACAGAAGCCGGGCTGTGCCTGGTGGAGCGGAATCCGGCCGGCGGTCTTGGTTGCAGTGCAACTCCGCTTAAGCCGTGCAGGTCAGTGCAAACAGACTACCGCATTACGACCGACGCTAGTCTCCATCGATTGATGGAGCTGAACTTCACTCCAATGACTCAAGACGCAGATCGATTCGGGCGATACTCTTTTCTTGTCTCCTGAATTGGTCTCCTGATCTGGTTTCTGAGAGTTTCAATTTTCGGGTGGCTGCCCGCCTCGCTGGGTAGCCACCCGATTCCTTTTGGGCGTCACATTTTTCACATTCACAGCCTTCCAGAATATGACGCCTTGCACTTCTACACATGGTCGTGTATAGGTAGAAGTCATAGGCATGACAATCCCATCCAAATTCGAACTCCCTCAGGGCACACTCGACCTTCTCATCCTTCGCGTCGTCGCGCAGGGACCAATTCACGGATATGCGATTGCCCAGCGCATGCAAATGATCTCGAAAGAGGCATTGCAGGTCCAGCAAGGCTCGCTCTATCCGGCGCTTCACCGCCTCGAAAACAAAAATTTTCTTGTCGCCGAATGGGGCCCCACCGAGACAGGCCGTGAAGCAAAATTTTACCGGCTCACGGAAAGAGGCCACACGCAACTCAAGACCGAGACCGAAAGCTGGGAACGCTTGACCGGCGTTGTGGCGATGATTCTTGAACACCCACTTGGAGAACCCTCATGAACTGGTTGCAGCGGCTTTCAAAGACCGGACAGATGGAAAAGGAACTCGATGCTGAGCTTCGTTTTCATTTCGAAACCCTGGTGACGGACAAGATGGAGGCAGGCATGACCGAAGAAGAAGCGCGCAGGAAAACCCGGCTCGAGTTCGGAGGCATGGCGCAGCTCAAGGACGATTGCCGCGAAAGCCGTGGAACCCTATGGCTCGTCTCGATCGTGCAGGACCTGCGTTTCGGCGCGCGTATCCTGGCTCGTTCCCCGGGCTTCTCCATCACGGCGATTCTGGTTCTTGCATTGGGCATCGGCGTCTGCACGCTGGCATTCAGCCTGTACAAC
>Ga0182013_10004410_pt1 | contig 16921 bp, 17 predicted proteins | sample 612S2MmetaG_FD_120487 | JGI IMG/M metagenome (GOLD analysis project Ga0182013, IMG submission 120487) | Permafrost microbial communities from Stordalen Mire, Sweden - 612S2M metaG | ecosystem: Environmental > Terrestrial > Soil > Wetlands > Permafrost | place: Sweden: Stordalen | collected...
GTTGAGGAACTTCCCACCGCGCATCGTGTCGCCGAAGTGGGTCTGCCAATTGTCCTTCGGGTTGGTGTTGCCCATCGAGGCCGCGCAGCCACCCTCGGCCATCACCGTGTGTGCCTTGCCGAACAGCGACTTGGACACCACAGCGACCTTGAGCCCGCGTTCGCGTGCCTCGATGACCGCACGCAACCCCGCGCCGCCGGCACCGATCACCACTACGTCGTAGGAGTGCCGCTCGACCTCAGTCATGGAACCTCTCTCAACTTTCTAATTTCCGCGAAAGGGCTTTTCAGCCAACAAATCTCAGCTCCGAGATGGTACCGCTGGCCACCAGCGCGATGTAAAAATCGGTCAGCATCAGCGTGCCCAGTGTGATCCACGCGTACAGCTTGTGCCTGGTGTTCAGCCTGCTTACTTGGGTCCAGATCCAATACCGCACAGGGTGTTTGGAGAAGTGCTTGAGGCGCCCGCCGGTCACGTGCCGGCACGAATGGCAGGACAGCGTGTAGACCCAGAGCATGATGACGTTGCCGACCAGGATCACGTTGCCCAGGCCGAAGCCGAATCCACCCGGTCCGTTCTCGGAATGGAACGCGACGATCGCGTCGTAGCTGTTGATCAGCGAGATGATGCCGGCGATGTAGAAGAAGTACCGGTGGGTGTTCTGGATGATCAGCGGGAACTTGGTCTCGCCGCTGTAGTGGGCGCGGGGCTCGGCCACCGCGCAGGCGGAGGGCGACTGCCACACCGTGCGGTAGTAGGCGCCGCGATAGTAGTAACAGGTCAGCCGGAACAGCAGCAGGAACGGCAGCGTCAGCGCTGCGTACGGCAGCCACCAAACATCCGGCAAAATCTGCGGCCAGAAGTCGCTGGCCTCTTTTACGCACCCCTGGCTGACGCACGGTGAGTAGAACGGCGTCAGGTAGTGATACTTCGCGACGAAGTAATTGTCCTGCTGGAACGCGCGCGCCGTCGCATAGATGATGAATGCGGCGAAGCCTAGGTCGATCCTCAGCGGCGACATCCACCACCGGTCGGTGCGTAGCGTCCGTTGCTGGATGCGGGCGCGCGTCGGTGAAAAGACACCGGACGCAGGACGGTTCGCCGCTGGTGCGCTCATCTAGTTTGTTCCTCTTCGAACGGGCTGATGGTCGAAGGGTACACAGAGAAAGCCCTCCCTTTCGTGGGGGGGCTTAATTGCAGGGACCGCGTCAGGACCTGTTGTGACCCCCGACACCCTCATCATCGACATCGCGCCAGAATTCGCTGTCGTATTGGGTATCGGGAATGGTGATCATCTCGCCCGATTGCTGCACCGTAGCGCGGGCTAAGTCTAATTCGGAAACATCGGTGTCGAGTAATTCGACGTCGCTCAGGATCCGGTCGACGTCGATGACGATGCGGCGCATTGCCGGGTTGTCGCCGTATCGCGCCTTCAACGAGTTCGCGCACCGCCGCAAGCCGCCGATGAGGTCGTGCAGTTCGGCGAGTTCAGGGGCGGTTGACACGGGATCTCCCTGGGCAGATGGTGTTACGGATCACAGTACTTCCCGATACTATCCCGCTACGCCAGCTGAGTCAGGTCGATCCACCGCGGCCGAGCGGGCCACGGCACTGCTGGAATTGCATCAGCCGGGCAACCCGGTAATCCTGCCGACCGTGTGGGACGCGTGGTCGGCGCGTCTCGCCACGGGCGCCGGATTTGTCGCCCTCACCGTGGGCAGTCATCCCATCTTTTTGAAGGCTGATTCGCTCCGGCAAACCGGACGGCGAGGGTATGTCGTTCGAGGACGTGCTGAACCGGGTCGCCCAAATCACCGCCGCGGTCGACGTCCCGGTTTCGGTGGACGTCGAATCGGGCTACGGGCTGCCGGCCGCCCGGCTGATCGAGGGCTTGCTGAGTGTGGGCGCCGTGGGTCTCAACATCGAGGACACCGTGCACTCGGAGGGCAACCGCTTGCGGTCGGCCGGTGAACACGCGGAACTGGTGGGTGCGCTGCGGACGGCTGCCGATTCCGCCGGGGTGCATGTCGTCGTCAATGCGCGCACAGATGTGTTCCTCCGGAAGGACGGTGACGATTCTGATCGTGTCGAACGGGCTGTGCGGCGACTGAACGAGGCGGCCGCGGCTGGGGCCGACGTCCTCTATCCAGTGGGCCGCCACGCCCCGGAGACGTTGCGGCGCTTGACCACTGAGTTGCCACTGCCGGTCAACGCGATTGCGCTGCCCGACCAGGACGACCCGGCGTCGTTTGGCCCGCTGGGCGTCGGCCGGATCAGCTTCGGCCCCTACCTGCAATCCGCGCTGGCGCGTCGGGCTACGGAGATACTTGCCCCCTGGGGCTGACTTAGATCGGTTCCAGCATCCGATGCGGCCGCCGCAGCGCGCGGCTGACCGGGTCGTCGAGATTCGGATCGTGCGGACGCCGTGGTGGATGCGCAACGAGGTCCGAGACGTCCGGGACCCGCTGGCACCGCCGGCAGACGCGATCGTGTCCGATCAGGCCGCCGCATTCCGCGTGCCGATAGGTTCGGGTCGGCTTGTCCAGTAAGTTCTCGCTGCCCCAGGTCATCATCGACCAGAGCAGCGGCCAGAGCTGCTTGCCCTTGGCGGTCAGCTGATAGTCGTTCGCGTCCTTTGTGAGAACACCTTCCGCGACGAGGAACGCCAGCCGGTCGGCCAGCACTGCCTTGGGAATGCCCAGGTGATTCCGGAGATCGCTGAAGCGCCGCGCCCCGTAGAAGGCGTCACGCACGATCAACAACGTCCAGCGTTCGCCGATGATCTCCAGGGACCGCGCTATCGGGCAATTCTGGTCGGGATACTCGCGGGGCAATGCCATGCTTCAAGTATTGCACTTGTCGGTTCATTGACCGAACCGTATAGTTCAAATGATCAGGTTCGTTCACTGAACTATCGGAATTCTGAGGAATGCCATGACAAGTAGCGTCAAGTCAGCCAAATACAACGTCGTGCCGCACACGCTGAGCCGTGTCGATGTGGCCACTGGCGTGGAGTTCGACGAATTCAGAGCGGCTTTCGAGAAGGCCGCGCCGCCGTTCGACCCAGCGACCGTGCGCGAGATTGTCGGCCGCGGTGGGACCTGGGACGAAGTCCTTTCGGCGGCAGCGAAAAACGCACCGAACGATCTGATGGTCTACGCGACCATCGACGCGCTTCCGTTGTTTGTGCTGGCTGGTCACACAACCAAGGCAGTGGAATACCTGCTCGGCAACCACACGATCGCCGAGACCATGTTTCGCCATGACCCGAGGGCGCTGCTGTACGCACCGCTGCGGGTCCTGATCTACGCGGATGCCGACGGCAACGCGGTGTTCTCGATGGACCAGCCCAGCGCCGAGTTCGGCAGCCTTGGGATCGCGGACGTCACCAAGGTGGGCGAGAGCCTGGACCGCAAAGTCGTGAACCTGTTGCGGGTGATCGGAGTCGAGGCCGATGAGGCCTTTTCCTGAGGCGTCAACGTCGAGCCGTTGGGCGATTTTCGCGAATCTCCGCCCAACGACTCGACGTTCGGCCGGAAACTACTTGGTGATGGCGATCCGCTGCGCCTGAGTTCCGGCATAAGCACCCGTGACCCGGACGGTCAGCACACCCGCGTCGTACGAGGCCGCGATGGCCTCGCCGGTGACGTGCGCCGGCAGCTGGAATGAACGGCGGAACGATCCATAACGGATCTCCTGCAACGTGCGACCGTTCTGCTCCTCCGCGTGCTCGTCACGGTGCTCGCCGTGGATTACCAAGCGGCCCTTGTCTACCTCGACATTGACATCCTTCTCGACATCGACGCCAGGCAACTCCATGCGTACGACCGCGTCGTCGCCATCCTTGACGACCTCCGCGGCCGGCCTGAAACCGCTGCTCGCCGGCCTATTCCAGTCGGCCGTCGCAGCGGGGCCGAAAAAGTCGCGCAGCCACCGGTCAGTGTCCCAGGCCGGTCGCGACCACAATGCGAGATTGCTCATGCTTCTCCTTCTACGCTTCGTCGTGAAATTGCTGTGGCCGGCGCCTTGCCGGCCGGCTATCTCTACAAACATGAGCGGACCACGCTAAAGTTCCATCCGCCCGTTCGCCGGCAGCGAACGGAGCCGCCGAGCGTCGACTTGTTGTTGAATTCAGGCGATTTCAGGCCAACGACTCGACGTTGGGCCGGTCTTGGGACGATGAAAGCGCAGGGGCGTCTTACCAGACGTCGCCCGCGCGCCAGTCGCAGATCAAGTCCGCGCTGGTGTCCAAGCTGATCCCGACCGGCAGCACGAACACCGTTCCGTCGGCGTCGGGGGTGCGGGTCGCTCCGCTGGGGGCAAGCACCGACGTCGGCCCGCGCCACGGCAGCCACCCGCGTGATGAGTACAGGCCGCGGGCACGGACCGTGGAGCTGAGGGCGCCCAGCTGGTAGGCGCCGCGCATAACCTGCTCGGCGGCGTCCAGCAGTGCGTGCACCAACCCCTGACCGCGGCAGTCCTCCCGCACCGCGACACCCTCGACGTAACCGCAGCGCAGCGCATTCCCCCGGTACACCAACCGCCGCTGCACCACCGCGGCGTGCGCGATGATCGCGCCGTGGCGGCAGATCAGCGCGTGCATTCCACCCAGCGTGTGCTCCCAGTCGGTCTCGGTGAAGTCGCCGGCGAACGCGTCGGTGACCATCTGGCGGACGCGCTGCCGGGCCTCGCTGTCGAGATCGGCAGTGTGGACCAGACGGGCCGTGTGGACCAGGGTGTGCACAGTCCTTGTTCTACCAGCTTGTCGACTGGTCCGCGCTTTGAGAACGCATTCAAGAATGCTTCAAGAATGCGCAAGTCGGGGCCGTGCCCAGTGCAATCGCACATGCTGGCCGGGCCGCACCTGGGCGAGTTTGTCGATGTCGTCGTCGATCACGACGCCGGCTACCGGGTAACCGCCCGTTATCGGATGGTCGGGACCCAGGATCACCGGTAAACCGTTGGGCGGCAATTGGATCGCGCCGCGGGTGGCGCCCTCGCTGGGCAGCTGCCGGTCCGGGTAGCGGTGTTGCAACGGGTGGCCGATCAGCCGCATCCCCACCCGGTCGCTGTGGTCGGACGCCACCCAATCCATGTGTACCAGGGCATCGGGATCGACGAGCCAGTCGTCGCGCGGCCCCGGCACCACCAGCAACTCGACCGCCGTGCCGGTGAGGGCGGCCACCGGGGCCTGGTCGAGTTCGGGGTAGTCGGCGGTGTGCTCACCGATCGGCAGCCGGTCTCCGGCCCGCAGCGGTGACGGGCCGATCGCCGACATCACGTCATAGCTGCGCGAACCGAGCACCGGCGTGACGCAGATGCCACCGCGCACCGCAAGATACGTCCGCAGTCCGGCGCTCGGGGTGCCCAGGGAGATCATCTGGCCGTCTCGGACGTGGTGAATACTGTTGGTGCCGAACATGATTCCATCTAGGGTCGGGCTGGTGTCGGCGCCAGTGACCGCGATATCGACGTCGCCGCCGCGGACCCGGGCCGCGAAACCACCGAACGTCACTTCGACGGTGGCCCGATCGTCCGGATTGGCGACCAGCCGGTTGGCCAGCGTGTGCGAGCGGCGGTCGGCGGCTCCGGACCGGCCGACGCCGAGGTGAGCCAGCCCGGCTCGCCCGAGGTCCTCAACGATGGCCAGCGGTCCGGTCCGCAAAATTTCCAGGGTGGTCATCGCTTGCTCCTCGTGGCCTCTTTACGTCGCCCGGAACTGAACCCACATGCCCTGCGTCAGCAGCGCCGGATTGGGTCGCTCGATGTCCCACAGGACCGTGTCGGTGTGGCCGATCAGCTGCCAGCCACCGGGCGACCGACGCGGATAGACCGCGCTGAATTCGCCGGCGAGGGCAACCGAGCCGGCCGGCACTGAGGTTCGCGGCTCGGAGCGGCGCGGCACCCGCAGCCGGGGGTCGCCGTCGACCAGGTAGGCGAAACCTGGTGCGAAGCCGCTGAATCCCACCCTCCACAGGGTGCCGCAATGCGCGTCGATCACCCGCGACGTGGTCAGCCCGGTGCGGCTGGCGACTTCGTTAAGGTCGGGACCGTCGTAGACCACGTCGATCACCACGTCGGCGCGGCGGCCGGCCGGAACGGCCGCGATTGTGTCGGCGGTGACCCGTAATTTGCGCAGGCGCTCGCGGGTGGCCGTTTGGTAGCGGGGGCTGTCCAGCTTCACCAAGACGGTTCGGGCGCCCGGAACGATGTCGACCACACCGGGCAACGCCGCGCCACCCAACGCAGCCGCCCACGCCAATACCTCAGCGGTGCTGCCGCATTGCACCATCAGCGCGTGGTCGCCGTAGTCCAGAATCGAATTGCCGATCAGCTCCGTCGGCAAGTCCTTCGAAACGTCCGCCGCGCTCATTACTAAACGGTAACCCCGGAATCGGGCCGCGAGCGAGGGCTGGCAGCGGATTTTCGAGCGCTGCCAGAGGCGCCTTAGTGAACCTTCAAACAGGTGGCATCTAGCCCAGGACCTTGCTGATTTGCGGCGGCAGTTGATCGGCGACCAGCGGGTAGCTCAGCGGCGATGAAAAAGCGATCGCGCCGGCCAGATCCTTGGAGGTGAAGATGTGCCGGTTCTGCGCGGTCGCCTGCGCAGCCGCGACGTCGGGATCGGCCAGCAGCGCCTTCTGGTCGTCCGGGCTCTGGGTCGTCCAGATCACCACGTCGGCGGAATCGAGCACCGCTTTGATGTGATCGCGCGGGATGCCGGCGCGGTGATCGGTGGCGAAGGGGTTGATGCTGTCGGCGATGACTAAGCCCATCTCGGTCAGGAAGTCGGTCCGCCAGCCCGCCACGGTCGCGACGATCGTGCCCTGCCACAAGGTGCCCTGCATCAGCAAGGCCTTCTTGTTCTTCCATTGCGGATTCTTCTGCGCGACAGCGGCGAACTGCTTGTCGACCGCGTCGATCAACGACTTCATCTGGTCGACCGCAAACACCGCTTGGCCGATCGCGGTCGCCTGGTCCTTCCACGGCTCGAAGAACGCGTCGCCGCCCGATTGCGGGACGGTCGGGGCAATTGCCGACAACTTTTCATAGGTGTCAGCGTCCACACCGGCGTTGATGGCCACGATCAGATCCGGCTTCAGGCCGGCTATCTGGTCAACCGGAATGCCGTTGTCCAGGTTCAACACCGTCGGTTGGGCGGGGCCAAGCTGCTGCTGGGCCCACGGCCACACCGCAAACGGCTGGTCACCAAACCAGTTGGTCACCGCGATGGGAACCACGCCCAACGCGAGCAAGTCGTCTTGCTCGGTGTAGCCGGCACTGACGACACGCTTGGGTGGCTCTTTGATGACGGTCTCACCGAACAGGTGGGTGATTGTCACAGCTCCGCCGCCAGGGTTGCCCGGCGGTTTGGGGGACAAGGATCCCGAAAACAGCTCGGCGGCTCCGCCAACCCCAGAGCCGAGCAGCCCTACGGCCCCGGTCAGCTGCAAGAATCTCCGCCGATTCCATCGCTGTTCCATCGCGAGAGAGTAGCGCGTGCCCCGACTTAGGGCCCTTTGTGCTTCTGCTCCTACTTCTGCTTATCCTGTCTCCAAGGGCTGTAGTCGGCGATCAGTTCCTCTTGCGACGGCCGCTGATCGGCCGCCACGTGCTCCAGGTTGACCCGGATCCGGTACCAGATCGAACTCGGCCCGCGCATGCCGTCGAGCAGGACGTCGGCCGGTTGTAGCTGTCCGGCCACGGCGGGGTAGCGGTTGCGCCAGACGTCCAGCGCAGCCATCGCCTCGTCCTTGGTCTTGGTGCGGGCGATCTCGATGAGCGGCTTCGTGGACTGACGCCTGCCATCGGCGCCCTTTGCGGTGGTTTTGGCGCCGCGCGGCGCACGCTCCGGTGGCCCCAATTCCTCGGCGAGCATCAGCAGCCGGTCGAGCTCGCCGACGGCCTCGTCCATTCCCGCCCACGGGTCACCCATTTCGGCGAACCGGCCCGGAACGGTCGCGATAGTGAACGCCTCCGGCTTGCAGTCGGGGACCTCGTCCCAGCGCAGCGGCGTGGACACCCGGGCGTCCGGAGTGGCCCGCACCGAGTAGGCCGATGCGACCGTGCGGTCTTTGGCGTTCTGGTTGAAGTCGACGAACACTCCTTCGCGTTCCTCCTTCCACCACCGGCTGGTTGCCAGGTCGGGCACCCGGCGCTCGACCTCACGCGCAACGGTCTGGGCAGCCAGCCGAACCTGGGCGAACTCCCACTGCGGGGCGATCCGGGCGTAGACGTGAAAGCCCCGCGATCCGGATGTCTTCGGCCACGCGGTAAGCCCGCAGTCCTCCAGCACCTCGCGGGCCACCAGCGCGACCTCGACAATCCGCTGCCACGCGACGCCCGGCATCGGGTCCAGGTCGACCCTCAGCTCGTCGGGGTGATCGAGGTCGCCGGCGAGCACCGCATGCGGGTTGAGGTCGACGCATCCCAGGTTGATCGCCCACGCCAACCCGGCGGCGTCGTGGATCACGGCCTCGGCGGCTGACGTGCCCGATGCGTAGCGCAGTTCGGCGACGTCCACCCAATCCGGCCTGTTGGTGGGCGCACGTTTCTGGAACACCGCCTCGGCGGAGATGCCCTTCACGAAGCGTTTCAGAATCATCGGTCGTCCGGCCACGCCGCGCAGTGCCCCGTCGGCGACCGAAATGTAATAGCGGATCAGGTGCAACTTGGTATACGGGCCGGCGCCGTTCGCCGCGGGGAAGACCACTTTGTCCGGATGGGTGATGGTGACCTGGCGGCCGGCCACTTCCAGTGACTCCGGGCCGGTCATGGTCATCATGGTAATTCCGGCGATTTTTCTCGTCCGCTTTGCGACCTGCGTCACATAAGGTGAGGTCATGTCTAACCTGATTGACGTGCCCGGGCAGGTGCTGTCGAAAATTCAGCAGTACCTCGAACGCGGCTCGGCGGAACTGCACTACCTGCGGAAGATCATCGAGGCGGGTGCCTTCCGGCTGGAGCCGCCGCAGAACTACGCCGCGCTTGCCGCGGACCTCCGAAAATGGGGTGAGTTCGGAATGCTGCCGGCGCTCAACGCCAGGCGCACCCCCGACCGCGCGGCGGTCGTCGACGAAGAGGGCGAACTCAGCTACCAGGACCTCGACGAGGCGGTCCACGCGGTGGCCAACGGCCTGATTGAAAAAGGTGTCCGGGGCGGCGACGGCGTCGCGATTCTGGCCCGCAACCACCGGTGGTTCCTCATCGCCAACTACGGCGCTGCCAGGGCGGGGGCCCGCATCATCTTGCTGAATAGCGAGTTTTCCGGCCCGCAGATCAAAGAGGTGTCCGAGCGCGAGGGCGCCAAGGTCATCATCTACGACGACGAGTACACCCAGGCCGTCAGCAAGGCCGATCCGCCACTGGGCAAGCTGCGGGCGCTCGGCGTCAACCCCGACGCGGAAGAGCCGTCGGGCAGCACCGACGAGACGCTGGCGGAGCTCATCGCCCGCAGCAGCAAGGCGCCCGCCCCGAAACCCCGCAAGCATGCGTCGATCATCATCCTGACCAGCGGGACGACCGGTACGCCGAAGGGGGCCAACCGCAGTACCCCACCGACGCTGGCACCGGTCGGCGGCATTCTGTCACTCGTTCCGTTCAAGGCCGGTGAGGTGACGTCGCTGCCTGCGCCGATGTTCCACGCGCTGGGTTATCTGCACGCCACCATCGCGATGTTCATGGGCTCTACGTTGGTGCTACGCCGCAAGTTCAAGCCGCCGCTGGTGCTGGAAGACATCGAGAAGCACAAGGTGACGGCCATGGTGGTGGTGCCGGTGATGCTGTCGCGCATCCTCGATGCGCTCGAAAAAATGGAGACCAAGCCCGATCTGTCCAGCCTGCGGATCGTGTTCATCTCCGGCTCGCAGTTGGGCGCGGAGCTGGCCACCCGCGCGCTCAAGGACATCGGTCCCGTCATCTACAACATGTACGGCTCGACCGAGATCGCGTTCGCCACGATCGCCCGACCTGAGGACCTGGAGATCAATGCGGCGACGGTTGGTCCGGTCGTCAGGGGTGTGAAGGTCAAACTCCTCGACGACAACGGCAACGAGGTGCGCCAAGGGGAGGTCGGGCGGATCTTCGTCGGAAACGCTTTCCCGTTCGAGGGCTACACCGGTGGCGGGCACAAGCAGATCATCGAGGGCCTGATGTCGTCGGGTGATGTCGGCTACTTCGATGAGCATGGCCTGCTGTACGTCAGCGGACGCGACGACGAGATGATCGTTTCCGGCGGTGAGAACGTGTTTCCTGCCGAGGTCGAGGATCTGATCAGCGGGCACCCCGAGGTCATCGAGGCCACCGCGATCGGTGTCGAGGATAAGGACTGGGGTCACCGGCTGCGTGCCTTCGTGGTCAAAAAGCAAGACGCCAGCGTCGACGAGGACGCCATCAAGGTCTACGTGCGCGACCACCTGGCCCGGTACAAGGTGCCGCGGGAAGTGATCTTTCTCGAAGAGTTGCCGCGCAACCCCACCGGCAAGATCCTCAAGCTCGAGCTGCGCGAGATGGAAATCGACTAACGCTCACCCTATGGGTCGCGGGGCAGGCCCAGCAGTCGTTCGGCGATGATGTTGAGCTGCACCTCTGACGTTCCCCCGTAGATGGTGGTGGCGCGGCTGGCCAGTAGGTACTCGCCCCACTTGCCCGGTAGCTCGTCGGCGTCGGCCAGTGCGGCGTCGGTGCCGAACGAGGACACGGCGAATTCCGCGTAACCCTGGCCGGTGCGCATCGACAACAACTTGGAGACCGCTGCCGAGGGCATCGCGTCGCCGCCGGCCAGGGTCAGCAGCGTGGAACGCAGGTTCAGCACCTTCGCGGCATGACCTTCGGCGATCAACTGCCCGGCCCGGTGTCGCGCGACCTGGTCAAACTGCCCGTCCCGGATGAAGTCGACGAAGTCGGAAAGGTTGGCGAGGAAGTTCGTGTCGCTGCTGCCCAGCGAGACGCGTTCCGCCGTCAGGGTATTGCGGCTGACCTCCCAACCCCGGTTCACTTCGCCGAGCACGTGCTCGTCGGGCACGAACACGTCGTCGATGTAGACGGTGTTGAACATCGCGTTACCCGTGAGCTCCCGCAGCGGCTTAACCTCTACGCCTTCGCTTTTCATGTCCAGCAGGAAGTAGGTGATGCCATTATGTTTTGGAGCGTTCGGGTCGCTTCTCGCCAGGAGCGCACCCCACTGCGCGAACTGCGCGGCGGTGGTCCAGATTTTTTGGCCGGTGATGCGCCAGCCGCCCTCGACCCGGGTGGCCTTGGTGGTGAGCCCTGCCAGGTCCGACCCGGCGCCCGGCTCGGAAAATAGCTGGCACCAAATCATCTCGCCGCGAAAGGTCGGCGGCAGGAACCGCTGCTTTTGCTCCTCGGTGCCGAACGCGACGATCGACGGAATGAGCCACGCCGCAATGCCGACCTGCGGTCGCCCGACCCGGCCCGCGGCGAACTCCTGGGCGATGATGACCTGCTCGACCGGGCCGGCCGCCCGGCCCCACGGCCGGGGCAGATACGGCAGCACCCACCCGCCTTCGGCGAGTGCGACCTTGCGCGACTCGCGCTCCATCGCCTTGAACGCGGCGACCTCGGCGCGAATCTCGGACCGCAGCTGTTCGGTCTCGGGGTCCAAGTCGATGTCCACCGCCCGCATGCCGGTGCTCGTCGCGGTGTTCACCACGCGCTGCGGGTATTCCGAGCGGCGGCCGAAGCATGCGGCCAGCATCAGGGCCCGGCGGTAATAGACGTTGGTGTCGTGTTCCCAGGTGAAGCCGATGCCGCCGTGTACCTGAATGCAATCCTGGGTGCATCGCTGAGCGGCCGCCGGCGCCAGCGTCGCCGCCACAGCGGCGGCGAACTCGACTTTGGCAGCGGCTGTATCCCAATTGTTTTCGCTGGCTTCAGCGTTTTGACGGGCCTCGTCAATCGCGCGGGCGGCATCCCACACCGCGGCGGTGGCCCGCTCGGTGTCGGCGGTCATCTCCGCGCATTTGTGCTTGATGGCCTGGAACTGGCCGATCGGCCTGCCGAACTGCTCACGGATCTTGGCGTATTGCGATGCCGTGTCGGTGGCCCACCGTGACACTCCGACTGCCTCGGCGGACAGCAGCGTAGATATCAGCGCGTGCGCCGTGGTCGTGGTCAGGTTGCTCAACGCGGCATCGTCGCCGACCTCGACCGCGTGGGCCCGCACGTGCGCGATGGGGCGTAACGGGTCCAGGCTTTTCACCGGTACGATCTCGAGCTGCTCGGCGCGAAGCACGACCCACACTCCGACTTCTGGGCCGCTGTCGATCGTTACCGGGAGCACCAGCACGGACGCCTGCGCCGCCGCGGGAACCGCCCGGACTTCGCCACGGACCACCAGGGTGTCGCCGTGTCGGGTGGCGGTCAGGCCGGAATCCAGCGCGTATGCGGCGATGACGGCGCCGGACGCCAGCTCGGCGAGCACTTTGGCTTGCGGGTCATGCGCGGCGATCAGCGCGCTGGCAATCACCGACGGCACGAACGGCCCAGGCATCGCACCGTAGCCGAACTCGGCCAGCACGACGGCCAGCTCGAGAATGCCGAAACCCTGTCCGCCGACGGATTCGGCCAAATGCAGACCCTGCAGCCCTTGTTCGGCCGCCGCCTGCCAGTAAGCCGGTGGGTTTTCGATTGGAGTCTCTAAGGCCGCGTGCAGCACCTCGGACGGCGCCACCCGCGCGACCAGCGACCGCACCGAGTCGGCCAAGTCTTGATGCTCAGGGGTTATCGCGATCGGCATTGGTCGCCTTCCCATGCTTCGGATGCCTGTCGGGCCTTGTCGGCCGAGCGCCTTCCAAGCTAACAACCGGGCGGTTGGTTGATGACATCGGCCACCGGCTGCCCATCGCGCAGTCGGCGGCAATTCGCGACCGCCTCGGCCAGATAGCGCCGCATGGTGTCGACGGTGGACCAGGTGACGTGCGGCGTCAGCACCACGTTGTCCAGACCGAGCAACGGGTTGTCGGGTGCCACCGGTTCGACTTCGAAAACGTCCAGGCCCGCGGCGGCCAGCCGGCCATCCCGCAGCGCGGCCACCAGCGCATCCTCGTCAACGACGGCGCCACGCGAGGTATTGATCAGCACTGCGCGGGGTTTCATGCCGGCGATGGTTTTCCGGTCCAGCAGATGACGGGTGCCGCTCGTCAACGGCAGGTGTAGCGAGACGACGTCGCTGGCGCCCAGTAGTTCGGGTAGCGGCCGCCAGTCGGGGTGCCCGTCGTCGTGGGTGCTGGTGTGCAGGACGGTCGCGCCCATCGCCGCGACCATCCGGTCCACGTGCTTGGCGATGTTGCCGTAGCCGACCAGTCCGACGGTGCAGGCGCCGATATCGCGTACCGACTCGCCGAGTTCCGGGTCCGTCGGCCAGCCGAGGCCCTGACGCGTCGCGCGATCCAAGACCGGTAGCCGCCGCATTGCGGCCAGCATCAACAACACCGTGCCCTCGGCGACCGACGGCGCGTTGGCGCCGGGCATATTCGCAACGGCGATACCGCACGTCGTCGCGGTCTCCACATCGATGGTGTTCACCCCGGCTCCGAGCTTCTGCACCAGCCGCAGCCGCTTCCCGCGCCGCAGGTCGTCGCCCGAGAGCGGACGGAGCACATGCCAAATCACTTCCGCGTCAGGCAATTCCCGGTAGAAGTTGGTCTGCGACTCGGGAGAGTCATCGTCGGCGCACCAACGGATGTCGAGCCAATCGGCCTCGGGCGCGAGAAATTCAAGCACCTTCTCGCCCGGCACGAAGTGGGCAAGAACCCTTACCGCCACCGCTTGTTGATCCACTTGGCGATTGTGTCAGCCTGGTCACTGCGCGCACCTGGAGTGGTGAAGTAGTGGTCGGTGTCGATCGAGCACTGCAAGCTGAACCACACCGGCGCCGAGTTATCCTCGGCATGCCAATTGAATTCGCGTGCTGAATAAAAAGTTCGCCGATCAAGACACCCGGACCGTACCGAAGACCGCGGCCGAGCGCCGACCTCCGGTGACGGCGGGACGCTAATCGGCCAAACGTGTTTTAGCCAGGGATGTGCATGACGACCGACGGTATTTTGACCGATCTGCAGATCGCGGCGTTGTCGCCCGAGCAGCGACGCGAGCTGATTACCCGGCTGCGCCAGCCCCTCAGCGACATGATTGACCCGGTCGTGCTCAATCGGATGCGGCGCATCCGATTGAGTCTCATGATCGGCGGCTCGATCGCGATGATCCCCTGGCTTGGGTATCTTTCCGTGACGCTGCCGGAGAACTATGTTGCCCACAATTGGACTGCAACCTGGTTGGGCTTCGATGCTCTGCTGGTCGGGTTCATGGTGGCAACCGCCGCATCCGGATACCTGCGTCGTCAGGTGCTGCTGCTTGCGGCATTCACCTCCGGGGTGCTGCTGATCTGCGACGCGTGGTTCGACCTTATGACCGCCGGACCCAATGACATCGGGCTGTCGCTGATCACCGCGTTCGGGATCGAGCTGCCGTTGGCGATCTTCCTGATCACCGGCGCACTGCGCGTCATGCGGCTCACGATGATGCGGCTTTGGCGGCTGGATCCGGGGATGTCCCTGTTGCAGCTGCCGCTGTTTCCGTAAAGCGCGGCCCGGCAAGCTTCGGGTCGGCGAGATCGTCGAGCAGCGATGTCAGCTGATCGACGAGCTCGTCCGGTCCCAGTTTCACGTCGCCGGCCAGCCAGGCGCTGATCGTTTGACTGACACCGCCCACCACGAAGTGCGCGGCCGCCTTGATGTGGTCGTTTGCAGGCATCTGCAGCGCGTCACCGACGGACTGGCCGGACAGCATGACGAACAATGCCGTGGATTCCGCGCGCTTGCGCACGATGACCGGGTTGGCCAACTGCGCGCTGAACAGCAGCCGCCCGACCCGCGCGTCGCCGTCGATGGTCCGCACAATGTTGGCCATCCCCGCCCGCGTTCGCTCGCGCCACGGCAGTGAACCCGCTGCGGCCTGGGTGGTGGCGGCCAGTTCGGTGACCACCGAATCGAAAACCGCACCGACGAATTCGTCTTTGTCGGTGAAGCTTTCGTAGTAGTAGCGGACTGCCAGGCCGGCCTCGCGGCAGATACCCCGAACCGTCAGCTCCGAGATGTCTTGTTGCTCGGCCCCCAGCAGATCCAGGCCAGCGGCCAGGAATCGGCTGTGACGCATGGCCAGTCGCTCGTCTGCACGCACTCCGCGATACGGCCGGGCGCTTGACGCTTCGGTCCGGGGAGGCATAGCACCCATCTTGACAGCGGGGCGAGGCGGCGACAAGTATCAGGAAACAGCTGTTCTCACAATTGCGCCGCCAGTCCAGCAGGAGGTTCGTAGATGGCGATTCTCGAGTCCGCTCGACAGGTGGAGCGCACTGTGGCCGATCCGGCGGATCCGCGCCGCCCGCAGTCGGGCCGCGGGAGGCGGGGGATCGGTGTCGACGAGGGCCTCATGGGGGTTGCCCTGCTGGCGGGCCCGGCGAACGTGATCATGCAGTTAGCGCGACCCGGCGTCGGCTACGGCGTGCTGGAGAGCCGCGTCGAGAGCGGCCGGGCGGATCGGCATCCGATCAAACGGGCCCGCACGACCTTCACCTACCTCGCCGTGGCCACTGCCGGCAGCGACGCCCAGAAGAAGGCCTTCCGCGACGGGGTAAATCGTGCGCACGCTCAGGTCTACTCCACCCCCGACAGCCCGGTGCGGTACAACGCGTTTGACCGTGACCTGCAGCTCTGGGTGGGCGCCTGTTTATACAAGGGCGGGCTCGACATTCACCGCATCTTCGTTGGTGAGCTGGACGATGAGGACGCCGACCGGCATTACCGCGAGGGCATGGCGCTGGCGACCACGCTGCAGGTGCCTCCGGAGATGTGGCCGCCGGACCGGGCGGCCTTCGACCGGTACTGGCAGGAGTCGCTGGCGAAGGTGCACATCGACGACACCGTCCGCGAATATCTTTATCCGATCGCGGCGGGGCGGATGCGAGGGGTACGGCTTCCGCAGCCGCTGCAGCGCTGGTCGGACGGATTCTCCTTGCTGATCACCACCGGGTTCTTGCCGCAGCAATTCCGCGACCAGATGCGGTTGCCGTGGGACGCCGCCCGGCAACGCCGGTTCGACCGGCTGATGGCCGTGGTGCGCATGGCTAACCGCCTCATGCCCCGATTTGTCAGGCGGTTCCCGTTCAACGTGTTGCTGTGGGACGTGGACCGCAGGATCAGGACGGGCCGCCCGCTGGTGTAGCCGCGGCCTGCGCGACGCGCCCGTGATGCGTCGAGTTGATAACGACAATCATATTCATTAAGCTACGGCCTGTGACCGCGCCGATCTGGATGGCTACGCCGCCGGAAGTGCATTCGGCGCTGCTCAGTAGCGGGCCGGGACCGGGGCCCATGCTGGCCGCCGCGGGGGAGTGGTCTGCGTTGAGTACCGAATACGCTTCAGCCGCAGAAGAACTCAGTGTGGTGCTGGCGTCGGCGCAGGCGAGCGCATGGGAGGGCCCGAGCGCCGCGTCGTACGTTGCCGCACATGGCCCATACCTGGCGTGGTTGACGCAGGCCAGTGCGAACAGCGCGGGGATGGCAGCCGACCACGAGACTGTGGCCACGGCCTACGCCGCTGCCTTGGCAGCCATGCCGACGTTGCCGGAGCTGGCAGCCAACCACGCGATTCACGGAGCGTTGTTGGGCACGAATTTCTTTGGCATCAACACAATCCCGATCACGCTCAACGAGGCCGACTATGTGCGGATGTGGGTTCAGGCCGCCCTCACGATGGCGACCTATCAAGCCGTCTCCAGCGTCGCGGTCGCGTCGACGCCGCAGACCACCCCCGCGCCGCAAATCCTGAAATCCGACGCATCAGCCAATCCCCCGTCGCCGGCGGCCTCCAACCTACTGCCGGGGTTTCTGCAGGAGTTCCA
>Ga0182013_10004411_pt1 | contig 16918 bp, 15 predicted proteins | sample 612S2MmetaG_FD_120487 | JGI IMG/M metagenome (GOLD analysis project Ga0182013, IMG submission 120487) | Permafrost microbial communities from Stordalen Mire, Sweden - 612S2M metaG | ecosystem: Environmental > Terrestrial > Soil > Wetlands > Permafrost | place: Sweden: Stordalen | collected...
CGGAGTCCCGTAGATTCTCTGTTAGAAGTCAAGAGTTTTCTCCGGGCCGAGTTTGGATTTTCAAGGCATCAGGGTCTATCCATCTGATGATTTCGGGGCGAGCAATCTCTTTCCCTGCCCGCCCCTTTGGTTCATCGTCAGGATGAGCCCACCGGGTTATCCCTCGGCATGGTTGCTTCCCAGCAGAGCCTGCTTCCGTTTCACCCGGCGATTGATTCTACCGCTGTCTGGATATTCGGAAACAGTAGTTTGCCATCGTACGGCGTGCCGCTTTTGAAAATTCCGTAGATGGCGTGCAGCAGTTTCCGCGCCACGGCCATCAGCGCCTGCAAGCCGGTTTTGTGGCGGCTGCGCAGTGCCAGGTAAAACGCGCGCAGGTGGGGATCGTTGCGCGCCGCCGACAAGGCCGGCATATAGAGCGCGCGGCGCAGGTGGCGATTGCCGGCCCGGCTGATTCGCGACGGTTTGTGCAGGCTGGTTCCAGACTGCTGATGCGCCGGGTCCAGTCCGCTCGATGCCACCCACTGGCGCACCGTCATCGTCGGCGCAAGCAGCACCAGTTCGCTCAAGATCTGCAGCGCGCTGATTTCCGCGATGCCCGGCACGCTGGTCAACAGCCGGAACCGCTCCCACAGCGCGGCCTCGGCCCGCACCAGCTCGAGCGCCTCGCGACGCATCTTCGCCACGCGCCGTTCAAGCGCGGCCAGAGCCTGCCGCAAGTCAACCAGCACCGCACGCGGTGTGGTGGCGGTGCCTTCGGCGGTGCGCAAACGGTTCTTCAACCCCGCCTGATCCACCACCAGCGATTCGATGTAACGGCCCACAGTGCGCAAGCGAAGATGGCTGGCCAGGGGCCGCTGCCAAGGGGTAAAAGGCATGCGCTGACCGTACTCGGCTAAAACGACCGCATCGGCCGCATCGGTTTTCGAGCGGCGAAGCGTCTGCGCAAAACGGTTCACTAGTTTAGGGTTGAGCACCGCCAGCTCGATCGACGCCTCTCCATCCAGCGCCAGCGCCAGATCCAGCGAGTAAATGCCGGTGGCCTCCAGCGATACGCGCACCTTGGTATTGCACTTGGCCAGCCAGGCCAAAAGCTCCTTATGCCCACCAGCGCTGTTGGCGAACTCCCGCTGCGCCAGGCTGCCATCGGACCCGATCCGGGCCACGGCCAGAGAACGGGCGCTCACGTCGATACCGCAAAACACTGTTGCCTGCGGGGTGAAAACCAGCTTGTTCATAGACCTCCTTCACGGTTAGGATGGTCTCGGCTGCCGCTCCTGTCCGCCATCAACGGACTCCTGCTTGCGCCGACCTTGAACATGCAGGCTCAAAAGGCCTTCGATTCTCCACGGCGTGCAATCAGAGGGGCGGTGGCCGATCTACAGGACAGGCTCAACCACAGTTGGCCTAAGGGACGGACGGCCTTACCGCCGAAACGTGAACCAATCCTCACGCCTCTCAACGCAACATACAAGGGACGGTATAGGACAATTCTTTTGCAGGAATCAATAGTCTATGAGGGGCGGTTTCCAGAGTTTTCGACTTTCACCACTGGCCGATAGAAGTTTTGATCAGCGCCATAACACCTCCTGATTTGCGGAAGGAATTAAATCCCATATCGTTTATTCATGTACCAATTTGGGTGCCCCACCCTCGCGGCGTCTCTGATTTTGCCGCTAGGTTGGGAGGGACAAAATCATCCAATCCGAGATTTAACCGCGCGTCTACAGAGCAGCGGTCTTCTTGCTCCGGACCCACTTCTGTTGCAGGGTCCATGCAATGCGAACCAGAAGCAGAACGCCGAGTGCGACGGTGAATCGAAGCGGACTAAGCACCCCCGGCTTCACCTGCCACCAGTAGTGAATCACTCCGCAAACCGCGGCCGCATACACCAGTTTGTGCAGGCGGTTCCATCGCTTGCCGCCCATCTTGCGAATGGCCCAGTTGGTCGATGTGACCGCCAGCGGCAGCAGGAGCAGCCAGGTTGCGACTCCAATGGTGATAAAACGGCGCTTGGCGATGTCGGCAACCATGGTGTTGACATCGAAGTCCGCATAGAGAGCCACATAAGCAAGCATGTGCAGCGTGGCATAGAAGAACGCAAACAGCCCTAGCAACCGCCGGAACTTGATGAGCCAATTGAGTCGTGGCGACAACCTGCGCAGCGGCGTGATCGCCAGCGAAACAATGAGCAGCAGAAGAGCCGTATAGCCCGTGGAAAGCTCAATCTTGGCAGTCGGGTCGGGGCCAAGCGTGTCGGTCGCGGCTTCATAGGCCAGCAGAATCAACTGCCAGAGGCAGGCCAGCCAAGCCAGGGTCTTGAGCAGAATAAGGGTCGATCGTTTCATAGCTGCCTGACTGGCGGGGTTACCGGAGTTAGCGTTGCTGGTGGAGTTAGCATTGCTGGCGGGGTTAGCAAAGCTAGTGTTGTTAGCGGGGTTGGCAGATTGGCGAATTAGCAGGTCAGCGTTGCCGGCCGAATCAGAAACCTTGCTCAATTATCCTTTCAAGCTCCCCTAACCCCGCTAACAACGCTTGCTCCGCTTCAGAAGTACTTCCGTAGGTCCATGTCGCTATAGAGTGAAGCAACCTGGTCGCTATAGCCGTTGAAGAGCAGCGTCGTCCGGCGCTGTGCGTAAAACGGCTGGCCGATTCGCCGCTCCGTCTTCTGGCTCCATCGCGGATGGTCCACGTTGGGGTTGACGTTCGAGTAGAATCCGTACTCACTGGGCGCCTGGTCGTTCCATGTGGTCCGCGGTTTCTTGTCAAGGAAGCGCACGGCGACAATCGACTTGGCGGACTTGAAGCCGTACTTCCAGGGCACCACGATCCTTATAGGCGCGCCGTTCTGGTTAGGCAGCACCTCGCCGTAGAGTCCGAAGGTGAGCAGTGTGAGCGGATTCATCGCCTCATCCATGCGCAGCCCTTCGGAGTAGGGCCAGGAGATGGCGCTCCCAGAGGCCCACTTCTCGACTCGCTTGTCATAGTAAGAGAGAAACTGCACATACTTCGCGCTTGAAAGCGGCTCGCATTGTTTGATGAACTCCGAGAGCGAGTAGCCCACCCAGGGAATCACCATGCTCCAGGCCTCGACGCAGCGATGGCGGTAGATGCGATCCTCCAGCGGCCGCAGCTTGAGCAGAGCGTCGATGTCGAACGTCTTGGGATTCTTGACCTCCCCATCCACCCGCACAGTCCAGGGGCGCGTGGGCAGGCCTCCGGCATTCCGCGACGGCTCGTCTTTTTCCACACCAAACTCGTAGAAGTTGTTGTAAGTGGTCACATCCTTCCGGCTGGTCTGTTCTTCGCCGGTGGTGGTCAGCGGGCTCTTAATGGTCTCGAGTTTGGTTCCGGCCTGCGCTCCGAGGCTGGGTGAAACCAGCTCGGCCAGCCTTTCAACGCCAAGAATGGCCGCTGCTCCGGTGACTGCTCCGCGCAGAAAGCGCCGCCGGTTCAGGTACTGGTCTTTCGGGGTAATCGCGGAAGAGGGAATATCGGGCGGCTTGCCGATGAGCATGGTTGACCTCGCACGGGGAAAGTGCTGAATACAACCTGTTAGACACGGCCGGGCGCCTCAACGTTACAAGATTTCTGCCAGGAACTCTCCTTTGCAAATTCACTCCGCAAGAACGGCTCCGCTGCAAACCCTGGATTTCGGACCTTCGTCCGGGATCCCTCGTCTACCATCGAAGCAGCGCCATGCCAGCCAAACCCAAGCTCGGCCAGAACTTTCTCAACGACCCGCAGGCCGTCCAGCGCATCGCCGCTTCACTGGGCGATCTCTCCGGCCGCTTCGTCGTCGAGATCGGCCCCGGCGCCGGCGCCATCACCGGAGCCCTAATCGCCCGCGCCGCTCACGCTCTGGCCATCGAGCTGGACCACAGCCTCGCTACTTATCTCCGCACCCAGTACTCTCCCGATCGTCTCACCGTGATCGAGCAGGACGTGCTCACCTTCGATTTCGCCGCTGCAGCTTTACGTTTTTCGCAGATTGCCGGCCAGAGATTTGCAGTCTTCGGCAATCTGCCCTACGGCATTACTTCGCAGATTCTGCTCAAACTCGCCGCCAGCCACGCCTCCCTCGACCGTGCCGTTCTCATGGTGCAGCGCGAAGTAGCCGATCGCATCGCCGCCCAGCCCGGCTCCCGCGATTACGGCCTCCTCTCGGTCACTGTGCAGATGTACGGCCCCGCGGAGTGCCTATTCACCCTTCCACCCTCCGCATTTTCGCCGCCGCCGGACGTGTACTCCACAGTCTTCCGCTGGCGCTTTGCCCCGCGTTTCGCGGAACTCGGCGTCGATGAAGCTGGCTTCATTCCCTTTGTCCGCAAAGCCTTCGCACAGAAGCGCAAGACACTTGTGAACAATCTTCGCGCCGCCGGCTTCTCACCCAACGCTGCTGCTGCCGCCATTGCAAAAGCCGCCATCGACCCCCGCGCCCGCGCAGAAGCCCTCCCCATCGAGGCTTTGGCCGCTCTTTGGCGATGTCTGCAAGACGACTACCCGGAGACAGAAAGGGCCGCAACGCCCGGCGAAGCAGCCCCTCCTTCTGAATCCTCTTCCGGTTAGCATTTCTCCTATGTGTATAGTGTCTTGGGTGCCCCACCCTCGCCGCGTTTTTGTTTTTGCGGCTAGGGTGGGACGCAACAACCATTACAGCAACAGGAGAAATGCTCTAGCGGTGTGATCCTCCGCCACTGCTACTCCCGCCGCCCCCGCCCGATGAGTGGCTTACCGAACCACCGCCGGAGAATCCGCCACCGGAGGAGTGACTTGCCGATCCGCCGCTGGAATATCCGCCCCCACCAGAGGGACGGCTAGCCGAACCGCCGCCGGCGTATCCCCCGCCAGATGAACTATGGCTGGGCGCCGAGGAGGTGTGGCTGCTCCCGCCCGTTGGTCTGGCGGTAAAAGAACCGGGTGAACTGCCCGGCGGGCCTTGGCGGCTGGGCACGGAAACAGCCCCGCCCGAGCCCGGCAGTCTTGCGCCCGAACTGGCTCCCGCGCTCGCGCCCGGATAGGCCGTCCGGTTCACAAATGCCGAGGCTGAGTGTTCGAACACAGGCCGCGGGTTCAGAGGGCGAATCGGCTGCACCGTTTGCCCCGCAATCACCACTGAGCCCGTCCTGTTGCGCAGCGGTAGCGCGCCGCTCCCGATTGCTGGACGCCGGTTCACGGCAACCAGCGGAGTAGCCTCGAATCTTCCTCCCGGGCCGATCGGACGAGGCCGCCGATGCGGGGGCAATGGGGGACGATAACCGCCGAAGCCGATGCCAATATTGGGGCCCATATAGCCGCCGCCCAAGCCGCCCCACCAGGGCATGCAGCCGCCCATCCCCGGCATCCATCCCCATCCAAAGCTGTCGTAGTAGTTCCACATGCCGCACTGGAAGGGCATATAGCCCCATGAGTAGTTCGATACCCAGATGTAGCCAAAGCGCGGCGTCCACATCCAGTATCCGCTTCCGTAGGGGTCGAATCCCGGGTTGGCACCTTCATAGGGCGACCAGATACTTCCCTGCCCCGGCACGTTGTACCAGCTCCCATTCGCGTCCAGGTCGTTCCAGGCCGGGTTGCCGCTGTCGGCATACTCCTTGGTGGCCGCCGTCTTGGAGGCGGCTGCGGCCGTCAGCATCTGGTCGCGGTCGGAGTTCCAGGAGTCCCACGAGTCGGGTTCGATGGAATCATTCAGTTCGTAGCGGGCGGCATCGGAGCCGCTCAGCGTCGCGCTCTCGCCCCCGTGCAGGTCTATTGAAAGGGTAGATCCACGCTCCAGGTGGGCATTGCCTGAGAAGACCGCCAGCTCGCCCGGAGGGCTGTCCAGGTTGACGCGCAGCACCGTGTAACCGCTTACCGTTACCACACTGTCTCCAAATCGGATCTTGATCGTCCCGGCCTGCCCCCCGCCCTGAACCTCAAAATAGCCCAGTCCACCCTCCAGCACCATCTCGGTTTCGCCGCTACCGCCTTGTCCGCGAAGAACCGCAAGTGTCAGAGCGCTGTTCGGAGAAAGCCTCGCCACGCTCCCGTCTTCCAGTTGAATCTCGGCGCGCCCATCCTCCTCCGTCGCCACTCGCGTTCCTTCAAAGAGCGGAGTATTGGCGACCGCCTGATCGGCGAGAATTTCCGTGCCCTGTGCAATCCGCACCTGCCCATCGACGCTGCTGAGTCGCACCGCGCGCTCCTGGCCCGCAGCATCATCCGCCAACGCCGCGGTCGACGCCAATCCCATCCCCAAACCTAACGCAGGCAGCACCATCAACACGACTCTTAACCCGCGTCCGACCGGCCCCATGCGATTCGAAATTTGATTCATGGCGTTACCTCTCTCCACTGGCCGAGCCTCCAAGCACAAACTCCCCTACCCGGAAGGCCAACAGTTATAAGACACCTCCACACCTCAATTGTCTCGTCAAAACTCCATCCTCGGAGAATATTTTCTCCTCGGTCCCATTTCCATCCCTCACTCTCCGGTCCCAAGTCCTCGCTCATTGATCCCAGCCTTTTCCAGCAGAATCCTGGCCCGCTTCCTGACTCGCTCCATTACCCCCGGATCCTGCGCCAGCCGCTCCAGAATCTCCCGAATGGCGCATAGTTGTTGAACGCGCCCGTCTTTCGCGGCCTCCATCAAATACTCCATTTCGCTATCCAGCGCCAACCGGTCGTGCCGCAGCTGCGTCTCCAGCTTCGCTCCCTCCAGAATGGTGCCGGCCACGGCCACCAGCGACTCCCCCAGATCTTCAATCTCCTTGTCCTTTGAATAGTTGAACGTACAGAGCCACTCACCATCCGGCCCACTCAACTTCAGCGTCTTCATTCCTTGAAAAGCCACTTTCATGTGGCTCTCGCACTCCGAGCTGGAGAGCTTCTTCCGCTGCGCCGTTTGAAAGACGTGGGCCGCATACTCCGCGCTTACCTGGATATCGCGATCGATTGCGGGGGCATCGATCCGCTGGGAATCGGCTGTAGACGCGCTCCTCCGCTCGGAGCGGAAATGCCCACTCCCGTCCGGTTGAAGGGTCATCGTCCAATGGGAGGGGGAAAGCTCCGGATGGGAGAAGTCCACCTGAAAGACTTGCCCCTGCGCGCCGCCAGTCTGGCCCCGCACTGGAGGCGCAATTACAGCAAGAAGCAAAACCAACCAGACAGCCCTCATTGGCCAACCCCCTGGAGTCGCAGAGTCTCCGCCGTGTGAATGTGGCAGATCGCAATTGCCAGGGCATCGGCCGCATCCGCAGGCTGCGGCACTTCGGCCAGATCCAGCAGCCGCGCCACCATGAACTGCACTTGCTCCTTCTTTGCCAGCCCGTAACCCACCACGCTCGACTTGATCTTGAGCGGCGCATACTCGGCCACCGGCAGCCCTTGCTTCGCGGCCGCCAGCAGCGCCACCCCCCGCACTTGCCCCAATTTCAGCGCCGACTTGGCATTCACTGAGTAGAAAACCTCCTCAATCGCCACCGTATCCGGCTTCCAGCGCTCCAACTCCGCGGTCAGCTCCCGGAAGACCTGTTCCAGCCGCATCGGGGTCGTCAGCGCCTTCTTGAGCCGGATGGCCCCCATCGCCCTGCACACCAGCCGGGGCTGCCGCCCGCCTTCGCACGACTCCACAACCCCGAAGCCGGTGATCTCGGTTCCGCAATCGATCCCAAAGACTCTCATTGGCTGCAAGTCTACCCCAGCAGCCGCCTATCGATCCTTCTTTGCCGTCCCTTGCATCTCCAGCTTCGCCAGCAGCCCGTTGGGGATGGGCCTGCAGGCGCAGTTCTTTTTGTGCTCGATATGCCACTCGATGCGCTCCTTGACGGTCGCCATGGCCGGCATCTTGTTCTCCTGGTGCCACTCGCGGTTCATCGTTCCTCCAAGGTCTCTTCCCAGGTAAAAAACAGCCCTCTTGCATTGAAATGGTAAGGCGTCAGCCTCATGGCGCAAAGAACCATTCACTTTTCACGAAGCATCCTGCAGTTGATATAGTAGCCTCGAAGGAATCGGAGGCTTGCGAACTTCTCCATAGTTCCCCACCGGCGTTGCCGACCCACGGGAGATGAAACTTTGGGTGCCCAACCCTCGCGGCGTCTTTGTTTTGCCGCTAGGGTGGGTTAGCTCGGGCTCAGATGTCCTTGCTTATTTTTCAATAACTTACGTTCTTGTTTCTTTGTAGTTTGAGGCTTTACCGGATGTCTTATGCCCGCTCCTCTTTCCGGCGCCTTCTTCCCTGGCTCTCGCTTGTTCTGGCCGGGAGCCTGCTGCTGCCCCGTTCCCTGGCCGGCCAGACGGCGCTGGCCGCCGGCGCTGCGGAATCGAGGGTGCAATTGCCGGCCGAGGTACAGGCTCCGTTGAAAAAGCTGCAAGATGCGCTAAGCTCTGCGCGGACGGCAGGCGACATCAAAGCCCAGGCAGCGGCGCTTAACCAAATAGGTGAACTAGAGGCCCGCATCTCGGAGTTCTCAAGCGCGCTCGATTCCTACAATCGGGCGCTCACGCTGGCCCAGTCTCAAAGCGATGCGCCGGACGAGGCGGCGGCGCTGAACGGCCTTGCGGGCTGCTACCGCGGCCAGGGCGACAGCCAAAAAGCCCTTGGAGTTTACAAGCAGGCTCTGGATTTGGCCACCTCCTCCGGCAACGAGCTTGGCCAAGCTACGGCGTTGAATGGTCTTGGCGCAGCAAGCAGCAATCTGGGGCAGAATCGGCAGGCGCTCGACTTCCACAACCAGGCGCTTGCGCTGGCGCAAAAGGTGGGCGACGGCGATCTCCAGGCGGCGATCCTCAATCGCATCGGCATCGTCTACGACACTATCGGCGAGGGGCAAAAGGCGCTGGAGAGCTATACCCATGCGCTCGCCCTTTGGCGCGCGGCGGCCGACCCGTGGGGCGAGGCCAACACATTGACCAACATAGGCATCGTCTACGCTGAGGCCGGCCAGACAGACAAGGCGCTCGATTATTACACGCAGGCGCTGCCCCTGCGCCGCGCGGCTGGCGACCGCGTGGGCGAGGCCGGGACGCTGAACAACATGGGCGTCCTTTACAAGCATCGCGGAGAGATGCAGAAGGCGTTGGATACGTACAAGCAGGCGCTGCCCTTCATTCGCGCGGCTGACAATCGCGGCGGCGAGGCCGCGGCGCTGACCAATATCGGCAACGTCGCCTCCGATCTGGGCAACAAGCAGGAGGCGCTGGACGACTTCAATCAGGCGCTCGCGCTTCAGCGTGCTATGGGAGACAGCGCCGGCCAGGCTGGCGCACTGAACAACATCGGCGGAGTCTACATCGAACTCGGCGAGGAGCAGAAGGCTCTGGATTTCTTGAACCAGGCGCTGCCCCTTTGGCGCGCGGCAGGCAACCGCAAGGGCGAAGCGACTACGCTGAACGCCATCGGCGTGGTCTATGACGATCTGGGCCAGCAGCAGCAGGCGCTCGACTACTACAACCAGGCCCTGGCGATCCGGCGCGCCATCGGCAACAGCGATGGTGAAGCTGAAACTCTCAGCAACATCGCTGGAGTCTATTCCGCTCCTACCGAGAAGAAGATGGCGCTGGGTTATTACCAGCAGGCGCTCGATCTTCAGCGCGCCGCAGGCGAAATCGACAGCGTGGCCCGGACGCTGAACAACATGGGGCTGGTCTATGAAGATCTTGGGGAAAAGCAAAAGGCGATGGATGCTTACAATGAGGCGCTGCCGATTCGCCGCCAGGTGGGCGACCGGGACGGCGAGGCGGGCACCCTCAACAATATAGGCAGCCTATTGGACGATCTGGGCGACAAGGAGAAGGCGCTCAGTTACTACACGCAGGCCTTGCCTTTGGCGATCGCCGTGAAGGATCCCATACGGGAATCTCAAATCTATCGCAATCTGATGTTGAACTTGAAGTCTCCGCAGCCCGCGCTGGCGATCTTCTACGGCAAGGAGGCGGTCAACTTGTTGCAGCAGATGCGCGGCAATATCCAGGGGCTGGACAAGAAGCTGCAAGCTAGTTTTGTGGCCTCGAAGAGCGAGTACTACCACGATCTGGCCGGGCTGCTGATTGCGCAGGGGAGATTACCGGAGGCGCAGCAGACGATGGATCTGCTGAAGGATCAGGAGTACTCGGATTACTCGCGCGGCGAGGCGGTAAAAACCAGCAGCCCGCTGACGCTGACCGCGGCCGAGCAGCAGGCGCAGGAGGTGTACCGCAGGTCCACCGTGAACCTTGTCTCGCTCGGAGAGCAGTGGGCGCAGTTGAAGAAGATCGATGCGCGCACGGCGGATCAGGAAAGTCAGTATCAGAAGCTTTCCGACGAGCTCGATGCGGCCAGCAAAGGGTTGAACGACTACTACACGCGATTGTATGCACTCTTTGGAAAGACCAGCGAAGCCAACAAGCAGGTGGCGGATGTGAAGGGTGATGTGAGCCTGTTGAAGAAGGCCATAACCAGAACCCCTCGCACGGTTGCTCTCTACACGCTGGTAGGCAAGGACCGAATCAGCATCATCGTGATTACGGGATCGACGGCGGTCGCCCGCGAGTACGAGATCCCGGAGACGGAGTTGAACAAGAAGGTCGCCGAGTTCCAACAGGCACTGCGCGACCGGGCCAAGGACCCAAAGCCGCAGGCACAGGAACTGTACAAGATTCTGATCGGGCCGGTGAAAGCGGACCTCGATCAGGCGCAGGCGCATACGCTGGTGTGGTCGTTGGATGGCGTTCTTCGCTACGTCCCCATGGCCGCGCTCTACGACGGCAAGCAATTCCTTGTGGAGAGCTACAGTACGGTGACGATCACTCCTTCGAGCATCGCGTACCTGGCTGAGAAGCCGGATCTGAACGGCTTGAGCGCGGCGGCGATGGGGATCTCACGCAAGTTCGAGGACGATCTGCCCGCGCTGCCGGCGGTCGCGGGCGAGTTGGACGAGGTGGTCAGCGACTCGCGGGTGCAGGCTGCGCACGGCGTCCTGCCGGGAACAATTTTGATGGATGGCCAGTTCACTGAAAAGGCGATGGAGAAGCTGCTGGACGGCCGCCACGCGGTGGTTCATATCGCCAGCCACTTTGTCTTCAAGCCAGGGGACGACAGCCAGTCGTACCTGCTGCTGGCGGGTAAGGACGAGGGCGGTGCGGGGTTTCATCTGACGGTAGCCGACTTTCGCGACAACCAGAGGCTGTCTCTGGAAGATACGGACCTGCTCACCCTTTCGGCCTGCGAGACTGGGATGAGCAGCAATGCGAGCGACGGTCGCGAGGTGGACGGGCTGGGAGCGACGGCGCAGTTGAAAGGAGCCAAGGCCGTGATCTCGTCGCTGTGGGAGGTGAACGACGCGAGCACAGGCGAGCTGATGGCCGACTTCTACCGGCGCTGGACCGCGGGCCAGGGCAAGGTGGAAAAGGTAGAGGCGCTGCGGCAGGCGCAGCTCGACCTTCTCCTGGGCAGCTCCCGGCCAGCCTCCGGCGCCCCGGGCAGGGGCTTCGAGCAGGCTGCCCCCGAAGCTGCCGCGGGATTTGCGCATCCGTATTACTGGGCTCCGTTCGTACTGATGGGCAACTGGCAATAGGCCCGCGCTTCGCCTTCTCCGAAAACGTAAACTGACCCCTGATCTCTGATTCCTGCCCCTCCCTTTGACAAATCCCGCCTTGGCGATGTCACACTAGAGGCATGCCCAATTCTGGTCTTCAGCAAGATCTTCTCACCGTGCTGCTTATTGACGACGACCTGGTCAGCCGGGAGGTGATGGCCACGGTTTTAACCATGAGCGGTTATGCGGTTCACACAGCCGCGAGTGGTGAAGCGTCGCTCCAAGTACTCTCCGGCGGCGGGTGCATTCCCACCGTCATTCTTATGGATGCGCAGATGCCGGGCCTGAGTGGAGAACAGTTGGTTGAGAAACTCCGTGCGCTCAGCCAGGCCAAAATCTATGTAATCAGCGCCAGCAACGCGCCGGATGAGATGGTCAAAGCCGCGGACGGATTCGTTCTCAAGCCGCTTACTTCCGATTGCCTGCAAAAGCTCCTTGGAGCACATAAGCCCCAATCCGCTCCCTCCGCTCCATCCCGTATCGATGCTCCCGTTCCACAATCCGAAGATCCCGTCGTCAATCCGGAGATTCTGGCTCAGTTCCGTGAAATGATGCCCGCGGCCGCGGTCCGCCAGATTTATGCCGCCCTCGTCGCCGATCTTGAAAAACGCATCGCCTCCCTTGAAGCCGCCATTGCTCGCGGCGATGCCGCCGAGGTACGCCGCCTTGGTCACGCACTGAAAGGGGGCTGCTCGATGGCCGGCGCCATTCAGGCCGCCCGTCTGGGCGCCTCGATCGAATCGGGAGTGCTCGAGTTGAACGGTAACCATCTGGATAACAACTCCAGTGTGATTAGCGATTTGCGTACTGCCGCCCGCCATTTGGAGAGTATGCTGAAAGCTGAATTCCCAGCGTAGGGAATGACCGCGCCAAAGCTTATCTTCGACCAAGGTAAAATGTCGTTGTGGGTCCAGTCCGGGTTTTTGGAGGTTAACGCTCAAATGGAACGACCGATCCGAATCATCGTTGCGGACGACCATCCAGTGGTCCGCATAGGCGTGCGCAATATGCTCACCGAAAAAGACGGCTTCGATGTCATTGGCGAAGCCTCTGATGGCGACGAGGCCATTACCCTGACCCTCGAGATGGAGCCCGATATTCTCCTCCTCGATGTGCAGATGCCCCGCCTGCCCGGCCTGGAAGCCATGCGCGCCATCATGAACGGCGCTCCCACGGTCAAGACCCTCCTCCTTACCTCTACTATCACCACCCAGCAGATCATTGAGGGGCTCCAGATCGGCGCTCGCGGAATTGTGCTCAAAGATGCGCTTGCTGGCCATCTCCAAACCGCCATCCGCACGGTCTTTTCCGGCGATTACTGGATCGGCGGCAAGCGCGTGGGCAATCTTGTCTCAGCGCTTCACGACCTCGTCCAACAGGCCGCCGTCCCCCAGCACAAGACCTACGGCCTTACCCATCGTGAGCTTGAAGTCGTGGGTTGCATCGTCGAGGGCTGCAGCAATCGCGACATCGCCAAGCAGTTCACCCTCAGCGAAGAGACAGTCAAGCGCCACCTCTCCAACATCTTCGACAAGACTGGCGTCTCCACCCGCCTGGAGCTTGCCCTCTTTGCCATCGCTCATCAGCTCATCACCCCTCCATAAATACGGGCCAGTTGAAGCCGTAAGCATAAAGACGAGGAGCGATGCTCCTCGTCTTCCTTTTGCATGGGAGCCAGTCGCGCAGAAGGTCACCTCTTACAATGATCGGCAATACACCAGCGCCCTGATCCTCCAAGTGGTGCTGCGATGAAGCCAGAGGTCGGTCACGCCGTGGAAGCCGGGGCCTTCACGAACGCTGTTCCACGGTGCGTATTTAAGCCCGGACCCATTCTCTTACGCCTCCAATAGTCCATTGAGATCTGTGCCCTCTTCCGGCTCTTCGCCTTTTTGACTCCCCTCTAAAATCGCGTCGCATCTCCTGCGCAAGAGAATTCCGAAGCGCTATGAACGCGCGCCCCTTAAGCGTCGATAGATAATCACGCAATTCCAGCAGTCGAGGAGGGGCATTGAATATGAATCATTTTCAGAAGAATCCCGGTGGGTTTAAGCGCGCAGGGGTAAAACTTTTTCGGGCAACCGCGCTGGCGCTTGTGGTCGCAATGGCGATACCAGCGTTGGCTTCAGACTCCCGCACTATAAAGTCAAAAGTCGCGCCCATCTATCCGGATCTCGCAAGGCGTATGAAGGTTGAAGGCGTGGTGAACGTCGAAGCCACGGTGGATCCCGATGGTAAAGTGAAATCCGCAAAGGCCCTCGATGGCAACGCTCTTTTGGCGCCCGCAGCCGAAGATGCCGTGCTTAAGTGGAGATTCGAGTCCGCCTCCGCAACGTCGAAGGAAAAAATCGACGTCAACTTCGTGTTGCAGCACTAAGAAGCGGCTGCTTCGCCCTCGATAATTCAGCGGGAGAATCCCGTCCGCTGAATCATCAGTCTCTTTGTGAGGTTCAATGCGGGTGGCACGCTTGACTCTTACTTATAGTGCCGCACAACTTTGCGTTCCCACCCTTCGGTCGTCTTTCGAGTGCCGCGACTTGGTGATTTTGTAATCATACACAGAGATTGGGTTGCCCCAGGTCCCGATTTTGGGACCTGGGAAAGCACGAATCCACAGAGTCGTGGTACTAGGTCTTTGACCGCATGAAGTTGTACCAATGTGGGTGCCCCATCCATTCCGCAGTTTCACCGCGAAATGGGTGGGAAAGCACAAAATCATACGGTCAAGGACCTAGTAGGATGGAAAACCAAATAGGCCTTAACCCGCCGGCTCGCTAACTTGCTGGCCTGCCAGCAGATCCTTCGCTGCTTTTCTTCCCAACCGGATACAGTCCGGTATGCCAATGCCGTCGTAGGCATTGCCGGCCAGCCGCAGCCCTGGTAGCACGGCGACCCGAGCCGCAATCCTCGCCATCCGCTCCTGATGCCCCACGGCATACTGCGCCATCGCCCGCCGCCAGCGCGAAACCCGTGTTTGTTCCGGCTCCATCCCCAGTCCCACAACGTCTTTACCAAGAATCGAATCCAGCTCGCTACGCACGGTGGCCACCAGCGCCTCGTCGGTCTCCGCCAGCAGAGCTTCGTTGTTCATGCCGCCCAGAAAGGCCCGCAGCACGGCTTTGCCCGGCGGAGTGCGCCCCAGGAACTTGCGATGCACAAACGTACAAGCCAGCATCGAGCGCCCTTCGCTCGCGGGGACAAGAAAGCCGAATCCATCCGGCAACTGTCCCAACCCGGCCTCGTCGTAGATGAGGTTTACGGTAATCGAAGAGGAGTACGGAATCGCGCTCAACTCCTCACCCAGCGCCGGATCCACAGTGCCGAGCAGTGCGCCGGTGGCCCATGCAGGCGAGGCCAAGATAATCGAATCGTAGACTTCCGAGACTCCTGCGGATTCGACACGCCAGCCCTCCGCCGTCTTCTCGATTCCGGTCACCGGCGCAGCCAGCCGAACAGACTCCGGATCGAGTCGCGCAGCAAGCGCATCAACCATTTGCTGCAACCCTCCCCGCAGCGTGGTGAAGACGGAGCGTGCGGCCGGACTGGAGTTCTGGCCTCTATTAGTGGTCGCCCCGTTCATCTTTGCGGCTTCCCTGACCCTGGCGCGCATCTTGCGGTGAGCAGCCAGCATGCCGCGCGTCAGTGAGCCGTACTCGTTCTCCATCTCCACCAGCCGCGGCAGCACCGTCCGCGCGCTCAATTGCGAGGCGTCGCCCCCAAAAATTCCTGAGAGCAGAGGATCGGCCAGCCGGTCCACAGCCTCTTGGCCAAAGTGCCGCTCCACCAGCGTCGCCACAGCCTCGTCCGGCTGTCCACTGGGCCGCGGGGGAAGAAGTAGCTCCAGCCCCATCCGCGCCTTCGTCTTGATGCTGAACAGCCGCGTCAACGCCGTTGGAATCAGTTTGGTCGGCACCAGGAACATCAGCCCGTCGGGCAGCGGAATCAGCCGGTTGCGCACCACAATCCAGGTCTTGCGCGCCGCGTCGTTCGAGGGCAGCAGCTCGCCCGCAATCCCCAGCTCGCGGCACAACTGGGCCGCCGCCGGCTTCTCCGTCAAAAAGGAATCCGGTCCCCGCTCCAGCACCGCGCCATTCACAATCTCCGACGCCAGTGACCCGCCCAGCCGCTCGCGCGCCTCAAAGAGCGTGTACTCGACCGCCGCGCCCGCCTCGCGCGCCTGCTCCAGCTCATAGGCAGCCGCCAGCCCCGCTATCCCTCCTCCTATGATCGCCGTCCGCATCCGCGCAGTTCCCCTCTTTGCCTCTCTTCCATCATTACAGCAGTTCCGGCCCCGAAATGCTCGGCATCCGTCTCAATGCAAAGTAGGAATTTGTGAGGATGGTACAGGTTGATTCCGAATTGAATCCCTCGAAACCCGCCGTAGGGGCACCGGAAACAATGTTTTCGCGCTACTCCGTTCCTGTGCTGGTCGTGGAGCGGAGCCGGGTGGTCGGGGTGTTACCCCTTCGCAGGCTGTACACGATCCACATCGTGCACAAAACCGGAAGCGATAGCCAGAAACAGAAGCCCCAGCCCAACGGCCAGAAGCGACCAGCATGTATAGAGCAATTGCTTTGAATCGTGCTCGCCCGGTACATACCCGGCTATTGCAATCTCCAGGGCGATAAAGCTCAAGAGCGTGAAGCCTCCCAGGAGCCATGGCCACTGCCGCCCGATCACGGCTCGCGCCCTTTCTGGAATGAGCCGTCTCAGCCAGGTCAACGGCCGGTTGATGCAGAGGGAGACCGCCCAGCCCAAAGTGAAGTACACGACCTGAGCCACACCGCCGCCTACCAGGAACAGCGCGATGAAAAGGCAGAGAAAGATCAGGCTGCCATGTTTCTTGTGAACAAATCCTATCGACCAGACGGTGATCAGCAGGCTGACGGAAATCGCAGCGATTCCGGAAACAAGGAAGTTTGGGATGAGGGTGAAAGCGTCTTCCGTCCCGTAGACCCACATACGGTTGTGTACGCCGATGGCCTGGACAATCAAACCGGAGGTAGGTGTATACCCTTGCAGGGTCTCAAAAAATCCATGATCTATGCCGCCGAGTGCAAAGAGAACGCCGAGCGTCGCGACAATGAATCGCGTGGCATTCACTTGCTGCCAAATGGAACTGGAGCTGTTTGCACGGTTCTCTTGAGTCACACTGCTTTCCTGAGGTTCCAGCTCCGTATACGCAAACGAAGGCGATGTTGTTCCTATCCTGCTAGAGATTGACCAGTACGCCTGAAAGCTCCGGAGGGCAGAACGCCGCCGCCTCATTCTCCAGTTGCGCGTCCCAATGCTTGGGCTGGTAGATGCAGCAGGGTTCCTGAGCCAGTGGGTCGCCGGTGACGGCGTAGGCACGGGCACGCCAACCGCCG
>Ga0182013_10004412_pt1 | contig 16914 bp, 12 predicted proteins | sample 612S2MmetaG_FD_120487 | JGI IMG/M metagenome (GOLD analysis project Ga0182013, IMG submission 120487) | Permafrost microbial communities from Stordalen Mire, Sweden - 612S2M metaG | ecosystem: Environmental > Terrestrial > Soil > Wetlands > Permafrost | place: Sweden: Stordalen | collected...
AAGCGCTCAACGAAGCCGGTGAATATGGCAGCGCCTTCTCTCGCGGATTGCGCATCGACCTCAACGGACTTACCATCCTGCTGATCTCCGGCACGGCCAGCATCGACGATAAAGGCCGCTCCGTGCACGTGGGCGATTTTAGGGCGCAGTGCCAGCGCACCTACCAGAACATCACCGCGCTGCTGGAAGCTGAGGGCGCAACCTGGAAGGACATCGTGCGCACCTCCTGCTACATGCGCGACATCGAGCGCGACTACGCCGCGTTTAACGAAGAGCGCAACAGCTTCTTCCGCCAGCAGGGGTTGGAGCCGGCGCCGGCGTCCACCGGGATTCAGGCGATTCTGTGCCGGCCCGAACTGCTGATCGAGATCGAAGCCATCGCCATGTTCATACCCGCCAAGGAGGAGTAATGTCTCACGGTTTGAAATTGCTGGCGGCGGCTCTTCTGAGCGCCGCCGGGGCCATGGCCCAGACCTGTGCGTGCGGGGCGAGCCCGCCGGGGCCGCCGCCCGTCCGCACGCAGGCGCCCTACGCCAACGAGCCCGAGGACCTGCGGCCGTTCTCGAAGTTCACCCAGCCTTACTACGAGAATTACACCAAGACTCCGGACTACAATGGCGCAGCGGCGGACATTTCTACCACGCCCGCGGCCGACGTAAGCGAAGTGGCGATCGGATTCCTGGGACCGATTGCCGACCACAAGGACATCGTCCTCGGCACAGCCATGCGGCGCGGAGCCGAACTGGCGATCGACGAGGCCAATGCGCGCGGCGGATACGGCGGCAAGCCATTCCGGTTGAAGATTCACAACGACGCAGCAACGTGGGGAGCGTCCAGCAACGAGATCGTGAAGATGGTCTACGACGAGAAGGTCTGGGCCATGCTGGGCTCCATCAGCGGGGATTCCACGCACATCGCATTGCGGGTTTCGTTACGCGCGGAGCTGCCGATTGTCAATAGCGCTGCCACCGACCCCACCATTCCCGAAACCATCATTCCGTGGATTCTCACGTCGATCCAAGACGACCGCGTGCAGTGCTACACGCTCGCCCGGCGCATCTACAGCGATCTTGGACTGAAGCGCGTCGCGTTGCTGCGCGTCAACGAACGATACGGGCGTTTCGGTGTCGGCAAGTTTCGCGACGCGTCGCGACGCCTCGGACATCCGGTGGTGATCGAGCAGAAGTACGCTCCGCTGGACACCAGCTTCACGCGGCAACTCCAAGTGATCAACGATTCGCGCGTGGACGGCATCGTAATTTGGGGCGATGCGGCCGCGGCCGGCACAATTCTCAAAGAGATGCGCCAGATGGGGATGAAGCAGCCGGTTTTCGGCAGCTTTCGCGTACTGGGCGACGATCTGCTCAAAAACGCCGGGGAGAGCGCCGAAGGACTGGAGATCGTCTACCCGTTCGACCCGACGCGCGACGATCCCACGTGGGTGAATTTCCAGAAGCGTTTCGAGACCGCCTATCAGGCGAAGACCGACGCTTTCTCCGCTCTCGGTTTCGACACCATGAACATCCTGTTGAACGCCATCTGCCGCGCCGGCCTGAATCGCGGGAAAATCCGCGACGCGCTGTATTCGCTGGAGAACTATCGCGGCGTGACCGGCGAGATGACCTTCGACCCCAACGCCAAAAACGTTGCCCCCCTGTATCTGGGAAAGGTGAAGAACGGGAAATTTAGCTATCGCCGCTACACCATGGAAAAGCCTTACGCTACCGTGGGCGAAAATGGCGTACCGTATCGCGGACCTGAGATCGCCGACGCTACCGGGACGGATCTGAAGATCGCGGTTTTCGGCCCGGGAGCGGACAAGCTGGCCCCGACGATGCGCGCCGATGGATACCAACTCGTCGGCATCGATTCGAGCGTCCCGTGGGGCAAAGCTTCCACGGAATTGGTGAAGCAGATTTACGATCCTTCCGTCATCGGACTGGTAGCGGTGGGGCGCGAGCCCGCCCATCTGGCGGAACAACTCGCCGTCAAGACGTTTCTGCCGGTGCTCGCGATTTCGTCCGACCGGACGCTGACATCCACCAATGTCCCGTGGATTTTCCGCGTGGGTCCGGAGGCGTCGACCGGTGAGGCGGTCCGCTGTCTGGCCGCTGCGGCTGTGCATGCAGGGCCGAATCGCCTGCGCATTCGCGACTTTCTCGCGTCGGGGGAATTGGTGGCTGGGCAGTATGCGTTCGCACCCAACGGAGAGCTGAAGTAGTGGTGCTGGGACGTAGCGCAGACACTCGTGTCGGCAGCGCCGAGACTCGTCTAGGCGTTCCCGGTTTCTTGCCGCCGCAGACGGTCTTGTCCGAAACAGAAAGGGTCGAGATGAGTCTCCGAACTCCTGATGCCGCCCATGATTCTTGGGCGTGATGAGGAATCGGGCTGAGCCGCCGATCCACGAAAAACAAATCTTATTGGCCACGGATGAACACAGATGAACACGGATAAAACAAGGCGTTCTCTTATCCGTGTTCATCTGTGTTCATCCGTGGCTAATAAGGTTTTTGCCGCCAAGGTGAGCTCATGCTCATTCCAGGACATCAGGAGTTCGGAGTCTCGACCCGGCAGGCACGAGTGCCTGCGCCACGAAAGCGTCGATGCCGCAAGCTGGGGCAGGCGGTTTCGCCTGACGGGAGTCGCGTGCGTCATTGTCCTCCTCACTGCGTTCGCTCCCCAGCAATCGCCCACAGCCATTACCGTCGACTATCCGGCCGACCATTCGCTCTTCCCACCCGACATCACGCCACCCACATTCCTCTGGCGGGATGCCGCCTCGGCCGCGAAAACGTGGCGCATCGAAATTATATTCGCCGAAGGCGCGCCCATCCAACTCACCGCGCCCGGTCCGGCGATGCGTCTGGGCGAGGTCGACGACAGCTACGGCGGCTTCGTTCCGCCGGTCCTCACGGCCGAACAATCGGCGGCCCACACCTGGACACCCGCGCCCGCCATGTGGGCGTCGATCAAATCGCGCTCCACGCTCCACGCCGCCACCGTGCGCTTCTCAGGCTTGTCCGCCGACAGCACCCCAGTCTCACAAGGACAGGTCGTCATCCAAACCTCCACCGATCCGGTCGGCGCGCCCATTCTATATCGCGACGTGCCGCTCCTGCCCGCGATGCCGCAAGGCGAACACGGCATCATCAAGCCGCTGCCCGATTCGCTGTTGCCTTACGTGCAATGGCGCCTCCGCTACCTGGACGAGCCGCGCGGCAAGACCGTCATGCGAGACCTGCCTACCTGCGCCAACTGCCACTCCGTCTCACGCGACGGCAAGACGCTCGGGCTCGATGTCGACGGTCCCAGCAATAACAAGGCGCTCTACAGTCTGATGCCCATCAAGCCGGTGAGTTCCATGAATAAGGAATCCATCGTCCAGTGGAGCAAATTCACCGCAGGCTCGGCGCAGAGATTCGGTTTCATGTCGCAGGTTTCACCCGATGCGAAGTACGTGGTCACTTCCGTGGAAGTGCCGGGGGCGCGCAGCCGCAATCTCGGCGACCGCCTGTTTCAAGCTAATTTCCCCGAGTACAGCTTCGTCCAGGTTTTTTATCCCACCCGCGGAGTGCTCGCGTGGTACAGCCGCGAAACCGGCAAACTCCAGCCACTGCCCGGCGCCGACGACCCGCGCTTCGTACAAGCCTGCGCATTCTGGAGCCCCGACGGCAGCTATCTGGTCTACTCTCGCGCCGTCGCGAGCGATCCGTACCCACCCGGCCGTCCCGCCGCGCGCTACGCTAACGATCCCAACGAGCCGCAAATTCAATACGACCTCTATCGCATCCCCTTTCACAATGGCCAGGGCGGTACGCCGGAGCGCATCGTGGGGGCGTCCGAAAACGGCATGAGCAACAATTTCCCGAAGGTCTCGCCCGATGGAAAGTGGATCGTCTTCGTGCAAAACAAGAACGGCCTGCTCATGCGCCCCGACAGTCAGTTGTACATCGTGCCCGCGCAGGGTGGTGTGGCGCGGCGCCTCAACGCCAACCAGAAGGTGATGAACTCCTGGCACAGCTTTTCGCCGAATGGGCGCTGGCTGGTATTCTCCTCCAAGGGCCGATCCTTCTATACCCAGCTCTATCTCACCCATATCGACGAAAACGGCAACGACAGCCCGGCCATCCTCATCGACAACACCACCGCCAGCAACCGCGCCGCCAACATCCCCGAGTTCGTCAACATTCCCAAGGGCGGGCTAGAGCGAATCGAAACGCCCGCCACGGACTTCTACCGCCTCTACAACACCGCCATCGATCAAATGAAGCAGAGCCGCTTTCCCGATGCCGCCGCCACGTGGCGCAAGGCGATAGCGCTCGATTCGGATGACGCCAAGGCGCATTACAACCTGGGATACGCGCTGACCGAAACCGGCGATCTCAAGTCCGCCGCCGCGGAGTATCGCCGCTCGGCTACACTCAATCCCAGCGAGCCGGTGGTCTTCGCGAATCTCGCCCTGGCGCTGGCGCAATCCGGCGATATCGAGGGCGGCATCGCCAATTACCGGAAAGCTCTGGCGCTCGATCCGTCGAACGCCATGGTGGAGGCGGACCTCGGTACGCTGCTGGTGGAAAAGGGGCAAAGCGCGGAAGGACTCGACCATCTGCGAAGCGCGGTCGCCGCACAACCGGACCTCGCCGACGCGCACAATAAACTGGCCGCCGCGCTGGCAAGAACCGGCAAATCCGCCGCCGCGATCGCTCAACTGGAAGAGGCCGTCCGGCTGGCGCCCGATTCCGTGGAGTATCGCTTCAATCTTGCCTATGGGCTGAGCCTTTCAGGCCGCGTTCCCGAAGCGGTGGGACAACTGGAAAAGGCGGAAGAGGTCAGCGGTGGGCGCGACTGGCGCTGCTACGACATGCTCGCGGAACTTTACAACAAGCTGTCCCGGCCGGCCGATGCCCTGAAGGCCGCCCGCCAGGCTTTGGAGCTTTCCTCCGCCGAGCACGACCCGCAATTGACAGCCAAGCTGCGCGCCAAGCTAGCCCGCTACCAGCAATAAACGATTATGATTAGTGCGGCAGCCAATCCTGGCTGCGGGCGGCCTTTCAGGCCGCCGTAGGCAAGCTCCGCTCGCCTGGACAAGCTGAAGCATGTCCTACCTCTTTTTCTTCTTGCCCTTCGACGTGACCGGCGCCGCGGTCGGCGTGGACGTCGAAAAGTTCTTCTTCCACTTATCCAGCAGACCAGCCAGTTCGTTGCGGATCGTCAGGAATTGCTGATTTTCCGCCTGGTTCTCTTTTTCCGTGGGATCGGTCACCAGATCGTACAACTCGTTCGGGCCTTTCCCGTCGTTGCGCGACACCAGCTTATAGCGGGCCTCGCGCGACATGTCGGCGTTCCCCAAATGAGCGCAGACCTCCAGGCGCCACGGCTCTTTCTTCGGCAATTCCTTCGCCTGCACCATCGACACATAGCTGCGGCCGCACAGATTGCGCTGCGGCACCTGAATGCTCAGCAGGTCGCAAATCGACGGCACAAAATCATAGGCGCTCACCAATTCCGGGCGGTGCGCCACCGCCGGGATGTGTCCCGGCCAGCTCCAGATCAGGGGCGTCGCGACGGCTTCGTCGTACATGTTGGGAGGGTCGGAAGCGTTCGCCGAACCCCATAGTCCATGCCGGCCCCATAACCCACCGGTGCCCGACGTGAACACCACCAACGTGCTATCCGTCAGCCCTTTCGCGCGCAATTTGGCGAGCACAGTCTTCACCTGGTCGTCGAGAAAACTCACGGCGCCGGCCGCTTTGCGCACATTCCCCAAAATGTTGCGCAGCATTTCCTTGCCGTCCGCCGCACCGGCAGCGGGCAGATCGGGCGCGTAACCATCGAAAGGCTCGGCCTTGTAGAGATCGAGCTTATCCTGGGGAACGTTGTCGTACGGGGGGCGCAGGCTGGGACAGTTGAGTGTGAAAAAGAACGGTTTGCCGGCCGATTGCCCATCCAGGAACTGCAAGGCGGCGGTGGCATCGCCCTCCTGGCAGGCGTATCCGGCGCCACTCAGGATCTTAGCCAGCGGAACGTCCGCGGCGGAGAGTGTTCCTCCCTCGCCCAGCTGCATCGGCGTACAGCCGGTGAGCAATGTATTGCGGCCCGCTACCGCGGCGGGAGCGCAGGCAAAGTGGTTGGTAAATCGCATGCCCATCTGCGCCAGGATATCCAGCGTGGGCGTGCGCACCTGCCTGTTCCCGTAGGAACCGAGCATAAAGGCAGGAAGTTCATCCGCCAGGATTAGCAGGATGCCGGGGCGCTGCGCTTCGACCTTTTTCTTGCCTATCTTAGCCGCGAAGGCCGGCAGTGCCAGGCTGCCGAAAAAACTGCCGAAAAAGAAGGTACGACGGGAAACTAGCATGGTTAAATACCAAGTATAAGCGCTGGCGCAGTTGTTGTCGGGGGGTGCCACGCATTATAGTTTGATTTGGGCCAATGAACATACCCAACGCCCTGACGATTCTCCGGATCTTCTTCGTGCCGGTGCTGGTAGCAGCGCTGGTGGAGGACAGCGCCTGGATGAAGTTCCCGGTGACCAACGAATGGCTGGCGCTGGGGATCTTCCTGGCGGCTGCGGGTACGGACCTGCTCGACGGCTATCTGGCCCGCCGTTGGAAGCAGGTCACCACCGTCGGTACGCTACTCGACCCCATCGCCGACAAGCTGTTGATCTCCGCCGCCCTGATCTCTTTAGTGCAGGTGAAGGTGCTGCCGGGGTGGATGGCGATCCTGATCATCGGGCGGGAATTCGCGGTTTCCGGGCTGCGGCAGATCGCCGCCGCGGAAGGCTACACCATCAAAGCCAGCGATCTGGGGAAAACGAAAATGTTCTGCCAGGTGATCGCTGTTTCGTGCATGCTCCTGGCGGTGCGGCACCCGTGGCTGCGATCACCCGGGATGGTGCTGATGTGGATCGTGGTGGTGTTCGCCCTGCTCTCGGCGATGAGTTATTTCAGCAAGTTCTGGCACAAGGTCGACGAACGGACCAAGCTGGGGCGGCGCAGGGAGCTTCTGGCCTTGGAGCGAAAGCGCCAGCGGATGGAAATGCGTCAGCGACGATCGAGAGGCGGTTCGAGCAACTTGGCCTCCGAAACTATCTGGAAACCACCCGAAGTGAATTGAACGGTCCGGATCTGGCCTTTGGGCCCCACCGCGCCCACCGGCTTGCCATTTAGCGTAATGGTCGCACCACCGGCGTTCCCCAATCGCAAGACCACCTGCCCATCGGCATCGATGTTGCGAGTTTCGTGGGGCTGCAAGGTCCCCTGAAACTGATATTTTCCGTTCACGTCGGCGCGGATCCAAACCTCCTGGTCGTCGGCAGTAATGCCTACGCGCACGGTGGCGTTCGGGTTGGACGAGGCGACCGGTATCGCCAGAGTGTTGGCGGGCGGCGCCGTGGGGGATGGCGTGGGCGCAGGCGTGGCGGGCTGCCCAGCGGAAGCTTGCGTCGCGGCGGTTGGGACCGCGGCGGAAGGCGTTGAGGTCGCGGGCGGGTTATCGGCCGGCCGGGAATCCGGAGGAGCCGGCTGCGCGGCAGGAATCGACTTGGGCTGTGAGATCTCGTGCGCCAGAATCTGGTGGCGCGGCCGCTGCCACCACCAATAGACGCCCGAACAAACCAGCATCAGGACAACCAGCAGCACTCCCGATTTGAACCAGGATGGCAACGGAGGCCGACGCTCGCGGACGGATTGCCAGCTTTCTCCCCCCATCTGCAGATCGATCCCTGGCACTTCAGGTTTGTGCTTGTCGGAGAGCTGCTGAGAGACGTCCACCTCGGGCTCGGAGGCATGCTCCAACTCGGCCGCCAATTCGTCCCCGTCGAGGCCGAGAAAACCGGCGTATTGACGGACAAAACTCTTGGTGAAAACGCCCCCGGGCAACTTGGCGAATTCGTCATGTTCCATCGCCTCGAGGAATCGCACGGAGATCTTCAGCTCGCCGGCGATCTTCGGCAGTTCGAGATTACGTCTCTGACGTTCGCGGCGGAGAGTATCGCCGATGGAAGTCATGGGAGAGTTGGGACCCTTAGCTTCATCATACTACGCTGCCGTGCTGTGCGAATGACGACGGCGCGTGGACTAGAGATCCTCAGGCCGCAACCCGGTGTGCTTCGCGATACGAGTCAGTATCCTGCGCCCTAATTCGTCGTTGTCGTGGAAGGCGAACTCGTAATCCGGCCACCCTTCGCGTGCCAGAAGCTTGTGGGATCCACGCTGCCGCCTGACGTACCACCCAACGCGCTCCAAGGCGGCCAGCACGCGACGCGCCTTAGTCGCCGGCCAATTGCTCACTCAACACCTGAAACGAGACATTGAGGGCGGACGCATTTAGCTCATCGTGCTTGATCCGATCGGCGATGACCTCAATGGCCAGCCTCTCCGTATTGCTGATGGCCTCCTCGCGCGTCTGGCCGTATGCCATTACGCCGGGGAGTTCCAGGGCCTCCGCTATCCAACGCCCGTCATCTTCCCTGTCGATTTCGATGGAGAGGTGCACCCATCCATTGTACGCCCGCCAATCGCCTCGCCACTCCCGAATGACAAAGGCGCGGTGGCGCCAGTACAGGCGGACAGCCGGCGCGGCTTTCGCTCATTCCCGCGATACGGAGCTCACATTGTGAGACAGTGATCCTGCGCCTACGGCCGCTGCGCGGCTTGCCGGCAAGAACTGAAGATCCCGGCACCAATGGGCAATCCTGCGGCAACCCTTCCAGTAAAGTTTCGCGGCCATTTGACCGATAAGGACCTCAGGAGCAAGTTTCGACTCCGACCTTGGCGGCCAGATGTTCTTTCAGATGATCGCGAAGTTTTTAGCGGTGAATCGGCCAGCGAATCTCCGCCCGAGCTTGAAATCAGGACAAGAGAGCGTGATGGCGCGGCTGCATGTAGCCGGCAAGATCTGGCTGAGCATCGGCATATTCATTCTAGGTTTCGCACTATTTGCCGCCCTTGCCCAAGTCGAGGGAGTGGACATGGAGGATCGCCTCGATGCCACAGCCCGGGTGCTGCACCCGGCGGCGCTGCAAAGCCAGGAAGCGGAAGCTGCGTTTCGCCTGTCAGTGAAGGGGTTTGGCGACGCAGTGATTACGCTTGAGAAGCCGAGCCTGGAGTATGGAGCGGAGCAAGGATCGAAAGCAGCCGGCTGTCTTCGCAGGGTGGCGTCATTGAGGCGCCTGGGGCCGGAGCGGGCCTCGGCCGCCAGCAAACTCGCCGCAGACATCCAAACCTATCTCATCGATGCACAAAGCACATACGGCGAACTGGTTGCGAACTCCGCGAACCATGCGGACCTGGCGCGGACCCGGGCCCTGGCGGCTCGCACCGCGGAGCTGAGCTCCGGGTTGCAGCGCCTCAAGGAAGGCTTTTCCCAGGATCTCGAGCGCCAACTGGCTACCCTGCGGAACCGGTCGGCCATGCTGCGCTGGACCGGATTGCTGGTACTGGCCGTTACCTTGGCGATCGCTACGGTATTGGTCAACTGGACGATCCAACGGGTAATCGCTGTGCCGCTCATGGCCGCGGAGGCGGGTCTCGCCCATGAACGCGACCTGCTGAGTACGCTCATCGACAATATCCCGGACTGTATCTACTTTAAAGACCGCGAGAGCCGGTTTGTGCGAATCAACAAGGCACAAAGCAGGCTATTGGGGATCGAGGACGAGCGAGAAGCTTACGGCTTGACCGACTTTGAATACTTCGACCGCGAGCACGCGCAGCAGGCGTATGAGGACGAGCGCGAACTTGTCGACTTAGGGCAGACCCTGGTTTCCAGAGTCGAGTGCATACGGGGAAGGGGGCCGCTGGAGAAATGGATGACCTCGACCAAGGTCGCGGTACGGGACCAGGAGGGGCGGGTTACCGGAATCGTGGGCATCACCCGAGATATTACCGATTGGAAGAAGGCGGTGGCGGCGCTGGAAAAGAGCCGCGAGTCCTTCCGGATGTTGTTCGCGGCGATTCCTCATGCGGTGTGGGTGTACGACGCCGAAACGCTCAAGTTTCTGGAAGTCAACGACGCGGCTGTTCGCGATTATGGTTACTCCGAGAGAGAATTCAAGCAAATCACCGTTCGTGAGATTCACGCCGAGGGCGAGATCGCAAGGCTGTCGGTACTTCTCGAATCCAGTGGGAAAGTCCCTAGCGGCGGATGCAGGTTTCGAAGCAAGAATGGGGAGGAACGGGAGGTAGAAGTCAGCGGCCGCGAGTTCATTTTCGGTGGCCGGCGTTCCATACTCGCTGTGGTCCAGGACGTTTCGGAAAAGAAACGGCTGGAGATTGAACTGCGCCAGGCACAGAGACTGGAATCCGTAGGGCAATTGGCGGCGGGGATCGCCCACGAAATCAACACCCCCATCCAATACGTCGGAGACAATCTCCGGTTCATCAAAGACGCCTTCGACGGCCGTCAAAAAGTGTTGGCGAAATATACCGAACTGCGCCGGCAGGCGGAGAACGGCGACGTTACAGCCGCAGTTCTGCAGGAGTTGGCAGACGCGATCGAGCAAGCGGATTTCGATTACCTTACCGAAGAAATTCCAAAAGCCGTGGCGCAGTCGGTGGACGGCGTGGAAAGAGTGGCGACTATTGTTCGCGCCATGAAGGAGTTCGCCCATCCCGGCAACAAAGAGAAAGCCGCGGCCGATATCAACCGGGCTTTGCAGAACGCACTGATCGTCGCGCGGAATGAATTGAAATACGTGGCGGATGTGGAGACCGACTTTGGTGAGATTCCGCCGGTTGTCTGCCACCTCGCGGACATTAATCAGGTACTCCTCAACCTGCTGGTAAACGCGGCCCATGCGATCGAGCAGTTGACGAAGGGTACCGGCAAGCTGGGAACCATCCGCGTCCGAAGCCGGCAGATCGAGGATCGGTTGGAGATTGCCATCAGCGATACGGGCTGCGGCATACCCAAGGAGATCCAGGCCAAGGTCTTCGACCCCTTTTTCACGACCAAAGAGGTAGGCCGCGGTACCGGACAGGGCCTCGCGATTGCCCGTTCCATCATTGTTGAGAAGCACGGGGGAACCCTGACGTTCGAGCCCAACGGGGGGCAAGGAACCACATTCAAGATTTCTCTCCCGCTCGAACCGGTTCCGGTAGCGGCGATGGCAGGGTAAGGACTACCGAAGCGATGAATCCAGGAACAATATGAAGCGCATCCTTTTCGTGGACGATGAGCCGAGGGTTTTGGACGGACTGGGGCGTATGCTCCGGCCCCAGCGAAAACTATGGGAGATGAGCTTCGCTAACAGCGGCGAAGAAGCGCTCGCGATGCTGGCAGTCAAACCCTTCGACGTGATCGTCACGGACATGCGGATGCCGTCGATGGACGGCGCTAAACTCCTCGAACATGTGCAGGAACGCTTCCCGAATGTAATCCGCATCGTGCTCTCCGGCTATTTCGAGAAGGAAGCGGCTCTCCGGGCGGCGCCGGTGGCACATCAATTTCTCGCGAAGCCATGCGATCCGGAGGCCCTCCGTGAGGCCGTCGAACGTTCGTGCAATCTCAGTTCCATGGTCCCGGATGAAGCCGTCAGGCGCGTCGTGGGCGCAATAGGTGAGTTGCCGTGCCTGCCCATCACGTATTCGACACTGATGGAGGCGCTCCAGGATCCCGACATCCCCCTGCCGGATATCGGGAGAATTATCGAACAGGATGTCGGTATCACCGCCAAAGTGCTTCAACTGGTAAATTCCGCGTTTTTCGGATTGCTTCGCGAAGTGACTACCGTGCGCATGGCCGTCAGTTTCCTGGGCTTGGACACGCTCAAGCAACTGGTGCTGTCGGCAGGGATTTTTCGCACTTTTCGAGCGGCGCGGCCGATCCTCAACTTCTCGATGGAGGATTTCCAATCCCACTCGCAACTGGCGGCACGAATCTCGGCGCGGATGCCGGCGCCCCCCAACGTTGTCTCGGCGGCGGTGGTGGCGTCTCTGCTGCATGACACCGGCAAATTGGTATTGGCGTCAAGGCTCCCCGAGCAATTTGAGGCCGCGCTGCAGCTATCGGTTATGGAGGGGCGGCCGTTGCATTGTGCGGAGACCGAACTGACGGGGGTCAGCCACGCAGAAGTCGGGGCCTACCTTTTGGGCCTGTGGGGGCTGCCTGCAGGCATCGTGGATGCCGTGTGCCGGCACCATCGTCCCGCCGCGGTAAACTCGCCCGGAGGGTTGGATATCCTTGCAATCACCCATATAGCCGACGCACTGGCCCTGGAGGCCGTGCATTCCAAGCCGGGAGACGCACCCTCCGGATGCAATCTTCTGAACCAAGACTACCTGGCAGCGATAGGAATGTCAGAGCAACTCCCGAACTGGCGGACGATGGCGCGCGAGATCGTCACGGAACAATCGGGGGCGTCTACGCAATGCAAGTAACCGCCAAGCCCCGCATCCTTTTTGTCGATGACGAGCTGGACTTGTTGGCCGGGATGGAGCGGAATCTCCGCTCCGAGCACTTCGCGGTGACGACGGCGTCCAGTGGCGCAGCCGCGGTGGAACTGATGAAAAATGACGGGCCATTCGCTGTCATCGTCTCGGATTTGAGGATGCCCGGAATGGATGGCGTGGAACTCCTTGGGATGGCCCATCGGTTGTTCCCGGAAACGGTGCGGGTGCTATTCACCGGACAGCCCGATATGGATCGCGCGATCGCCGCCGTCAACGAAGGGGCGATTTTTCGCTTTATCACCAAGCCATGCTCGCGCGTGGTGATGGCCCTGACGCTAAAGGGCGCCGTCGAGCAACACCGCCTGGTCACCGCGGAGCGTGTCCTGCTCAAACAGACCCTGCACGGCAGTATCAAGGCCCTCACGGACGTCCTGGGCCTGGCGAGTCCAATGGCGTTCGGGCGTGCCACGAGACTGCGCCAGGCCGTGAGCGCCTTGATTGCCGATTTGGGTATTGCGGAAGGCTGGCACGTCGAAGTGGCGGCCATGTTGTCGCAAATCGGTCATATTATTCTGCCGCAGGCAACATTGGAAAAGGTCTATCGCGGCGAACTGCTGGGTGACGAAGAGCAAAGGATGATGGAGCGGATTCCGGTGGTCGCCGAGCAGGTCCTCGGCAATATCCCGCGTCTGGAGCCCGTGCAGGACATTCTCCGGTACCAACACAAGCACTTTGACGGCAGCGGCCACCCCGCGGATGGAGTGCATGGCGAGGACATCCCATGGGGAGCCCGCGCCTTAAAAGTCGCGTATGACCTCGATGCCCTGGAAGGCGAAGGACTCTCATTGCCCCTGGCGGTCGCTACTCTGCGTGGACGAGAGGGCTGGTACGACCCGGCCATCGTGGAGGCGTGCGCCGTAGTCCGCGACAGCGAACGGCGGTATGAGGTCCGGGAACTACCACTGGCGAGTGTGCGCCCTGGAATGGTTTTGGTTAAAGACGTTACCACGAAGAGGGGTGTGTTATTCCTGGCACGCGGGCAGGAAGTTACCGCGAGCGTACTGGAGAAGCTCAAGAACTTCTCATGCGGCCTCGCAAAAGACGATGCGGTCCGGGTCATCGTGCGGGACACGCCAGGGGAAGACGCCGCTCGGAGCCTGGGTTAAGACACGCCTCGGCACCCCGTGTGTCGATCGAATCGAAGGAGATAGTATCGCCATGCAAGAATACCTAAACGCCGAGCCGGCAACCGATAGCGAGAATCGGTCGAACGGCCGCTGCTCGCAGACAATCCTTTTCGTGGACGACGAGCCCAACGTTCTGAGGGCATTTGAGAGGGAACTGCGGACCAGGTTCCAGGTCCGCACCGCCCGCGGCCCGTTCGAGGGCCTGTCCGCTTTGGAAGAGGGTTGTCAGTTCGCGGTGGTGGTGTCCGATCTGCGCATGCCCGGAATGGACGGCTTTCAGCTTCTGGAGAAGGTGCGGTCCCTATCCCCTGACACCGCGCGAATTCTCTTAACAGGACATGCGGATGTACCTACGGTAATCCAAGCCGTGAATGACGGAAACATTCTCCGTTTTCTGCAGAAACCCTGCTCGCTGGACGCGCTGGAGGAAGGCCTGCGAATCGGCCTCAATCACTACCAGTGGCTGGTGCGTGAGCGGCGGGCCGCGCACGCGGCAAGCAGACGGCGCGCGAACCAGGTGATGGAAATGCACCGCGAGATCGACAGCTCCAAACAGGCTGTTGCGCGAGTGGAAACCGCCCTGGAACAAAGTGACAACCGGTTTCACGCGACCTTCTATGGCGCTCCGATCGGCATTTGCCTGCTCGCATCGGATGGCAGAATCGTGGAAAGCAATCACTCGCTGCACCAGATGTTAGGGCTCCGCCGCGAGGAATTGCTGGCGGTAACTTTACCCGCGTGCGCATATGGCGACGACGGACGGCAAATTGAGAAGTGCCTGGAAGAACTCGTAGATGCGGAGCAGGAGCGTTGCCAGGTTGTCACGCGCTATCGGCGCGGCGACGGTCAGATTGGGTGGGCGCGCATCACGATGTGCATGCCGCCGCTGGCAAATCGCAATTTCGTGGCGATTGCCATGGCGGAAGATATCACCGATCAGCGGCGCCTGGAGGAACAACTCCTGCATGCCCAAAAGATGGAAGCGCTGGGACGGCTGGCCGGTGGCATCGCGCACGACTTTAACAATCTGCTGACCGTAATCAGGGGGAATATCGACCTGGCGGCTACTCTGTGGCCGGAAGTGGACGACAATCTAAGCCAGGCGCGGCAGGCAGCGGAGCGGGCCGCGACTCTCGTGGACCAGCTCCTCATGTTCAGCCGTAAGCGTCCCATCGAACCTCAGGTGCTCGACCTGGATATCGTCGTGGCGGAATTCGAAGGCATGATGAGGCACCTCACCGGCCGGCAGATCGAACTGAGAGTACAGGTGGGGGCGGGCGGCGCGCTCCTGATAGCTGACCGCACGCAAGTGGAGCAGGTTCTCCTGAACCTGGCAGTGAACGCCCGTGACGCGATGCCGGACGGCGGATGTCTGACGATCGGGGTCGAGATTGCGTCCTCGTGCGAACTCCCCGGCATGACAGGGGAGTGCGTGATTCTCACAGTAGCGGACACCGGGATAGGAATGAGTTGCGATGTCCGGGCCCTGATTTTTGAGCCGTTCTTCACGACGAAGGGTCCCGGAAAAGGAACAGGGCTGGGTCTGTCAACGGTATACGGGATCGTGCAGCAATACGGAGGGCAGATTTCGGTTGAGAGCCAACCGGGAGAAGGCACGACGTTTCGGATCTATTTCCCACGTGCGAATGCGGCGGCGCCAGGCCCAATTGCAGGAGCTGCCGGGCAGGCCTTTCGCGGCACCGAGACGATCTTGGTTGCGGAGGACGACGAACTGGTCCGGCCGCTGGTGTGCAAGATCCTGGAGGACAGTGGCTATCGCGTAATGTCGGCACGTACGGGAGAACTCGCCTGCGATCTGGTGCGCCAGGCGAACGTGCCGGTCGCCCTCTTAGTCACGGATGTGGCAATGCCCGGAATGAGTGGGTACGACCTGGCTCAGAAACTGAAACTGGCGCAGGCCGGAGTAAAAGTTCTGTTCATATCGGGAAATGACGAGAATGCCGAGGCTTTGGGCGGCGCTTTCCTCAAGAAGCCGTTCACGCCAGACGGATTGTCCAGTACGGTTCGAACGATCCTCGGCGCCACGGAATAATCGACGGCCTGGAGACGCGAACAGATGGAAGTGCGCAACCCATTCATCCTACGCCCGGCCAATCGCCTCTCCACACCTGAGCCTGTTAGCATAATCGATTGATCTCAGTGGTGATTGTCACTTGGAACCGGCGCAGTTTCCTACACGCCTGCCTCACCTCCCTCTCCCGGCAGACTGGGGCGGAATTCGAGACCATCGTGGTGGATAACGGCTCCCAGGACGGGTCGGCCGAAATGGCGGAGGCGGAATTCGGCGCGCGGGTGATCCGCAACGCCTGCAATCGCGGTTTCTGTGCGGCTAACAATCAGGGGATTGCCATGGCCCGCGGCGAATTTGTCGCCTTGCTCAACAACGATGCCGAGGCCGAACCGGGATGGCTGGCAGCCCTGCACCGTGCCTCTACCCGTTCGCCCGAGGTCGGCATGGCCGCCAGTAAAGTGCTGGTTTGGGAAGATCCGCGGCGCATCGACAAGGCCGGACATTTGATTTACCCCGACGGGCAGAACAAAGGGCGCGGCAGCGGCGCGGTCGACGCCGGCCAGTTCGACCGCGAAGAGGAGGTGCTCTGGCCCGACGGGTGCGCGGCCATGTATCGCAAGGAGATGCTCGACCGTATCGGCGGCTTCGACGAGGATCTTTTCGCCTACGGTGACGATGCCGAATTGGGCCTGCGCGCGCGCATCGCCGGCTGGAAGTGCATCTACACCCCCGAAGCGGTGGTGCGGCACCATCGCGGGTCCACGTTGGGGAAAGGATCGGCGTGGCGGCTGGAGCTAATCGAGCGCAACCGGCTCCTGCTGGCGTTGAAGCTGTTTCCGTGGAGCTTGCTGTGCCTGAACCCGTTCTATTTTGCCGCGCGCGTGCTGGCCGGATTCGGCGCCGCACAGCGCGGTGAGGGCGACACGGTGCATTTTCCCGGCCTGAGCGGCAAATGGACCATCGCTAAGGCCCTCGTCAGGGGCGATTGGGCGGCGCTCAAGATGCTGCCCCGCACGTTGCGCAAGCGGACCGCGATTCGCCGCTTCCGCCGCCTCTCGCCAGGCGATGTGCGACGGTTGATTCTCGCCAATCGGCTCACCCTCAAGGAAACTACATGAGCGCCTGTATGATGTGCGGCAGCGATCGCGCGGCGTTGCAGTTCCGCCAGACCGGCCGGCTGTACGGCGCCACGTCGATTCTCGCCAATCGGCTCAGCCTCAAGGAAACTACATGAGCGCCTGCATGATGTGCGGCAGCGATCGCGCGGCGTTGCAGTTCCGCCAGACCGGCCGGCTGTACGGCG
>Ga0182013_10004414_pt1 | contig 16896 bp, 15 predicted proteins | sample 612S2MmetaG_FD_120487 | JGI IMG/M metagenome (GOLD analysis project Ga0182013, IMG submission 120487) | Permafrost microbial communities from Stordalen Mire, Sweden - 612S2M metaG | ecosystem: Environmental > Terrestrial > Soil > Wetlands > Permafrost | place: Sweden: Stordalen | collected...
AACGGATGAATCCGACGACTTTGATGAGGCCGCCTGAGCGGCCCATCCTAGTCCCGCTAGCCTTTCCTTTCTTCGGCAACCGCTTTGATCGAAACCGTGTTGACCAGCGCCTTGTCGCGGTCAATCACCAACGGTTTGAGAGGCTGAAGTCCACGCCGCAAGTTCCGGTTGCGAACGGGCCGATGGACGTTTTCAAGACCGAAAGCGCTAGAGATGAGCATTGGCGAGTCAGCGTGGAGCCAGAATTCCTCCCGGCTACATCGGCGTTTGCCGCTACCGATCCTGCGATTTCAATGTCAGTCACACTGCTCAATGTGTGGTTTGACTTAGTGCTTCCGCCGACTCTGCGCAGTGGTCCGCCCGATATTTTGTGCCAGCCTGAGTGTTGGTGTAGCGCAGCAGCGAGAGGCAGATATCCCGCCTGCCCCGTTGTTGGAGGTGTCAGTTCTTTTTGTTCAGCTCTTCTCCAACCCACTTTATGATGTTGTTCTGAATCCCACTTGCGTTACGTTGGAGAGTTATGTGGAGTTTCCCTTTGCCGTTCTCCGCCTCTACATTCGCGCTTCCGGACATCCCTACAAACATTCTTGTTTCAGGCGTCTGAAACGAAACCATCATTTGCTTATCGTCAATGAAGGTTATTATGTAATGGTCTCGTATGACTTTTTGAACTGCCGCGTAAACCCTATCCGGCGATGCATCAAACACGTTTTCCTTTGGTTTAGCCGCCAAGGATAAGGGAACCGCAATCAGAACAAGCAGGGCCGCACAGCGTCGTAGTGTACTCATGATGTTTCCCTTCATTGGTTTGGTTGGCACAATGAACATATTCTACGCTGTTGCCGGGCGAGCGGAGAGGTTCTCGATCTACAGAAAGCTTCCACTCATTTGTGGTTCCCTGTATTGGGCCGGAAGCTGGGACACCTACCGATCACGCCGAACTCCCCTGTCAGAACCGGCAAAAACGCTCGGCAAAGGGTCACCGAGGGTAAACGAGCAGTAACGAACCTTAATCGCGAAGCGAGTCCGAAGCAGGGTCATATACTTCGAGGCTGCTTCATTCATGGGTGCCGGCGCCACTATAAATAGATCGACATTCTTTACCCGATTGGAGGTCTTTGGGTAGAAGAAGACATATTCGAGAATCTGTCCGAGCGCTTCTCGAATAGCTCTTCTGACATCCGAATAAGCCTTCATTTCTATTAGGATGGTCCGCTGCCCGTTTCGCACCACGAGGTCAAACTGGGCGGGCCCGAATCCGCCTTCACGGGTAACGTTTTTTCTACCAAATCGCTTTTGCAGCAGCTCCATCAGCCTTTTCTGCAATCTCCTCTCTTGCGGATCGACAGGCACCGATCCCAACGGCCACTTGACTATTCCGCTTCGGTCGTCCGGAAGATCAGTCGTCCCCTCCCTGCTTCGATCGATAGGTATGAATCGGAGATCTGCAACGTCTACATCCATGAGCCGATACCGCGCCGACCTCCCCGCAATTTTCCTCGGCACCTTGACAAAGGGTACCGGGGGGTCGAACACAGTGGCATCCTCGCGCCGGAATTTGACGTTGAAGAGCCGTTTGTAATCCAGCTCTTCGATTCTGCCCTCTACGTCTTCGACATCCTTCTGCATTTGCCTGAACCAGCGCTTTTTCTTGTGCTCATTCAGGCTGCGTTCCGCCTCTTCGGGGGTGAGAATCCTACAGTTGTTGATCCTTCCGGCTTCAAGCCGTTTACCATCAGGAGCGATTGTCCAGAGCAACAGATCGAGCGATTCGCCCGCCTGCTTCTCACGGACTTTGTTCACCGGCTGTAGGGTTGCATAGTGGCATCCATCATCAGCAATCCAGGAAAAGTTGAACAGCCATTCCTCTTGACCGAAGCCATTTTTGCCGGCGTTTCCCCCATCCCTGCTGACGCTCCCCGAGGGACTCCTCCAGCCGTTGTCGTTCCAGCAAATCCGGCAGTACTTAGTGGGCATGAGATCGATCTCCAGTTTCCTCGGGGGCGCGTGCAGTCGCACCCAATAGCGGTGCAGGTCCATTAAACGCTGTCACTCATTAGTATGCGGCCGGATCATTCCCCGGATGTCGCCATCGCGATTTAAATCCGTGGCCGGTCAGCGCTTTGAAGATCGGAGTTGGGATCGGCGTTTTCGGGGATTAATCACGAAAATCGCGGGTAACCTCGGGTGAATGAGTGGTTTGGCCTGTTGGCATCAACTGAGACTAGGAGGTTGTCGACTCCTAACTGATGAAGTTGCAATGATGACTATCGTCGCCGTCTAGCGCGTTCCTCTCGCATCTTTGCAAGGGCATTGTTTATGCTGGAATTCTTCACTGTGATGCTGTTGGTGTAGATGTAGTTGTGATCCTCCCAAAACCAAATCACAGCATAGGTTAACTGCACCAAAAGTGAACGAGACAAGCTGACTTCCGAAAATGATCTGCTAATTATGCGGGACGCGCCATCTGGTCCCAGGGGCGCTGGGCGTGGCGCAAGGGAGGCATCCGACCATGGCAGGTTAGGCCAGAGTTCGGGCCAATGCCGGGATAAGGTCCGGGCCGAACTGCCGTCGCCATGCCGACAGGCATTGCCGAGCAAGTGCAATAGTTCAAGCTCCCGAAAACTGTCAAAGGCATCTAGCGGTAAGCCTCGAAGCTCTTGGAACCGTTTCAAAAGCGTCTCCCATTTCGCGCGTTCAAGCTCTTCCACTTGCTTGACGGAACGCTTCAACTCGCATGCGCAACTCTTGAGGAACTCGCGCAGTTGTCGTTCCCACAACGATTGAAGTGACAAGGCGAATGCCTCAATAGTCGAGCGTTGGAGAGCCTTCATACCGTCTAACCCAAAAATATCGGCAGGCTCATTGCTTCGCGACATTTCATCAAGCCTCGCCTCGATAGCATCGAGCGCTGGCGTAACGACATTCTCAAGGTAGAGCCGCATCGCGTGAGCATGTTGACCGAGGAAGATATCTGCCTGGAGATTGTTCCAGGTGAATGTCTCGACATCGACGCAAGAATTAGTCATTAGCTGATGCTGATCCAGACTCCGTATTCTTAACCCTACCGCAGCTTTCGGGCTAGGTCACTATTTTCCAGTTTGTGCATTATCGCGAAATCACTCACGGACGGCGATTACTCCTCGAATGTCGCCAAGTGTCCGCCGTTGACTTTCGATCGGTCGTCGGTTTACAACAACCCTGCGAAGCGCGAACCTTGTACCTAAGTTGTATTTGCTCAAAGCGCCACGACCCGCGCCTAAAGTCACCGGAATTCTGCGTCAACTCAGGGCGCTAAAGCGCCCAGTTCCCTCCGAAACCTGCGATCTTGGGCTTTAGCACCCGGGCGGGATGCGTGTGGCCTCGGGTTGGCTCACTTGGAATAGGGCGGCGACTATTTTTGGTCGCCGCCGGGGGCGAAGTAGCCTTCGCGGGTCACTACCTGAAGGTCGTCCTTGTTGGCTTTGAGAGCTACCTTGTGGAAGCCGCCGTCGGTGTCCACCTTGTCCGGTGTGTAGGTGAGCAGATACTGGCCGCGCAGTTCTTCGGCGATCTGGCCGTAGATCTCTTCCAGATTGTCTTTCTTCTTCGCTTCGAAGTAGCGGCCGCCGGTGCGGGTTGCGATCTTCTCCATAATCTTCTTCCCGTCTATGCCGTTGGCTGCTGTCGTGTCGGGGCCGCGCCGGCCGCCGCCGCCGCCGGGATAGCCGCCACCACCTCCGGGATAACCTCCTCCGCCGCCGGGATAACCACCACCGCCCATGCCGCCGCGCCGTTGGCCGGGAAAACTGTTGCCGTTGTTTTCCTGCTCGCCTTTGAAGTAGATGGTATATACGGCCACGTTTGCATGGTCGGCGGCATCGACGGCGTCATTGAGTGTCTCCTTGCTGCCGCGGTCGGCTCCGTCGGAGAAGACGATCAGCGCCTTGCGGCCGTCTTTGGTCTCCATCATGTCATGGGCGGCGAGGTAGATGGCGTCGTAAAGCTGCGTACCGCCGCGGCGGCGGGACTGGCTGCTTTCCCGGTCGTCGCCGGTGGTCTCAGGGCCCTGGCTGGAGTTCTCCGCGCGCGTGGGCCCCATGTCTTCCAGTTCGCGATGGAGCTTGTCGCGCGAGTTGGTGAAGTCCTGTAACAGCTCAACCTCGTGGTCGAAGTGGATGAGGAAAGCCTCGTCCCTCTCGGCTGCTTTGGCGTCGGCGGGCAGCATCTGGTCGACAAACTTGCCGGCGGCTTTGCGCTCGTTTTCCATGGCGCCGGAGACACTGCGGCTGGTGTCGACCAGCAGGCCCAGGCGGAAGGGGAGATTGCTCTCGCGGGTGAAACTCTTGATGGTCTCGGGACGGCCGTCTTCGGTGAGGGTGAAGTCGCTGATTTTGAGGCTGGAAACCAGGGCGCCGTGCTTGTCGCGGACGGTCACGGGGAGCACAACCTCGTTGGCTTGGATCTTGAGGGCGGCGGCGGGCTGGTCCGTAGCGGACTGCCCGGTCGCGGGCTGCTGGGCCAGTGCGGTTGCGGAAAGGCAGGACAGGGCCAGCGCGGAGAGCGTGAGGAAGAGGGCAGATTGAATTCGCATAGCGTTCAAAGAGTACACACTTTCATTCCATTAGACGAGGGAGCGGGCGGAGTGTTGAGTGGCGGGCTCAGGCTTGCACCGCCGCGCGGCGTTTCGCGAGACGCCGCAAAGCATCTCGCACGGCCTTCTCGTCTCGGGTCTCCATTGGCAACGTTGGCACTGCCACACGCGGATGGATCCATGCAAGCAAGGGTACGCGCCGCCAGTTCATGGCAGCAAGACTACGCTGCGGGCGGTTCTCGATGCAAAATGCCGAGGGTCACAACTGAATTGAGCAGGCCGGGGAGAGATGGCCCAGCAATTTTAGTGGACAGTCGGGGAGGAAGCCGAGGGGCCGTCAGTACCCGTGGGGGCCCACTGGGGACCAGCGACGGCCGGCGCGGGCAGCTGGATGACGACAAAGGCCTGGGTGGGGAGAATCTCGCAGCTTCCGGTGGCTTCCAGCTTGCAATGCTGATAGGGACATTGAAATTCGCAGAACTGCAGCTCCTGCGGTACAGGCTGGGCGATCTGGTTTTTGACCGAGTGCCAGAGCAGATTGAAGAATCCCTGGTTGTGCGGCATGTTCAGGAACCTCCATTTCGAGAGTCCTTTCGATGGTGCTGCAATTTGTGGCAGCAGGCATCGACCCTCAAAAACGCCTGTACAAATGCTCATCGGCGCGCATCGGCCAAACACTAACGATATTTCCCTGCCATGAAAGGATGCCCATGGATTGCAGGCGAATTCCCTTTGATCGTAGGAAGCATTAAACCCCGCATTGCTTGCATTTGTAATTCCCCAAATGGATAGGCGGGAAGTCTTTTGTTGGGCTGTGCATGTATTTCCGCGAGCTGACGGCAGCCCGTAAGCCCTGCGGCTCGAGAGAGAATGCTGTGTACCAAGAGAAAAGCCTGCCGATAGGGCAGGCCTTCGCGGATACTATCTGGTAGCGCTACCGGGAATCGAACCCGGGTTTTAAGATTGAGAATCTCACGTCCTAACCCCTAGACGATAGCGCCTTTAAAATCAATTACTTACTATAGAACCGAGGATCGAATTCCGGATATTAAACTTGCCAGCAAGCCGAGTTTCCTGGGTGAGCTCAATTCTAATGACCCAACTTTTCTCGCCCTCAGTGATGTCGATTGGCTTGTTCAGGCAAGTACAATCTCGTCAATTATTTGTGAGCAATTTGCGCGGAGACTTTAGCCTCCCGCTCCAAAATTAGTATCGCTGAATCGCGCCAAAATGGCAATTCTCGACCGGTTCTCACTGAGACACAGGTGGATTGCCGGCTTGTTGGATCTTCAACTCAAACGACCCAGCCGACTGTGCTATGTACTCTGCCCGCCCGCATCTCCGGAGAAACCCTTTTCCATGGCGGGAGAAAGGACAGGATCTTTCCTCACTTCCAGGAGCTTGCGAGTCATTACCTGGAAGTGATACCCCATCACCGCCAATGTCATCGCTGCACCAAAGCAGCGGCGATAGCGTGTCGCCACTGTCATCAGGAACTTCCAATAGCTCCAACGCTGCCGGCCGAAGACTCCCTGGCGAATGATCGATGTGACGAATGCGCGCGCATTGCCGTGCGTCAGCCACCGCTGCTCCGACGAACGCTCGCCGGGCTTTGGCTGTGTGCGGCTCAGGTAGAGCTCGACGCGCTTCAAGTAAGCATCGCAGTTGTAAATCCTCTGCAGCACCGACCTGTACCCCTCTACCAGGCGCGTTGCGTCCATGTGGGGAAGAAAGTTCAGATGCTCCCCGGTGTTGTCCCCGTGCCCCGCGTCCAGAATCCGTCCCTCCTTCCACAACCGCCGGAAGAGTTGCGTTCCGGGCATGGCCTGCAGGAGCCCCACCATGGCGATGGGAATGCCGCTCTTCTCAATAAATTCCACCATGCGATCGAAGATGTCTCCGCTGTCGGTGTCGAAGCCCAGGATGAAGCCGCCCATTACCTGCATGCCAAAGCTCTGAATGGTTGCTACGCTTTCAAGCAGGCTTCGGCGCGTGTTCTGCAGCTTGTTGCTGGCGATCAGACCCGATACATCGGGGGTCTCGATACCCAGGAAGACCGATTTGAAACCCGCGTCTTTCATCAGCTGCATCAGCTCCGGATCGTCGGCAAGATTCAGCGAAGCCTCGGTGCTGAAGTCGAAGTTCGTCTTGAACTGCCGGCGCCACTCGGCGAGCGCCACGCATAACTCCTTGGCCCGCGCCTTGTTTCCGATGAAGTTGTCGTCGACGATAAAAACGGCTTCGCGCCATCCCGCAGCGCGCAACTGGTCCAGCTCGGCGAGCACCTGGGCCACAGCCTTGGTCCGCGGCCGTCGGCCGTAGATCTCAATGATGTCGCAGAACTCGCAGTTGAACGGGCAGCCGCGCGAGTACTGCACGGTCATGGTCGAATAACGATTCATCTTGATCAGGCTTAGATCGGGCAGCGGGCTGGTTTCCATTTCCGGTCTTTCACTGGCCTGATACACCGCGTGGGCCGTTCCCTGCTCCAGGTCTCGCGCCAGATCGGCAATCAGGCTTTCCGCCTCGCCAATCACCACGTGTTCCGCTTTGAGATCGGCTGCCGTCACGCTGCTGGCAATTGGCCCACCCACAACCGTGCGCAGTCCTCGCGCCCGGCAACGCTCCACGATGGCAAGCAGAGCATCGCGTTGAATGTGCATGCCGCTCAACAGGACCACGTCGGCCCACTCGAGGTCGCGATCGCGCAGTGGCTCCACATTGGTGTCCACCAGGCGCTTCTGCCAGCGATCTGGCAACAAGGCGGCTACTGTCATCAGCCCCAGCGGAGGCTGTGCCGCTCTTTTGCCCAGAAAAGATAGCGCGTATTTAAAGCTCCAGTAAGTTTCGGGGAATTGGGGGTAAACAAAGAGGGCGTTCATGTGCCTCCGCGACGGTGAGCGGCTGCACGAGCTCGAATCGGGAGATTCAGGTCGTGCTTCCTATACTGGAAGCAAGTGCGGCCACGCTCGGTGCGGTGGAGCAGTGTTGCACCCATTATTCCACCGTCGCGCAAGCTGTAATGAGCAATTGTGCTCTTCTTCGCTTTGGAGAAACTCGGTTGTGCAGAGGTGCAAACAGACACTGATTCGCATTCGTCTTTTCTCGCGGAACGAGCCCGCATTCAGCATCGTACTTCCCATCGCTGCCTGAGGGCCCCGTCCGCTCGAGGAGCCCTTTTACAAAACTCCGCGCCTGCTTCCGGTAACCAGGTTGAAGATCAGGACGATGACGGCCAATACGATTAGTAGGTGGATGAGGCCACCGCCGACATGGAGCGTGAAGCCCAGGAGCCACAGCACCAACAGAATAACGAAGATTGTCCACAGCATATATGCACCCTCTCTCCGCATTGCGGGCCCTCGGGAGCTTTAAAGCTGCCCGAGGCGCCCACACTGCATTCATAACCAATCGCTAGTTCGAGGCGGCAAGGGCTTGCGCCTTTGCATTCATGACGGCATCCAGAAACGAACGTGCGGAGGCCGGCGCGGCTTCGCTGCCATCAAGGATGTGGCGCGTGGAAACGTCGTGGCCGTAGGTGGCTTCAGTGGAATCGTCGTCGCGGCGAATCGCGGCGCCGGTCAGCGTGAGCCCGGCAAAGAGACCCTTCGCACGCGAGTAGGTGAGGACTTCGGTGTTGAGCTTCCAGTCGGTATCCGCAGAAGCATGACGACCAACCGGTCCGGCTGCTGCGGAAGCGTCGCCGCCCAATTCAAAGTTGCTGTTGATCAGGTGCTTCATCCCCTCTTCGTTCTGGATAATCATGACCAGGTCAACGCCTTCGACGCCAATCTGCAATCCCCAGCTTCCACCGGTGATGGTGAAGAACGCCGGAGCGCTCCAACCATTTGCAGTACGGCAGGTGGCTACGCCGCGGCCGTTCTCCGCGCCGAAGACGAAGCCGCCCTTGAGCATGTGAGGTACAACAGCAATGCACCTGGCATGTTCCAAAACTTCTTCCGGAATGCCTTTGTCCGGCGCAGACATGATTTCGTGTATGACCCGGCCGGCATGTTCGAGCCGGTCGGCAGTTGCTTCGCGACCCGATCCCGCCCACGCGATGCTGGTCATGCTGAGAACGGCGACGAACGTCATAAGCTTCTTCATCTGTTTCACCTTTTTTCTACCCATGCGCAGCGTCACTTTCTTCCGCGCACTGTGGCGCACAAGGTAACTCTGACTCTAGTTCGAAGGTATTGCAGAGTCTGAGCAAGAAAGCTCAGCATGGAATGGAAGAACTCATCTCACCCGATCCTTGCTCCCCGGCCCCGGTCGCGCTGGCGAGTCGCTCCTTCGGTTGCTCCGGAGTTGGAATCCAGCCAGGCGAGCGATGAGCGAATGCTGCCGGTTGCCAACGCTATGGACGAGTCCGACGCGCCGTAATAGAGATTGATCGTGTCTCCGTCGTCGCCGATTGTTTGCCCGCACGGGAACACAACATCCTTGACGTCTCCGCCTCGTTCGTATGCGGCCTCAGGGCCGAACATCCAGGAATCTCCACGCTGCAAACAAATCTCGGGCGCTTCCAGATCGAAGAGCGCCATGCCGAGGCGATAGATGCTTCCCGACGCCGTTTGGCGCACGCCATGATAGATCGTCAGCCACCCCTTCGCTGTCTCAATCGGCGGGGAACAGAGACCGATCTTGTTCGCGTCCCACCATCCACCGCGGCGCGCCTCCAAGATGATTTTATGACCACCCCAATAACGGAGATCGGGCGAATAGGAGATCCACATGTGAGCGCCCAGCGTGGTCACAGGCCGGTGGATTAACGCCCAAAGTCCGCCAAATCTTCTGGGAAGCAGGGCCGCGTCCTTGTCCTCCGGTTGCGCGATGACGCCATATCGCTCAAATGTCTTGAAGTCCTTCGTCATTGCCAGTGAGACGCCGGGACCGCCACGGGAAAACGATGTGTACGCTACGGCATATTGCTCGAGTTCCGGCACGTAGGTGATGCGCGGATCTTCGATGCCCCAAAGCTCTTCCGGATAGTTGTGAGGATCGGCCGGCATCGTCGGCTGCGCATCGATACGCCAGTTATCGATGCCATTTGCCGAACGCGCGGCGCACAGGTGGGACAGCCCTCGCCTGTCTTCAACGCGGCAGAGCAGCAGCGTATCACCGTCGGCAAGTTTCACGGCGGCGGCATTGAAGACGCTGTTGATCGGATAGGGCCAGTGGTTTTGCGTGAGGATCGGATTGCACGCATAACGCGTAAACAGAGGGAGCCCGGTATGGGTCTCCACATGAGTTTCAGAACAACCATTGTCTGTCGTTAGAACGGGTGATTCAATGGGATTCAAGAGGAGGTGCTCATTTCCAGGTTCCGTTGTTGTGCGTTTGTTACCCTGGCCTTCTGCATTTCGAGCAGCGCCATCAGGAACGAGAGCGTGGATTCCGCTCCCTGATTTTCATTGATGCGATCGGGATGAAGGCCATCTCTGCATCCGCCCGTCGATGCGTCGTAAAGCGGGACCCGCAAATCGTTTTTGCCGAGGAACCAGCGGAAGACACGCTGAGCCTCATCGAGCCAATTGGCTTCTTCAGTCAGCCTGTAGACCTCAAGGCACGCGGCGACCGTTGCGCACGCCTCTACCGGCTGCTGATCGAACCGTGCCTTTTCACTTCCTTCAATAAAGAAGCCATTGGAGCCAATCGGCACAAAGACCTCTGCATCGTCGCGATGCTGCTCGGCAACCAGCCACTTGAGAGAGTCCATGCCGGCCTCGATCATCCTCTGGTTGTCGCTCCGCCATCCGGCCAGAATGAGCGCCTGCGATAACCGCGCGTTCGAATAGGAGAGACTCTTCTCAAACCAGCGCCACGTCGCTGACTGGCTGCGCTCGTAAATATCCAGGAGGCGATTGGCGAGTGTATTGCGCGCCGCCTGGATGACTCGGTCCCCAGGGAACCAGTCCAGGTAGGCTTGCATTCCAAGAATGCAAAATGCCCAGGCACGCGGGCTGGTAAAGGCGAGCGTTGCAGGGACCGCTGCCTCGAAAAGTCTACCGGCGGCTCCTCTCAGGCCCGCATCCCGCGAAGCTCCGAGCACCGTTCCAATCGACCACAAGGCGCGGCCGTGACTATCGTCCGACCCAACGTCTTCAAGCCAGCGGCGGTCGTAGCCGAGAAAGTTCCTGAACCTACCTGTATCGGTGTTGAATGCAAGCCATAAGAAAGCCAGGTAACGATGAGAGAGGTTTCGGTCCGATCGTTCGCCCAGATCCTCCGGAGATGCATCCATGAGCGTGGACACAATCAGCGCACGCGCGTTGTCATCGGTCGTGTAGCCTTCGCTTGAATTCGGAATACTGAAGATTGCATGTTGCAGAATGCCCGTATCGTCGGTGAGGGCCAGCATGTGATCTGCGTTCAACGCTGGAAGGAAGTCGACAACGCCTGCCGGGGTATCATCCTTCCGCGTTGCCTTTGGCTGCACGGTGCGCTCAAAGCGCGCACGCTGGAAGCTCGCCATATATTTTCGCGCCGTCTTGGGCCATATTGTCTCGCGTGAATGGAGGTAAGCGCGTTTGCGCATCGCATGCCGCTCCCCATCGTTATCCAGCAGTCGAAGCACGGCTTCTGCAATTGCGCCGGGATTCTCAAATGGCACGAGCACGCCTCTCTTCTCTTTCAATAGCTCCTTTGCATGCCAATAGGGCGTGGAGATGATTGCCTTCCCGGCGCCGAGTGCGATGGCCAGAGTGCCGGAAACAATCTGCGCTTCCTGCTTGTAGGGCGTGATGTAGATATCCGCTGCCCCAACGTGCTCGACCAGTTCCTCTGCGCTCACAAATCGATTGATGAGGATCAGGTTCGATGAAACGCCAAGCTCGACAGCCAAAGCCTGGAGCTCTTCGCGATAGCGCTCGCCATCGCGCCGGCGAATGTGCGGATGCGTCACGCCAGAGACGATATAGACAACATTCGGATGCCGCGCCAGAATTGCGGGCATGGCTCGAATGACATTCTCGATTCCCTTGTTGGGTGACAAAAGGCCAAACGTCAGCAATACAGACTTTCCTTCGACGCCGAACTGGTCCTTGAAATAATTCGGGTCCATAAACTGAAAGTCGGGCACTCCGTGCGGAATGATATCGATCTTTCCGCTGGGAACTGAATATATGTCCCGCAGAAACTGCGCCGCCTGTTCGCTCATGACAATCAGCCGATCGGAGAGACGCGCAATCTCCACGAGTACCGCGCGCTGGTCCGGATTCGGTTCCCGCAATACTGTGTGGAGTGTTGTCACAACCGGCATCTTCAATTTGCGCAGCAAGGCGAGGACGTGTCGTCCTGCTGCGCCGCCGTAGATGCCGTATTCATGCTGCAAGCAGACCAGATCGTTGCCGTTGAAATTGAGAAATTCAGCGGCCCGTTCATAGGAGGCAAGATTCTCTTGTTCCAATTCCAGGCGTACTTGCTCCGGATACTGGTAGCTTGATTCCGGATCGTTGACGGGAATTGCAAACAGGCGCCCCTCGCCGTACTCGACGGTGAGAGCCGCGCAAAGATCTGTGGTGAATGTTGCGATGCCACACTGCCGCGGCAGATAGTTCCCCACAAAAGCAATGCGCGTGGGCAAAGGCAAGCTGCAGGCTTTTGGTGTATCCAGCCAGGGAGTCGTCGATTGAAGCCCTGGTGGCAGTTTCTCAAGATGGTTGGTTCCGTTAGAAGACATTATGCCCTGCTCTCGTTGGTTGAGATTTCGCGCACCCCGTCTTTGTGCCGGTTCATTTGCTTTCGCGCTGTGCTCGGCCTCCAGTGTGCTTGAGTCAGAGGACGGGGCAGACCGCGTGCGCCTAGTCCTGCCTAGTACTGTTGAAGGCACGGCTGCTCAGGCGTGGACGCGCTGTCTGTCCGTCTCTCCTCCCGGCGTGAAGCGTTAATCCTGGGGAGGAAGAATCGCCGCAGGGGAAGAATGTTCCAGGGAGAAGTCTTTTCGAAATTCCGCCGCACTCGCCTTCGTGCCGGTCGACTCGGTCATTGAGATCGCAGCTGCATGGGCCTGGATCGCAGGCAGGGCAGCGCGTTGACGGTCGGCTCGCCGGGCAGCAAAGTACTTGGGGACATCGATTTTCTTAATGAGGCTCATAGAAGCTCCAATCTTCCTGTTGCTTGCTTGAACGGGGCTCGTCTGGAGCGAAGCCTGGAAGGCTGAAGGCGAGAAGAGGGACTTCTACTACTATCTCAAGCATACACGCGCAAGAGGCTCCGCGCCGGCGGTTGCAAAAACCGCCGGCCCATCAAATCTGACCGAGAACCAGCAGTACGACAACCACCAACAGAACCAGCCCTAAACTACCGCTGGGATAATATCCCCAGCGTCTGCTATGCGGCCATCGCGGCAGCGCACCAAGGAGCGCCAGCACAAGAATCACAACTAATATGGTTCCAAGCATGTCTCACTCCTCGCGCGCCGGTTTTCCGTATTAACAATGAAGCCTCGCGTAGACTCTGTTATTTCGGCTTGCTTTCGGGCTTCGGCTCTGCTCTGGGCGCTGGCCTCGGCGCGGCTTTTGGTGCAGCCTTGGGTGCAGTCCTCGCTTGAGCCGTTGGCTCGGCCTTGGGTGCAGCCTTGAGCGCGGCAGGTTTTGGCGTAGCAATTGGCGCTGCCTTCGGTGCGGTCCTCAGCACAGCAGGTTTTGTTGCAGCGACCGGCGGGGACTTCGGCGCGGTCTTCAGCACGGCAGCTTTTGGCGCGGGCGGTGACGCTGGCTTCGGCGTGACATTCGGTCCGGCTTTAGGCGCGGTTTTGGCCGTGGTCTCTTGCGAAGTCTTAGGCGCAACCTTCGGTGCTGTGTTTACCTGAGCCTTCGCGGGAACCGCTGCGCTTGTCTTCATCCCTGCCGGCGGAGTCTGTTTTTGTTCTGCCAACGGCTTGGAGGCAACCACGTTCGCCGGGTGCCCTCCATTGGCCTTGGCAAAGGAAGTCTTGTCGGCTTGGGCCGTGGCAATGTGCTGCGTCTGGAACGAGGTTGGACTGGTGTGCGGTTCCTTTGCGACTGCCGCTTCCGCGGGACTTGCCGTATGTTGAATCCCGCCTGGGCCGCCGTTGTATGCCGTGTGATTCGGATTGGCCACAACGCCCTGTTGCACGATGGTCTGGTTCACATAGGTAGTGTGGACGATATTCACATTCACCTGCGTGACCGCGGTGTTATACGCGAAGGAGCCACCACGCCACTCGCCGCCTGCAAACCCGATCCCACCAAAGCCGAAGCCGTAGTTGACGCCGCCGTAATAGCCGACGTGCTGTCCCCAGTAGCCGCCATGAAATCCATATTGGCCGCCGCTCCAACCCCAGTAGGGAGGCGTCCACAACCCGCCGGCAAACGGAGCCGGGACCCACGCGCCGGGAACCCAGAAGTAGTCTCCGGCCTGCGCGGAATAGCCCCAATAGCCAGGTGTCCACATCAGGTTCGGCTGGGGGCACATGGGCTGAACATAGACCGGCAGGACGGGCGGGGCAAATCCGACGTTGATGCTGACGCCGACGCTGAATTGTGCGTGCAGTACCGTCGGGATCACCGAAATGAGCAGAGCGAGAATGAGCAGATGAGTCGCGCGAAATAGGCGCATGTGAAGAACCTCCTGGTTCTTCCTCGCCCATTCCGACGAGCACTGGGTTCTCTCCGTGCGGCCGAGGACAAGGGAGTTACTGGTCTGAGCGTAGGCCTCACCGGTTTGGAAAGCTGATCAAATCCGCTCAGCCAGTATCCAGGCGTCGAATTGCTGCCGTGATGGGAACGGCGACAATGCAGCAGCGCTAGTGTGGAGAATCAGTGTTCATATTAAAAAACAGACCTGTCATCCTTCGGGCCGCTGAAGGGTATGAAAATGATCCACTCAACCCTGTCATCCTGAGCGAGCACAGCGAGTCGAAGGACCTGCTTTTCGGGTATGCCCATCAAAGATTTTCGAGAGAGCGCAGTCGAAGGGGATCTGCTTTTCGCGAACCGATGACCCGTGCATCCACGCCGGCGTTAAGGCTTCTTCGCAAGGCCTTCCGAGTGCTTCGCTGATTTTTCCGCGTCAACTACCGCAGCAATGGGCGCAGACTCATCGACAGCAGGCGGAATCGCGACGCCCGCTGGATATAGGAGAATCTGGATCGAACCCCATTCCGCATCCGCCTTCGCGCCTGCCTGCTTGCCCATTCCTATTGTCTTGAGTTGGCTATCGTCGAATCCGAAATTCTCCACCAGGTACTCGCGGATTACCATCGCCCGCGCCTCTGTCAGAACCTGATCCTTCTGGGTATCGCCTTCCAAACCCGCGGATACAACAACCACTGCAAATCCAAATGGATTCTGCGCCAGGTATTCGCCCGCCGCCTTCAGAGATTTCTGATTTTTCAGTTTTGCAGAGTCGCGACTGTCGAACAACTGTTTCGCCGTGTAAGTAAATTCCTTCTCCGGCGCGCCCTGTGGGAGACTGCTAATTCGATTGGCTTTCAATTCGCCTTCATCTTCATAGCCACGCTTCTTGAAATATCCGCTCAGCAGAAAATTATGCTTCAATGCTTCCATGTTTTCCTGGAAGTCTGTCACTCCGGTCTGTGCCTGCAACATCGTGTCATGCAGCGTAACTGTAGTCTGTTCCAAATTTGCATAGAGCTGCTTGTCATTCACCAAAGCCCCGACTGTTCCTTGTCCCGAGTCGATCTTTGCGCTTACCGAATTCAAATGCGCCGTTGCCAGCGTTGCATTGTCGATGGCCTGCTGGCTGCTATCCAGAATGCCGCTCGCCTTTTTGAGCATGTCCCCTAAAATCAATGGCTGCACGCTCTGGATCACCTGGCCATCCTTCACGTCTGCCTGGCCATCGGAACCGAACGATATCGCCACATACTGATTGCCGAGCACTCCCTCGGTCTCGATCGAGGCCAGCGAATCCTGCTTGATAATTTCACGCGTCGATTTGTTCATGTCCATCACGACGGTGACTCTATCGCCCGGCTTGTGTGGCAGGGTGATGGACACGACGATTCCGCTATGGACTCCGCCCACCTGGACGTCAGCGCCTTCCGACAGGCCTACTACGTTGTCGAATTGCGCCTTCAGTTGGTATGTAGAGCGAAAGAGATATTCCTTGCTTCCGATAATGAAGACTCCAGCCGCAAGGACCGCCAGCGTCACAACGATGAATGCTCCTAGCCGTGCAACTCTAGACATAAATCCTCCTACGATTGCTTTAGAAATTCCTTCAAAAACCCGATGTCGCTTTGCTGCAGATCTTCGAACTCGCCCTGCACCACAACTCTGCCTCGATCCAGCACCGCCCGGCGATTGGCAATCGTCCTCGCGCTATGAAGATCGTGCGTCACAACAATCGATGCCATCTGGTGCTCGTGCTGCAGCTTCAGAATCAAGTCGTCAATCTCTCCGGAGCTGATTGGATCGAGGCCCGCCGTCGGCTCATCCAGAAGCAGAATCTCCGGCGCCAGCGCCAGCGCCCGCGCCAGCCCTACGCGCTTTTGCATTCCGCCAGAGATATCGGATGGCATCTTGTCGATCGCTCTTTCCATGCCCACCTCGGCCAGCAATTGCATCACCCGCTCGTCGCGCTCCTGCTTCGACAGATCCCGGCGATGATGTTCCAGCGGAAACGCCACGTTCTCGCCCACGGTCAGCGAGTCGTAAAGCGCCGCGTGCTGGAAGAGAAAACCCATCTTCATGCGGATTGCTCCCATCTGATCCATTCCAAGGCCTGCGATGTCCTGCCCCTGAATCCGCACCGATCCGGAGTCAGGGGTTTCCAGGCCGATGATGATCCTCAACAGAACGCTCTTGCCTGTTCCGCTGCGCCCCAGCACGGCCAGAGTCTCTCCGCGGTTCACGGACAGACTCAGCCCATCCAAAACTCGGAGACTACCGAACGATTTCTCCAGCTTTTCAACGGCCACAACGGGCACGACCTCGCCCCTGTCCTGGCTTTCGCCCGCTTCGGTCTGCTTCATCGCACTGTCAAGAGTCGTAACCATGCTTCTACCTCGCCTGTCCGGTCGTGAGTTATGGGAAGACAACCAGGATGAATTTCACCAGCACAACGTCGGCAAGGATGAGGAAGAGCGAGCCCAGCACGACCGAGTTAGTAGCCGCACGGCCCACACCCTCTGCGCCTCCGCGTGTGTTCATTCCCGTAAAGCATGCAATGAGGCCGATGATCAGGCCATACACCATCGTCTTGAAGGTCGGCGGCAGGAATGCGTTAAAGGTTGCGCCGCTGAAGCCGCTTGAAATGAACTGATGGAACGAGAGCGGCTCTACCATGGCCTGTGCGAACCACCCTGTCAGCAGGCCGCTTGCATCGGCTGCAAC
>Ga0182013_10004416_pt1 | contig 16892 bp, 13 predicted proteins | sample 612S2MmetaG_FD_120487 | JGI IMG/M metagenome (GOLD analysis project Ga0182013, IMG submission 120487) | Permafrost microbial communities from Stordalen Mire, Sweden - 612S2M metaG | ecosystem: Environmental > Terrestrial > Soil > Wetlands > Permafrost | place: Sweden: Stordalen | collected...
CACGGGGGTCTCTTCCAATCTGTCGGAGTCAAGTACCAACAGACTTGCAGAGCCCCCGCCTTTCTCTAACCCCTCGTCACTACAACGCCTCTACCCTTGGACCCCATAGATATCCGAAGAGCCTGTTTGGCCCAGGACCAGTTGCTCGGCAGGTGGAGATGACGTCATCGTGCACCGCACGTGATGCGACCAGGTAGCGCGATGAACTTGCGACGGATGGTCTTGGCGACGAGCGGTCCGGTGAGTTCCGGTCCGAGTGCGCCGACCCTGCGAACCAGGTTGTGCGCAATTGAGGCGAGCACGGCCCAGGCAACGTTGGCGTTGGAGTCGCCTGACGGGCAGTGCTCGTGTCCCGAGCCCTCTTTCAGGTCACGTATCACGAGTTCGACGACGGCAGTCGGCGTCGAGAGCGATGGCCTCTCCCTCGCGATCGGTGATGAAGGCGTGGTAGCGATAGGTGGGAAAGAGCGCGGGCCGGGGGTCGTGCAGTTTCGTGCGGCGCACGACGAGACGGTGACCGGCGTAGACGGCGTCGCCGACCCAGGCCTCACGGTTTACCGTGTAGACGATGGGTATCCAGGCGTCCTCGGTGATCTGCTCGAAGACCCTTTTGACGGCCGGGTTTTGAGTGACAGTGATCGAGTAGCGCACCTGATGGTCACGACAAGCCTGGACCACGTACTCGGAGAAGAAACCCGAGTCGCAGCGCAGCGTCAACGGCCCCGTCGCCCCGGCGCGACGACAACGGCCCACCACCTCGCGCACGAAGCGCTGGGCGCCGCGCTGGGTGTTGGCCGAACCTTTTCGAAATCGCACGTGCAGGGTCTCGCCGGTGTCGGCACGGGTGGCAGCAGCGGGTGGTAACCGAGGACGTGGGTGTAGCCGTACGAGGCGCCCTGCTTCTGGTTCCCGTAGACCTTGCAGATGGTCGAGTCGACGTCGATGGTCATGGCCTGACTACCGGGTCCCGCCCTGAGCGACCAGGCGCACGTCTTGAGCGTCTCGGATACCCGGTCCAGTTGACGGACGTGACCGAACGAAAAGCGACGCAGGAACGTGCCGAGCGTCGAGGACGCCATCATCCGATGCGAGAGCACCGACGGGGTGGCACCCGAGCGCAGTACGTCGGCGTCGTCAATGCAGGTCGCCCCCGCCACCAACGCGTGCACCAGGGTCGCTACCCGACTCCCGGGGAACGGGATGATATCGATCGTCCCCTCGCAGAGCTCCTCGAGACCGAGTTTTTCACTGAGCGGGACCCGCCTACGCGAGTCCCGCGTTGGCCACGGCGTGGTCATCATCTTATGTGGAACTCCCGTTTATGTAGAAAGTTTCGCAAAAGACCAGTAATTGGGCGGGGATCCGGCTGAAAATTCTGCATAATTCGGTGGCCTGGTCGAGACTTTTCTTTGGAACCAAACAAAGAAAGGACTACTCATGGTCGAACAAAGAAACGTACGGGTGACGGGCCCGCTGGCGCCTTACGCCCTTGGCTTTAAGGAGGCTCTGGCCAGACAAGGGTATAGATCATCGTGCGCGCATCTGGGTGTGATGTCACAAGCGAGCCGGTGGCTCTCCAGCCAAGAACTAGGCGCCGAAGACCTATCGATTTCTCATGTTGAGAAGTTCGCGACTTGGCGACGGACCGCGGGCTACGTCACCAACTTGTCAATACACAGGGTCACGTTGTTACTCGACTACTTGACCAGCGTCGGAGTCGTGACGCCCGTGGAACTGGTCACTGAGAAGACGCCATTGGAACTAGTGATGGCGCGCTACACGCGCTACCTCATTGGCGAGCGGGGTCTGTCGGCATCGAGTGTTCGTAACTACGTCGAGATGGCCCGCACTTTCCTGTCGTGGCTACCCGTCGAGGGTGAACTGGAGCTAGCGGGCTTGAACACCGCCGCGATCACTCGGTTCGTGCTGGCTGAATGTCAACGATGCAAGGTTTCCTCGGCGAAGGTGATGACCACGAGGCTCCGGTCGCTGCTGCGCTTCTTCTATCTGGAGGGTCTCACGCCGATAGCACTCGCTCCCGCCGTGCCCGCCGTGGCGAGTTGGCGTCAGTCTTCGCTACCCAAAGCACTCAATGCACGAGACGTGGCTCGCCTGCTGAAGAGCTGCGATCGTCGCAGGCCAACCGGACAGCGAGACTTCGCTGTCTTGATGCTCCTGTCGCGCCTCGGTCTACGCGCCGGTGAAGTAGCCGGCCTGCAACTGAGCGATATTGATTGGCGCCACGGTGGCTTGGTGATCCGAGGCAAGGGCAATCGTGAGGATCGGCTTCCGTTACCCGTTGACGTCGGCGAAGCCATCGTTGCGTGGCTGCAGCGGGGTCGACCAAGGTGCGAAAACCAGTTGGTGTTCACCAAGCTGTGCGGCCCACCTGGTGCGCTCACGAGAAATGGCATCTCGGCAATCGTCTATCGTGCCTGTGAACGGGCGGAACTGCCAGCGGTGGGTGCTCATTGCCTGCGCCACACCGCGGCGACGCAAATGCTGCAAGCGGGCGGAAGTCTCGCCGAGGTTGGCCAGGTCCTTCGTCATCGTTCCCCCGAGACCACATCGCTCTACGCGAAAGTCAATCGTCGGTCGCTGGTGGCCGTGGTGCGTTCGTGGCCGGGCCGCTCATGAGTAGCCTCCGTCGCTACGCCGAGGAGTATCTCACCATCCGGCGTGCGCTCGGCTTCAAACTAGTGGGAGAAGGTTACCTACTTGCTAGCTTCGTCACGTTCGTCGAGCAGAACGGTGTAGGTATCATCACGACCGAACTCACCGTGACCTGGACCAGGTTGGCAATAGACGCCGGCCCGGTCTATCTCGCTAAACGGATGCGAGCGGTTCGACCTTTCGCTCGCTATCTCCACACGATTGATCCAAAGAACGAAGTTCCACCCGTCGATCTGTTTCCGTGCCAGAAATATCGGCCAACTCCCCACATCTACACCGACGACGAGATTGTGGCGTTGATGAGTGCAGCCAGAGAACTCGCCCCACCACTCCGAGCGGCCACGCTCGAGACGATCATTGGGCTGTTGGCAGCGACGGGAATGCGTATTGGCGAGGCTTTAGCACTCGACTGCAGCGACGTTGACTGGGACGAGGGGTTGTTTACCGTGCGCAACTCCAAGTATGGGAAGTCTCGTGAGGTCTTGTTGCATCCGAGCACCGTCGAAGCGCTGAAGAGATACGCCAACCAAAGAGACCAACTCACGCGGCCGTGGGACCCAAGCTTCTTCGTCTGGATACGCGGGACTCGGCCCAAATACCGAAGAGTTCTGCAGGCATTTAGCGAACTGCGCAGCCGCGTCTTCGCAGAAGATACGTCGTGTCAGCCACGAATCCACGATTTGCGCCATACCTTTGCCGTCAACACACTGCTCAGTTGGTATCGCGACGGGGGTGACGTGGCCTCTCGCACGCCACTGCTATCCACGTACCTCGGTCACGTCGATCCGGCGGCCACCTACTGGTATCTGTCGGCGGTTCCGGAACTGCTCGGTCTAGCAGCCCAGCGACTAGAGCTGGTTCTTGAAGGACAGTCATGAGCACGTTTCCCCCCACGCTGGAGGCGTTCTTCACCGAGCGACTTATGAACCAGCGCCGCGCCAGCGTGCACACCGTGGGTGCATATCGAGACACCTTTCGTCTACTGCTCGCCTTCGTGCAACAGCGGACGGGGAAGGCTCCCAGTGCACTCGACTTTGGTGATCTGGATGCCTCGCTGATCGGAGCATTCCTGGATCACCTCGAACACGAGCGAGGTAACAGCGTGCGAACGCGAAACTCCCGACTGGCGGCTATTCACTCGCTCTATCGATTCGCTGCGTTGAGCCATCCTGAACACGCGGCTCTCATCCAACGGGTCTTGGCTATCCCGTCCAAACGAGGCATTCGAACTGACGTATCGTTTCTCGAACGAAGCGAAATCAACGCGCTGCTCGCAGCCCCTGACCAAACCCGTTGGATTGGTCGTCGTGATTACGCCCTCTTGGTGACCGCCGTCCAGACGGGTCTGCGAGTGTCAGAACTCACCGGGCTCTGTTGTGGGGACGTCACTCTGGGCAAGGGTGCCAACGTCCGGTGTCTCGGCAAAGGACGAAAGGCGCGTTGTACTCCGCTCAACCCCAGCACTGTCGCCGTGATACGGGTCTGGCTCGACGAGCGGGGAGGCGGGGCCCGAGACCCACTATTCCCAACCAGTGGGGGGCGACCACTCGGTCGCGATACCGTGGCGAAACTCGTGACAAAGTACGCGGACGTCGCTCGAAAATACTGTCCGTCACTCGAGAACAAAACGGTCTCACCGCACGTGCTTCGCCACACGACGGCCATGGCCCTACTGCACGGCGGTACTGATGTGACGGTCATCGCTATGTGGCTCGGTCACGAATCGATAGAGACCACTCAGATTTACATCCACGCCGATCTCTCAATCAAAGAACGAGCGCTGGCGCGCACCTCACCACTGGACACCACGCCGGGTCGCTACTTGGCACCCGACAGGCTTCTGGCTTTCCTCGAAGGGCTCTAATTATGTAGAATTTTCAGCCGGATCCCCGCCCAATTACTGGTCTTTTGCGAAACTTTCTACATAAACGGGAGTTCCACATAAGACGACTTATGCAGAATTCTGCATAAGTCATCGAACATCACGGAGAGGCGGGACGGACTGTGTAAGGATGGCATTGAAGAGGTGCCTTTCTATTTGGATGAATTGGTTGTGTGGAAACGCCAATTTTACCTGATAGAGGCACCTTTTTTACCCATGGTCAACCTGTCTGAACTCACTCCGGCGGTGGTTCCAGGCTAAGAGTAGCTGGCGAAGCGCGAAGTTCACCCCGCGTCAGCCGGGGTCGGGTGACGATTTCGGTGCTTTCTTACGGCGACGCCCCCACCAGGCTAAGGCTCCAGCGATGATTACCATGACCGCTGCGAGGGATGCTCCATCGAAGAGTTCGTTTGAGGTAGCTAGGTAAATAGGGACGATGCGACTCGCGGATGTCGATGTTGTAATCCACCCATTGCGCATGCCGTCCACGACAACGTGGATCGATCCGGATGGTCCAATCCATTGCGAGGAGTAGCCGGTTCCAAAAGTAACAATCCGACCGGGCGCAAAACCCATCGTGGGAGTTCCGACTAGCACCACTTTCGGCATGGACGAGAGCGACCTAGCAATGATTCCCGCATATTGCTCGATGGAAGACTGGCCGACGCGGGTTGAATCTGCATAAAGAAACAGTGTGATCTTTTTCGTCCCAGCGTCTGGGTGAACGATTGAGGTGTAACGGTGCCAACCAGGGCCAGTAGGCAGTGCAGGAAGAACTGCACAGCGACCAATTGGTTCTTCCCATACACAGAGACGAGGGGACGAACCTGTCAATGATCGTGCCCAAAGTCTCAAGAGAATCGGCCCCCCATTCCAGGACAAGTTTCTTGTCTCACAAGCACTATCGACCGTTGCCGTTAGTTCCAAGGCCGGTGCTCCTCCGGGCCCAGCATGAGCAATCGTCGTCGCGCGAAGAATCTCAGGTGGCGTAACCGGCAGGGCCTCATCGCAATTCTCTACCGAGCCCCAAGTACCTGCAGAGAAATCTCCATCACTGATGAGGGAGTGGCTAACCGGCAGTTGAATACGAACAATTTCCTGGTCCCCTGTCGTTTTCCCGTGGCCTAACACTTTTGCTCCCGAAGGAAGTTTGGAATCAATTGACTTGACAGAGTAGGTCCACCCAGATGGCACTGCGAGTTGCGTGGAAAGCGATGTCGGACTCAATTGCCAGCTGGCGACTGGAGGAAACTGGAAGAGCGCCATATGGCCGACTTGTGGCTTCGAAGTGACGAGGACAGTACGTTGCGGCACCAACGTCAGTTCGCCCAGGTCAGGCGTTGCCGTCTTGACTGTTGCGAAATTTGTTGAAGATTGGCGGTAGGACGCTCTGAGTTCGTATAAGGAGAGGGGACCATCGCGGCGGATGAACTTCATCTCAGGATCCTTCGCCAAACCGGCAGCAATCGCCGCGGGCGACACGATGGAGCGACCGGGAAAGTGAGCTTCGATGTCGCCGCGTACCAAGACAATTGGAGTCCCAATTGCAGTGAGGAGTCGACCGGCCTCGCTCCAGTCGTGATCGAGTAGTGCTGCTGCCTCAAGTTGCACCGCGTTTAGCAACTCGGCCGACGCGGTATCGTATCCCTGGCCGCTAGGCACCACGACGTGACGGCTCAGAAGGTTCATAATGAACCCGTCGTTTCCGTAATACCAGGTGTAGGGCATTTGGTAAAAGTCGTCAGGTGGTAGAACGAGAAGCGACCCGCTTGGCGACGATGAGGAATTCAGATAATTGGCGGTGCCGTTCCAATAGGTTGGGACTTTCACATGTGACGACGGGAAGCCTTGACGAGGACCAGGTACGACCGCTCCCGTCCAAAGGGGGAAGCTGCCAACCAGAGCAACAATGACCATCGCCACTGCAACCAGAGCAGAAGACGAGAGCCTCCATTCCCCCCGCTTTCCAAACAGCCTCCCGACCGCTACAAGCCGTATCGTCACGACCCTTTGGATCTGTTCCACGAGCAGACCACCAAGGAGAGCGAAACCTAGGGCCGCAACTATTAGGAATCGCCCCGGTTCCTGCAGCAGCCACCCGTAGGGAAGATGGTAGAGAGGGTCAAAGAGCAGGTTGCCGGGTGGCCGAGTCCCCGTGCTGAGAAAGATGACACCGAGCGCGCCTACGGCGAGAAATCCCCTCAAGCGCCATATCCCTTGACCAAGATTATTGGAGACACGCCGTAGGGCTAGGCCGCTAAATGCAATCAATGGGATCAAAGCAGGTATCAGATCCAACGGGAAGTGGCCGAAGTCTGCAGCGTAGGGGTAGTACTCCGAGAAACTCCACCCCCACGTTGTATTGAGCCACAGTCCATTAGTTAACGTCGATCTGGACTCAGTGAATGCCCAAGATGACAGCGCCGACAGATTGCCCGCCGCCACTGACGCTACAGCCAACTGAGCGGGAACGATCCAGTAGACGCAAGCAGCGACCAGAAGCGCACCAGCGATTAACACACCCCCTACGGCACGTCGAGCAGCGTCGCGTCCGAAACGAGTCCACACCAGTAACGGAGTAACGGCCGTGGTCAGGGCGAGCATGCCCACAAGAGGTGGATTGCTATAGACGAAGCCGACAAAAGGCGCGGCGACCACGAACGCCGCACAGATCTGCCAAAGCCGGATGCGGCCGCAGCCATAGGAGATCACTGCTGCAGCGAGCGCGGGAATGAGGACCATGACAGCCAGAAAGTTGTCGAAGATGCCAACCTGACTCATCGTCATCGGATTGAAGAAGTAAGCGAGAGCGACGACGGCGCCAGCCATCGGTGAGAATCTCAAGGAACGTGCCAGCGCGCCTGCAGCCATTAGAATTGCGGCGATCAGCATCGAAAACCAGATCCTCTGGGCAAGGGCACCCGACCCACCAAGAAGGTGTGTGACCCAATCCACTGCGGCCCACGGGAGTTGCCCCTGGTTATTCGTCGGAGCCCCAAGGGTACTCCCAGACCACCCGAATGTGGAGAACACTCTGCCAATCCACGCTGTTCCGATTGGCGGAGGGATGTCCCCGGCAGCGATCGCAGTGCCAGATCGAAACCAAGTCTGGGTAATCAACACACCAGCCAATCCAAGTCCGAGGATCGTCCACCTCCAGGCGGCTGCTCGAAGATCTTGAAAATGCTCGGAATTGATTACGGTTTGGGGGCTATGACTCAGCAGCATTAACGCCGCAGCGATAACCAGCCCAACGAATCCAGTGTCCGCAAGAACACTCTGCAACAACCCTTTTGGGAGTATCTCCGCAAACCCAACTCCCACGAGCCCGATTGATGCTGCGATCACCCGTATGGATAGTTGACGGAACCACGCCGGTGTTCTCCGATCAGGGTCCCCTGGAACTTTCGGAGACCCGATGAAACTAGGAATGTCTTCGACTGCAGACATTAGGAATTGGTGCGCCTGTGTTTGGTGCGCATTGAAGGTCGGTCGGGCAGCCGTAACGGGCGTCCGAAAAATGCCCAACCCATCGCCGGTGCCATCGCGGTGGCCTGGCCGACCTTCAACACCAGAAGACCCAACCCCAATGGCCGGGCCAACGCACGCGGTTGACGCAGCCACGGACGACGTGACATGCCAACTAAACCCTGCACCCCATGCTTCCTTATAAACAGAGCCACACCCGGTGCGTAATATGCCTTTTTTCGGCAGATATTGAAGTAGCGGACGTGGCCCTCCTCATGAATAATTCTTGCGTCGATGCGAACCCGCGGTCCGGCACCAGCAGTGCGCAGTCCGAGGTCCCAGTCCTCAGCTCCCGTCATCGCTTCATCGAACCCACCAACATTCTGGAACACGTCTCGAGGGAAGAAGCGCGGTGCTTCGATGGTGTCGCTCCCCTCATAGAAGGAGCGTTCATAGGCACTGACATCGGCCCAAAACCCCTCTCCTACCGTCCTCTCGGGAACCACAACACTCGTCGCACCAGCCTTGATGGCTGCCACAGCCTCGGCAATCACCGTAGGTGGGAGAACCATATCGGAATCGATGAATCCGACGATAGATGTCGATGTAGCCGCAGCTCCGGCATTTCGCTGCGCTGATCTTTCCGGGCCAATATGGAGTACGAGATCGGCCATCTCAATGGCAATACGAAGAGTGGCATCCGTCGAGCCATTATCCACCACCACGACGGTGCACGGAAATGTTTGGGCACGAACTGACTCAAGGCAGCCTCGAAGAGTAGCCTCCGAATTTCGAGTTGGGACGATGATTGCAACATCGGGAGTCACGTCAGCGGATCCCATACAAGCCCCTAGCGGAACCACCAGCCACCAGAACTTCCGGGGTGACTCTCTGTAAGTGATAAACGCCAGAACGACCTATTTGCACACGTCCTTCCAAACCCAGCATAAGTCAAACCTTAGTCAAGACTGTATGGCGAGGTCCATCGTCGTAAGCGATAGTCACGTCGATCGCTCTTCCGTTTGAAGCAGTCCTCTTCCTTCGCTTCTCTAACTAACGAGGTCGGCACTCTAAGACCACAATCAGCACCTCTGGTGAGTCGCCAGTGGGATCGATGCCGCCCGCAACGGTGCCATCACTCACCCTTGAATCGAGAGCGCCTGAGCGTTCTCCTCCGCAGCCTGTCGGTACACGTCGCACCATTGTCGGGCGACCACCGGCGAAGCCACAGTGGAATTTGCCCAGCCAATGCCCGCCGCACCTGCGCTTTCGATCAGCGCCGGCGTCTGACTGCACCATTCTCGAAGGACCGCCTCAAGTTCAGCCACGGCGCCTATGCCGACAAGACGGACTGGCGCCCCCGTCGCGACAAGGCTGCAAGCACCGTCATTGGCAGCTGACACCGTTTCCAAACCAAGGGCCATAGCCTCGACCATGGCTTGACCCCAACTCTCGGCCCTCGACATCGTTGCATAGACGTGCGCCGACGAGAGGACATTCATCAGGGCATCGCGCTCTAACCACCCGTGGAAGCGTACCGACTGGCCCCCTGGGAGTGCCCCGACCAATCGTCGCAGTGCAGGTAACTCTGGACCATCCCCGACCACGTCGAGCGCAACCGGAATACCGGCAGCCGCGAGATGGGCAACGGCCGTTACAACCTCATTGACCGCTTTCCGTTCGATGAGGTAACCAACAGTCACTACACGCACCGTGTCACTATCCACGTTTCGAAGCGGTAACTTGTCTGCCGCCATGCGTAGTGGGGGCGGAATCACCCGAATTCGCTCTGGCAAGACACCTCGGGCAATGAGCAGTCGCCTAGTCGGCTCGTCGATCGCTACCACGCGCTGGGCTGAGCACAACGTAGCGTCAGATAGGCGACTGACCGCCGTGGAAATCACCGGCCAAGCAATGCGGGCGATAGTTCGCGAGCCAACTTGTGCCAGCGTTCGCTGTGGCATGTCGGCCCGGACACTCGCTTCGTCCGAACCATAAAAGGCTAGTGGTGACTGGATCGGACCCACAACGAACGGCAGGTTGCGCCGGGCAGCCTGAAACGCCAGCACACTGTAGGTACGGCCCGGCATAAAAGGGAGGCCATGATGAACGAGATCCGTTCGGTCTAGGAGGCCCAAACGCCGGGTGGCAGTCGCAATGCGAAGCGGCAGTGCGGCCCCACCGATCTCCTCCGAGCGTCGGCGACCGATCGCGTAATGTTCGATATGATTGCATGTCAAGGCGTCGGCAGTCTCGGCCACACATGTGAAATACAACTCCGGACAAAGTTCAATCATTCCTGTGACGATGTCGTACATCCAGCCATTCTCTGACCCCACTATCGAAGAGAACCGCCGAGCGGCTGGCGCCAGCAGCACGCGAACCATCGGACCCCGACCTTGCTGGTCCTTCCCGCTCGCTTTAGCATCCATATTTCCGAGATTACTGCCCAATGACGGATTCGGAATTAGAAGTCGGCACGACAACGCCAATCGTGATCGATATCACAACTCCCATTTGGTGCTTCGGCTGATGGTTATCAGCTACACCTCAACGGCGCGGGCATCTCGCCGGAATGTAGATGAACATAAACGCGGAAGTGACGAGGTGTTCCTTGCTCGATTTTCGAAGAAGTGTTTGCTTGCGAACTAGCATGCGTGAGTGAGTCGAGTTAGCGTGATAGGTGCAGGCTATGTGGGTTTGACGACCGCGGTTTGTCTTGCCCACTTGGGCAATGAGGTTCGCTGCAGCGATGTCGATAACGATCGGGTTCACGGACTTTCGATGGGCTCTGTGCCAATTGTCGAGGACGGACTGGCGGAGTTGCTGAAGCAAGGCCTCGGCTCCGGCGCGCTCGCCTTCTCGACGGATAACGCGTGGGGCGTAGACAGCGCAGATTTCATCTTTCTCTGCGTGCCAACTCCGCAGGGTCCTAACGGCAGGTCCAACATTTCGATCATCGAACGGGTTGCTACAGAGATCGGCCCGCACTTGGCCCCCGACGCAATCGTCGTGAACAAATCAACGGTCCCGGTCGGCTCCACCCATATCGTCGAACGGGCATTAGGGCGCGAGGACGTTCAAGTGGTGTCGAATCCGGAGTTCCTCCGCGAGGGTTCAGCAGTGCAAGATTTCCTGCACCCGGATCGGATCGTGATTGGTGCCGATGACGAAGCATCGGCAATCCGTCTCTCCGCTCTCTATTTGCGACTCGGTGCCCCGGTACTTGTGACTGATCCCGCGACTGCCGAGACAATCAAGTACGCCTCCAACGCGTTTTTGGCCACCAAATTGAGTTTCATCAACGCCGTCGCTGCACTCTGCGAAGTTGTTGGTGCCGACGTGCGCCAGGTTGCGCTTGGTATGGGCTACGACCCGCGCGTCGGATCTTCCTTCCTGAAGCCGGGCCCTGGCTGGGGAGGCTCATGCTTCCCGAAAGACGTTGCTGCGCTGATCGGGATCGCAGAGGATGCCGGCTACGATTTCGCACTCTTGAAGGGTGTCGTGACTGTCAACGCAGGCCAGTATGAGCGAGTGGTGGCGAAGACCTTGCGGCTAGCAGGTGGTGAAGTCCGCGGTAAGCGAGTGGCTCTCTGGGGAGTGACCTTTAAAGCTCGCACCGACGACATTCGCGACTCACCGGCACTCGAGATTGCACGGCGTCTACGCGAACTCGGTGCAGTCGTCGTCGCCTACGACCCGACAGTCCACGGTCCCCTTGATGGCCTCGAAGTGGTCGGCGACCCCTACGCAGCGTGCGTTGATGTCGTGGCGCTCGTAATTGCAACAGAGTGGGACGAGTTCCGCTGGCTGGACTTCGAGAAGGTTGGTGGCCTCATGGAGCGCCGAGCGGTAGTGGACGCCCGAAACCTGCTCGACCCCGCCGCAATGCGCCGCGCGGGTTTCACCTACGAGGGCATCGGCATCGTTTAATGGCAATTCGCTGATGAGTCGCGTCGTCATAACTGGAGGAGCAGGCTTCGTCGGATCACATCTTTGCGAGGCATTGCTCGCCCGAGGTGACGAGGTCGTCTGTATCGATAATCTCTCATCCTCTGACGGGAGCAACCTAACAATTCTCGACGCATCACCTGGGTTCACCTTCGTACGAGGAGACGTCTCTGAAGACATTCTCGTGGAAGGCAGGGTCGACGTTGTGGCGCATCTGGCAAGCCCCGCATCTCCTCCTGAGTACATGCGCCTACCGCTTGAGACGCTCGCGGTTGGGAGCCGCGGCACCGAAGCCTGTCTTCACCTGGCGAAGCGCCATGACGCGCGATTCCTTCTTGCATCAACAAGCGAGATTTACGGAAACCCGCTGGTACATCCCCAGTCCGAGGCCTACTGGGGCAACGTGAGTTCCATAGGACCGCGCAGCGTCTACGACGAGGCTAAACGCTTTGGTGAAGCGCTCACGATGGCCTACTCTCGTTACGAGAGCGTCAATGTGGGCATCGTGCGAATCTTTAACACCTACGGTCCGCGCCTTCGACGAGGCGACGGACGCGTAGTTTCGAACTTTGTGTGTCAAGCGCTTTCTGGTGTGCCGCTTACGATCTATGGGGACGGCTTGCAGACAAGGAGTTTCTGCTACGTCGATGACCTGGTAACCGGGCTGCTGGCGATGATTGATCAGCGTGACTTCGTCGGCCCAGTGAACATCGGCAACCCTCAAGAGATCACCGTCGCCGAGCTCGCCCGGCGAGTACTAGACACGACCGGGTCCACGTCCGAGGTCGTATATTCTCCTGCTCCCGAGCAGGACCCTGCTCGGCGCCAGCCAGATATCACCCTCGCACGCGAAAGACTCGGATGGTCCCCCGCGGTGTCACTTGAGGATGGGCTTGAGCGCACGGTGAACTGGTTTCGAGAGCAGACGAGTCTGTTATAGCGCGGCACCAGCCGATGTGCCGCACCGAGATCATAATCACCCAGCGTGTCTTCGATAATGGAGAGTTCTCGCGCGGCTTCGTGTGCTGTCCTGCCTCCGTCAATGACGCTACGTCGGCAAGGGCACCGACCTCTCGGTCTACTCACAAGGCGACCTCGACGTGATCGGCCACCGGATCAACACAATGCCACGGAGAATCTTCCAGTGGGCGTCTGCTGAAGATCGCTACGATGCTGCTGTCGTTGCCCTGACCGCTTGAACTCGCCTGTCCATTCTTCAGCTACTACGCTGAAATCGACGTTCCATCAACCGATGGCGCCGCCAACATAAGAGCGGCATGATTCCCGGGACGGTTCACTCAAAGACTTACAACGAGTGCTTCAATGAAGCCGTCTTGCTAGTGTCGCTTAGGGTGGCGCACATGACGGATTCAACCCCATTACGAACTACCGGAGGAACGTTGAAGAGAATCACGCTATTCCTAATCCGCGTGGGTAGAGCCGCCTTCTACAACACCCCAATCCATCGGATTCCTCTGGTAACCAATATCTACGAAAGACTGTTTCACTTCGCGTTTAGTCGAGACGAACTCGTTCGAGTGTCTTGCCATGGAATGCAACTTGAGATTCCAGGCAAAGACATCACCATTCTTCCCAGTCTGCTCAATCAGACATATGAAGCTTACGAACTCGAGCTACTTGAGCAACTCCTTCTTCCGGGGACGACCTTCATTGACGTCGGAGCAAATATTGGCATCTACACGTCAATAGCCGCGCGGTTGATAGAACCCACAGGAATTGCCTATAGCTTCGAACCAGTTCCAGAAAACTTCGAAATCTTGAAAAGGAACTTGGTCAATAATCACTTGACAAACGTCGTGACAGAACAAGTGGCTATTGGCGACCGCATCGGCAGATCAGTCCTCTATCTGGATGACAATAGTATTGGTACCCATTCATTGCTGCGACACAGACCTTCGTATCGTCAGGATCAGGAAGTCGATGTTCCGATCACGACGCTGGATGCCTATTTCTCCAGTGAGATGCCAACTATTGTAGATCTTCTTAAGATTGACGTTGAGGGGTACGAACCGTTTGTCTTGGAGGGGGCGACCGCACTGTTACGCCGCACCAACACGATTCTGATTGAGTACAACCGTCTTGCGATTGAATCGACGTATGGAATTGTGCCATTTATTCAACTTCTTGCGGACTTCCCCTACCTTTATGGCATCAATGAGCGTTCGAAATCACTTTCGAGATTCTCGCAAAGTGATTTCTTCAGTGAGAGGTATCTGAACCTGCTCGTCAGCAAGACTGAGATGCGAACTGTCTTGGTGTGAGCAGCGAACGATTCGCTTTGTTCTAGACAGAATTCGTAGCCGCGGGAACCCGACCGTGCCCGTTTTCCTCGAATTCTGCATGTGGTGCAGATTTACATCGAGACCAGAGCGGTTGGCTGTGCATCTCTGGTTGGCCATGGGGCTGGCGCAGACTATCGAGGTACTTCAGATTCTGGGCGGATCGCAATCTAGCGGGGTGTGACGGTGACGAGTAGATCCCAGTTGGGCTTGCAGGCGTAGTGAACCGTCCCGGTAATCATGCCGCTGTTATGTCCGCGGCGCCATCGGTTGATGGAACGTCGCTCTTAGCGTAGTAGTTGGCCTCGAACTCCTCGGGTGGAATGTTCCCGAGATAGCTGTGCAGCCGCTCCGCGTTCAACGCCCGTCCTCGCGACGAGTTCTTGAACGGTCAGCAGTTCGACGGTCTCTTCGAGGCGAAGGTGCTCCTCGAGGACTGGCAGTCCCGCCTCCTGAGAAAGGCTTTTGCCTATGATGAGGATCCGTCTTGGGTGGAGCATATATTCCTGGTCAAATCGAAGAAGCCCTGGAAGAATTCGCTCGCCGGTTGAAGGATCGACCCCGCTGCAATGGAGGCATGTTTGCATGTGCTCCGAAACCTCACCGCTCTACCGAGTGAGACCAACAACGACATCTCAAACAAGCCATTCTCAGACAAGATTGCGGCCGTCAAGGCTGATGCGACAGCCTCAGCAACAAGACTTCAGTCTTGGTTGTCGGACACTGAGTATTCGCCAAGTCTCATTGACGACCGCACACATGAATTCGTTGTCAAGCTAGTGACTTTCTGGCTAGAACTTCGATCAAGACGCCTAACGCCGCAGTAAGTAAACGTCGTCTGACCTCTTCTAATCCCCGCTGGGAGGATAGAAACGACGACGACACCCAGTGTTTTTCCGCAATGATCACGTCTTTTCGTGAACTCTGCCAGGGCGTCAAGCCATCTCACCCACTCACCTACAGGAGTTTGAACCACAACCGCTGTGGGGTACCACGTGCAGCGAGAGGGCGGTCTGCCATCCTGTCGGCGCCCTGACGTGCCGTCTTCCACCTCGCGTGCGGCCGAGGGCTCGCCAATCCGTGCGCCAAAGCCGGAAGCAATTGCCATCGTGCGCGGACCCGTATAATTGAACAATGTCCGGTGGAGATGGCGGTAGCGATTCCGGGCGGCCGCCTACCGGTATCGCCAACGGGGACCGATTGATGTCGCTCGGCGAGGCGGTCGACCGCGGCGCCGGGGGCGGTGCGCACCGAAGACCACGCAGCCGTCGACGAACCTGGATCCGGCGCGGCGTCATCGCCGTCGGTCTGGTCGTGGTGCTGGTGGTCGCCGGTGTCGTGGCCGACTACTACTACCTCGGTTCGCTCGTCCACCACCAGGCGGTCCGCCACCTTCAGACGGGGGGTACCACGGAGAACATCCTGCTCATCGGCTCGACCGACCGATGCGCGCTCAAGGTACAGAACGCGGCGTACGGACTGTGCTCGCAGGGCGTAACCGGCATCAACAGCGACATCGACATGGTCATCCATCTCGATCCCAGCACCGGCGCCGTGTCGCTGCTCTCGATTCCTCGCGACCTCTTCATCCCCAACGCCCGGAAAACCGGGGCCAACAAGATCGACGCCGCGCTCGTCGAGGGCCCTGGCCAGCTGGTCGCCGCGATCGAGGAGGACTTCGCGATCCCGATCAACCACTACGTGGAGCTGAACTTCGACACGTTCGCCAACGTGGTCAACGCGCTCGGCGGGATCCGGATGTACTTCCCGGTCCCGATCTTCGACGCCGAGTCGGGGCTCAACGTCCAATACCCCGGCTGCCGGCTGCTTGACGGCTACCACGCCCTGCAGGTGGTGAGGGCCCGTCACCTGCAGATCCAGCCGAATCCCTCCAACCACGACCACGCCACGTGGCCCCAGGAGGCGCTGTCGGACCTGGCGCGGATCCGCCGGACCCACGAATTCCTGCGCGTGCTCGCCGCCAAGGTCGCGGCCCGCGGGCTCGGCAACCCCATCACGGATCAGAACCTCGCCACGGCGGTGCTGCCCGACCTCACCGTCGACAGCGGATTCAGCGAAGGCGAGATGGTCAACCTCACCAAGAAGTTCGCCCACACGAAGATCGCGAACGTGCCCCAGGTGACCTACCCGGTGCTCGAGGTCGAGACGGGCTCGTACCTCTACCAGGGCTACAAGTACGGCGACGTGGAGTTCCCGGTCCAGCCCACCGGACTCAATACCCTCAACCGGATCTTCGGCGTCGCGGCGGGCTTCAGTTCCTTCACTGGCAAGCGGCTCCCCTCTGCGTCGAGCTTCCCCCTCTCGGTCGAGAACGGTACCGGTGTCACCAACCAGGCCGCCCTCGTGGCCAGGCAGCTGACGGCGAAGGGATTCCGCGTCACCGCCACCGGCACCGCCACGCCCGTGGGTCCGGTGAGCGAAACGGTCGTCTGGTACGGCGGTCCCCCGCCGCCGGCCACCGGCAACTGGACGAGTCCCGCGCTCGCGGCCGCCCAGGCCGTGTTCGCCGAGCTCCAGGGCCCGGTGATCCTCGGCTACAACCCCAAGGAGGTCACCACGGGGGCGCTCGTCACGGTCCAGACCGGTACCGACCTCAC
>Ga0182013_10004418_pt1 | contig 16890 bp, 19 predicted proteins | sample 612S2MmetaG_FD_120487 | JGI IMG/M metagenome (GOLD analysis project Ga0182013, IMG submission 120487) | Permafrost microbial communities from Stordalen Mire, Sweden - 612S2M metaG | ecosystem: Environmental > Terrestrial > Soil > Wetlands > Permafrost | place: Sweden: Stordalen | collected...
AATCCACTGCTGATTGCGGTTGCCGCCAACAAGCCCGAAGCTGCCACCATCCTGCTGGCTAAGGGCGCGAACGCCGGTTCGAAGGATCGCGCGGGCAATACCGCGCTCCACATCGCCGCCCGGCAAGGCCATTTAAAGATCGCAAAGGAATTGATTGCGAAGGGCGCCGACGTCAATGCAAAGAACAATGAAGTCTTGAAAAACGGCGTCGGCCTCAAGACGCCGCTGATGCTTGCAGCGCGCTATAACCACCTGGATTTAATGCAAGCACTGGTTGACGCAGGCGCAGATCCGGCAATTAAGGCACAGGATGACAGCACTCTGGTGATGTCCGCCGCCAGCAGCGGGCATGTTGAGGTGGTGCGATACGCATTCGAACTCGATCCGGACGTCAGGGCGGTGAACAAGAAGAAACAAACCGCGATGCATGCGGCGGTGGACGACACCCTGCAGCGATCGACGCAGCCTGAGATATGCAAAGTAATTCAGTTCCTGGCGGATAAAGGCGCGGAGTTAGATCCGGCGGACGAGGTGGGTTCGACGCCGCTCATGATTGCCGACGGTCCTCCGATCGATACGGCAGTGGAACTTCTGACGAAGCTGATCACGGCGACCGGCGCCAAACCCCGCAGGGCATCAAGGCGGTGACACGATGCAGCTGATAAGGCCACGACAGATCGGACTTCGGATCGTGCGCTCGATCGCGGTGATCGGCGCCGTCGCGCTCTTCTCAGCCGGCTTCATATATTCCGGTTTTGGCACCGGAATGACCGCGGCTCTCGCCTTCGTGCTCGCAATTCTCTGCGCGGCCACATGGTGGGGGCTCCCCGAAGCCGTCTCGGGAGCCGTAGTGGCGGCGGCTCTGCTGGTTTATTACTTCATTCCTCCAATACACTCTTTCAAAATGACGCATGTCGATGACTGGTTGGATCTGGCGGCATTTCTTGCCACGGCGATTCTGGGAAGCGACCTTTCGTCCCGCGCAAAACGGAGCGCCTGGGAAGCCATAGCGCGGCAGAAAGAACTTGAAGTGTCCAACACCCGGCTCGTAGAAGAGCGCCGCCGCGCGGAAGGACTGCTTCTCAATATTCTTCCGGTTGAGGTGGCGCACGAACTGGAACTGAAAGGTCTGGTGAGTCCGAAATATTTCGAAGACGTGACGGTGATGTTTACCGATTTCGTCGGATTCACGACGTCGGCGGAGAAGCTCGCGGCCGAGGAACTGGTGGCGCTGCTGCACGAATATTTCACGGCCTTCGACGAGATCACCAGGCGGTATGGTCTCGAAAAGATGAAGACGGTGGGCGACAGCTACATGTGCATCGGAGGGCTTCCGGTGCGCAATCCATCACATCCGGTCGATGCGGTTCTGGCCGGGCTTGCGATGGTGAAGTACGTTGCTGAACGCCCGCGGGGCAGCACGCCCGTCGAATGGGCTATGCGTGTCGGAATCCATACGGGTCCCGTGGTCGCGGGTGTGGTGGGGACGCTGAAGTTCGCCTTCGATGTCTGGGGCGACACGGTGAATTTCAGTTCACGGATGGAATCGAGCGGCGTTGCCAATCGCGTAAATATCTCGGAGCGAACCTACACCCGGGTCAAGGATTTCTTCAACTGCACACCTCGCGGCAAGATCATGACCAAGGACAAGCGCGAAGTGGACATGTTTCTGGTGGAAGGAATACTCCCCAAGCTGGAGCCGCCCGAGGAATTTGCGCGCCGGTATCAGCTTTATTTCCAGAAAGACCCGCATTGAAGCGCGGGTATCATGAACTGGGAACTGCGACCTTAGTTTCGCGGCGACGCTTGTCCATTCCGCATCGCATGCAGGTGGTAACGCGCCGGACTGGTTGGGAACCCTCGATGGCCGCCGTGACCCAGGCCGGGTGATAACAACGGGCTTCACAGTGCTCGCATGTTCCGTCCGAGTTCCAGATATGGGTACCGGGACACCTGCCGAAGATGGCTATGAACAGGCTTGCGAAGTCTTTCATGGGTTAGCGACCGCCATTCTTGAAGCCAACGCAAGAAGTGCCCGGGCGGATGAAATCATTTCGCGTTCGAGATGTTCGATCGCTCCCGAAAGGACCGCTGCAATTTTGTCCCTCTCCGGATGGCTGGACTTCTGAACTTGCGAGATCAGATTTTCGACGGCGCGGGTGACTTCTTTAGAGTCTGCGCCGGGTTTTAGCGAAGCTGCGAGTTCGGCGATCATTCGTGATATTTCCACTGGAATGTTGGGCTCGGTAATCAGGGTTGCAATCTCTGCTTTCGTTCGCCCACGGAGGCAATCAACCGAACCGGTCATTTCGAATGTACTATAAATTACAAAACAGTGACGTACGGAGAAAATCAAAATTTTAGCTAGCGGGCCAGGAGTACTATCGAGTGCCCTTTAGGTTGAGATTCACTTCTCAGGGGCAGGGATATTCTGCCCGACGATCTGACGCACTGCATCGTCAAGCCGTTCGGGGCTTGAGACCTCAAACGGAACCGCGACAGTTTCTTTTGCATTGATTGTCTCCGTTGTCGTCGCAGTCGTCGTTTCAGACTGCGACCGGGTGTCCTGACATCCGCCAAGGAGTAGTAAAAGGGCGACTAGAAACGTATAAATATATGATTTCATGATAGATATCGGTTCCATGGATCGATTACGGAGTCGAACGGCGATAAAAACAGCCTTCTCATAAGTGTAATTTGTAGTACATAATTAGCCTAATCAAGAATTGATTAAGGGGGAGGCGTGGCCGAGACTGCAAACAAACGAGCGAAATGCCCCAGATGCGGATCAGATGAGGGCCTGACAATAGGTCGCCGGGAGGGCTTTGAGCGAATCCTGGTTTTTCTTACCCGCAAGCGAAAATATCGCTGTCAGCATTGCGGTGGTTCGTTCCGGGCACCAGATCATCGCTCAACGGAGCAGCGGCGGAAGACACAAACCTGATCTCTCAGCCAGCCACGTGCGAGCGGGGAAATTAGCGGTATGCTCATTCTGAGGTCAACGTATGACTTTTCCGAATCTGGTGAAAATGGGCATGCTTGCACTGCTCGCAGCGACAGCCCTTTCCGCGCAAAATAAGTCGGTCTGGAAGATGCCGCGAATCCCGGACGGCCATCCCGATCTGCAGGGCATCTGGTCCAACGCGACCCGTACTCCGGTGGAACGACCAGCCGAGTTCGCCGGGAAACCCACACTGACAGATGCCGAAGCGACGGCTTGGGAGAAGAAGGAACATCAGGCTTGGGAAGAACTCGACGGCACCTCCGAAGGCCCTCTGCACAAAGGGAAGGGATCGGAGGGAACGGGCGCCTACAACGTTCTTTTTTACGACATGGGTTCCGGCCTGATGCGGGTGGACGGGGTGAAGCACACCTCGATGGTGATCGATCCGCCGGATGGCAAGATACCGGCTGTCCTGCCGCAAGCGCGTGATCGAAATCGCGCCGCGGCGGCAAGGGCCGCAAGCGTTGACAACGTGAAGGACCGTGGGTTGTCGGAGCGCTGCCTCTTTACTCCAATGGCGGGTCCGCCGATGCTGCCGACGCTTTACAACAACAACTACCAGATTGTGCAGACGCCGGACGCGGTGATGATTCTGGTGGAAGAGATTCATGACGCGCGCGTCATTCGGATGAACGCGAAGCACGCGCCGCCGGATGTCCGGCAGTGGCTGGGCGATTCGATCGGGCATTGGGAAGGCGACACGCTGGTGGTGGAGACTACGAATTTTTCCGATCAGACCCGCTTCCGGGGTTCTTCGAAGGATCTCAAAGTGACGGAGCGGTTTACCCGGGTTGACCCGAGCAACATCGTGTACAAAGCGACGATCGAGGATCCGGCCACGTGGGAAAAGCCCTGGACTCTGGAATTGCCTTTTGTGGCGCAGAAAGGGCCGATTTACGAATACGCGTGCCATGAAGGAAATTACGCGATTGAGGATATTCTTGGCGGGGCGCGCCGGATGGAAGAAGCGGCCGGCAAGTAATAGGCGGTGGAGTTTAGAGTTTTTTTCGCAACACCCACGTGGTCATGGATCGCTGGTTCTGCACGACCGTGGTCTTCAGCGGATCTACCAGCCGGGCTCCCAGGCGCGCTTCAAGTTCGGCGAGAAGCGCTTCATCCGCGAGGTAACGCTCGGAACCGTCCGGCAGAAGATAGCGGCGCCCGGCGATCTGTTTGATCTGGTGTTCAATCCCGATCGAAGTCGCCAGGCGGCAGAAGAACAAGCCGCCCGGTTTCAGTTTGCGCCATGATCCCTCCAGCATGAGGCGGAAGTTGTCGTCCGAGTGCGCGAAGTGGAGAACCGCGCTGCTGATCACCACATCGAAGAAAGCATCCGGAAAGGACATCTCCTCTATCGGCTCGACGCGAAAGTTTTGCTGCGGCGCAAGATTAGCCGCCAGGCGGCGGACGGCAGCAATGGCTTTGGGGTCCGCATCTGCACCGAAGATCCCGAATCGCTCGTTAGTGGCTCGCAGAAAATAAACGATGTTCCTGCCGCCCCCGCAGCCGGCATCGAGGATTCGCATGCCGGGCGCGATTCGTCCGCGCAGGATCTGATCGAACAAATAGATGTCGATTTCGCCGAACTGTTCGGAGAGATCAGACATGGAATGGAGGTTGTTTCTTCAATTGTCCGATGGCCTGTCCACGTGATCGATAACGAGAAATGCGACTTGTCCCTTCGCGGATTCCAGTCGCAGGCCGAATCTTTGAAGCGCGGTGAAAATGTCCGGTTTGGTATCGGCATCGCTGGGTCCGGGTGGCGCATTATCAGGTTTCCATTCCAGATCGAAATCGTATTTTGCGGTAAGGCCGGTTTTGTCGATTACTGAGCGGTCTACGATCACTCGCTGCATGAACGCGGCTAAGTCGGCCATCGTCGCCCGCCGTACAGGAAGCCTTATCGCGCGATTTGGGAGGCCCCTCATCATGAGGGAATGGTTCTGGTCAGGGTTGGGGCTTTCAGTGATCTTGAGGCCAGCCCTCCCGGCTTTTCCCAGCACCAGATTGTAGACCGGCGCTTCTCTAAATTCACGATGGTATTTGAGGTTGAAGCGTTCTGCCATGAGCGCCCGCATCATCAGCTGTCGTTCCTCCGAGGAGGCCTGCATATCGCCGGGCATTACGCCGACCATATCGTAACGGTCCGTATCGACCCAGGCCGGACCACCGGAAATTAAGCGCGGAGCAAGGTCGTAAGAGGTCGCGATGACTTCTTTAAGAGTGTGGTTATTGATGGTGAAGCGGTGTTCGCCTTCCATGCGAAAGGACATGCCTCGCGCATCGGGGTTAGCCGGCTTTATGGTTGCGACCTCGAACGCAGGGGATGTTGCCACGGATTGGGCAAGGATCCCGTACGCAGACAAAATAGTGAAGGTTACGCCTGCGATTGGCTTTACCATAATTCACCCTCCTTCTGGCCTGTTTTCCGCTGCACGACTGCACGCAATTCGATAAATGCTTATTGTATTTGAGTTTTGAGGGCGTTTCTTTGTGACCTGGTATCACAGGTGTGCGGGTTACACGCGAGTTACTTCCACTATCGGGACGGGGTCGCGAGAGTTGCGATCGCAGCTCCATTGAGGCGCGCTACATCGGCAGTGAAGGTTGGCGATACTCCCTCGGGCGTGTCGTTTGCCGTGTGCTGCACTTCGGTATTCTCGGAGGCGGAAGTAAAACGCACGGCGGCGAATCCATTCTGCTGGAACGGAATATGGTCGCCCGCGCGGTCGAACCGGTCGGCACGGAGAACCATATCGATCTTCAGGACAGGAACATAGCGCCGGGCGACGTCCTGAATCTGACGGGCGAGGCGGCGGGATGGCGATTCCGGCGGATCAGGGGAGTACACGCGCAGGCGATTGCCGGTGTCGCCATCAGAACCGGTCAAATCGTCGGAGCCGTCGATGTCATTGTGTACAACGCCCAGAATGTTGTCACCTACGATGTCGTTGTTGAAGACGGCCTCGATCTGTTCGCTGTTGGCTTTGGCGCGGGCGGCGTATCGGGTGCTGCCGATGAGTCCGATTTCCTCGCCTCCGAAGGCGATGAAGACGATGGTTTTCTGGAAGCGGTACTGGCTCATCACGCGGGCCAGTTCAAGAACAACGGCGACACCGCTGGCATCGTCATCGGCCCCGGGCGCGGGAGCCTCGGCAGCTTTGTCACCTTTCACGCGCAGATTGATGGAATCGTAATGCGCACCGGCGATGATGCGCTTTCCCGGCTGCGTCACGCCGGGCAGCACCGCGATGACGGTCGCGATGTCCGTGGTGCCCTTCTTGCCGACGTCGTACGCGACTTCGAGCCGTTTGCTGTAGCTTTGAAACTGCGCGTAGATCCAGCGGCGCGCGGCCCCGTTACCGCGGGTCTTCTGGTTGGGATCGGAGTAGTTGCCCCGAGTTTCAAAATCGGCGAGAGTCTTGACGGTATCGGCAATCCGGTCCGGCGAGATTTCCGCGACGATCTTCTGAATGGCCGGATCAGGCGGCGCAGTCTGGGCCGATAGCAGCGCAACCAGCGCGAAGACCGGGCTCAACCTCATCGTCAGTATCTGGATTGCCAATATCCGGATTGCCAATATCTGTGATATCACGGTCTCGCGAAAAGGGATATTGACACCGGCATTCAATGGGATCACAATTCAATCGAAAGCAGAGGTAATCATTCATCGGCGTCATCGTGGCGACCGTGAATCTGTAGACTTGGAGGTGCTTATTAATCCACCCGAAAATTGCTGGGGCGGGCGGCCCTGACGAATCTGCGATTTCACACCGGCTTTAGCGGAACCTCCGGAAGAATACAGTGATCGTGGTGCGACACTGTGCGCTAATCAGACGCCAATCGATGGCGGTTTACGGAACCCGGGCAGATCGATCAAGGCCCTCTCGCCCCATTTTTTTTGCCAGCCTGGACGCTCTCCCGGATTAGCTGGATTTTGACACCGCCCTTGCGCCCCTGCCAGCCCCGCACAGCAAACCCTTATCATAGAAACCACCGCTGGTTGCCAGTGTGCGTGAAATCTCGCGGGGTCAAACTGTCATGCCGAAGATGAAAGAGTTTACTGTAACGATTGACGACAAGCCTGGCGCGCTGGGAAAGTGCTTCCTGGCTCTGGCGGAGCGTGGAGTGAACATCCTGGCTTTCCAATCCTATGTGGAGGATCGCGAGAGCCTCACGCGGCTAATCGTGGACGATCCGGCTGGCGCCATGGCGGTTCTGGGCGGCTTGCGCATGATCTTTGAGGAGACAGAGGTCGCGGTCGCGAGGCTTCCCCACAGGCCGGGGGAGTTGGGCCGCGCGGCATCGAAGTTGGGCGAAAAGCAGATCAACATCGAGTACTCCTATTGCGGTCTGGAACCGGGATCCACGCAGGCCCTGGTGGCTTTCGGGGTGGATCAGCTTACCCGGGCTGCCAACCTGCTGGACGAACTGGCGGGCGGAACCGGGCAATAATTCCTGCGTCTTTTCAACCCCCGTATAGCGCGAGAGAGCGCACCGGGATCAATAAATCCAACCAGACACTAGCGCAGACCGGTCTTTCAATTGCACATAATACAAAGCGGAGGAGTTATGCGACGTATTATCCTCACCGGATCGATTCTGGTATCGTCAGCGCTGCTGTCCTTTTTCGCGTGGACGGCGGAAGCCCAAAAGGGCGGGACGGAGGCCGGCGGCGAAACGCAGGGATCTGTGCTTTTCAAGTCTTATTGCGCCTCATGCCATGGAACGGACGGAAGAGGCGGCGGTCCGGTGGCGAAATCGATGAAAGGACCGATCCCTGATTTGACCCTTATCACGGTCCACAACAAGGGAACATTTCCGGCAGCGCACCTGGGGAAGATGATTTCGGGAGATGACGTGATGCCTGGAGCGCATGGCAACCGCGAAATGCCCGTCTGGGGTCCGGTGTTTTCGCGCGTCGGGTCGGATCGGGATTTGGGACGGACGCGGATAGATAACCTGGTTCAATATCTCCGGGAGATCCAGAAGCCATAGGGATTAACGCCGAACCGGGCACTATTACGGCAACTTCTAATGGCCTTAACGCGTCATAATTTCGAACAGTCGAATGACTCGCATGGCCTATCGCGGCGTTGTGTCCGCTTTCGTACTCTTTGCCGCTGGCGCTGCCGCCAATGCGCAGTTTAAGGAAACTCCGCCCGCCCCTTATTCGCAGACGGTTGCTCGGCAGAAAATCCAGGCGCTGCTTCGAAGTGCCGATTCCGCGCCGACGCTCTCCGGCCTTCTCGTCTGGTACAGAGATCTTATCGATGACGAACTGATCTCGGCATGGAAAAGCGACGCCCGGACCACCCTGCCGCCGTTGATGGCTCCACTGGCTGACGCACGAGTAGCCTCGTCGATTATCGAATTTTCCTGGCGCCAGCAGCGCCCCTCTACTTTCAATCTGACGTACGCGCCCATGCTGGGAGATTTGATGGCACGGTACCCGGAAAGCGCGGGCCCTTTCCTCAGTGATTTGCTTGGTTCACCGGCTCCGAATCTTTTGGCGTCCGAAGCCGAGGCTGTCAGCAGAATCTTGCTGGATATGCCCGATGCCGGGAACTGGAAGAAGGTCGCGCTGCAGATCCTCCCGCATTACCGGCTTGCGGCGCAAAATCTTCTGATGCAGGATGCGCGCAGCAGCAATCAGGAGAAAAGCTATCGGGCGCAATTCTGGCTTTCCGAGCTAAGGTGGAATGCACCCGTTGCCCCCGCCGTAACCAGCGATCAGCAGGGGCTGCGCAACAGGCCGATGACGCCTCCGCCGCAAACGATATCGCAAGCGGGGCGTCCGCACATTGTCGGGCAGCCATCCACATCAATGCAGACCGCGCCGGTGCAACCCGCGGACTCGGGATTTGTGCCTGGGCAATATACGCCTGCCCCAACTGAATTCACCATGCCTTATAGCGGACCCCGGTCCGGCACCCTGAAATGCGGAGGCGGTCCCGTGCCTCCGAACGGCGAATACGTCTTCTCGGGATTACCCATGGGGAATTTGCAGGTTGACCTGGAGGGAAAGCCCTGGGACGCGCGACTGGTGCCGAATGCAGCCCACACGCAGGATCTCGTTCTCAAGAACAAGAGCGATAGCGCGCAGAAACGCTGCACGGTTCACTGGACTTTGCTCCCGTAAACCCCACCGGCGACAAGATCGCCGGCGCTACCGCATTCAAGCCCGCTTCGGGATATGATTTATCCATGTTTTGCGTGACGCGAAAAGCAGCCGCGATCGCTGCCCTGTTCCTGTCCTCGTCCCTGACCGCACTGGCGGAAACTCCAGCCGAAGCATTCTATTCCGCCTTACGCTCCAACGATCTGAACCGTATCGAAACGATGCTCCGCGACGGCGCCGACGTCAACATGGCAGACGACCGCGGAATCACCTCCTTAATGTGGGCGGTAGCGGTAGGTTCCCCGGAAGCAATGCAACTGCTCATCGATAAGGGCGCCAACGTCAACGCAAAAAATACCTTTAACTCCACGGCACTGATCTGGGCCGCAGCCGATCCGCGCAAAGTCCGTATCCTGATAGACCACGGCGCGGACGTGAATGCAGCTTCAAAATTGGGACATACGCCCCTGGAGATTGCCGCCATGAGCGATCCCTCAGCGGAAACCGTCCGGCTGCTGATTTCCAAAGGCGCCAACATCAAGGCTGTCGATAATTCCAGGAAGACCGTCCTCTACGCGGCGACCTCCGGCGACGACCTCGAAACTATCCGTCTTCTGGTGGATGCGGGGCTTGACGTGAATGCCGCCGATAACACGGGCCAGACCCCCCTGATGAATTCGGCCAGTAATCAAAACCTGGCTGCCGTGAAATTGCTGCTCTCCAAAGGTGTGAGCGTCAACGCGGTCACGCGGCCGCCCTCGGCCCGTACAGTAATCGGAACGCCCGGCTTGGGCAAGTTCACGGCTCTCAATCTCTCCTGTGCTTTCGCGCCCACCAGTGCCGAGGTCGTAAAGACTTTGCTTAATGCCGGCGCCGATGTCAATGCACAGGATGGACGCGGCATGACTCCAATCATGCTCGCGACGGCAACCGATCATCAGGACCCTGAAGTAATTCGCGCGCTGATCGCCAAAGGCGCCGACCTGAAGATAAAGGACGTCACCGGCGAGACTGCGATCGACTGGGCCGCGAAGTTCGGATCGACAGAAGCGTTCCATGAAATCGAGCGCACTGGCGGCATTGCGGTGGCAACTCATGCGCAAACCATTCCGCCGGCTGCGCCCGTGGAAATCAAGCCGGCCGTGCAGCGCGGCATAGTCCTCATGGAGAAAGCCGCTAACGGTTTCTTCGCCAAAGCCGGCTGCGTTTCCTGCCACAGCACCAACATCACGGATTTCGCGGCGATGGCCGCGCGTCCCAGGGGTATTCAGATCGATGAGAAAGGAGCGCAGGACCGGATTAAGGAAATTCGAACGTACCTCGGTACTTCAGGTCCATTAATGCTGGAACGGCGCGACGGTCCGGGCGCTCCCGATCTGCCGCTTTATTCCATGGCAGCATTGGCGCAAATCGGATATCCGGCGGACCGCATGACCGACTCGATCGCAGCCAACATCGCCATCCAGCAGCTCACCAGCGGCCGGTGGCACAAAGTGCAGGATGGCGTGGCGCGTCCTCCACTCGAAGACGGCGATATTTTCCGCACCACGCTTTCAATCCGCCTGCTGCGTGTATACGGACCTCCCGGAAGAGCGGCGGAATTCGAAGAAAGAATCCAGCGAGCCAAGGCATGGCTTCTCTCAGCCGAGCCTCTCACCACGGAAGATCGCAATATGCAATTGCTCGGTTTGTACTGGGCCGGCACCGATGAGAAGACACTGCACAAACTGGCAAAGGCGATTCTTGCCACGCAAAGGAGTGATGGCGGATGGGTTCAGCGCGCCGAGCCGGAAGCCGATGCCTATGCCACGGGGCAAACACTCTTCGCGCTGACGCAGGCAGGAGGCGTTTCGGCTCAAGATCCGGCTTACGTAAAGGGCGTGAAGTATCTGCTTTCGACGCAGCGTGCCGATGGCTCGTGGTACGTGCGGAGCCGGGCGCCCAAGTTCCAGCCGTACTTTGAAAGCGGCTTCCCGTACGGGCACGATCAATGGATTTCCTCGATGGCCACCGGCTGGGCCACCACGGCCCTGGCACTGGCGATCGATGAACCAGGTAAAGCGGGTGCGCCTGCTCAGCCGATCGCCAGCGCCAAAGCTCCCAGCACTCCGGCTCGCTGACCAAGTTCCGGGGGCAGAATTTCCGGGACCGCAACGTATCCGCCGAGAAGTCGCGCGACTTCCGGCCGGATCATTTCGAACAGGACGGGTTGCCGCATCACGCCGCCTCCCAATAGAACGCGCTGCGGCGAGAACGTGCAAGCGAAGTTCGCAATGGCGCAGGCCAGATATTGCGACTCGAGAATCCAGCCAGGGTGGTCAGCCGGCATCTCCGCCGGGGAAACACCCCATCGTGCTTCGATGGCCGGACCAGACGCCAGTCCTTCGAGGCAGTCGCCGTGATAGGGGCACGCACCCGGAAACGAATCGCGCGCCAGATCGTGCGGCACCCGGATGTGTCCCATCTCCGGATGCGATACCCCTTCGAGCAACTGGCCGGATGAAAGAGCGCCGCCGCCGATGCCGGTGCCGACCGTGAGATAAAGGCAGTTTGAAACTCCGCGCGCGGCGCCCCAGCGGGCTTCGCCGAGAATCGATGCGTTCACATCCGAATTGAACTGAACTACAGTCTTGAGGGCCTTTCGCAAAGTAAGGGCAAAATCGAAATTCCGCCAGCCGGCCTTTGGAGTGGAAGTAATGAAGCCCCAGGTAGGTGACTTCACGTTGATATCGACGGGTCCGAAGGAACCAATTCCGACGCCCCCGAGTCTGCTGCCGGGATTATCGCGTAGCCAGCCTTCAAACCACGCCACTACGGCCGCAATGGTCGGCTCCGGCGCGGTGGTGGGAATTACGACGGACTGAAAATCCTGCGGTCTGGTGCCCACGCCGCAAACGAATTTGCTTCCGCCCGCCTCGATGGCGCCCCAAACCTGCATGAAGGCAGTTTGCCACAGTCCGCGGGTGCGTTTAAGACGGCGCCTGGAATCTCGCCGCGGCCACTTGCTGCGGAACCGGCGAGTCCTCGCTCGAATCTTCGTTCTCAGGCGCGCGCCTCGCCGCAGTCAGCGACGCGCAGCGGGATGCAAAGTCCGTCAGCCGTTCATCGAGGTCCGGTACCAGAAAAAGCCTGCGGCGAATTTCGCTCTGCGCACGCCGGTATAGTTCCAGATCGAATTGATTCAGCCGGCTGACATCGGCATATAGATCCACGCCCCAAAGATCCACCAGTTCAGCTTCCAGCATTTGCTGACTGGCCGCGACTTGCCGCCGCTTTGGTTTGCGGCTTACGTTTTGGGGTGAGTGCTCGAGCCGGATGCCCGGAAATGCCGGCCGCAGAAAATACTCGGCGACAACCAGGCTTTCGGAAAACATATCTACTAGCCCGGGGAGCGCCATATCGCAGAAGATTTCCGTGGCGCGGTCGAGGTCGCGTTCGTTGGCGGGCCGCACAAACGCCCCCCCGTTTGCCAGCAAATTAACCTGAACATCGCTCATCAGGTGTGGCGATTCTTTGAGCGTCTGCTCCATGAATTCCCGCGGGTCCTGACGCCTGGCGCGACGGCAGAGTCCGTCATGAGAATCGATGCCGCGGAAATAGGTGTAAACCGACATCAGCCTGTCCAGCGGATGGCGCAGAAAACAGCAATCGAAGATAACGGTCTTCGCTGGTGCGGGTATCGGATAACGCAGATGGTGACTGGAAACCGCCGAAATATACGGGTGCTGACGCAGAAATTCCGCGAGATCTTCGCCGCTCAGAATCGAGTCATCGCCGGAGCCATGGAGCGCTGTGAATCCCTCGCCAAACTCACGTTTCAGGACGGATTCGAGGGTACTGCCGCCATTTTTGAAAACGTGATAGTGAACGACAACAAAGCGCGACCGGCCCACATCCAAAGTGACATTTCCAGACACTTGCGAGTTGAACGCATTGAGAATAGATAAAGTTACGAAACTAATTCACAACTCTGTGACATATTTCACAAAACGCGGAATTTCGACAGAATTAATTCCAGTAATTCCGGTCGAGACTGCGATATTGAATCGCCTCGGCGACGTGCTTCGATGCCACGCTGGCCGACTGATCCAGATCCGCCACTGTACGAGCCACTTTCAAAATCCGGTCATGTGCCCGGGCTGACAAACTCATTCGCCGTATGGCCATTTCGAGCGTGCGTTCGCCCGTCTCATCGAGCCCACACTCCCGTCGAAGCGCGGCGTGTTGGCATGCGCGCATTGCTGAACCCACAGGCTCGCTGAATTTCCGCAGCGCGTTCCGCCCGCCCGCGCATATCTCCGGAAGACGCCGCCATTTCGCACGCGCGCAATTCCTTGTAAGGTACTGCGGGAACTTCGATCTGGATATCGATACGGTCCAGAAGCGGTCCGCTGATCTTTCCCGGATAACGCTGAATGATCGCCGGCGTGCAGCGGCATTTCCGCGTAGGATCCCCGTAGTAACCGCAGGGACACCCCTGAGCGGGCCCACAGGGTCGTCGTAAAGAAGGCGGCGTGATCGCTTACTTTCCCGACGAACCGATGGGGTCGGTCGAATCGAGACTGGGAGCCAGTCATTCTCCAGCAACATTCCCGGCCCGGTCGTCTCTCCGTCCCCCTCCGCAACTGGCAGAACGGGCGATGTCCGGCGTTGGAGGAAATCCGCCGTGTGGAATGGACCGCGCTGGCCTGGATATCGGCCGGAGACGCTGTGCGGCGCCCCGGGTGCATCGACCAGATCGACTCCGCCAGGTCTGTCCCCGATCGTCAGCGCGAAAAATTCTGAAGTTTGATGTCGGAACTTCTCCGCGAAATTCGTACGAGTAGCAGGAAGGACTTATGCAACGTGACTCTGGGGCCTACCCACAGGACATCTTAAGGAGGAACATCATGAACATCGCATTCAAGGCCGCCCGGTTGGCTGCCGCTCTGGCATTAGGAGCAGGTATCGCTGCTGCTGGCCCAATCTTCACCATTCTCTACGATCCGACTGTCTCATTCAGCGCAGCCGACAAAACCCAAATCCAGGACGCGGTCAATTTCTATGCGTCAAACATGACCGGCAACTTCGCCGCGACGATCGCCATAGGGGCCAGGCCGGTGGAGGCGCCGCCACGAGTTCGTTTACGGACAATGTGCTCTACAGTAACTATTACAACGCTCTGGTTGCCTTTTCGTCAGGCGACGCCACCGATACAGCGGCTATCGCCAGCCTGGGCAGCTTCAGCCTCAATAATCCCGTAACAAGTTCAACGGAGATCGCGCTGTCGCCGGTTCTTGCAGAAGCTGTGCATGTCGGATCGTTGCAATCCGGGTCGTTGAGCGGTTGTGACAATCTAACTGCGAACGCCTGCATCCAGATTGGTGCCAATGTCCTGAATGCGACGGGCAGTCCCGCAGCGGGACTGTTCGGTATCTTCGAGCACGAATTTGACGAGGTTCTGGGTACCTCTTCGGCTCTCCCCAACGGGGGGACGGGCGGAGTCCCAAGCGACCCCTCCGCCGCCGATCTCTTCCGTTACAGTGCGTCCGGAGTTCGCAGCTTCGCTTGAACACGTCCACATCGATTCCGTGCACTGGCACCCCAACGGCCTATTTCTCGGTCGACGGCGGCACCACCAATCTCAACCCATACAACAATTGCAACAACGGGGGAGATTACGGCGACTGGATCTATACCGATGGTCTCCAGGTTCAGGACGCTTTTGGCCCCGACGACGTAGCGGCATCGCTGAACCTGAACTCGCCGGAGGTGAGGCTCCTCGACGCCGTCGGCTACAACTTCGCCGCACCCACCTCCTCCACTCCGGAGCCCGCTCCCGCCCTCATGCTGCTGACAGGTCTGGCTGCCATAACTCTGCTCCGGAAGCGCCTGGCTGACAAGTCTCGCCGTTAGTACAACGGGAACAAGAAACGCTCCTTTTGATGGCCACCAGACGATCCGGGCTGGAACTGCAAAGCGGCGCTCCTCATCGGCTGCCTCCCGCAGGAATCGAAAGCTGGTTTCATTTTCGACGTCGAACAGTCCGGATCGGACGTGGTGGGAACCGGTTCCGGCAGCATCGACATCGGGGGGCTGGAGGAGGGATTCGCCGATAATTCGCTCATTGCTGTCGTTCCTTTGTCGTCTGGTTCCGGAGATGGAGTGGGCCTTTTTCCGATTAGCTCCTCGTCGATCCAAATCTATGTCCCCGTCACTTATATCTCCGGTTCCGCTCTCTCCGATACCTCAACCTGGGGCGACCACACCATAGCTGGCCTCGGCCTCATTACCGGAACTCACACCTACGACTTCGGATCCGGCAACACGGCCGATTCCATAACCGTAAATATAGGCGGAGCCTCCGCCCCCGAACCCGGAACCACGGGCCTCCTCGGTCTGGCTGCGATGACCCTGATGTTCCGCAGCCTCCGCAAGCGCGCCTGACCTTGCCGTTAGAAAGCGGCGAGCGCTCGTTCAAGGCGGGGGATGCGGGCGGCAGCTACCGGCGGGAGTTTGCCGGTGGCGCGGCGCGATTCCAGGATGCCTAACGCCTCGGAGTAAGCCGCCCTGGCATCCGCCGTTTTGTGGAGCGCGGCCTGTGCGCTGGCGGTTTGTTCCAGGGCCAGCGAGCGGTTTTCGAGCGCGTTGGCGTTGTCGGGGCAGATGGCCAGCAGGCGGTCGTCGATGGCGAGTTGAGTGTGGATGCTTTGCACAGCGGAGGCGGCGGCGCCCAACGCCAGTTGGGAATCGGCGAGCAGGAGCCAGATGTCACGGTAGCCGAAGTCGGCGGAGTAGCTGGCTTGGGTGGCGATCAGCGAGTCGAAGATTTTGAGGGCCCGGCGGTAATGATCGACCGCTTTGGTGTGGTTGCCGGCTTCCGCATCGAAGGAACCGAGCATGGTTATGGAGAGTGCGGTTTCGCGCTGGAAGGAGGGAACGCCGGGGAAGCTCTTGTCGACGGCTTCGAGGATGGCGAGCGATTCGGCGGCGCGGGCGCGGGCTTGTCCGGCGCGGCCGAGGGACTGCAAGGCGGCAGCCACGAAGCGGTATCGGATGCCTGCGTTCAATTCGGTCCAGCGATTGCTTTTGCGGCGGCGAATGGAGTCGGAAATTTGCGCGGCGGTGGTGAAGTGTTCGAGCGCTTGGTCGTAATCGCCGAGGGCGTACTGGTAAACCTTGCCGATGCGGAGGTGGAGGCCGGCGAGGGGCTGGCGTGCGTCGGGATTTGAGTCATCCGCGGCGACGGCGGAGAGGAAGGGCAGGCACCTGTCGTAGAGATTGAGGGCCGCGGCGGTGTCGCCGAGGTTTGAGTAGGCGGGGTTGCCGGAGAGATCGGCCAGGGATTCATAAGCGGAGCCGAGCGACATGGCGAGGTCCGGATCCCGGGGTTTGAGCGGGAGCAGTTGTTTGCTGGTGGCGATGGCCTTTTGGGCGTAGGTTTGGGCGCTGCGCAGGTCGCCAACGGTGTTGAACAAATCGATTAATTGCGATTGGACCTCGGCGAGGCGGCGGCCGATTTCGAGGTCTTTGGGGTTGCGGGCGGCGAGCGGGGCGAGGGTGGATTCGGAACGCTGGAGGGTGTCGATGGCGCCGGAGTGGTCGCCGACGTTCAACTGATTGACGCCTTGGAGGGTGGCGAAGCGCTGGTAGGCATCGGCGAGATCGAGGGCGACGGCGCGGTCGTTGCCGCGTTCGCCGGCGATGGCATTGAAGTATTCGGCGCCGCGCTGGAGTATGAGGCGGCGGGCCTGCGCGGTGCCGCCGATGTCGTAAATGGAGTCGT
>Ga0182013_10004423_pt1 | contig 16875 bp, 15 predicted proteins | sample 612S2MmetaG_FD_120487 | JGI IMG/M metagenome (GOLD analysis project Ga0182013, IMG submission 120487) | Permafrost microbial communities from Stordalen Mire, Sweden - 612S2M metaG | ecosystem: Environmental > Terrestrial > Soil > Wetlands > Permafrost | place: Sweden: Stordalen | collected...
CTTTGACCGTCCGGATGGAGCCGTTTGACAGTGGAGAATTAAGGAATTGGCCCGTAACTGATTCCCGCCGAGTCCGTTGCGGGAAAGAAAGTAGGTTGAGAAATGATAGAACGGAAGCTTAGCATTGCCGAGATTATACTTCTCGCCGGGACCCGCGTCGCCCTGGGCGCCGGGATCGGCCTGTTGCTTTCCAGTCGGCTAAACAATGACCAACGCAAAGCCGCCGGATGGGCCCTCGCCCTGGTCGGAGGCCTTACTACGATTCCGCTGGCAATGGACGTACTAAGCAAGAAGAATCCGGTTTAGTCCGCCTGCACGAGAAGGGTCAAGAGTTGGACAAGTTTGAAGCAAGCTATAAAAGAATGTCAGTACTTCCAGCCGCGCTGCTTCTGATCGGCACGGCCCGATTTCTTATTGGCTTGCGGGTTTCCGGACGGTCTGCACGGCATTGGTAAGGACCAATATTGTGCTATGCCTCAGAGGCAGCCGACGCTATCGATAACAAACTCAATTGATGACCCAAGCAGGCGGTCCACCCGGACGACAGTTCCGTGTCGCGCAGAACACTAACCTAGCGCGAACACAGGCATTCTGAATTCCCTAAATCAGGCGCGTTACACTATTGCTTCCGGCGGGTCGGCTACTCCACCCAGTGGAAGGACGTTTGGCAGGTCAAGACGTGCCACGCCAATCCGTTTGTCGGCCATCCCAAAATAAACGTCGAAGCGGTCCGGTGAGCCGAGATCATCGCGCCGGTCGATGCCGGTGGGGAATACAACGTTGGCGACGGTCCCGTGGCGTTCTTGCGGCAGTTCCGGCAACAACACCGGCTCCGCCGAACGGTAGCGGATAACAAGCGGATGTTCCTTAGAAAAGATCATCACCCCGGCCGAATAACACAACTGGTACCTGTCGGTCTTAGGCTTCCCCATTTCGCTAACACCGTGGTAAATGATCAGCCAGCCGTGCCGGGTCAAGACGGGCGGAGTGCCACCTCCTATTTTGAGCCGCTCCCAAGGCGAGACCGGAGCCGCTAACCGGTGATGAAAGGTAAATTGGCCGGTGCGAAATGGCTTATGGTCAAGGGACATTCGACAATACGAAATCCAGATGCTTTCCCTGTCGATATCCACCTCACGAGTCTCAGGTCTGCAGGCGGTTTCCTCGGGACGAGTACCTGGGAAGAGCGGACGGTGAAGCATCGCCAATTCCGGTTGCCCGAATGGATCGGGAATGACGACTGGGAATAGGCTGGCATCTTTGTCATCCACGTCGTCGAATTCGATACCCTGATACGGGCCAAACTTCGCCAGCCCCAGACGCCGCCAATGGAGCAGGTCTGTCGATATTGCCAAGGCGATCCGTGGGCCTCGGGGCGAAAATGCCGTGTAGGTCATGATGTATCGCTTGAGCGGTTCCACAAATGTGATACGCGGATCTTCGCAGCCACCACTACCGTCCGGCCGCCGCTCATAATCGGCCTCCGGCTCGAGTGCGATGCCGAGCCGCTCGACGCCTGCCGGATCGCCGGCTGCATTGAACTGCACTCGCGCAATGCCAATACGCGAGTAATTTCCCCGAGCGACCAGCCGCGGGAAGAGGTAAAGATTGCCATCAGGGCCACGAACGGCAGCCGGATTCAGGACGCCTTCGACCTCCTGCGGATTGCCCGCCTGCGGCTCCATCAACATTCCCAGACGCTGTAACTTAAACTCACTCATTCATGTCCCTCAATAAGTCACGCCGGCTGATCACAATCTGCTAAACATGCGATGATCGCTTGTATAACTCGCTTCGTCTCATCGGGACCCTTGACTGGAATAGAATCCACGCCCGCTTTTTCGACGGGATAGTCATTTCCTCCCACGAACAAGGCATCGCCGATGTAAATCATCTCCTTCAAGGAAACGTGCAGGAGATCTCGCAGCTTTCCGATCCCGTATGCCTTATCAATGCCTGGCTTGGTGACATCAATGGATGTCGAGCCTCCAATTCGGACAGAGAACTCAGGAATGAAAGTGTCAAGAATCGTTTTAATCCTTTTCCGCTTGGTGTAATCGGGATCCCACTTCTCCTTTTCTTCTAAGGGTGCCTGCTGACCTAATGCGGAAAACGTTATCTGGCTTCCCCGGTCCTCAATTTGCTCTCCCCATAACTTTTCCGCCTCGAAGCCTTCTACTGCTATCGCCTTCTTTAGAGAACTGATGATTTTCTCTCTTTCATCCCCGGTGAAATCTTCTTCATAAAGCTTTTTCCAATCCCCTGAATATTGGTAGAACTTTGTTCCGCAGGTAGGAAGCAGGGATAGATTCGCCAGGCGTTGATCATGAGGAAGCTTGGAGACCACCTGTTTTTCAAACTGCGGCCAATCGCCTCCGGAAATCACGGCCACTTTGACGATACCGAGCAGGTCATGCAGCAGTCCCGACATTTCGGGATCAAGAGGCGACTTGCTTTCGGCAAGCGTACCGTCCAGATCAAACACGATTAGCTTTTTCACCTAGGCTTCCGTTCTCTTAATCTGTCGCGATTCAATCTGGTAGTGCGATTTCCAGCAAAGTAACTGCACTGTGCGGCCGAAAAGTGCACGTCCCGATCGCTGCTGGCAAGAGGAATACGTCTCCTGTTCCGACGGCATACGTGGTGCCGCCGTGCTCGATCTGGCCCATGCCTTCAATGCATACCAGAACACATGGCACATCCGATGTGCCGACAGTAAACGCCGATCGTCCACGCCGCCGCCACAACCAGAAATGTTCACACTGAAAGAGTCTCTCGCGTTCCACCGGAATCGTCGCCTCCACTACGGGCAGCACACGACCGACCGCACCCTCGACAAAATCAATGCAGGCAAGCGCCTGATCGACTTGTAGCGCGCGCGGCTGCCCCGTCTTGGCGTCAACATGCCCCCAGTCGTACAGGCGAAACGTCACGTCGCTGTTCTGCTGAACCTCGAACACCACGACGTCGCCACCGAGAGAGTGAACCGTTCCAGCCGGCAGGAAAACGCCGTCGCCGGGTTGCGGAGTGAACCACGCGAGTTCGTCCGCTACCGAACCGTTCGTAAGGGCCTGCCGCAGATTCGCTGCAGTCGTACCTGGCTTCAGGCCCGCATAGATGCGGCTTTTTGACCCGGCTTCCAGCACGACCCATGCTTCGGTCTTCCCGGTCTCGCCCGCGGGCAACAAATCCGCATGTGCATCCCCTGGATGGACCTGAACCGAGAGCATTTCACGCGCGTCGAGGAACTTCAGCAACAATGGGAATCGGCGGAAACGCCCGGCTAGCTTTCCCAGCATTTGCTCCGGAAACTGCTTCAGCAATTGACCGATGGTTTGCCCTTTGAGCGGTCCCTCGGCAACGTGGCTCTGATGGTCATCGCGGTCGCTGAGCACCCATGCTTCGCCTATGGGACCATCACCGGGCAGCGGTGCGCTGAGCAGGTCGGCCAAACGTCGGCCGCCCCAGAGGCGATACTGATAAATGGGTTCGAATCGCAGAGGATACAGAAGTTGTTGACTCAAGAATTGTCTCTCTTGCTCTTATATACCGTTGGCGAGCCCTGTCGCCCCAATTGCCGTCGCGTGTAGTCTTAGCGCGTGAAACCGGGCACAAATTCTCTGCGGACTGCCCTTGCCGAACTTCACCCAGTGACCGCTCGTCCGTCACCACAGAGGTACACCGTCTGGTTGCCGGATAAACTGCGCTATTGGATCATCGATAGATTCGCTTATTCCCTACCGAAATACTGTGCAGAATGACTCACTGCCGGGCTTCCGGCAGAGGGGGAACACTGGCGCGCGCGCATGCTCTAGCTAGTGGCCGTCGCCGGAAGGCCTCTCTCCTTTTGAGCCAGCCCGAATTGATTCATGCAGACTTAACGAAACTTCGTCACGGTGAAACCGCGGAGGACCGCGCATGATTCCCCGCGCGTTCTTGTGCAATACAGAACAGCTTGGTCGTGAACGCGATGCCATAGTTAGGATCGAAAACTATCTAGATGGCAACAAAGGGAATGCCAAGGAAGCGTGGTCGCCTGTACCGCGGTCACCCTCGAAAACCATGGCCGTACATAGAGCTGTCGAAATCGCACCACCGGCCGCAGAGCCGAGGCAGAACACTGCCTCAAAAGGACTCACGAGCGATGAAGCACGTACCCGTCTTCAAAAAGACGGGCCTAATGCAATGCCCGATGTGTCGGCTCATCCACTGCGGAATGCGTTGGTCAAGTTCTGGGCGCCCGTCCCATGGTTGCTCGAAGCGTCGATTGTGCTTCAGGTCGTGCTGCATAAGTATGCCGAGGCTGCGGTCATTGCGGGCCTACTGGTCTTCAACGCAGCCCTGGCTTATTTCCAGGAGGGCCGCGCCCAAGCCACCTTGAAGGCCTTGAACTCACGTCTCGCCTTGAATGCCTCCGTCGAGCGCGATGGGGTTTGGAAGACAGTACCGGCTGCCGAGTTGGTGCGTGGCGATATCGTGAAGTTGTCACTCGGCGGCGTGGTTGCGGCGGACGTGCATTTGATCGACGGATCTGTCCTGCTCGATCAATCCATGCTAACAGGCGAATCTCTGCCCATTGAGGCTGGTCCAGGCGTTGACACCTATGCGGGAGCACTGGTGCGGCGTGGTGAAGCAACCGCCGAGGTGACAGCCACTGGCACTCATACCAAGTTTGGCCGTACGGCAGAACTGGTGCGTACCGCCCACGTTGTAAGTTCGCAGCAGAAAGCTGTGCTGCACATCGTGCGTAATCTGGCTATTTTCAACGGCGTCGTCATCCTTTTGATAGGAGCGTATGCCTACTTTCATGCGATGCCGTGGAGTGAGATCATCCCGCTGTTGCTCACGTCGGTTCTGGCGGCAATCCCGGTGGCCTTGCCGGCAACATTCACGCTGGCGGCGGCAGTTGGAGCGCGATCTTTGGCGAAGCTAGGTGTGCTGCCAACCCGGCTCACCGCTGTCGATGAGGCGGCCACGATCGATGTCTTATGCGCAGACAAAACCGGAACGCTGACCCGCAATGAACTTTCCGTGACCAGTGTTAAACCGCTGCCCGGATTTGACGAGGCCCACGTTCTCGGCTTGGCAGCCCTGGCCAGTTCTGAGGGCGGCGATGACGCTGTGGATGCAGCGATTCGTTCTGCCTCCACCAACAAGCCAGCATCGGACCTGCCAAAGCTAATCGCGTTTGTGCCATTCGACCCTGCCAAGAAAACCTCCGAAGCAACAGCGACCGGCGCAAAGGGTAGCGTAGAGCGCATCCTCAAGGGAGCCTTCACCGTAGTCGCGAAGCTCGCCTCCCCATCGCCCATTGCGGCAGGTTTAGCCGACGAACTTGAAAAACAAGGCTTCAGGGTTTTGGCAGTAGCTGCGGGTCCTGCAGCGTCCATGCAACTCATTGGGCTAATCGCGCTCAGCGACCCACCGCGTAAGGACTCGACCTCTCTGATCTCGGAGCTCAAGACATTAGGCGTGCGCACGGTCATGGTAACGGGTGACGCTCCGGCTACGGCGGCAATCGTAGCCAACATGGTTGGATTGGATGGGGCTGTTTGCCCGCCGGGAGCGATTCCCGATGGAGTAAAACCAACCGATTTCGCAGTCTTCGCCGGTATTCTTCCCGAAGGAAAATTTAACCTGGTCAAGGCCTTCCAGAAGAACGGGCATACGGTCGGAATGTGCGGCGATGGCGCCAACGATGCGCCGGCACTCCGGCAGGCGCAGATGGGGATTGCCGTGTCGACCGCAACCGATGTCGCCAAGTCGGCAGCGGGCATTGTACTGACGGAGGCTGGCCTTGGGGGCATCGTCGCCGCTGTAAAGGAGGGCAGGACCACGTTTCAGCGCATTCTTACCTACACGCTGAACTCCGTCCTCAAGAAGATCGTGCAGGTGCTGTTGTTGGCGATTGGCCTCGTCATGACCGGACATGCGGTTTTGACTCCCATGTTGATGGTCATTGTGATGATCACAGGCGACTTCCTGGCCATGTCTTTGACCACGGACAGAGTGCGTCCATCGCCGATGCCGAACTCCTGGCAAGTCGGCAAGATTACGATGGCAGGGACGGTTCTGGGCGGTTGCTTTCTGGCGTTTTGTATAGCTGTCCTAGCGGTCGGCAAGTTCGAAATGGGATTCGGAATAGAAACGCTGAGAACGCTTTCTGTGGTTGCCATCGTATATGGCAGCCAAGCCACAATCTACGGCTTGCGAGCACGCCGCCGCCTCTGGGGGCTGCGCCCGACGATATGGCTCGTAGCGTCCTCTGTGGCCGACATTCTCATTATCTCAACCTTGGCCGTTCGCGGGATTGCGATGGCGCCACTGCCCGTCTCGGTGCTGCTATGTGAATTCGCCGCGGCCATCGTTTTTGGTTTGATCCTGGACGGAGTGAAGATCCCTGTCTTTGCTCGTCTCGGTGTCTCGTAACTCGTAGAATGCGAGCTGCCGCCTTGCTGCGCGAACTGGCCCTGGCACGAGCCGATGGAAGCTTGCGTCACTTCCTGGCACGACTAGGCCGCATCGATGTTCTGGTGATCGACGACTGGGCCATGGCGCCACTGAATGAAAACGAGCGCCGCGAAGTCTGGGAGATCTGTGAGGATCGCTACCAGACTCGCTCCACCATCCTCACTTCCCAGTTGCCGGTTTCGCACCGGCATGAGCAGATCGGCGATCCCACCATTGCCGACGGCATCCTCGACCGTCTGGTTCATAATGCCCATCGCATCGAGATGCGCGGCGAATCCATGCGGAAGAAACGTAATCCGCCACAGGACGAGAAAAAGGAATGAGCCAAAGCAGGTTTCGGTAAGATGTCTGAGTTATGGCACCGACTTCCCAGATGCCGATTTGTGGACAATCTTCGGAAGGCAGACTCGCCGATCGGCTGTTGCCCAGGGTTAACGCGTTTGGGTGCATACGTATAATGTGGAGGATGAGGTTCGACCCCCGGGTGAATCAGACATGGCTGGCAGCGGGCTGGCGGCTCCTGCTGCTGGCTTGTTGTGCACTGGTCTTCCTGTTTGCGTTGCATGCCAAGGTGTCGGTCTATCACCCGGGCGGCCACCTAAGTAGCGCCACTGCATCGAAGCTCTGGCTCAACGCCCAGAAGCCGCTGCCGCCGCCGCTTTCCCCCAGCGTGGCCTTCCTTTGGTTTGCCGCACTTCTAGTCTATTTCCTGTGCCAGCATTGTGATCTGCGATGGAATGGCGGCTATCGTGCGCCGGCGCCGGCGCAACGCACTCAGCTCTACCTGCACCGGTTCCTGCGTCCACCTCCCGCCCGCTAGCCGGACTCTGTTTCTAGATCATCGTTGTTTTTCTTGTTATTTGTTTATTTATCGGTGCGATGCGTCCGGTCTACCACAGAGTGGGACTGGCCGCAAACGAGGAAAAATCCATGAGGTTAAGTCGCAACCACAAGCTTCTCGTGCTGGGTGGGGCTGTGCTGTGCCTGATCATTGCGATCTGGCAGGTCAAGCGCGTGCGCGCCGGAAGTCTCGGGCGCGACCGCAATAGCGAGCACATTGTCTGGGCGGCTGTGGCCCCTGTACAGCGGTCTGCGATCGCTAATTCGTTCTCCATCGCAGGGCAGTTTCTGCCTTACCAGAACGTCGAGCTGCACGCCAAGGTGGCGGGCTACATCAAGCACATCAACGTGGACATCGGCGACCGCGTACACACCGGGCAGGTGCTGGCGGTGCTGGAAGTCCCCGAGTTGATGGCGCAGGTGGATGAAGCCAAGGCCGCCAGCCATCACGCTGAGGAAGAGATTGCCCGCGCCGGGAGCGACGTGGCACGCGCCGAGGCGGACCACGTCGCCCTGCATGCCAACGCGGCACGGCTGGTCAACACCGACAAGGCGCGGCCGGGGCTCATCGCCGCCCAGGAACTGGACGACGCCAACGCGAAAGACCGCGCCTCGGAGGCGCAGGTGGATGCCGCCAAGTCGGCGCTGGCCGCGGCCCGCCAGCAGTTGGAAGTGGCCAGGGCCAATCAGCAGCATTACTCGGCCTTGTCGGATTACACCCGCATCGTCGCGCCCTACGACGGCGTCGTGACCTGGCGCTATGCCGATACCGGCTCCCTGGTGCAGGCGGGTACTTCGAGCAGCAATGGCGCGCCCGTCGTTACCGTTGCGCAAGTGAATGAGCTGCGCCTGCGCATTCCGGTTCCGGAATCCGTTGCCGCCAAGGTGCGGATCGGCGACGCCGTGGACGTGAAAGTCCAGGCCACCGGCGAGCACTTCACCGACAAGGTGGCGCGCTTTACCGGCGCGCTCGATCCCACGACCCGCACCATGCAGGTGGAAATCGACGTTCCCAATCCCGCGTATCGTTTGCAGCCCGGAATGTACGCCGATGTGGTGCTGGCCTCCGACAGCCGCAACGACGTCCTCACCGTTCCAGTGAACGCCATCCAGCGCGACCAGAGCAAGACCAGCGTGTTGGTGGTGGACCCGCAGGACCGTGTGCAGAAGCGCGAGGTGCAGACAGGGGTGCAAGGTTCCAGCAATGTCGAGATTGTTAGCGGACTCTCTGCCGGCGAACGGGTCATTGTCGGCAATCTCGGAAGTTATCAGCCAGGCGAGTTAGTGCGGCCGAAAGAAACCGCGCTCTCGGCCAACAGCGCGGACGCGGAGTAAGCCAATGCCAAGTTTTGCCATCAAGTATCCGTTTTTCATATTGATGCTGTGCTTCGGCATCGTTGTCGTGGGCGTGACCACCGTGGCCCGCATGCCGGTGGACTTGTTCCCGGAGATTCAGATTCCTGTGGTGGTAGTCGCTACTTTTTACAGCGGGATGCCGCCGCAGCAGATCGAAGGCGATATCACCGATACCTTCGAACGCTTCTTTACGCTGGGCAGCAACATCGACCACATCGAGTCACGTTCGCTTACCGGGGTGAGCCTGATCAAGGTTTACTTCCAACCCGGAACCGATCCCGACGCCGCCGTCAGCGAGATCGCCAATCTTGCCATGGCTGATCTGCGAAGGTTGCCGCAGGGAACACTGCCTCCGGTGGTGCTTAAGTTCGATGCCTCCAGTATGCCGGTCTGCCTGGTGACTTTGAAGGGACAGGGTCTGACCGAAACCCAGTTGCACGACCAGGGACAATTCAATGTTCGCAATCAGATCGCTAACGTCCCCGGCGCATCGGTGCCGCAACCGTTCGGCGGCAAGTACCGGCAAATCCAGTTTTATGTTGACCCGGTAAAGCTGGAAGCTGTGCAGTTGAGCCCCATGGATGTGGTCGACACCATCAACAACGCCAACGCCATTCTGCCCGCCGGGGACGTTCGCATTGGGCCGTTCGATTACAACATCTATAGCAACAGCCAACTGTCCAGCGTCGGCCAGATGAATGACGTCCCGCTGAAGGCCATCGGCAACAATGTGCTACGCTTCGGCGATATTGGCCATGCCGAAGACGGCTCGGCGCTGCAATACAACATCGTGCGGGTCGATGGTCAGAAGTCAGTGTACTTACCCATTTTGCGGCAGGGAGGAAACAGCAACACCATTCAGATCGTGAATGGGGTTCGTGACCGCGTTGAAAAACTGCTCGACGTCCCGAAAAGCCTGGTCGCGACGGTGGTATTCGATCAGTCGCAATATGTCAAGCTCGCGGTCGGCAATGTATTGCGCGAGGGCAGCATTGGTCTGGGTTTGACGGCGGTGATGATCCTGGTGTTCCTGGGATCACTGCGGGGAACAATTTCTGTACTGCTCTCGATCCCCATCTCTTGTTTGGCCGCTTTTCTCTTGCTGAACGCCTTCGGAAGTTCGATCAACACCATGGTACTGGGCGGTCTGGCCCTTGTTTTGTCGCGACTGATCGACAATTCCGTGGTGGTGCTGGAGAACATTTTCCGTCACCTGGAAAATGGCGAGGAGGCGCGCACGGCGGCTGAGCAGGGCGGTCAGGAAGTTCAATTGGCTGTCCTTGCAGCCACCTTCACCACCGCCATTGTGTTCTTCCCGGTAGTGTTTCTCTCCGGCGTCAGCAAATATCTCTTCAGTGCGTTGGCGCTAGGAGTTGTGTTAGCGCTGGCTGCGTCCTATCTGGTGGCGATGTCCGTCGTACCGCTTTTCTGCTCGCGATTCATCAAAACGGAACACGGTAGCGAAGCCGAGGGAGAAAAGGAACCCGGCCTATTGCAACGCGTGTTGATACCGTTCAATCGGGGATACGACTACGTCCTCGCTAAGTACGACGAGTCGCTCGTCAAGGCGCTTCATAACCCCTGGATGACGGTGGCGGTCATCATGGGTGGATTCGTCCTCAGCCTGGCGCTTTCTCCGTTGCTGGGCGTGGCCTTTTTCCCGCGCACCGATCCGGGACAGTTTGTCATTAGCGTGAAGGCGCCGAGTGGCACCCGGATTGAACTCACCAATAACTACATTGCGCGGGTGGAAGAGGACATTCGCGAGGTCGTCCCTAGAGACGAACTCGCCATGATCGTGTCCAACATCGGGGTGAATGCCGATCTTTCCGCGATTTACACCCCCAATTCCGCAATGCACACCGCTTTTGTACAGGTACAACTCCAGAAGGAGCACAAAACCAGCAGCTTCGTTTACATCGATCGCGTGCGGCGCAAACTGGCCAGCGATCTACCCGAACTTTCCACCTTTTTCCAAACCGGCGGTCTGGTGAATTCGATCGTCAACCAGGGAATGCCCGCTCCCATCGACATTCAAGTCTCGGGCAACGATCAGGAAGCCGCTTACCAGGTCGCCGGCGAAATGGCGAAGAAGATCCGCCGCCTCCGCGGGGTGAGCGACGTGCTCATCCCCCAGGACCTGGATTATCCGGGGATTCAATTGGACGTGCGGCGTGAGATGGCAGCCCGGCTAGGACTTACCGCCAAGGATGTGGTGGACAATGTCGTCACTGCCCTCACCTCCAATGGCATGATCGCTCCCGGCTACTGGATCGATCCCAAGAGCGGCAACAACTATTTCCTGACGGTCCAGTACACCCCGCATCAGATTGGCGCCATGTCGATGGAGGACTTCAAGCAGATTCCTCTGCACGCCAAGAACAACGCCGATCCCACCATGCTGGAAAACGTGGCCGACATCAAAGTCATCAACACGCCGACCGAAGTCGACCACTATCAACTGTTCCGGGTCATCGATCTCTATGTTTCGCCCCAGGGTGAGGACCTGGGCGCACTTTCAAAGCGGGTGCAGGATGTTATCGCGCATACTCAGCTGCCGCCAAATACGCGCGTGGAACTGCGCGGGGCGGTGGTCTCGATGCAACGCTCGTTCAAGAGCTTTGCCATCGGCCTGTCCCTTTCCGTGGTACTGGTCTACCTGATCCTGATGGCGCAATTCGCGTCGTTCACCGATCCCTTTCTGATCCTGCTGGCTGTCCCTCCGGGATTTACCGGCGTGATCCTGTTCCTGCTGATGACCCACACCACCGTCAACATCATGTCGCTGATGGGGGTGACGATGATGACCGGAATCGTGGTGTCCGACTCGATCCTGATCGTCGAGTTCACCCGCGAGCTGCGGCGCCGCGGCCAGCCGCTGCGAGACGCCATCAAGAATGCCTGCCACATCCGCATGCGGCCGATCATGATGACGACGTTCGCCACGTTGCTGGGGTTGATCCCCTTGGCGCTCGCCTTGGAAGCCGGTAGCGAACAGTACGCGCCGTTGGCGCGCGCCATCATCGGAGGGCTGATGCTCTCCTTCCTGGCAACCTTGTTCCTGGTGCCGGCAGCGTACTACCTGATGCACCGCAAGCACGCGGAAGAACAACCACAGGAGGTGCAAGCTTGAGACGCAAGGTCCTCCGGCTTGTGATTGCATTTGTACTGCCCAGCATGCCGCTGGCCGCGCAGACAACCACGGTTCCACCGCAATCCATAACCACGCCGGCACAAACGCAACCGGGGCCGCAGACTCTACCGGCGCCACAGATGACGCCGGCTCCCACTGCTTCGGCTCCACCGCAGCTGCCCACGACCGGCGCGCAGCGGCGCTTGACGGTTCAGGATGCCGAAGCGCTGGCACTGAAGAACAATCCACAGATTTCGGTGTATCGCTTGCTTTCGCTTGCGTCCAATCAAGTCACGCGAGAACAGAGAGCGGCGTACTACCCGACTATTTATGGAAGCTTGACGGCGGTTGAGCCGAAACCGGACTCGCGGATAGCGGCCGGTAATCTAAGTAACCCGATTGTGTATGAGCGCGCCGCCGGCGGGCTCACGCTTTCGCAGTTGATTACCGACTTTGGACGCACCAATAACTTGGTCGCGACTGCCGCACTGCGTGCCAAGGCGGCGGACATGAATTCCTTGGCAACCGCCGACCAGATCAAACTCACCGTCGATGAGGCTTTCTACAATGCGCTGCAGACACTGGCTCTGCGGAAGGTTGCGGAACAAACCGTGAGCGCTCGCCAGCTCGTGTCCGATCAGATCACAACCCTGTTCCAGAACAAGCTGCGCTCGCAACTCGACGTCAGCTTTGCCGACGCCAACTTGGCACAAGGCAAGCTGCTCTTGCTGGACGCGCAGAGCAACTACCAGGCAGCACTCTCGACGCTATCGCAGGTTCTGGGCTATTCCGCGCAACAGCCCTTCGACCTGATCGATACCGAAACCCAGTTGCAGCCACCGCCCGACGCAGTCAGCCAGCTGGAGGATGAAGCGTTCCGTAACCGGCCGGAAATCGCCTCGCAAGGCTATGAATATCAGGCGTCCCAGCATTTCCAGAAAGCCGAGCGCGACTTATTGTTCCCCACGATTGAAGCGATGGGGGTCGTCGGCCGCACTCCCTACAGCAACATGGTTGGCGGGGTGACGCCGTTCACCAGTTGGTATGGCGCTGTCGGAGTCAATGTCAACGTTCCTATCTTCAACGGCTTTCTCTATCTGGCGCGATCGCGTGAGGCAGGACTGCGGGCGCAGGCAGCCGACCAACAGCTGCGCGATTTGAAAGACCGGATCGCGAACGACGTCCGTACCAGCTGGCTAAACGCCATCACGGCCTATAACCGCATCGCTGTCACGCAGCAGTTCGTTGACCAGACGAACCTGGCGGTGGACTTGTCGCAGACCCGCTACAACCTGGGACTCAGCTCGATTGTGGAGCTGAGCCAGTCCGAGTTACAACAGACCGAGGCCCAGATTCAGTTTGCGGCTGCCAAATATCAATATCGGATCGCGCAGTCGCTGCTGCGATTCCAGGTCGCCGCGCCGTGATCGCCGTTGCGAACGATAGTCCAGCCGCCCGGCAGTGCGATCGGCACCAGCGCGTCGGGCATTTCGATATAAACCGTAGAGTCATCCATACGCTCTCCGAGTCGTCCGCCAGACCCGCAGACAACGTGCGCCGGGTCACCGGCTACTTAAAGGGGTATTCTAATGGCTATCGTGATGTACGATTTCCTGAGCAGCCCTGTGGGTAGTGGTGCCGTTTGATTTCATTGTGTCGCCATTCGTCCTTGCCATAACATTTGGCGATACCAGCTATCCTATTTATTACAAGCATCGTAACTCGGTGATCGACCTTTCGAATTCAGGCCTTAGTACCACACATAAAACAGAACTTTCGCAATGCTGGGTTCCATCTCGTAGTGGGCTGTGAGCGCACACTTTGTCAACTTTTGAGAGACCGCATCAACGAGGGGATGCGCTTCTGTGAGGCCTTGCCGAATGTTCAGCGATATACAACGCGGTACCATGTCGTGTACAAGACAATCAGAGTGTTCGCCAAAATCTATCCGCAACGATTTCAATTCTGGGTAGACGTTAGTCGGAAAGGGGTTGATGGTCCCAACCACCCGCTGAAACACAAACATCGTGTGCATGGACACATAGAGGTCCCAAACGATCTTGATCTCTAGAAGGGCAAAGACCTTGTGGAGCAGTCTTATCTTAACAGTGCGAAAGTAACTTCAGAGCGGTGGGTTGCAGGTTGTGCATTGTACGGTTGGCTGCAAAGCTCATCGTGAAGCTGGTTCTCGCCTGGACATGAGTCCGGTCGCGGCAGGGGTGGAACCAGCCCTCGACATTCGGAAGGGGAACGTAAATGGCGAACCCAAGGCAACCTCGAGGTTTGATCTTCAGCCTAAGCTTCGGGGCGGCAACGGCTGCGCTGGCGATCGCGTTTATGCTGACAGTTGTCGCAACTCAGCCGGCGCGGGCGCAAACATACACCGTACTGCACAACTTCACCGGCGGAGGGGACGGGTTTTACCCTAAAGCCGGCGTGACATTGGATCAAGCAGGAAGTCTATACGGCACGGCAGATGGCTTTGAGAGTTACGGCTACGGCACGGTCTACAAGCTAACCCATCAAGGCTCCAATTGGTCCCTTAACCCGCTCTACGAGTTTACCGGAGGCAGCGACGGGGCTAATCCGGAAGCCAGAGTAATCTTCGGCCCGAACGGCACCCTCTATGGAACAACTTATGCAGGCGGCACTTACAACGGCGGGACGGTCTTTAATCTGAGACCCTATCCGGCAGTTTGCAAAACCGCACTCTGCCCCTGGGCGGAAACCGTGCTTTATCCCTTCAGCAGAGGTGCTGATGGATATTATCCCTCCCCTGCCGACCTGATTTTCGACCAGGCAGGTAACATCTACGGCACCACGATCGCCCCCAGTGGGAATGGCGTTGTTTACGAGCTGACGCCTTCAGGTGGCGGCTGGACGGAGAGCGTTCTCCACAGCTTCTCGGGCTACCCCGACGGGGCCGGCCCTTTCGGCGGCGTGATCCTGGACAATGCCGGCAACCTCTACGGCACGACCGAGTCAGGCGGCACGGGGAGTGGCCAGGGCACTGTTTTCGAGTTGACGTATTCAATGGGATCTGGCTGGAGCGAGAGTATCCTCTACAGTTTTCAGGGCGGAAGCGATGGAGGCGTTCCCTTAGTTGGCCTCATATTTGACCCGTTGGGCAATCTCTATGGCGCTACCAGTGACGGCGGCTCGGGCGGCGGCGGCACGGTTTTCAAGCTGACGCCCTCCGGCGGCAGTTGGACGTTTTCCCTGGTTTACAGCTTTACGGGAAACCTGTGTGGGCCTGAAGGCAAACTGGTCATGGACGGAGCGGGCAGTCTTTATGGCACCACGGCTTGCGACGGGGCTTACAACCAGGGCTCGGTTTTCGAGCTGACGCCATCCAATGGCGCCTGGACCTACAGATCGCTTCACGATTTTTGCGCCGGCGGCTACCCCTGCAGCGACGGGCGCTTTCCGCTTGGCAACGTAGTATTCGACACCAGCGGTCATCTCTACGGCACCGCAGAACAAGGTGGAACCGATGACGGCGGCGTCGTCTGGGAGATCACGCCGTAGGTGAAACTCCAGGCGACCGAAACTACATATTTTATTTGCCTACACATGAAATGCGACCCCGCTGGGGCCGTTTTCGGGTTGCGTTAAGCGACGTACTGCATATGCCGATCTGGTGAGCTGCGTGTGCGCGGAATGCCGGATCAAGGAACGCTATCCGGACGGACCGCCGGAGGAGGAGGATGTTCCGTTCTAGTCGGGATTACAGGACATAGACCCGTAGCATCCACCATACGAGGAATAAGGCGACGACAGCACCAGCGACATGAACGATCCAGTCGCCAACGGTTTTTGGTTTGCCAAAATTGAACACGCCGCATGGTAGCACGGGGAACGGGACTACTCCATTATTAGAAGGGGATATCTTCCTCGGAGATCTCGAATTTCTGTTCTTCGAAGTGGAGATCAAGCAGAATACGTGCGGATGGATCGAGAAATTGATTCAAAATGGTTTACGGGAGCCAAGCAATGGTGCGCCGGGACAGCTGGCTGCGTGAATAATTGATCGAACATTGTGGAACCCCCATGACTGTTAAAAGGACGAAGGTTCCACGGTAGGGAGCTATATTATGTTGCGCAAGAAACTGGTGCGACGACCAATGGAGGCTGCGGCGAGGGACTAAGGCCACATAACGGACAGCGCCACAGAATATCCGGTCGCGGACAAAGGCAAAGCTGATGTGTTGATCAATCAGCCGCAGAAGATGGTTTTCCGGAATGTAATCGTCAAGCTTGAAGTAGTAGAACAGCGATTCCGAACGGACTTGTTGCCCCATCATGATCGGCAGGCCTGTCCCGCCTCAGTTGGAAATGGAGAAAGCGTTCCTCCGTTAAGATAGCGGAGCGAACGTGTGAGGAAGGAACGAAAGCATTACACCGCAGAAGAGAAAGTAGCCATCTTGAGGCGGCATCTGTTGGAAAAGGTTCCGGTCTCGGACCTGTGTGCAGAACTGGGCTTGCGGCCGACGGTGTTCTGCCGTTGGCAGAAGGAGTTCTTCGAGAACGGCGCGGCAGCCTTTCAGGCGCAGGAGCGTCCCCATCGCCAGGTGGAGGAGAAGCAAGAAAGGATTGGGTTCTTGGAGAAGAAGGTACAGACCAAGGACGAAGGCCTGGCCGAGTTGATGGCGGAGCCCGTCGCGCTAAAAAAACCCTTGGGGAAAAATCGGTGAGGGGGATGAGTACGCCGACGGGCTGGCGCATGTCAGTCTTTATTTGGGTGGATGCTTCGACGCCGGTTCCGGTACAGTGGTCCACCCGCTTGCATCCCCGGAAAGGGGTGCCGATTTGGGTGGAGACTTCGTCTGCGATGGTTCGTCCCATCTTACGTGCGGAGAACTCTCCGAAGGGGGTGCCGATTTGGGTGGAGACTTCGATTCCAGGTAAGTTGACCTTGCCCTCAGAATGCGTATCTCTTAACCGGCCGGGTTTTGAGGATTTAATTCGTCCTCGTCATCGTCGGGGCGGTGGGAATGTGGGAATCGGCTTCATCGATTTCCAAGGTTGGTGGGAAGGGCGGGAAACAGCACCATCGTTTTCCGGGCTTTCCACCC
>Ga0182013_10004426_pt1 | contig 16873 bp, 18 predicted proteins | sample 612S2MmetaG_FD_120487 | JGI IMG/M metagenome (GOLD analysis project Ga0182013, IMG submission 120487) | Permafrost microbial communities from Stordalen Mire, Sweden - 612S2M metaG | ecosystem: Environmental > Terrestrial > Soil > Wetlands > Permafrost | place: Sweden: Stordalen | collected...
GATGATGCGAGCTGAGGTACCCCGGTTATCGGCATGGACCGATCGAGGAGTGCCTATGGTTGTGCAAGTCAAGCATCCGGCGATCAAGAATAGAGTGATCAAACATCCGGCAATGCTTCGACTTCTAGTCGTGAAGCTCATAGCTCGACCTCGAATGTTCTGAAGCCAGTGGACTGGTCAACTTGGCCGCAAACATCAATGTGGGAACTATATATCCATGAGGATCCTATTGGACACGGATCCGTCTTGACCGTGGATGCACCGTGCTGAATTTATCGAAACGACAAGCCCCGCAGAGCCGCTTCGAGTGGTCTCCTGTCGCAGGATCGTCGAGCACTATTCGAGCTACCGTGGATCAGTGGATGAACGACGACGATCACCGCTACGGCGCCCTCCGCGAGAGCTACAGCTTCGAGTACGCCGTGCTCGAGCAGGCGGACAAAAGCAAGAATACGAATTTCGCCTTCGACACCTACGACACCTACGAGTGGTACCTCAACGCCGGTCCTCTCCAGACCCTCAACGACAAATACCTTCATCACTCGCTCCCATACTGGAACGACGAGATGGCCCACCCCAACTACGATGACTTTTGGAAAAAAGAAGCCTGGGTCAACCAGCTCCCCGCCTCCACTGTACCCAACCTTAATGTCGCTGGTTTCTGGGATCAGGAAGATCCCTGGGGTCCCTGGGAGATCTTCCGCCACGCCGAAGAACACGATCCAGACTCAACCAACTTCATGGTCGCGGGCCCCTGGTTCCACGGCGGCTGGCATGCCCCCGAGGGCGATAGCCTTGGCCCCCTTGGTTTCTCCGGCCACAAGACCGCGCTCGAATTTCGCAAGGAAATCGAAGCACCGTTTTTCCGCCACTATCTACACGAATCCGGCGACAAGCCAGCCTGAAAAGTCACAACTTTCGAAACGGGTTCAAACGAGTGGAAGACATACACTGCGTGGCCCCCACCGACGGCAAAGACCACCAGCCTCTACTTCCACGCCGACGGCACGCTCTCGTTCAGCGCTCCCACCCGCCCCGAATCTCCGCGCGAGTACGTCTCCGATCCCTCAAATCCGGTTCCGTACCGCACTCGTCCTGTCTCGCCCACCTATCCACTCCCGAATGGAGATTCTGGGAGGCCGCGGACCAGCGCTTCGTCGACCATCGCCCCGACGTCTTGAGCTATATCAGCGCGCCGCTCGATCACGACCTTGTCATCACCGGTCCGGTCTCCGCAAAAACTCTGGGCATCGAGCTCAGGCACCGATTCCGATTTCATCGTTAAGCTCATCGATGTATTCCCGGAGACCGGCCAGAAGAGCGCCCTCAACTCCGATGCTTTTTCCAATCCTCTCAACGGCTACGAACTTCCCGTCGCCATGGAGGTGCGCCGGGGCCGCTTTCTCAAGAGCTTCGAACACCCCGCGCCCCTTGTCGCTAACAAGCCGGTGGAGTGGGAAGTCCCGCTCAGAGATCGCGACCATGTCTTCCTCAAGGGGCACCGCATGATGGTGCAGATCCAGTCCACCTGGTTCCCGCTTATCGATCGCAACCCCCAGCGGTTCGTCAAGAGAATCAACGATGCCAAAGCAGGCGACTTCACCAAGGCCACTCAGCGTGTCTGGTCCACCCCAACAATGTCATCTCGCATCGAACTCCCAACGGTTCCCTAGGCCGTCATCCTAAACTTCCTAGAAGCCGCGGGATGCCCGCCTCATCGCTTCTCTTGAAGTGCGTTCCGTAGTCTCGCGATTGAATCCGGTCGCCGGCTCCGTTTCTCCAACCGAGCACCGGTACGGTCTACGCAGGTCGATTGACGCCCACAGCAATCCACGAACCTGGAGTGGCCATCACCTCGTTCCCCCTGGCGGACATGGTTTGGTATTAATACGTCGGCTTCTCGGCAGAAATTAACGATGCGAATCTCATGGACCACTGCGGCCGAATCACCGCCTAGCGAACTCTTCAGTCGCTCGACGGCTATTCCTGGGGAGTGAGATTATTCTTGACGACAGGGAACTCGGGCAAGAACTGTCGGAACGCGTCTTCAATACGTTTTGTGTGTCCTCGAAAAGGTAACGACATAGATAAGGGGAGTTGCACAGCTATGAAATCGTCCATGCAAGTCTCGGAGTCCCGCCGTGAATTCATCAAAAACACGGGCAAATTAGCCGCGGTTTCGGCTTTGGCCAATGTGGCCATTCCCGCTGTCCACGCCGCTGGCAGCGACCTGATCCAAGTCGCCCTGATCGGCTGTGGCGGGCGAGGCGGCGGCGCGGCAGCCAACGCACTTTCCGTCAAGCGCGGCCCGGTCAAGCTGGTGGCCATGGCCGACATCTTCCCGGATCGCCTGCAGAAGGACCTGACCAAGTTGCAGGCGCAGTTTGCCAGCCAGGTAGACGTGCCGCCGGAACGCCAGTTCATCGGCTTCGACGCTTATCAGAAAGCGATGGATTGTTTGAAACCGGGCGACATCGCCATTTTCGCTACGCCGCCGGCGTTTCGCTGGGTGCATTTCGCCTACGCGATCCAGAAGGGCCTGAATGTATTTATGGAGAAGCCGCTTACGGCTGACGGACCCACCAGCAAACGCATGTTGAATCTGGGTCGCGAAGCCCAGGTCAAGAACCTGAAGGTCGGTGTGGGGCTGATGGCGCGTCACAACCGCGCGATGCAGGAACTGGCCAAGCGCGTCCACCATGGCGAGATCGGCGAGATCGTTCTGCAACGGGGCTACCGGATGCACGGGCCAGGCGGATATTTCAGTTCGCTTCCGAAACCGACCGGTATCACTGACCTTCTTTACCAGGTGCAGCGCTTTCACAGTTTCATCTGGGCTAGCGGCGGCTGCTTCAACGACTTCTATATCCACTTGATCGATCAGTTGGGGTGGATGAAGAACGAGTGGCCCGTGAAGGCGCAGGCGCTAGGCGGGCGGCAGTACCGCACCAGTCCTGAAGGAATCCGGTATGTGGATCAGAATTTCGACACATACTCAGTGGAATACACGTATTTCGACGGCGCCAAGTTCTTCTTCGACGGGCGCACCATCCCCGGATGCAAACAGATCTATTCCAGCTACCTGCACGGCACCAAAGGGTCGGCAGTCGCCTCGAAGGAAGGCGATTGCGGGCAGCCGTCAAGCGTGTATGCAAGCCAGGACCTGACCTCCAAAATGCGTTGGGAATCCAAGGTGAAACCGGATGAGCAGGACCCTTATCAAAACGAATGGAATGATCTGGTGGACGCCATTCGCGACGATAAGCCCTACAACGAGGTGCAGCGCGGGGTAGAAGCCAGCCTGGTTTCGAGCATGGGCCGCATGGCTGCCCACACCGGCCAGGAAGTGACATTTGACCAGATGCTCAACAGCGACTTCGAAATGTCGCCGAACACAGACAAGTTCACCCTGGATTCCCCAGCGCCACTTGTTGCGGATGCCGACGGCCGATATCCTGTGCCGCAGCCAGGGATCGTGACCTCACGCGAATATTGAGCGGACAGGAGCCTCGTACCACGGTTCACCCGGTGGTCATTGTGATCGTTACCGCGCCGAATAAGGGACCAGACGACATTCCCAACTCGCAATTCCATCGGGAAATTTAAGCCTTTTCTCTGTTGCGGAATTAGGCGGTCCCTTTCGCATTCGTCTCATGTTCCCCCTGCTTTCCCAGCTTGCGCAAGCGCCCGGCATCGCGGCGCGCACGTTGGGCTCCTTGAGTGAGTTGGCAATTTGGCATGCACGCTCGATCAGTGACGAGAAGCGCGTGGACGGGGATGAATCCCGACAATCGCAGGTAACCGGGCCGTGAATTAGCGCCTTGGCCTGAAGCCGTCAGTTGACCTGCTTGGATCGCCAATCTCCGGCCGATTTCTGGCTAATTCCCCTCGCGGAGATGAACAATCTGTGCCGCCGTTAGATTTTTCATTCCCATCTCGTGCAGGTCGCGGATGTACTTCGCCGTGATGCCGTGGTCGCGAAGTTCCGAGATGTCCGACATGGAGAAATGATCAGGCAACGCGCGAATCTCCTTCAGATAATCCGGCTCGACGCCGTGGTCACGCAACCTGTCAATCTCCTCGATCGATACGGTCGAGTCTGCTGCCTTCGTTCCCTTGTAAAACTCCGGCTCCACGCCGTGGTCATGAAGACTGGCAATTTGCGCAGTGGAGAGTCGCGGATCGGCGGCGGCGAAACCCTGATAGATTTCGGGTGCGACGCCATGGTCGTCGAGGCTATTGATTTGCTCGATGGAGAGCTGGGGACCGACAGATCTCAAGTTCCTGTAGTACTCGGGCTTGACGCCATGGTCGCGCAGGCTGTCGATCTCCTCGATAGAGAGTTTGCTGTCTACAGTGGCGAAGCCCTTATACGAATCGGGCTCAACGCCGTGATCGAAGAGGCTGTCGATCTGCTCGATGGAGAGTTTGGGGGCAGCAGCCTTCATCGTTTTGTAGTACTCCGCCTTGACCCCGTGATCGCGCAGGCTGTTGATTTCTTCGATGGAAAGTTTGGGGTCCGCAGAGGCAAAGCCCTTGTAAGAATCCGGCTCGACGCCGTGATCGTAGAGGCTGTCGACCTGCTCGATGGAGAGTTGTGGGGCAGCAGCCTTCATTGATTTGAAGTAGTCGGGCTTGACCCCGTGGTCGTACAAACTGTCGATCGCCTCAATGGTTAGATCGGGATTGTCAGCCTTGATCGCTTTGAGGTACTTGGGTTCGACGCCGTGATCGCGCAATTCGGAAATATTCGACGCGGACAAATCCGTGAAGCCTTCCTGGCGCACGGCGCGAACATAGTCAGAACCCACGCCGTGATCTCGCAACCGGACCAGATCCGCGATCGACGATGTGAGTCCGGTGTCCCGGACCTCCCGGGCATAGCTGAGAGTGACGTCAGAGCTCACAAGAGGGAACGCCTCATCGTCATGGGGCGAGGAATATCCCATTTTCTCGAGGGCGGAAACGAAGGAGGGATCGAGAACGACCGTGAACGGGCCCGAAGCGCGGCCGCCTGAGACGCTTCCTTCACAGACAATCCGTCCCGAGTCTCTGACATATTCGAACTTTATCGGGCCGTCATGATCGAGTTGGGAGAGAGAAAATCCGTAGAGACTGGAGAGCGGAACGCCCTCGGTATTCATTCGATCGTTGCCGAAGTCGTCGCGGCTGATGAGCGAGAACTGCACCTTGCTCGACGACGAATCCCGCGTGAGTTTCCATTCGTGCCGCCAGGTCTTGTCCTGCATTGCAACACTACCTTCGGGAGCCGCGGAGGATTGTGCGCCGAACGTTGGGGAGAGCGTTGCCACAAGTAGGGGCTTCCCCGCAGGCGATCGTGCGGGCGCGACCACGGCGCCTACAGCGGAGACTTGAGATTGCGCAGCGACCGGGTTCTTTGCAACGGCGACGGTCGCGTCCTTGGCAAATGCGATCCATCCCGGCATGCGCGCGCTCAAACCGAGCAGAGCGAGCCCGGCCACAACGAAGAACGAAACGCGCGGCAGTGAAGCGCCCGTAGAAAAATGGAACCTGGGACGAAGCAGCATCTCAATGCGCTCGCTGATGTTGGAGGATCGGTGAGCCATTTCAGTCGCGAGCAATTCGCGGCGGCGCGTCGAGCAGAATTCAGCCAGGTGCCCGAGTGTAAAGGCGTAGTGAACGGCGGAGCCGGTGGCGGCGACAACCCAATCGTCACAGGCGATCTCCCTTTCTCGCTGGATGCGGCGCAAAACCCACACTGCCACGGGATGGAAGACAAGAACGGCGGATGCCAGTCGGCCTATCAGGTTGGTCCAATCGTCGCGGCGGGCGACATGAGCCAGTTCGTGAAGCAGCACGTAGTCGAGTTCCGGCTCAGCAATCTCCGGCAGTAGCGTCTGGGGAAGAATGACAACTGGGTGCAGGAATCCCGCGGCCAGAGGTGAAATCACTTCATCGGACACAAGAAGCTGAGGAGCGCGCGAAGTGCGGGAGTCACGCAGATGCCGCTCGAAACGCATAACCATATCTGCGCTGGCAGGTCGGGCGCGATTCCGCACGCTGCGAAGACGCAAGTAACCGTGCACGATTCTGCTGAGCAGGACGCAGCACGCGGCGATCCAGAGGAAGAGCAGGCTTGACGGCCAGTTTCCCAGATGAAATTCAATGGGAATGCGCACGCGAGGCGCAGTAACGGGGCGAGCGTTCACTTCAGCCAGCGCAGCCGAAGAGAGCGGCGGAGCAGGGGCATTCGCACTGCCCACCGCGAGGGGCCTCGCCGCGGAGGGCAGGGCGCGCGTTCGGATTTGCATTTCGGTCCGGACGGCGGCGGATGATACGGGCGCACGCCGGGGGAGAAGAAGAGCGATAGGCATGAGCACGACGAGTGCCAGCACGGCCCACCAGACAGCATGGCGCGTTGCAGCGTTGACCCGTGGCATCAGCCGGAGTACGAACCACATCACAGCGGCTACGGCGAGTGCCTGCCACAGCGTGTTCAGAACCGCCATGAGGCCGGCAGCCGAAAGGGCATTCAGGAATTCGAGGGTCGCGTTCATCTTTTACCTCCTGCGAGGAGATTTCGAATGCTTTGGAGTTCCCGCTGCGAGAGATCGCCATCGTCCAGCAAATTGAGGACAAGCAATTCCGGGGAATTGGCGAAGAACCCTCGGACCAGGTGACGCAGCGCGTTCCGGCTGGCCTGCTTGCGGCCGACTACAGCGCGATAGATAAAGGCCCTGCCTTCCCGCGAATTCGTATGCCGGACGTAGCCCTTCTGCTCGAGAATGCGAAGCGTGGTGAGGATTGTATTGTAGGCAAGAATTGGCTCGCCGGTGAGGGCCGCGGCGACTTCTCCGACAGTGACTGCGCCTTTGTCCCACACGACATCCATGAGTCGTAGTTCGGCTTCGGTAAGGTTGAGGGATTTCTTTCGCGCCACGAGCGTCTCCGACAACTAAGGAATTAAGAGTCGAAAACGACTGTAGACGCGAGAGAAACGATTTGTCAACTATAAAAATAAGAGTAGAGAGGCTCAAGGTTGGCGGCAAGCCATTTGTTCGTCGTCGCGGTCAGATGCGGCGTGAAGAATCTTGCGGAAGCATCGGCATTGTGAACCTCCATGCGGACTCGAAAAACCCTACGTTCTTTCAAAAGAGATCAACGACGGGTGGAAACGTCAGCAATAGGCTCAGGCCGAGCAGCGCGAGAGCAATAGCGGCGATACGCCCAATGCCGACCGTTCTGTTCCGCCAGCGCCATTCCAAAATGACCCACGTGACAAGCCAAATCAGGATGGCACCTGTGGTGACGCCGGAGAGCGGGCCAGTCGGTTTGTAGAAAATGAGGCCGTTCTTGACGGCTGCCAACTTGTCGCCGGCGCAGGCCAGCAGCGCCAGAGAGAAAGAGCCAATACCAGCCGCAAGAATGGCGGCGGCGCCGGAACCGTTTGTCAGGGCCGAACGGTTGGGTGAGGCGGCACTGTTCGGCATGTTCATTTTTCTTCTCCCTGGCTCAGTTGAATCGTGTGACCACCCTGGACCGGGGCGTACTTGTTAATCATCGCGCCGCAAAAACCCGCGACCCCAGCCGCAACAAACGAAACCACGGCAAAGCAGAGCACCGCCGCGCGTAGTTGTCGATGGTTCTTGAGGTCGCGGCCATACTGGATGAAGACGAATGCGACCATCGTGATAGAGATGGGAGCGAACCAGGCGACATGCTCCTTCCACTCCATCCCAAGGGAGTGCCAGCCGATAGTCGTGGAACTCGCCATCAGCAGGCGTTGCGGAAACATCGCAAGATCGGTCGTCCCCGGCGGCGGTGCTGTCCGATACCACGGATAGATGACATACGCTCCGGTCAGCACGGAGGCCCATGCGAGTACGACCATTGCGACAAGGTAACCCTTGAGGAAGCGTTCCTGGCCGGGATTGGCTTCGGACGGCGGGGACGAGGCGGTGAAACGATACAGCTCCACGAGCGCACCGGAACATGCTAGAAGATAGAGCGCACCGAATCCCATGCCGTGTATTAGAGTCCAAAGACCACGAACTGTAATTTCCATTTACCCTATCCTCCGCAGAGTACTACCGCGCTCACAGATCATCGGAATCCGTTTTCGTGCATCGGCCCCTGCATCCAGTTGTTTGCCGCCTTGTCCTTCTTGTCTTCGTCTTTCCCTTTGTCGCTTTTGCCGCCCCATGTCCAGTAGATGCCTACGTAGGCGTATTTCTCCGTCTGGCCCACTACCGAGTGGCCGTAGCTAAACAAAAATTGCTCCCCTTCATGATTTTTCAAGTGATAAACACCACCCACATCGATCATCGTCGAAGCTTCGCTCTGCGGAGTAGCGAAGCCTTCGCGCCCATGTGCAAACACCTCGCTTCCTAGCTCAAACCGCTCCCCGAAAGTGTATTTCACGAGAAATCCGCCATACGGATAGTCACGGTATTGGGTTTGCGGGACTAGAGTCTCACCAGCTCCCCCATCCAGGAGCCAGTGTCCAATATTCTTCTGGAACCAAAAGGGAAGTTTGTACCAGACCTTTCCCACGCCAAGTCCGCGGTCGTAGCTACCAGTCGGCAGTTCAAACATGGTGAAGGTTCCGATCTGCGGGATGTACTTGGACTCTTTGATTATGGCGATCTTCGCGCCCAGTTCAACGTCGATCAGACCGAACGCACTCGGCCCTGTCCCGCCGGGCGAATAGATTGGGTTATTCGCTGGAGCAATTACGCCCAGGGGCAAGATGGTGTGCAACTGCACCCTTGGAATGGCCCCCCAATTAAATTCGATAGCTGGGACCGTGGCGTCTGTCTCCACCGGCGTACCGTCCGTACTGCCGAAGATGTAGAACTCGTAGTGGTGCAGGTCCACGGGTACCGGATCGTCGGTTTGATACGGGGGGCCTTGTGCCCACAGGCGTGAGCCGCTCAGCACAACAAGCAAGAGCAGTATTAGCGTTGAGCAATAAGGACGATTCATTGACACTTCTGTCTCCCACTACGACACGAGTTGTCCTGCGCTATCGAAAGTCGATAATACACTATCGAAATTCGATTCTGGTTAAGGACGAGGTATATTTGATCTGTGTCTAATCACCAGCGAGAACTCTTTTTCGGTCTCATACGGATTCATGTACTCGTACATGCATCCCACGAGCCCATCTTCGGGCTTGCGATGATGGAGGAACTTGCGCATCACGGGTATCGCATCGGTCCCGGAACCCTCTACCCCCTCCTGCATGGCCTGGAACGGAGCGGCCTGTTGAAGTCTGTCCTTAAGAATGTTGGAGGGCGCAGCCGCCGAGTCTACAAGATTACTTCGGCGGGCAAGAAGGCCTTGGACAAGGCCAGAGCAAAGGTTGATGAACTGCACCACGAGCTTCACGAAGCTGGCCGGATCGACTCGCCATTTTCTTGAAGTATTCGACGAGCTTAATCATCTAAGCATCGAGTTCATAGGCTTCAGAGAGCAGATCGACACTGGTGGTCCGTTGGGCCGGGCCCTGATCGCGATGATCGGAGCCATCGCCGAGCTCGAACGCAGTCTGATCGCCGAAAGGGCCCGAAGTGGCATGCGAAGGGCCCGGCTCGAAGGGCTCCGAATTGGCCACCCGGCCCTCGATCTCGACCGCCAGGCCATTCTGCAAGACCGCAAGCAAGGGCAGAAGTCTGGGCCAGATCGCCCGAACCTACCGCATCTCGCGGGCCACCGTCCACAGGGTATTCGACGCGCAAATACCACCTTAAAGGATGCGCTCCAAAAGGGCTGCCGCAGGGCCCCTCCCAACTTCAACAAAACAAACGGCCGGGTCTCAGCGATTCGGCCGTTCCATAAGGTGTGGGTTGTGAGACAGTTGCTTCGCATAATTGGCGCCGCGCCCGCTTGAATCTGATCTTCAAGCTTCCGCAACGCTCTTGGGCCGTGAACCAACCCGTGAGTTAGATCAGAGGCCACTTTTCGCCAAGACGATCGATCCAGTGCTTGGCTCTGGACGGTGCAGCTGACAATTTAGCTGAAACTATCGGACGGCCCGAAATCTCCAACTTGAAACACAACGGAGAGGGTTAAAGTTTCGGGCGTAGGCGCGCGAGGCGTGGCGCGGCGATTAGGGAGATGGCGAACAAAAAGATAGAGCCCGCGATGAACCCGAAGTGGCCGTGGCGAAGGTCTTCAAAAAGTAGCTTTGCAGCAATAAACGCCAAAGTGACATAACCAATATTTGTTAGTTCCCTGCGGCTCCACCGCGATCCGGCAAAGGCAACAGAAAGGGCTACCGCGCAGCAGGTTAGGGTGCGGATGAAGGCAACGTGATGAATCTCGGGAGTTATATACAGCGCGAGAAGAAAGAGCAGCCCCTGACTGAGGAAGGCCGCTAGCGCGCAAACCGCCAACGCAGCTGAAACAAAGCGAATGGATTGCGACACCCAGGTTTCCTCAACTGCAGCTTTGCCTGCCGCGTAGAAGATGAGAGTCGCAACGGAGGCGACGCCGACGCTTGCAGTGAGTGTCACTGGCAACGTTCCTATCAAGGTATGGAGGACATAACCGAAGAGACCTGAGAATGCGGTTGCCCACATCAGTAGCAACATTCCATGAATCTGGAACGTGAGGCGGTGGAGGCGGATTCCAAGAAGCGTGGAAGCGATCGACGCGAAGCCAAGGCAGAGCGTGACACCCAAGGGGGGAAGGCACAGAAAACTTCCGGCGAGAAGCAGGCTCATTCCCCAGGCGGAAAAGATCTGGTAATTGCGTTCAGTTGCCAGTTTGCGAGAATCGGCAAGAACGAGTATGTAGCAAGTTGCCGCCAGAAGGAGGCAGATCCCACCAAGAACGATGGCTCCGAGCGGCGATGAGAAGATGAGTACGCTGAACGCGGCCAGCAGGAATGCGGCAACTGCCTGGATGGTTTCGAACACGGTGATGTCGTTTCCCTGCAGGATTGCGCCAATGCCGATGCTGACGATATAGAGCAGGAAAAGCACGCAACCGGGAACCAGCAGGGCTGCCATGCCAAGGAGCGGATAATCAACGCGCGCATTTTGCGGGCCGGAGTAGATGAAAATCATGCCCAAAATGGAGAGGTCTGCCGCCACGGCAACCAAAGGGCGCACGGATGTTCCACGATTGAGTTTCGCCGCGAACTCGCAAATTAGGACCATGAACAGCAGCGAGGTGATAAAGGGAATGAGATGACGGGTAGCGATTGCCAATGCCAGAGCCACCACTGCCGCCGTAGCGTTGGTTACCCAGAAGACGGGGATGAGATTGCGCTTCCACGCCATGGCGGAGGCGATGAGGACGAAGAGCGCAATAATCGCTGCGGTGGCTGACGGCGGGAACACCTTGAACCTCAACGTGAGTTCCCAAAGCATGGGAGCAAGAATTACGGAGGAGGTTCCGGCATAGATGGCCCTGGGGAACCAGGTTGTGGCTTTGACGCGGACTGCCCATACTAGCCACAGGATGGCGTAGGCGATGGCAATAGCGGCAACCGCGAGCTTGGGAAGGGATGTGGACTCGGCGACCGCGCGAAGGACGTAGGCGCCGGCAATGCCGAGCATGGCTCTGCCGAGGATGGAGAAGAGTCCGCTGGCCTGGGCGAAGGAGCGATCTTCGACGACCGCATGCGCTGGGGCTGGGATGACCGCCAATTCCGGGGAGGTTTCGGTGGGGTGCTCCAGGGCGTACACACGCTTTTCGAGAGTGTCGAGACGTGCCGAAATCTGGTCGAAAGTGCCGGAAAGATTATTCATCTATTCCACCCGATGAAGACGGAAGCCCGTGTGATCAATCTCCTGCGGCGGGAGCGTGGGCAGAATTTTCAGGCCACGGTGGAAGAAGCTTAACCAGTGCCCACAAAAACAGAAGAGGCAGGAGAGTAAGGAAAATCGCCACCAACAGACCCTCGCGAGTGATCAGGGTCATCTTGTAGGTGGTGTAGCCGAGGAAACTTTTCGAGAACAACTGTCCGCCAATGACGACGTTCCAGCGCATGGCGAAGATGCCGATCAGGGCCAGGCTTCCGGAGACCGCGTAGATGCGCTTACGCACGATTTCCGGCAGCTTCACCACTTGCGTAATAAAGAGGAGGATGAGCGGCGTCAAAGTGCCGAGGCAAATCTGAATCACGATGTGTGGGATATAGAGCTGCGTGTGGACCAGGAAATTCAAGCTGCGGAACGATTCATCCGCCTCGTAGATTCGGTGAACAAGGTCCAACATCTCCAGGCTGAAATCGATGATGAAGATGTAGAACAGGTACATGGCGATCGAGTCGACGCAGTGCACATCGATTGTCAATTTGCGCAACTTGGTGACAGCCATGTAGAGCAGCATGACCGCGGCGATTCCCGAGACCATTGCGGAGAAGATAAAGACAACAGGCATGAGCGGTGAGGACCACCAGGGATTGGCCTTGATGGAGCCGAAGATGAAGCCGACATAACCGTGGAGCAGGAAGGCAGAAGGAATGCCAATGAGGGTGACAATCCATCCGACGCGATCATCGATGGCCAGCGAACGGGGGCTGATGTTAGAAGAACCGAGAGTCATGATGCGATAAACAAGGCGCAGCGGGCCTGTGCTGGATAGCGAGAGGAGTACGATTTCACGGCGGTAATCGAGCCAGATCTCGAGCACCAGGACGGCCATCAGGTACCACAGGTAGATATAGCCAAACATGGCCATAGCCGAAGTACTGTGGGGAGTAAAGTACATCTCCGGCGAGCGCTCAGGATGGCCCAGATGTAACTGCAACGGCAACGGCGCAACCAACAGGAACGAAAGCGCGGTGAGCAGCGCCAGGCGGTAAGTTGGCTCGATGGTTTGAACGCGGAAGATGCGCACCAGCGACGCAAGAATGAATGCGCCGGCGACCAGTCCCGTGATGAACGGGTAGAGGACGATCAGTACGCTCCACTGGAGCCCGTATTCATTTGGATACATGAAGCCTTCAACACCGTTCATAAGCCCTCACTTCAAGTAACTTCTAGCTGCCCTTTTACCGCACCGATCCGTCAAGGTCGTTGTAGAGGACTTTTGCGCCGGTGGCCATCTGTGGCTTAAGCACCTGCACACTGTGGGTCTTCAGGAATTCGTGGATGGGGTCCTTGGGATTCTTCAGATCGATCAACTGGCGGGCACCGGTTGGGCAGGCTTCACAACAGGCGGTCGTCAGCCCCTTGGTGATGCGGTGGTAGCAGAGCGTGCATTTATCCGCGACCTTTTTCTCTGAATGAATGTAGCGGCATCCGTATGGGCAAGCCTGGACGCAATAGGCACAACCAAGGCAGTATTTCTGATCCACCAGAACCACTCCGTCCGGGGCCACGAAGGTTGCTCCTACAGGGCACACCTGGGTGCAGGGGGAATCGGCGCAGTGATTGCACATCTTGGGAACAAAGAAATACTTTCCGCTTTCGTTGGTGGTTACCGGAAACCCTTCCTTGCCGCCGTCGGGAGAAATGACCTCCGGAGCGGTAAGCGGATTGATCATGATGTCTTGTGGGTTCTTCATCTCCCAATCGCTGACGTGGTAGCGTTCAACCCAGGTGCGGAAGTTTCCATCCGGGACGTCGTTTTCGGTCTGGCAGGCGCGCACGCAATTGCCGCAGCCGATGCACTTGGGGATGTCAATCAACATGCCCCACCAATGGTCGGTCATCTTGTAGTTGGGTGACTCTTGCGGAGTCCCGGCAAGCACGGACTTCCATGCGATGGCCGCAGCGGGCAACAGGATCAGAATCTGTCGGCGGTTCATGTTCATTTCACACCCCCAGGGGCTTTTGCCGGCGCATCAACGGTAGGCGCATCCATTCCTGGATTGTGTGGTTGATGGCAGGAGTTGCAGGGCATTCCGTTGGAGTGGTCTGCGGGAACAACCTGCGGAAAGCCTTTGGGCTTGGCGGCGCTGGTCGTGTGGCAACGGGCGCAGAGAATGGATGTGTCGAGCAATACGGGCTTAACTGTGGACGGGTCGTCGGCGCCGGCGTGCTGGGCCTGCGCTCCGTGGCAAGCTTCGCAGTTTACATGCGCATGTTTTCCCTTGCTCTTCTTGTCAACAACGTCGGTGTGACAGGTTTCGCAGGTATCGTGTCCGGCATACCTCACCGGGTGGGCGGCGATTTCGCCAATGGCTGCGCCCCGGTAGTGGCCATACTGCCCAAAGCTCTTTGGCACTATGTAATGTCGCACCACAAGAAACACCACAAAGGCGAGGACGAAGAGCCCCGCAAACCGGAATAGATGACCTGCATCTTTAAAGTCACTCATCAAGTCCTCTCTATAACTGCCTTGACAGCGGGTTTTGCGAGACCCTTCCATGCATTCTGGAACGTTGCACGCTGCGACCCTATGGATTCTCTTGCATTGCTGTATGTGAGAGGGATCACAACCGATCGTGAGATGAACGGGCAAGAGGCGACAATACGTGGGGGAAATCACGAACAGCGTTTTCCAAGGTGCATGAGGGAGGCTCAGCACACGGGGTGATCGATTGTCGATGACCGTTCGACGGCGTAGAACTCGCGGGATGGGAAGCAGCCCTCAGGCCCCGCGGCCGTTTTGCCGCGCCCACAGGCGCGATCAGATCGCGAGGATCGCGAGAACCAAGGCAAATGCGGATGACAATCGGGGCTTCATTTTTCTCCTGCCACTTTCCACAATCCGGAATCTCCCTGCTGCTTTCTCGGCAACCGACCCATATTCTCCCAGTTGCGTCCGTTCGACGTCTTTTTTCATTCGTTGGCAGAGATGATCGTTCGGATCCGCGACCCAAGACTCTTGTAGTGCTTGCCACGGTCTCAGGGTGCCGTCCTGATTAATCCAGCCCCCTCGATGGAAGCGGTGATGCACCAAGCTTTGAGCAGGGGAAAACAAGGTGGCCGGCAAGGCGACAAAGAACAGAACCCCTCCTTCCTCTCTGGCAGAGGACAGAGCCGGGCTACCCGCGCGTGGCCAGAATGGATCGATTGGGAGCAATGGTGCGGGTGGCCAGGGCGGCCGACAATGTGATTTCGATGGTGCAGACAGCGCGGTGCATCTGCAATTCGCTACGGGCGCGCTCCATCTCAACATTGTCATAGGCCGCGAATCTGGTGGTGAACTGGCTATACAAAGAAGAGCGGGCGCGAACGCACTCGGTGTTCCAACCTTCAAAGGTTCGTTCCAGACGCTTACAAATGGGGCAACCCACAGTTTCTCCTTCCGGCCCGCGGCCAAACTTCAAGGCCAGTTCGATTGGTTCTTTCAGCGGGCCGGGATTTGCGGGTCCGTGAGCTGATTCTCGGCGAGGAGCCAATCCTGCAGGTCGTTGCCATGATTGCTGCCGCGGTCTTCAAACATTTGGAAGGCCCGTTCCTCGATTCTGCCATGCGAGGCGTAGATTTCAGGCGCTGCAGACTTGCTGGCTGGCGAGGTTTTCACGGACGTGCCTTTGGCGGGCTTTGGCTGCTTTTTAGTATTTTGAACGATCATTTTGGAACCCTTCGAATTTCAAGGGCTAAGAGGAAGGGGACTTCAGAGGAACTGCCTTAGTTCAGCGAATCTGAAAGAGGAGATAAATGAATCGCCTATACCTTTAGGTTAGGCTCATTCCCCCGGCGCGTCAAAAAACGGTTGACGGAGGCGATTCGAGTGGGGTTAGGCTGCACCATTGTTGAAGCCCGCACGATCCTACCCTTCGCTTAGAGAAAAGCGACTAATGGGGGTCCATGGTTTCTTTACTTGGTCCCAGGGTGGCCACAGTCTCAAAACGGGTTGCCCCTCGTTATTGAAGAGAGAGAACATGGCTCCCAATCAGAAAGTAAAATGCCCTGCCGGCTATTCCAGGGGACCGGCAGGGTTAAAGTGCTTCGTCAATGCGATCAGCTTCCACCGTAATTTAAATAGTTTCCTTTGCATGGTCAATTTTGAACGCCGGGATCTCATCCGGCAGGTGATCATGCAGGATGACGTTCAGCAAAGATTTATGTACACGAATACGGTCTTTGTATTCGATAAAGCCAAGCTTGCGAAAGCGATTCATGAAAAAGCTGATGCGGGATCGTGTGGTGCCGACGATCTCTGCCAGGGATTCCTGCGAGATCTTGGGAATCAGTGTATGTGGCTCGCCCGGCAGACCGAATTCCGCCATGATCAGAAGGGTCCGCGCTAACCGCTTCTCGCTGGAGTTGAAGAGCTGATCGACGAGATCCGCCTGGATGCGCATAGTACGCGCCAACAGGAACCTCAGGAATAAGTCAGAGAAGTCATGCCTCTCGTGAATCGCGCGGTTCATTTCTTCCCGGGGAATTTTGAGAGCGGTGCAGGGTGTGATTGCTTCGGCCGTGGCCAGATGCAGGCCAGGTACTGCTGCGAGCGACTCTTCTCCGACGAAGTCTTTTGGCGCAAGGAACGCTATCGTGGCCTCCTTCCCGGCTGCCGATACAACCGTGACTTTTGCGCGGCCCTCTTGAAGGTAAAACACAGAATCTGCAGATTCTCCCTGCGTAAAGAAGTGCGCTTTGGGTTGCAATTCAATGATTTTCCGGCCAAGACCAGCGGCCACCAGAAAGTCGACTGGATCAAATGATGAGGCAGCAGCAAAAGTCATCGTGAGGCCTTCTTTCAGCCAAGGACGTCGCACGCCAACGGCGATAGCAACGCGCGGGGCCTGACTTACACTCCTGACGCTAGGATTTTGCCATGGCGCGAGAAAGTAGTCTGGTCAATTTTATACGCTTCTGTCTGCTAGCGAACATAGCGCGCCGAAGCCGTAGGCCAGACCAACCGGAACCTCTTGGCTTTTCGGATAATCCCCGCCTCGCATTTACGGGTCGCCATGGAGGTGTGTCGAATGCGCAGCTTAAATCCAAACTAGAGAGCAATCGAGATCAGACACGCATCC
>Ga0182013_10004428_pt1 | contig 16866 bp, 11 predicted proteins | sample 612S2MmetaG_FD_120487 | JGI IMG/M metagenome (GOLD analysis project Ga0182013, IMG submission 120487) | Permafrost microbial communities from Stordalen Mire, Sweden - 612S2M metaG | ecosystem: Environmental > Terrestrial > Soil > Wetlands > Permafrost | place: Sweden: Stordalen | collected...
CATTGCGAGGCGCGCAGCGCCGAAGCAATCCCCTGCCTGACGAGCCGAGGTACGCTCCTCAGGCAGGGCATTGCTTCGTCGCTGCGCGCCTCGCAATGACAGGTCGTCCCCGGGATGCAACGACTATATGTTCCGTATATGGAATTATATGGGCGCATCGGCTTCGGCCGAAGGCCAAGTCGCAACAACACCAGCGTGCGCGTATCAGCCGTCCCTGCCCGTGCGCAGCATCTCGAACACCTGCACCGTGTCGCGCCGCTGTACCAGGTTGCGATCGCCGCGCAGCACTTCGAACTTCGTTTCGTCGCCCTCGCGCCAGAAGCGGATGTCGAAATGCCGCCGGCCGAGGCGCAGATCCGACAGCGTGATGTCGGGCAGCCAGCGCGGCAGCACCGGATCGACGTAGAGAATTTCGCGCGGCGCGTCGGGTTGGATGCCCAGGATCGCCTGCATCAGCGCAAACACCGAACCGGCGGCCCAGGCCTGCGGCACGTTGGCGCCAAGATACTGCACCGGAAAGCTGCCCTCGCTGCGCTGGATACCGGCATACAGCTCGGGCAACTGGTTCAGCAGGAAATGGCTGGCGGCTTCCGAAATACCGCGCGCGATCCGGCCGACCTCGTCGGCGAAGCCGTAGCGTTTGAACCCCAGCGCGATCAGGCTGTTGTCGTGCGGCCAGACCGAGCCGTTCTGGTAGGAATACGGATTGAACGCCGGATGTGCCGCCGACAAGGTTCGTATGCCCCAGCCGGAGTTCATGTCGTCCGCCATCAGTCGCGCGACCACGCGCGCCGCACGCTCGGGCGGCACGATGCCGGACCACAGCAAATGGCCGGGATTGGACGCAACGGTCAGCACCTTCTGCTTCTTGCCATCCAGCATATAGGCGTAGAAGCCGCTGGGTTCGTCCCAGAACGCCTCGTCGAAACGGCGGTACAGCGTCGCCGCCTTCTCCCGCAATGCGCGCGCGCGGTCCGGCTGCGCGAGCGCGTCGAACACCTCCGCCATGCGCAACCAGGCGTCATAGACATAACCTTGCAATTCGCACAGCGCCTTGGGTCCGACGACCGGCGAGCCGTCGGCATACACCATCGAATCGCCGGCATCCTTCCAGGCCATATTCTCGTAACCCACCGGCGAGCGCGTCTTGTATTCCTGCAAGCCGTCGCCGTCGCGGTCACCGTATTCATCGATCCATCTCAGCGCCGCTTCGGCATTCGGCAGATGCCGGTGCAGCAGTGACATATCGCCGGTGGCGCGCCAGGCGGCGTTCAGCGTGATCAGGTACAGCGGCGTGGCGTCGGCGGTGCCGTAATACGGCGTGTGCGGGATCAGCTTGAAATGTGCCAGCTCGCCGTAGCGCAGCTCGTGCATGATCTTGCCGGGCTCGGCGTCGCGGTAGTCGTCGCGTTCGGTCGCCTGCCAGCGGCCGAGCACATCCAGCGAGCCGCTGGCGAATTCCGGATAGACCAGGATGTTCTGCAACGACACGATCAGGCTGTCGCGGCCGAACGGCGCATTGAACCACGGCAGGCCGGCGGCGGGGACGAACACCATGTGGTCGGTGCCCTCGATCGGCAAACGCAATGCCGCCATGTCGTCGATCGCCTGGTGATACAGGCGGTAGAATTCCTCGTTGCTGGTGCGCACCTTCAGCACTGTCTGCTGCCAGGCGTGCTGCGCCGCCGCCTGGCTCGAACGATGCGCGTACTCGATGCAGCCATGCGGCGCCCGGTACTGGTGCTCGCCGTCGGTCAGTTCGTACAGCAGGCAGGCGTGCCAGGTGGCGCCGGGCGCCAATGCCACTTCGAAACTGAGCCGTCCGTTGGCGTAGGCGGCACGCGACGTGGCCTGGCCGACCGATGCCGAAACGGCGCGCATGAAGTCACGGTTGGAGTACTGCGTGCGCAGGCGCTGGTGGGTTTCCGACCACTCGGTGGCGATGCGTCCGCGGCGTACGCTGCGGCCGGCCTTCACGTCGAAGATGTCGGCGAAGTCCGAGCGGATCGCGATCTCCAGGTTGAAGCGTACCGGGCGCTGGCCGTGGTTTGTCACGTCGAGGTCTTCATGCAGCCCGCCATCGATGGCGCGGCTGAGCACGAAGGCGAGCGAATGCGCCGGCACCGCGCCGTCTTCGGTGAGGAAGCTGCGGTTGGTCAGGAAGATGCGCGCGGCATCGTAGCTGACCGCGCCACCACTGAGCAAATCCCAGGGCTCGCCGTTGGCGAACACGCTCCAGGCGCTGATCACGCGGGTGTCGAAAAAATACAGCCCCTTGTCGGTCGGCCAGCCGACCTGTCCGTCGGGTTCGGTCACCAGGACTGTCATCGCCTGGTGGATGGCGACCTGCGGCGGGCCGACCTGGACCTTGAAAGCCATCGTACTTGGTCTCCTCGGCGATGGTGGCGACGGAGAGAAGCCGACCCGGCGGCGCGGCACCACCCGGTATAGCCGGGGATGGTCGCACGATCACGCGAGACGCTCCGGCGGCTTGGGCCTGCCGTGCGAGCGACAGGTCTGAGGCACGGCCCTTGGCACCCACCGCCGCCGGCCGGCGCGCGGTCACCTGGCGTTCAGACCGCATTCGACGTCATCGTCGCGACAGCGGGGACGCATGCGTCTTGGGTCCCCGCTTGCGCGGGGATGACCGAGTATGGAACCGGTTCGGTTATTCCTGGGTGTCGCCGAGCGTCGCGTTACCCAGGCGCGAAAGCCGATAGATATATTTAATATTCTTATTATGAGACAGTGTCGTAATCAGCATACTTGCCGTACCGGAATGGCCGTGCAGTAGTGCCGGCAAGCCCCAATCGGGGAGGGGCAGAAGCTGGCGCATCCGCGAACGGTCTGCGTGCCGGGCGTCGCCTGACGCAATGGAAAAAGGGGCCGTCTCATGGTTGATCTTAATACGCCTCGCCGGTTCGGCACGATGGCGACAGGATTGCAACAAATCGCGTCCGCGCTCGCACGTCGCGCTCGGCTTGCCGCCATGCCATCGATGCTTGCCGCGGTACTGCTCTTGCCGGGACTGGCGCGCGGGCAGACCATCACCGCGACCTCGGCCCAGGACTACGTCACCGCGATCACCGAGGCCAACGGCCCCCCTCCCGCCGGCGTGACGGTGATCAATTCGCCCGCCGGTACCGTGATCTCGCTCGGCTCGGTCACCCTGCCGGCTATCGGGACCAACGCTGTGTTACAGATCGGCAGCAATACGGTCGATTCGCCCATCTCCGGCGGCACGATCGTCAACAATGGGTCTCTCGTTTTCACTCCACCGACCGGCGCCAGCGATACGATCAGCACCACGATCACCGGCAGTGGCCAGGTGAGCTAGGGTTGGCTCGGCACGCTCACCTTCACCGACAATGGCACCAATACCTATTCGGGCGGCACGGGAACTGCCGCCAATGTGGTGCTGGGCGACGGCACGACGAATATCGGCACCCTGGGCAGCGGCCCGGTTTTCGGCGAGGGCACCCTGATATTCAACGAACCCCGCGCGATCACATTTGCCACTAGTATCACCGACGACGTCAACGTCACGCAGAACGGACCTGGCACGGTCACATTCACCGACAACGGCAGCAACAGCTATTCGGGCCAAACGACCATCAACGCCGGCACGTTGGTCCTGGGTGACGGAACCACGAACACCGGCACGCTGGGTAACAGCGATCTGGTCAACGTCAACAGCGCCCTGACATTCAACGAACCATCAGCGGTCACGATCAGTAACCAGATTCAAGGCTATGGCACGGTGACGCAAAACGGGCCGGGCACCGTCACGTTCACCGACAACGGCAACAACAACTTCGGCGGCAATGTGTATATCAATGGCGGCACGTTGGCCCTGGGCGACGGAACCACCAACACCGGCACGTTGGGCGAAAGCGAGGTCAACGACAGCGGCGCCCTGGTCTTCAACGAACCGTCAGCGGTCACGACCAACGCCGAAATCCAAGGCCCCGGCACGGTCACGATAGAGGGTCCGGGACCGGTCACCTTCACCGAGTCCAACCAAAATAATTACTCGGGCGCCACCACCATCACCACCGGCTCCACGCTGATCCTCGGCGACGGCAACTCGTATAACGGCACGCTGGGCAGCAGCAACGTCACCAACAACGGATCGCTGGTGTTCAACGAAGCACGCGCGATCACGATCGGCAACAACATCGGCGGCACCGGCACGGTGACGCAGCAGGACACGCCCGGCGTCACCCTCAGTGGCACCAACACCTATTCCGGCGCCACCACGGTGATCGGCAACAACAACCTGAATAACGGATTTGTCTATGGCTACTACCCCCAACAGCAGAACTACGGAGTCCTGCAACTTCAGACCGAAAGCGCGCTGTCGCCGAACACCACGATCACGTTGCAGCAGGCCGGCGGCCTCGTGGCCAATTACGCGCTCGACCAGACCACGCTCAACGCCATCAGCAGCAATTCCGTCGGCTTCGTCGCGCTGGGAGCAAATAGCGCAAACAACCTGGATTTCACCAATCTGCCGCAGGTAAGCCTCGGCGCGGACGGGCTGGACACCAATCAGACCTACACCGGAACCCTGACGCCAACGCCCCCCGGCAGTGCCTCGTTGAGCCTGACGAATTACCAATACCAGGTGGGCGGCGGCAACGGGTTCCTCACCCTCAATACCAACCTTACCGATTTCTCCAACGGCGAGGTGACCACCCCGGCGGAGTTGGACGCCGTCAACAACGGCTTCACCATCCTGCAGGGGTTCAACACCTTCAGCGGTGGCATGAATGTCTCGCTCGGCGTCGTCGAGTTAACAAGCAGCATAAGTTATTGCGGCCTGGACGGCGATTGCCAGGCGCGGCAGACCACCCCACCGATCCAGGTCGCCCAGACCGGAGTTCTGGCGACCAGCTATGCACTGGATCAGAGGACGCTGAATGTCATCGCCCCGACTTCCGCCGGCACGGTCGCGCTCGGCGCCGACAGTTCGAACAATCTCGACTTCACCGGCCTGCCCAATGTCAGCCTCGGCGCGGTCGGCGGATACACCTACAGCGGCACAATCACCCCCGGCAGCAACGGTTACCTGCTCGGCGGCGGCGGCGACTTCCGGGTCAATTCCGTCCTCACCGTGACGCAGCCTCTGACCGGGGCCAACACGCTGACCGTCAATCAACCGGAGTTCGATCTCGGCACGGTGGTCCTGGTCAACGCCGAGACCTATTCCGGCAACACCACGATCGACGGCGGCACACTCCAACTCGGCAACGGCAGCACCAATGGCACGATCGCCAACACCCCGCTGGTGACGATCAACAATACCAGTTCGGGTTATGGGTATCTGGCGTTCAACGAAGCGACGCCGATCACCTTTGCCAACCCGATTACCGGCGGCGGCAGCGTGCAGCAGTTCGGCCCCGGAACCGTTACCCTGACGCAGAGCGAAACCTACACCGGCTCGACCTCCATTTACGGCGGGACATTGGCGCTTGCCGCGGGCAGCTCGATCGAACCCTCGGTCTATGTGGTCATCACCAGCAACAATGCGGGATCGCCGACAGCGCTGGACATCAGCCAGGGCGGCAACCAGACGGTGCAGAACCTGCAAAGCACCTGGGCCGGGGGCGGGGGCCCGGTCACGGCACAGGTATTGCTCGGCGGCAATACGCTGACCGACATTGCCAATTCAGGTTCAACCGCAATCGACGCAGTGATCTCGGGGACAGGGCCCTTCGTCAAGCAGGGATCGCAGCAACTGACCCTTTCCAACATCAACACCTATTCAGGCGGTACCACGATCTCGGCCGGCACGCTGGTCCTTGGCGGTCAGGCATACGGTGCACCGGCCTGGACGATCGGCACCGCCGGCAGCGGCCCGATCACCGACAACGCCGCCCTGGTGTTCTACGAGCCGAGCGCCGTCACGCTGCCCAATGCCATCGGCGGCACCGGCACGGTAACCCAGTCCGGGCCAGGCACGGTCACGCTCAGCGGCACCAACACCTATTCCGGCGGCACCAGCATCGGCGGAAGCTTCACCCTGGCGCTGGGCGGCCAGGCGACGGGCGCCCCGTCGGCGACCGTCGGCACCCTCGGCACCGGCGCCGTCGCCAACAGCGGCACCCTGCTGTTCACCGAACCCAGCGCCGTTACGCTGCCCAACCTGATCAGCGGCACCGGCACGGTGACCCAGGACGGACCCGGCACGGTCACCTTGACCGCCGTCAACACCTATTCCGGCGGCACGACCATCACTGCCGGCACGCTGGCGCTCGGCGGCACGACGGTCGGCGGTGTCGGCGGTGGGGCGGTGACCGACAACGGCACGCTCCAGTTCACCGAGCCGAGCGCGGTCACCTTCAGCAACGTCATCAGCGGCAGCGGCGCGGTGACGCAGACCGGACCGGGCACGGTCGCGCTGAGCGCCACCAACACCTACACCGGTGGCACCACAATCGGCAGCGGCGCGGCGTTGATGCTGGGCGCCTCGACCGTCGGCACCGCGGGCACCGGATCCGTCACCGACAACGGTACGCTCGTGTTCTCCGAACCCAGCGCGGTGACCATCGGCAATGCAATCGGCGGCAGCGGCGGGATCGAGCAAGCCGGGCCCGGCGAGGTCACGCTGACCAACAGCAACAGCTACACGGGCGGCACGCTGGTCTATAGCGGCACGCTCGCGCTCGGGTCAGGCGGGTCGATCGCCGGCTCCAGTGCCGTGACGATTGCCAGCGTCAACGGATCGGGCGGCTTCGGCGTGCTGGACATCTCGGCCGCCGGCAATCAGACGCTGAACAACCTGTCCAGCGCCTGGTATTTGAGTTCGGGGACCGCGGGCGCATCGGTCGTGCTCGGCAGCAATACGCTGACGGTGAATACGACGGCCGCCACGGCGTTCGACGGCGTGATCTCCGGCACCGGCGGCCTGATCAAGTCCAACACGGCAACGTTGGCGCTGGCCGGGCCGAACACCTATTCCGGCGGCACCACCATTTCCGCGGGCACGCTGCAACTGGGCGGACAGGCGGCGGGCGCGCCGGCGGCGACGATCGGCACGCTGGGCAGCGGGGCGGTCACGGACAACGCCAACCTGGCCTTCGCCGAGCCGAGCGCAGTGACGTTTGGCAACGCCATCAGCGGCACCGGCAGCGTGATGCAGGTCGGGCCAGGCACCGTCACACTCAGCAGCACCAACACCTATTCCGGTGGCACCGGCATCGCCTCCGGCTCCACGCTGGGCCTCGGCGGCCAGGCGACCGGTGCCCCGTCGGCGACCATCGGCACTCTCGGCACCGGCGCGGTTACCGACAACGGCACCCTCCTGCTCACCGAACCAGGCGCGGTCACACTGGCCAACCTGATCGGCGGCACCGGCACGGTGACGCAGGACGGACCAGGCATCGTCACGCTCAGCGCACTCAACAGCTATTCGGGCGGCACCACCATCACCGGCGGCACCCTGGCGCTCGGCAACCCGGCCGGAACCATCGGCGGCGTTGGCAGCGGGGCCGTGACCGACAATGGCACGCTGCAGTTCAGCGAGCCGAGCGCGGTTTCCTTCGGCAACGTCATCAGCGGCAGCGGCGGCGTGCTGCAGAGCGGACCGGGCGCAGTCATGCTGACCGCCACCAACACCTATTCCGGCGGCACCACTATCGTCGGCACGTTGGCCCTCGGTGATGGTACCACCCATGTCGGCACGCCCGGCAGCGGCGCGGTCACCGTGGAGAGCACCGGCCTGCTGGAGTTCAACGAACCGACCGCCGTCACCATCGGCAACGCCATCGGCGGGCCAGGGATGGTAATTCAATACGGCCCCGGCACCGTCACGCTGACCCAACAGGAAACCTACACGGGCAGCACGGTCATCTATAACGGGACGCTGGCCCTGGGGTCGGGCGCGTCGATCGCCAACTCGGGCGGCGTGACAATCGCCAGCACCTACGGGTCGAGCGGCTTCGGCGTGCTGGATATCTCGCAGGCCGGCAACCAGACGGTGCAGAATCTCTTCAGCCAGTACTTCGGTTCCGGCACGCCGGGTGCTTCGATCGTCCTTGGCGGCAATACGCTGACCGAGACCAACACGCTGCCCAGTTCGTTCGACGGGGTGATCTCGGGCACCGGAGCCTTCGTCAAGCAAGGCTCGCAGATGTTGATCCTGGCGGGCAGCAATACCTATTCCGGTGGCACGACCATCTCGGCCGGCACGCTGGTGCTGGGCGGCCAGGCAACCGGCGCACCGGCGGCAACGGTCGGCACGCTTGGCAGCGGGCCGGTCACCGACAACGCCGCGCTGGTCTTCAACGAGCCCAGTGCAGTGACCTTCGGCAACGTCGTCGGCGGCAGCGGCACGGTGACGCAGGACGGGCCAGGTGCCGTCACCCTCGACGCCGCCAACACTTATACCGGCGGCACCACGATCGGCAGCGGGACGACGCTGGCGCTGGGTGGGGCGGCAGTCGGCTCGCCAGGAAGCGGCGCCATCACCGACAGCGGCACGCTGGCCTTCATCGAACCCAGTGCCGTCACCATCATCAATGTCATCAGCGGCACCGGTGGCGTGACGCAGTCCGGACCCGGTGCGATCACGTTGAACAGCGCCAGCACCTATAGCGGCCTGACCGAGGTCAAATCGGGCACGCTGATCGTGGGCAGCGCCGCGAACAATGGCGCCAGCGTCGGCGGCAGCGTCCTGGTCGATACCGGCGCTACCCTGGCCGGCTACGGCACGCTGGGCGTCACCGTGGTCGATCCGCCGATGCTGGTGAACAACGGCACCGTCATTCCGGGCGGCGTGTCCGGCAACGCGCCAGGGATTCTGACCGTGAACGGCAACTATGCGCAGGGCAGCGGCGGCAACCTGCTGATCGCAGTGACGCCGAGCCAGGCGTCGGAGTTGAACGTCCACGGCACCGCCTCGCTGGCAGGCACCATCACCTTCGCCTACGCGCCAGGCACCTACGTGCCAACGACCTATACGGTGGTGGCCACCACCGGCGCGATCAGCGGCACCTTCGGCACGGTGGCGGAACAGGGCGCGATACCGACATCGCTCACCCGCAAGGTGGAATATGTCGCCAGCACACCCGATCCGGTCCTGCTGGTCCTGAGCGCCTCGGCGGTCGTGACGCCCGCCAGCGACAGCATCTTCTCCGAGCAATTGTCGTCGCTGACCGCGCTGGCCGATTCAGCAACGACCACGCTGCTCGATGGCGGCACCGGCGCGAATGACTGCCCCATGGGCGGGGTCCCGCCGACGCCCAGCGAGTCCGGCCCCGCGTCTTTGGCCTCCGCCGACATCGCCGCGCTGGCGCGGGTGATCTGCGGCAAGGGCGGCTGGATCCATGCCGACGGCACATTCCTGGGCGTGAACGGATCCGACGGCTTTCCGAACTACCATGCCAACACCGCGGGCTTCCTCGCCGGCATCGACCGGCCGGTCGGCGAGGGCGGACTGCGCCTGGGCATCGCCGCGGGTTACGACCATCGCTGGTTGACGGACAGTGCGGGTGCCAGCGCCGCGGCCGATGTCGCGCGGTTCGGCTTGTATGCGATCCAGCCGGTCGGACCGATCGTGCTGAATGCCGCGTTCCTGTATGGCCGGGACTGGGACACCACCAACCGTCCGACCGGCATCGGTATCGCCAACGCGCAATACGGCGGCAACGAGTTCTCTGGCGGGGTGCGTGCCAGCCTGCCGCTGACGCTGGGCGGGTTCACCGCGGTGCCGATGGGCGGCGTGCGGTTTGCCTCGGTCAATGGTGGGGCGTTTACCGAATCCGGGGCCGGCGCGGCGTCCGGGTTCGGCGTCTCGGGTGCATCCACGACTCAGCTCAGCGTGGTCCCCTTCGCACGGATCGTGGTGTCGCGCGACTTCGCGCTGGCGTCCGGCGTGACGCTCTCGCCCTATGCCGCCCTCGGCTATCAGTACCAGGCGGGGACGACCGAACAGCCTGTGCTGCTGACCGCATCCGACGGGACCACCTTCAATGCCGGATCGGCCAGCCTGGATCGCAGCGCGGCGACGCTGGGGGTTGGCGTTGCCGCGGGACAGGGGAATTGGTCGGTATTCGCAGCGTACGGCGCGCTGGTCTCCGGCAACTGGCAGGAGCAGGAGGTCAATGTGGGCGTGAGGGTGGATTTCTGATCTTGCAGCAGGAAGCGCCGATGTGTATATTTTGGATGATCTATACACATCGACGAAACTGATGCGCCTTAACATCGACATCGACGACGATCTTTTGGCCGAGGCGATGGCGGCGACCGGCGCGACCACCAAGCGCGCTACCGTGGAGGAGGCGCTGCGAACGCTGATCCGGGCGCATGATCCTGCCTACCTGGCCGAGTTGCTGCGGAGCATCCGTGACGAAAACGGCGGCAACGTGCAGGGTGCGCCGTAATGCGAACGAACATCGAGATCGACGACGATCTGCTGGCTACCGCGATGGCGGTGTCCGGCGAGACAACCAAGCGCGCGACCGTTGAAGCAGCGTTGCGTCTTCTGGTGCGACTGCATCGCCAATACCAGGCGGGTATGGACCTGGCAGGAATTGGCTGGGGCGGCGACCTCGACGCGATGCGCGAGGACTGGACAGCTTGATCGCTGACGATAACCCGATCGCGGTGGACAGCTCGGTCTGGATTGCGCATTTCCGCAACGTCTTGTCGGAGCCGGTGCTGGCTCTGCGTTCGTTCTTCGGCCGCCGGTCACTCCTGGTGGGGGACATCGTGCTGATGGAGGTGTTGCAGGGCGCGTACGATGAGCGGCACGCCGCGCGCCTCGCCAGGGACCTGCGCATGTTCCAGGTGGTCGCTATGCTCGACGAAACGCTCGCTGTTCAGGTGGCTCGCAATTACCGACTACTTCGCAACCGCGGGATCACTGTCCGCAAGACGCCGGACCTGATCATCGGCACGTATTGCATCAAGCAGGGCCACGCATTGCTGCACGACGATCGCGACTTCGAGCCGATGCGCCTGCATCTTGGGTTGCAGGTGGTATGACCCCCTTTCCCTCTCCCGCGACAGCGGGAGAGGGTAGGGTGAGGGGCTCACTTCGCGGTGACGGCCAATGCGTGATTATGCACCAGCCCGTCGTCCTCGCCGCTATGCGTGTGCGTGCAGCACCGGGGCGTGTTCGTCGAACTGAGCCGTCTCGGTGCTGCCCGACAGCGCCGTGGTGGAGGACTGGCCGCCGCCCGCCGCCGTCGCCACCGCATCGAAATAGCCGACGCCCACCTCGCGCTGGTGGCGCGTGGCGGTGTAGCCCTGGTCCTCGGCGGCGAATTCGGCCTGTTGCAGCTCCGAATAGGCCGCCATGCCGCGTTCCGCATAGCCGCGCGCCAGGTTGAACATCGACAGGTTCAGACTATGGAATCCGGCCAACGTGACGAACTGGAACTTGTAGCCCATGCTGCCGATGTCGCGCTGGAACGTGGCGATCTTCTCCGCCGGCAGCTTCTTCTTCCAGTTGAAGCTGGGCGAGCAATTATACGCCAGCATCTTGCCGGGGAACTGCCGGTGGATGGCGTTGGCGAAGCGCTCGGCGTCTTCCAGATTCGGATCGCTGGTCTCCCACCACAGCAGGTCGGAATAGGGCGCGAAGGCCAAGCCGCGGGCGATCGCATAGTCCACGCCCATGCCGGGACGGATGCGGAAGAAACCCTCCGGCGTGCGGTCGTCGGAGATGAAGCGGCGGTCGCGCTCATCCACGTCGGTGGTCAGCAACTGCGCCGACTGCGCGTCGGTGCGGCACAGCAGCACGGTCTCCACGCCCTCGGTGTCGGCCGCCAGACGCGCCGCGTTCAGCGTGCGGATGTGCTGCTGCATCGGCACCAGCACCTTGCCGCCCAGATGGCCGCACTTCTTTTCGGAGGCGAGCTGGTCCTCGAAATGCACGCCCGCGGCGCCGGCGGCGATCATCGCCTTCATCAGTTCGAACGCGTTCAGCGCGCCACCGAACCCGGCTTCCGCGTCGGCGATGATCGGCGCCATCCAGTGGATCTCGTCGCCGCCTTCCGAGTGCGCGATCTGGTCGGCACGCCGCAGTGCCGCGTTGATCCGCCGCACCACGTTCGGCACGGAATCGACCGGATACAGCGACTGGTCCGGATACATTTCCCCCGCGGTGTTGGCGTCCGCGGCGACCTGCCAGCCGGACAGGTAGATCGCCTCCAGCCCGGCCTTGACCTGCTGGACCGCCTGGTTGCCGGTCAGGGCGCCCAGCGTCGGCACGAAGGGTCGCGTCTTCAGCAGGTGCCACAGCCGCGCTGCGCCCATTTCCGCCAGCGTGTGGCGAGTGCGGAAGCTGCCCGACAGGCGAGCCACGTCTTCCGGGGTGTAGTCGCGGCTTATGCCGGCGAAGCGATCGGGATCCCCGCCTTGCGGCTGGCCCGAGGGCAGGCCGCTAAAGCCGTCGGGTGCGTGGGTGGGGGTGGGGTTGGGACGCATCGGGGTCACTCCTGGTTCGGGCTTGCGATGCGTGAATAATTGACATTGCGGCTGCGAACGCCAGCCTCTATCTGCGGTGAGACCGTGCAATCATGTTGCCGGCTTCACCGTGACGGCCGCAGATTTGTAAAGGATGTAAAATATGGCCCGCGCCTTGATCGGCCGCACGGTCCGGCGGCTGCGCTCGGAGCAACGCCTGTCGCAGCAGGCGCTGGCGGCCAGGCTGGGCATCTCCGCCAGCTACCTGAACCTGATCGAGCATGACCAGCGCGCGGTGACCGCCTCCCTGCTGATCAAGCTGGGCGAAACGCTGCGGGTCGATCTGGCGACGCTGTCCGGCCGCGAGGAACGCCAGCTTGAGGCCGGGCTGCGCGAGGCCTTCGCCGACCCGCTGCTGTCGGCCGACGCGGTGCCGGAGGCGGAGATCGCCGAACTCGCCGCCGCCGCGCCGAACGCTGCCCGCGCCATCCAGGCGCTGTACCGCGCCTGGCGCGTGGCGCGGGAAGACGCCGGCGGCATCGCCTTGCCGTCCGGCCGCCGCGTGCTGTTGCCGAACGAAGAGGCACGCGACTTCTTCGACGACCGCGCCAACCATTTTTCCCCGCTGGAGACGGCAGCCGAAGCGATTGCCGACACGTTGCGCGCCTCGCCTGCCGAAATGAATCACGCCATCGCCGAACGGCTGCGCCGGGTGCACGGCCTGAGCGTGGTGGTGCAGCCGTTGGAAGGCGCGCTGCGCCGATACGATCCGGCGACGCGCGGGCTGGCCTTGTCGGAGATGCTGCCGCGCGAGAGCAGGGGATTCCATATGGCATTCCAACTGGCATTGCTGGAGGCGCGCGAGGCGGTGGAAGCGGTGCTGGCGGATGCCGCGGCGTCGTCGCCGGAAGCCGGCATGCTGATCCGCGTCGGATTGCTCAATTACGTGGCGGGGGCGTTGCTGATGCCCTATGCGGCGTTCCTCGAGGCAGCGCGTGGGTTGCGGCACGACATGCAGGCGGTGGCGGCACGGTTCGGCGTGTCGTTCGAACAGGCATGCCATCGGCTATCGACGTTGCAGCGGCCGGGCGCACGCGGCGTGCTGTTCTGCTTCCTGCGCGTCGATCCGGCGGGCAACGTTTCGAAGCGGTTCTCGGCGGCGGGATTTCCGTTTGCGCGCTATGGCGGATCGTGTCCGCGCTGGGTGGTGCACACGGCGTTCGCGCAGCCGGGCGAGGTGCAGGTGCAGGTGGCGGAACTGCCGGACGGCGCGGCGTATCTGTGCTTCGCACAGACCGTGTCCCGGCCGTCGCGCGGCTGGGGGGAGCCTCGGCCGGTGCATGTCGTGGCGATGGGATGCAGCGTGGCGCATGCCGAGGACGTCGCGTATGCCGACGGCATCGACCTGGAGCGCGCCAAGGTGGGCATTGGATTGTCGTGCCGGCTATGCGACCGGCCGGACTGTCGCAGCCGTGCGTTTCCGCCGTTGGAGCATCGGCTGGCGCTGGATCCGAATTCCGCCGGTGTGACGCCGTATCGGTTCGAGGCGCGGCGGGGGTGACGGCCGGCTGGTGCGTCTGGCGCTACGGCGATGACGGTTGCCAGCCAAGCCTGGCAAGCTCGGCGCGGCAGGCATCGGCCAGCCGCGGCAGCCTGATCTTCACCGTCTGCCAGATGATGCCGCTTTCCCGTATGAAGTATTCGTGAGCAAGAATGTTCCGCAGGCCGATGATCTGATGCCACGGGATCTCGGGATGGTGCGCCTTGGTGCTGTCATCGAGGCCCTTCGCCGCTTCGCCGATTGCGAGCAACCGATAGGCAGTGGCGTCTTCGACATCCGCATTTCCGAGAAATTCTTCTTCAGAGAGGCTACCGGTTTGCCGTTCAATCCGTTCGATAAGCTCGAGTATGTCCAACAGGCTATCGACTGATGCACCGTCCGGCATCAGAAGACCTGGACCGCGTCCGCTTCGATCCGCTTGCGGCGACGCGGATGAATCCCCTGTCGAGTCATCAGATCGACCCTGGTACCGAGAATGCCCTGTATCTTCTCCTGTAATTCCACGAGGTCGAACAGGGTGAAGCCCTCTGGCCGGGCAAGATCGAGAAACACATCGACGTCGGAAGCATCGTTCGCCGTGTCTCGGGCGACCGACCCGAACAGGAACAGCGCACCGATCCCCGCATCATGGAATTCGGGTTCGTGCTGCCGTAGAAGAGCGATCACCTCGTCTCGCTTCATAATGGGCTGCTTTTAGCCTGCGGCGTATGACCGGTCCAGCGGTCCAGACCGTGGCAGACAGTCCCTTCGCCATTCGGAACGGAGGCGGGATCGTTTGGCATGACACGATACCGGGCTGAGGCACGAACGAAGGTGACACGAGCATGCTGACGCTGACCGATGCTCTGAGTCGCTGGCACGACTTCTATGTGTTGCTGGGTACCGCATCTGCCACGATGGTCGGCCTGTTGTTTGTCGCCGCCACAGTGGGCGCCGGCGTGTTCAGCGCCGACCGGCGCGCGCCGTTGCGCGTGTTCCTGTCGGCGAGCGTGGTCAATTTCGCGCTTCTGCTGGCGGCGTGCCTGGCGGTGCTGGCGCCGGTGGGAAGCTGGGTCGTGCTCGGGCTGATGATCGCGGCTTGCGGGCTGTTCGGGCTGACGCATTGCTGTCTGGCCTGCCGCGACACGGTGCGAGACGGGCTGATCAAGTCGATCGACATGGAGGATCGCACCTGGTACATCGCGCTGCCATTTGCCGGCTATCTGTTCGTTACCGGGTCGGGCGCCATGCTGGCGTTGCAGTTGGACTCGGGGTGCGTGGCGCTGGCGCTGTCGATGGGCATGTTGCTGGGGGTTGGTCTGCACAATGCGTGGGACATCACGGTGTGGAGCATGACCCGGCGGCGGGAGTGATCCCCGAGCCGACGCCACGGCAAGCGGTTTCGGAAAACGGTAATGGACCAGCTGATCCGATACCCGGAAAATTCTGGACGTTCCGCTGGTGCGGTGCCAGGGTATCGCGTCCTCTCTTGAGGCGTGGCTTCCCCTTTTGCGGCGTGGCTATCGCCTGATCGGGACTCGCCGAAGATGAGGCAGTGCCGAGGCGGCAACCTTGGCAGCATGCGGCGGAGGGGATTACGGCGTGACCGCTGTGATCGCGTCATTCCGGAACAGGGAGGGTGCCGCTATGTTGGGCCCGAAAGTCGCCGGGCTACAAATGAGGCCAGCCATACGACCCACAGGCATCAGCCTGTCGCGCCGCCGATCCGCTGATTTGCTGCACCGGCCGGAACATGCGTCAATCGAACGGGCGCACATGTTCCCGAGCGCGATGGGCAACCAGGCAACGTTACGACGCCTCGCGCAACGCAGCGAAAACCCTGCGCGCGTGAGCGGTTATCAGCCGGACCTCGCGTTGGCCACGTCGAGTCTGTCCGGCGCCATCCAGCCGAAGCTCGCCGTCGGCTCGGTCAACGATCCGCTGGAGCATGAAGCGGATCACGTTGCCGATCAGGTCATGCGCATGCCTGACCCGGCAATTTCCCTCGGCGCGGCGCCGCCACTGCTCAGCCGCAAATGCGCGGCCTGCGAGGCGGAAGAATCGGCGTTGCAGCGGAAATCAGGCGCGCCGCAAGCGGCCGGGGGCGCCGGGGCGCCGGGCGTCGTCCACCAGGTGCTCGGTTCGCCGGGGCGGTCGCTGGATGCGCAAACCCGCGCCTTCTTCGAGCCTCGATTCGGTCGAGGTTTCGGCGACGTGCGCGTCCATGCCGATCCCGCAGCGGCCGCCTCCGCGCGCTCGGTCGGGGCGCTTGCCTACACGGCCGGTTCGCATGTCGTCTTTGGTGCCGCGCAGTATTCCCCGCAAACCATCGGCGGCCGTCGATTGCTCGCGCACGAGCTGGCGCATGTGGTGCAGCAGTCCGGTGGCATGGGACGCGAAACGATCAGGCGGCAACCGCCGGCCGGGAGCGCCGCGCCGGCCACGCCTGAGAAAGTGTGCCCCGCGACATACCAAATGCCGGATGACGCTTACGTAGCCCTCGACACGGCCTGGAAGGCGTCCGGCCAAGGCGGCGATACAGTGACCGAACAAGGCGGCCGCATCGTCACCGATGCCTCGGGCAAGCGGGCGATCCACACAGGGTCCGGGGCCGGAGGGGAGATCAATTTGCCCGAGGCGGCCGCCGGCGAGACGACTGTCGGAACGTTCCACACGCATCCCTACAGCAAGTCTGAAGGATCGCATCTGGGGGTGAGCTTCTCCGGCGGAGACATCACGAACTTCGTTGCCGGCGATCAGGGTGGTGTTAAGTATGTCGGGGCTGGTAGCTGCAACTACGTGCTCAACACCCTGGATCAGACCAAGCGGGACGCGTGCAAGACGCAGGATCTGACGAAACGGTGGAACGACGGCTTTGCCAAGGCCAGCGGCGATTTTCCAAGCAAGGTCGA
>Ga0182013_10004429_pt1 | contig 16864 bp, 9 predicted proteins | sample 612S2MmetaG_FD_120487 | JGI IMG/M metagenome (GOLD analysis project Ga0182013, IMG submission 120487) | Permafrost microbial communities from Stordalen Mire, Sweden - 612S2M metaG | ecosystem: Environmental > Terrestrial > Soil > Wetlands > Permafrost | place: Sweden: Stordalen | collected...
ACCGCAGCATTAATCTCGACGACTTCAATGCGGCTCGGATCGCAATTGCCCAGCCGATGCTCGCGGTCGGCCGCGGTCATGATGTAGCGCGGCGATCTTTGCTCAGCTTCGAGTGTCTTTAAATCCATCTCAGCGCGCTTGCGCTCAATCATCCGCCAGCCGGTTGCGTCCAGCGCCACTGGATCCTGGGAGACAAGCAGGCTGTTGCACTGCCAACTGTGCTCTGGCTTGAATGCCGGGCCGCCTTCATACATGGCCGTTGTTGCGTCGCAGATCGTCAATCGCATCCTGGAGCGGATCTCTGGCAGCATGTTCAGGTCCGCAACGTAAGGATCGCAACCGTTGGGGTGATACTTGTTGGGGTTGTGAATCACGCCGTACATATTTTTGAGCGCGATTGTCACGCCGGCGCCGTCGTGGTCTTTGAGCACCGGGACATTGATAAAGAGGTCGCTATATCGAGTGAGAATTCTCGACAGCCGGCTTCCCACACTCCCATAGGCGGTCAGGTCGTCTTCATAACCCACGCGATCAGTGCCGTAGCATTGCACACGGCTTCCGCCGAGGGACAGCCTGAAGCCCGCGCGCTCCATCTCCTGGCTGTCGCGATCCCAGACGACGATATCCCCAGCTTTGATTCCAACTTGCTGCAGCCCCTCGCAGATGGCTTCAATAAGTTCCAGGTTCGAGGCGATGCCACGGCCTCCGAGCGTGTTCACTTTGAGTCCAATGCGGTCGCCTGGACGTACCAAGCGGCGCCACGCCGCAAGAGGCGTGTCAATCGAACGATCGTGACTAAAAAGTGCGAGCATGGCGCGATCGAGCAAGACTTGAATGCGGCCGGCATCGACCGTCGAGCCGGTGCCGCGCAGGAGTGGATCGTGCGCAACCACGACTCTTGACCTGGAGATCAGCGACGCCTGTTGGGCTCGAGGCTCCCGGCTTGCTGCCAAAGCCACAGCTCCCGCCAGGGATCGTCGGAGAAAATCGCGGCGAGTGGCGCTGTGGAGGTCAGTCATGGGTGACTCCGGTGACAGAGCGGCATGAGTTTAGGCCTCGCCGCCAATCGCACAGCATAGCGGGTTCAGTGTGAACTTTCAGTGACGAACGGCACGTTCAATAAGGGGCTGCTCATCCTCACCGAAAAACACCCAAATGCTTGGCATCCAACTACTTTCCAACTTTCGCTCCGCAAAATCACTCTCCTTCTCTTCGGCCATTGCCAGGAACCTGAAGCCATTTGGATCCAGCTATTTTGGGCGCAAATTGTGCGAAATGGAACACTCTGCGCAGGATCTCCATTCTGAGCTGAGCCATTTAGTACAGATACTCACGGGAAATCCACGTACATACGAGTTCATGCGTTCTGCGAGAACGCTGGATTCTGTGTGCGCGCCACCTCCGTCTTGCTTCGATGTAGGAGCTTCTCGATCGGAACCAGAAGGCACGACGCGAGTTTCAACGAGGGAACCCACCCGCCGCTACGTGACCGATTGTGTGGCTCGCGAGAAAGTGCACAACGCTTCAAGTTAGCAGCGGGCCCATGCGCAGCAAAGTAACCGTTTGTCAGGAGGCCAACATGCAATCGATCGATTCAAAGATTTTCGTGATTCAAAACCGAAGCGAAGAAAAACATTTGCCTATCAGAATTGCCTGCTGGACAGCAGTACTGTCACTGCTAATCGCCTTCGCAGTGCCGGCGCAGGCGCAATTCGGCGCCAGCCTCTCAGGCACAGTCCTCGATCCGACTGGCGCCAGCATTCCGCAGGCGACAGTTACGCTGATCAATCCGGCAACTCAAGAAAAACAAATCTCCATCTCAAATGAGACAGGCGCGTATCACTTCAACGAATTGGCGCCGGGGCAATACACACTCGAGGTTGCAGCCCCGGGATTCGGAACGAGTAACGTTACGGATCTGGCTCTGGCAGCCGAAACCCCGCGAAGTGTGAATGTAAAACTTCAGCCAGGCGCGGCTACTGAGTCGGTTCAGGTGAACGGCGATCTTGTCCCGTTGCTGCAAACGGCAGACGCGAGCATCGGCACAACCATCAACAGTGAGGAGATTCAGCGGTTGCCTACATTTGGCGCCGACCCATATGAACTGGTGCGTACTGCGCCTGGCATCACCGGCGATGGCGCGCGTAGCGGAAACGGGCAGGCGGTTTTTCTTCCGAATGGTGCTGGCCCGGGCGGTTCCAACTCCGGAATTTTTCAAACAGAGAACCAGGTCCAGATCGCAGCAGCCGGTCAGCGCCAGGCCGACAACAATTTCATGGTTGACGGTGTGAGTGTCAACTCGCTCACGCATGGCGGCTCGGCAGTAGTTTCGCCCAATGAGGAAGCGGTGGGAGCGATGACCGTGGTCTCCACGTCCTTCGATGCATCCGATGGCCGCAATTCCGGAGCGCAAATCAAGATTGTCACCCATAGCGGCACGGATAGCTTTCACGGCTCGATGTTCGGCCTGTATGACGAAGCCGGGCTGAACACCTACAACAAGTGGGGCGGCCCTTCAGGCGCCCTCACCACAGTTGTGGATAACGATCAGCGGAGTTGGGCAGGTTCGCTCGGCGGACCGTTGGTCCACAAGAAGCTTTTCATCTTTGCTTCCTGGGCTGCCTTCACCACGGCCAACAACTCTGAGACCTCTTCCTACGTTGAGACCCCGCAATATCGCGCCGCCGTTGTGGCCAACCGTGCCGGTGGAGTGAGCGCTGCAATTCTGGCCGACCCAGGCGTGACGCCAAGGATTCGCACCATCCTGACTCCGAGTTGCGCAGGCCTGACCGTGGGCGTCAATTGCAACGTTGTCACCGGCGGCCTGGATATCGGCTCGCTCACTCCCGGTGGCACTTCGCAGATTGGAGTTTTCCCTGCGAATACGCAACTCGGCGGCGGCCTGGATAACATTGCCGATGTTGAGAATGCGCAGCTTTATGTTCCTGCCCACAGCCGCGGCAACCAGTTCAACGGGCGCATCGACTATGAGTTGACGTCGAAGGACCACCTTGCCGGAAGCGTCTACTTTACCAAGTTGGACAACTACGGCGTCAGCGGCGCGGCCGGTTCGCGTCCGCAGGCGGACATTCCCTTCAAGCCGCTTAACTCCGCGGCAACCGTCATCTTTATTCACACATTCTCGGCGACGTGGTTGAACGAAGCGCGCGCCAACGGTACCCGCTTCGCGGATAACGGAGTGTCGGATGCGGCCGGTGTCGTCAATTTCGGCATTCCTTATGTCAATGTGCAAACATTGCCCTGGGCCATTCAGTTCGGCGCATACGCCGGTTCGACCACGCCTTCCCTTTATGCCGAAAACACCTACGAAGTGCGCGATATGGTGACGCATACCTGGGGGACACACGCGATCCGCATCGGAGCGGAAGTGCGTTTCGAACAGGACAACGACAATCTGCTCGGCGACCAGAGGCCCACCTATGCAATGCAGGGTCTGTGGACAATGGCCAACGACGCGGCTATCTACGAATCCGTTGAAGCCAATCCGCTCACAGGCGGCACACCGCTGACGCAAAGATATTTCCGCTCTGAAGATATTGCCGGCTATGCTCAACACGATTGGAAGGCAACACCCAATCTGACTCTGAACATGGGCCTGCGGTGGGAATACTTCACACCGCTGCGGAACAAGGGTTCGATGATCAACTATCCGGTGCTCGGCACAGCTCCGGGACAGCAACTGAGCGGCATCACCCTTCAATTGCGCGACCACCTTTGGAACGCTCAGCCGCACAATCTTGCTCCCAAGGTTGGCTTCGCCTTCACCCCAGGTTTCTCGAAACAGAAGTTGGTCATGCGCGGCGGATTTGCCATGGCCTACAACCACCTGGATATCGCGCTCTTCAACAACGCGCTCGAAGATGGGCCCGGCGTGGCCAACTTCGGGCTGTGCTGTGCTGGCAACGGAGGTTCGCAAGGCGTGAAATATGAAAAGGGAACCAGCACATCACCATCAAGTTTCCCAATTAATCCCGCGCTCAATCTCGGCATCAACCCTGCCACTGGATTTCCTTGCGAGTACGGCTCCACCGCAGGACATTGCGTTGTGAATGCTGAGAGCTATGAGGTCTACGGTGCATTACCCAACACAAGGCAGCCGGTAAGTTACCTGTACTCGCTGGATCTGCAATATGAACTGCCGTACAACTTCCTCGGCACGGTAGGATATACGGGAAGCGTTGGGCGTCATTTTGCGCGCCTTGTGAATCAGAACTTCACCAACTCGCAGTGCTATCCAGCAACCGCAAACTGTGGCGGAACAACGGCAATCACGCCGGTTTATGCCGCATACTTCGCACAGACTGACTCCAATCAGTCCTACAACTCGCTCAATGTCAATTTGACGAGGCGCCTTGCTCACGGCCTCAACGTGTCAGCGTATTACACCTGGTCGAAGTCGCTTGACCAGGTATCAAACGGAGATTCGGCGGATTCAAACGCCAATCAGACCAACCCAGCAAACAACACCACGGAGTGGGGACCATCCGATTACGATGTGCGCCATCGCCTCACGGCTACGGCAGTGTATGAATTCCCGCACGCGCGGTCAGGCAGCGCATTTTTGAAGACCGTGGCCAACGGCTGGCAGGCCAACGGCGTGCTGACCTGGCACACGGCGTTCCCTTGGACGCCCGTTACCTATGACCTCCAGGCAAACGAACTGATCACGGGCGCAAACCTGGTCGGTCCGACGCGTCCGCTGGCTTATTACGGAGGCGCCGGTTCGAGCTGCTCGAACAGCGCCTGGCAAACGGGCTCCAACTTCTCCAAAGGCGGTCCCGCCTACTTCAACACGACTCCGCCCACAAGTGTTAACGCCCCGCTTTATGTACCTGGTATCGGCCGCAACAGTTTCCGCGGCCCTTGCTACTTCGACACAGACATGAGCTTTGCCAAGGAGACAACCTTCGAGCCCTTCGATCGCCCCGTTTCGTTGCGTCTTCAGGTCAATGCTTACAACATCTTCAACATTCTTCAACTGGCGCCGATATCGTTCAACAGCGGCGGCTCCAATATTCAAAGTGCCACTTTTGGCGAGTCGCAGAGTGGCGATGCAGGTCGCGTGCTTGAATTGACGGCTCGCTTCCAGTTCTAGGCGCTGTACCACTTGGTGCTTCGGGTGAGACGTATCCACCCGAAGCACCGATTATTTCTTCCTCAAATATGCCAGCCGCGGCTATGAAAGCCCGTTCGCTGCATGGCCTGAAGAATCTCCTTGTTGTGCATAAAGTGCTTCCAAACCAACTCGGAGCGAAGATTCTCCGCCATCAGGACTGAGATTCCCTGATCGATCCCCAAAACATCGTTGTCGTACCAGTTGGCAGCGGGATGAAACGCGTCCATGAGTCCGTAGCGCCAAGAGGCATGTGATGTTCTCGTTTGATCGATCTTATTCGCGTGGAATGAGAGAATTGTTGAGCGTAGCAGGTCGCATGATCCACTGACCATGATTTGGAGGGTATCCGTGCTGCGAATGAATTCAAGACGATGCGAGGCCAACAGCTTCGTCAACAACCTCGACGCCAGTCTTCCGATCAATGCACGCCTCTGCGGGATCCTTGCCTGCGCCATCCTCTGTTGCATGGCGGCTGGAAGCCAACCCCGTGCGGCGGCACAAGCATCCACTCCGGCTCCTGCGCAGCCTCCAGTCAAGGTCACACATCCATCGAACGCCCAGCTTGCCGACGAAAACATTGAGGTCCGCGTCGATCGCCTGCTCCGGCAGATGACCATCGAAGAAAAGATCGGGCAGCTTGTTCAATACAACGATACAGGCGAGGCCTCTCCTGTGCCGGCGGTCGATGCCAACCAGGGCGCGATTGCGGCAATAAACCCGGAGACCGCCAATCATGTGAATGCCATGGATCTGGCTGCCAAAGGCCGGCTAGGTTCAATGCTCAACACCATCGGCGCTGAGCGAACGAACACATATCAACATCTTGCCGTGGACAACACCCGTCTGCACATTCCTCTGCTCTTCGGTGCGGATGTCATTCACGGTTTTCGCACCATTTATCCTGTGCCTCTTGGCCTGGCCGCGAGCTTTGATCCGGACCTTGTCGTGGCTCTTTCCCATATGGCCGCTGAAGAGGCGACAACCGCGGGAGTGCGCTGGTTTTACTCTCCGATGGTCGACATCAGCCGCGATCCACGCTGGGGACGAACCGTGGAGGGAGCCGGTGAAGACGCCTTCCTTGGCGCCGCAATGGCTCGGGCCTACATTCGCGGCTACCAGGGCGACAGCCTCGCCATTCCAGGAAATGTCGCCGCTTCAGTCAAGCACTTCGCAGCCTATGGCGCTGCCGAGGCCGGCCGCGAGTACAACACGACAGACATGTCCGAGATCCGTCTGCGCCAGGACTACCTTCCTCCTTACCAGGCCGCAGTCGAGGCGGGCGCTGCCACCATCATGAGCGCTTTCAACTCCCTCAATGGCGTACCGGCGAGCGCCAATCCGTTTCTTCTAAGCACAATCCTGCGCGGAGAATGGGGCTTTAATGGGTTCGTCGTCAGCGACTATACCGCCGTGATGGAGCTGATGAACCACGGCATTGCGCTCGATCCTGCGACCGCAACCCGAAAGGCCATTACCGCCGGCGTCGATGTGGATATGATGTCGCACTTCTACGACACCGAGTTACCTGGGCTCATCCGTTCAGGTCAGGTTCCGATAGCGGTGGTCGATCAAGCTGTGCGGCGCGTGCTTCGCGTAAAGTTTGCAACCGGGCTGTTTGAGCATCCTTACGCTGAGGGCGTCGAGGTCAAGGCCGCGGTGGCAGCGCATCGGCCAATGGTGCGCACGGCGGCGGAAGAGTCGTTTGTCCTGCTTAAGAACGACAAGCTCACTGACGGCGCGACCTTGCTTCCACTTTCACCGGCACGAAAACGAGTGGCGCTCATCGGACCGCTCGCCGACGACAAGGCAGACATGGTAGGAGCCTGGGCTGGCGCAGGGAACCAAGGCGACATCATCACGCTTCGGGAAGCGCTGGAACAGCGTGCCCGGCAGTTGGGAACTTCTCTTGTCTACTCCAGGGGGACTGAAATCGATGGCGCTTCGGAGGCTGGTTTTCCTGAAGCCGTCGAATCGGCCCGCGCTGCCGATGTTGTCATTCTTGCGCTCGGAGAATCGGCTGCCATGAGCGGCGAGGCAGGCTCACGTGCGAACCTTGATCTGCCTGGCAACCAACAGCAGCTTCTTGAAGCCGTGGTAGCTGCGGGCAAGCCGGTGGTTCTTCTCATCTTTTCGGGTCGTCCACTCGTGCTCGACTGGGCAGCCAGGCATGTTCCCGCAATCATTGAAGTCTGGTTCCCCGGAACCGAAGCCGGGAACGCAATCACCAGCGTTCTCAACGGCGATGTGTCTCCCAGCGGCAAGCTGCCCATGAGCTTCCCCCGCGCCTTGGGTCAGGAGCCGCTTTACTACAACCAGTTTCCGACGGGACGCCCAGCCACGGGAATCGACCTGTCAAAGCCGCCAGGCGACGGCACACGCTTCTTCTCCCGCTATATTGATGTCCCCAACAGCGCGTTGTTCCCCTTTGGCTACGGGCTGTCCTATTCGAGCTTCACGTACAAAGACGTCAAGGTTTCGAGGGGCAGCATCCAACTTGCGCAGGCTCTCACCAACCGAACCGAGCCTCTGCTTGAAGCGAGGTCGATCGTGACGAATTCGGGCGACCGAACCGCAACCGAAGTTGTCCAATGCTACGTGCGCAATCTGGGAGCAAGCATTGAGCAGCCGGTACGAAGCCTGGAGGGATTCCGCCGCATCACCCTTGCTCCCGGAGAGTCGAAACAGGTCAGCTTCCCTCTGGGCTTCAAGGAACTCTCTTTCTTCAACCTTGAGAGCAAGCCAACGATCGAGGCAACCCATTACACGGTCTGGATCGGAGGCAGTTCGCAGGCCAGCGAGCAAGCCGATTTCGAAGTGGTTTCTCCGGTTGGAACGGCAGATTCGCACTGATGTGCAGGGCGCCATCGTCTTCCGTTGAATCTTGGATGCCTGCCGCGACGGTCAATGTGAACCCTGAACGGTCAACTGGCAGGCTGAGAACTCATGGATGACTGCGGGAGCAGGTCAAGCGTGCGCTCGACCTCAACTGGATCGACTCGGAAGCCGCCAGGTTCGGCTTGGCCCACGACGAATGCGAAGTCCATGCCTGCCATGTCGGTCGTGCGTTTAAGCACGCCGCTGAATCGATCCGGCGGTTGTAGCGTCACCAGCGCTCCTCCCGTTTGCATGGTCATGAGGCCGTGGGCCAGATTGCTGCCTTCCACCCCAATGACAATTCTGGCGCCCGCGCAACCGGCAACGATGGTCGGTACGTCATCCCGGGTAACATCCAGAATGCGAAAGCCCCTGCGCTCGCGCAGATGCTCGGCCAGTTCGATTTCGTTGAACATGATCCGCGCTTGGCCTGAAGCGCGACGCAAAATAAATACGCCGGGGTGCGGTTCGACCTTCACGTTGGCCAGCAACTTTTCTCGAACCAGCGTGAAGCGCTCAAGCTTGCTCGCGTTATTGCCCCAATCGTCGTCAAACAGTATCGTCTTGCGCAAAAAAGCGGAATTCACGCGTAGCGTGCTCATGCCCAGCCATGCCTCGTACTGGGGTATATGCGTAGTGACATTTCGATTCGGTCCGACAATCACCCCATACTCTTTGGCAAGCAGATAATTCTGGCAATCGTCCGTCAGCCAAAGGGCGAAGAACTCGATGCCGTCATATGTGTTGTAGATGGCGCTGCTGTCGATCTCATATTCAACCCGCATGCGCGGAACGTACCGGTCGATCCTGGGAAGGTGTATGCGCGAATGCAGGTCCAGGCGCTTGCCGGGCTTGTACAGCGATCCGTCTACAAGCATCGCGTCCCGCACCTCGAATCCACGCGTTGGCGGCTGAACGGTCACAATGCCGCCAGTCATATCGCGCCTTGGATCGTCTGTATACACATGCCCCGTCACTCGCTCAAATTGTCCCGGCAAAAAAAGAGCCGCCCGCGACACCGACGTTGTGCCCGGTGCAATCTCCCATGACCTTGTGGCGAGACTCTCCAGAAACGGCCCTGCCTGAAAGAGTTTGTGCACGTCTTCATAACTCCGCCAGTAATTCGACCACGCGACCGCAGTCCATCGCCGGGACCGTTTCGGCGGAGGAAATGAGTATGGTGCCGACGTTGAGTTCCTGTCGATTGATTTGGATGCGATCATGGCTTCCGGCATTGTCGTACGTGCCTCACGGAACTTGGTGAAAACGCCTTTGGCGCTCAGCAAACCCCTTGGATGGGATCCTTTGAGAATTCATGGCCAAAACTGAGTACCTAAAGGATACCCCACGGTCGGTGGGTTTTGGACGATTGGGATCGTGGCACAATGGTGCACCGGCTCCGACCGCCTTCCCGGCACAAAAAACCGCTCCTGCACGCTAACGCTCTGAATGCCACGCAAGCCGGACGGCGTCTTCAGCGGAATTCCGGCTGTGTCACACCGGCTCGGAGTTTCGAGCCAGGATGCAATCCATTTCCATCATCAGGGGACCCTTGTTGGCTCTTAGGACCGGCATGAAGTCCACAACACTGAAACCTCGACTTTCAAACTCCCTCAAGGATTCGAAGTATTTTGGCATTTGATGATAGATAGGAACGAAAGAGACTTCTGTCTGCGCTCCCTGAAAGTTAGCCAGAACCCCGTCCGCGCCACGGAGAACTTCCAGGTCAAATCCTTGCGTGTCAATTTTGAGATAGAGTCGCTGCGCAGGAATACCGGCCATACATTCGTCGAAGAGGTCGTCGAGGCGCCTGATTTCAACCGTTTCCCGGCCAACAATTTGATTTGTCGGTAGTGTTTGAGAAGGTCCCGTTGGAGTGAGAAACGAGTTCAGCAAATCGCACTCGCAAACATTGATCTCAGCCTGACCGGCTTTGGAGCCCAACGCATATTGAAACACTCGCCAAGGCGGTCGTGCAGCGGCATGCTTTGAAAGGTCCTCGAAAGCGGCGCGGACCGGTTCAAACGAAACAATCCATCCCTTGTATCCGATGTCGCGGAGTTGATCTCCAAATCCACCATGATTCGCTCCGACATCGAAAACGCAATCGATTGAAAGCTTGTTGAGCACCCTGCGCAATGAGTCGCGCGAACGAACCCAATCGCTCGGTGGATTGGGCACGACCTCAACACCAAATGAGCGCAGGCACCTTTGCGCAATCTTCACCAGTTTCATGTAGCTTCCCCGCCTTCACCGTTAAGCTACCGGGGCCTTCGATTTCTGCTTTCTCGGCCCTCGGAGAACATAACCCAATTCCCGGGTGCGAAAGTTAACTCCAATATAATAAGGCATTAAGCGCATGAATACGGATACACCTCGGGGGAGTGCTTCGTTTCATACCATCCATTTGCTGGAAAGACCTCACCAGCAACCGAGGCGATTACGACAGATTCATGACCCATCTGATCCGTTTCTCACCGGTCGGATCCATTCGCTTGCCGCTATGCGAGCGCGGCCTTCAACCTGAGAGGACAGTTCGACACCCATTACGCTCTGAGAGGCTGAAAACCTCGGGATGTAAATCGAAAAGCGTCTGCGACCGTGCTCCTTTGCTTCGTAAAGCGCTGCATCCGCGCCTTTCAGCATCTCCACTGCATCCATCTCTTCGGCGGAGAACGTGCAGACTCCAACACTCACAGAAACCGGCAACGTGTGGTTCTCGAATTGAATGGGCCCCGACGCAACCACCACCAGCTTTGCGGCAATGCTCTCGACATTGGCGCTATCGAATTCGGGAAGAAGGATCACGAATTCGTCGCCGCCGACCCGGGCAACCGTATCGCTTTTGCGCACCGACTCCAATAGGCGATTCGCTGTGACGCGCAGCACTTCGTCCCCTGCGCTGTGCCCGAATGTATCATTGACTTCCTTAAACCTGTCGAGGTCCAACATCAAAACCGCAAGACCGGTATGGTGTCGTTTTGCAGCCTCCAGCGCAACGTTGAGCCGGTCCTGGAGCACGAGTCGTGTCGCCAATCCCGTAAGCGTGTCGTGTTGGGCCATGTGGCGGAATCGCTCTTCGCTTAAACGAATGCGCCTTCTGAGTACCACCACCCACCACAGCACACCAAGCGTGCCAGCCAATGCGACGGCCAACAGCAGAACCATATGGGGCGGCGTCCACCATGAGGCCTTGCGCACGATAACCACATCGGCGGGTGAGCGCATCAGCACGCTGAACGCCATTGGGATCGCTGTCCCGATCTCGAGGCCGGTTCTCTCCGCATCCAGCTGGACGGAACAGATCCCGGTAATGCGCAGAACGCTCCCTTCCTTCCAGGTGCTGGTTTCGGCCCCGCCCAGATCCTGAGGAAGTACTGCCGTGAAGATGGTCTTTCCTGACCGGATCAGCAGTCTGATATCAGTCGAGGCGAGATCGCGCGAGACCAATAGGCCCTCGATCTGTATGATTTCGGATTCGTGTCCGTCCAGCAGCGCTTGCTCAGCTGTCACCGGAAGGGCTGTGATGGGTGTGGTGGCAGCCAAGCCCACGTCTCTGAAGACCGCGTCAGTGAGTATCGGCGCGCTTCCTTCTGCCCTGGCGAACCCGGCAATGTCCACAATCTCGCCGCTGCGCAATCGAGTCGTTTGGATTGTCTGCGCGCATATCCCGCGCGTGGCATCCCGTATGCACACGGACGAGCCCGGCCATTGCAGCGTGACCTGTCCTCGCACGTGCACACGGTGGGCCAGCAAGGGAGCCACATCCCACTGCAACAACCTGTCGATGGGCATGACGGGCAGTTTGAACGGGTCGCCTGGCGCGGGTTCCAAAACTTCCACCGCTGAGAGATTGGGACATTGAATGCGGACGCCGATCATCTGCCGGCGGCGGCGGTCAAACAGAGGACTGGCGTTGCCGCGAATGCGTACCTTTGCGTCTACCAGGCGAGAGTAATTGACGCCCGCCTCCTTGGTGATGAGGATCGAAGTCGTGCCATCCGACATGGTCAGTTGCAGGCTGATGTGACGGTCGTTTTCGACCAGCGAGTGAACTACGCCCTCTACCTCAACCCACTGGCCATCTTCAGCGCCGGACAAAAGGCGAGCGAGGCTTGGCCGGTCTGCGTCGGCAGGAAGACCCTGATACCCGATCACCTTGATTTCTGGTTGGGCAACAATCGGTGCAAACTCCCCAGCACCGCTAACGCCCCTCAGATCGACCAGCGATCCGGCTGGCAGCGACTCGAACACGCCCTGCGGAAGTTCCACAAAAATGCTTCCCGTTGAGTCGTGAACGAAAAGCCCCGTGCGATGGGCGCCGACCTTGGGATCGAAGAAGGTTACCACCGCTCGAAGGTGCACGGGGAAGGCGCGCGCAGCCTCCTTTGAACTGAGACTGTGAACCGCATTGGCAGTGGCGAGCGTTCGTAGTTTTTGAGCGAGTTCCTTCGTGGATCCGGTAGTTTCAGCGGGCGCGGCGATCAAGCTGCCTGCAGCCATCAGGCCGCCAAAAACAAAGGCAGCCATCCCCAGCAGACGCGATCCACGCCGTAACCAAAACCCGGCTTTCAACGCTTTGTCCCTCGCATTTCTGCGCCTCGGCAGGGGTGCTCGCCGGCTAGCTCATATGCCGCTCAAGGCCGTCTCTGCGCGGCCGGCACTTGAAGTTTCCTGGAACTTGGCTCGAACTGCGCCGGCAACAATAACTCAGCATCGCCAAACTAAGTCCCATCCATGGGTGTCTATCGGCAGAGGTTTCAAAAACTTTACCAGGAAATCCTTCAACGCCCTTGCGCTCGATCCTCCGGCTTGCTCCCAAAGTCACAGCGCCCGTGAGCCTCTGCTTGAGAAGATCCCGGCGGCAGGAGTTGCGGAGGTCAGTCATAAGGGACTCCAGTGACTGAGCGGCTTGGGCTCGGCCCTCGCTGCTAAGCGCGAAGCATAGCCGATTCAGTATGAATTTTCAGTGACGTGCGGCACGGTCAAAAAAAGTTGCCACACTCCGCCCCAACCCACCCAAAAGCCTGGCGCCAAACCACGGTCCTGCACTTGCGCCACCTTGACATCGGAGCGTGTTCAGAAGCATCCTTCAGTCAATTCTCACTTTGACCTTTTCAGGTAATGGGGGTGGAATCATGGCGCCTACGACGTCTCGCCGCGCGTTCTTATCAGCCGGATTGGCATTGCCGGTTGCAAGTGCAAGCTCCAAAATCGATTTCTGGAATCCGGCGGAGCCTGCCGCTTCAGCGGTAAAGCTCGACTACAAAGTATTGGGTCGCACGGGGTTGAAGGTGACCACCGTGGGATTCGGCTGCATGATCACGTCGGACGGCAGTGTCATTGAGCGCGCCGCCGATGCCGGCATCAACTACTTCGATACCGCGCGCGGCTATTCGCACGGCAACAATGAGCGCATGGTGGGCGCGGCGCTGGGTGCAAAGCGGAAGCAGGTTGTGCTCTCGACCAAGACGCACGCGCCTGACAAGGCGGGGATGCAGCAGCACCTCGAACAGAGCCTGCGCGAATTGAATACGGATTACATCGATATCTGGTATCTGCACGGCCATAGCAGCGGGGACGAAATCCATGACGACATGATCGAGGCCCAGCAAACAGCCAAGCAGCAGGGCAAGATTCGCTTTGCCGGTATCAGTACGCACAGCGGCCAGCAGCAACTGCTCCCATGGATGGCGCAAAAGGGCGCGTTCGACGTGGTTCTCGCGGCCTACAACTTCACCATGGACGCGGGCATGGAACAGGCGATTGCCACGGCCGCCAAGGCAGGCATGGGCGTGGTCGCCATGAAGGTTATGGCAGGCGGAATTCGCAGCGTGCGCCCAGGCGATCCAAACTACGACAAGCTGACCCATCCCGGAGCGTTGCTGGCTGCGTTGAAGTGGGTCGTGAACAAGCCAAACGTGGCCACCACAATTCCAAGCATCACGGACAACGACCAGTTGGAAGAGAACCTCAAGGCGATGGGCAGCAAGCTCTCTTCCGGCGAAGAGAAGCTGCTCGCCGCGCACCTTGAGATGATCCGGCCCATCTATTGCCGGCTCTGCGGGCAGTGTGAGGGCGCCTGCCGCAAGGGATTGCCTGTGGCCGATGTGTTGCGCTGCCTCACCTATGCAGATGGATACGGACAATTCGCGCTGGGCAGAGAGCGATTCCTTGAAGTGACCACCGGGCGCGAAGCAATCCGCTGCGGTGACTGCGCCGAGTGCACGGTCGAGTGTCCTCACGGCGTGCACGTTGCTGAGCGGGTGGCTCGGGCGCAGGAGCTGTTTGCATGAAGGCTGCAGGATTGCTGCTGGCCGTCCTGTTAGCCGCGGGGACGGCCGGCGCCGAAGACTATCTGAACTGTCATTTTGTGCCCGGCTGGGAACCTTCAGGCGCAAAACGTCAATATGCCGCTGACAATCTCTTTGAGTACAAGGACGGTAGGGCAGAAGGCTATCTGAGTTTTGGCTTCGTGCGCTTGCAGGGCATTACCTGCGCGTCCGGCGCGAACACGATGGATATTGACGTTTCGGAGATGGGCGATGCCGATGCGGCTTACGGCATGTTCGCCGCCAACCTTGATTCCAGCTTGCCCATCGCCAAATTAGGAATGGGCGGCCAGGTCGAAAAGCAGAGCGCCAGCTTTGCCAAGGGAAAGTATTACGTGGAACTGGTCGAAGTGGCATCCAATCCGGACAGCGACGACACGGCGACCATGCAAGCCTTCGCGACTAAAATGCTGGAGCATCTTGAAGGCCGGGAGACTCCCCCGGAGGTGCTCGAGTGGTTCGTGAAAGAGAATCTTGCCTCTATCCGCCTGGTTCCAGAAAGTGTGCTCGGGCTGCGGCAACTCAAACGAGGCTACGTGGCCAGGTATCCGCAGGGTCAGGCATTCATTGTGCAGGAAGAGTCTCCCGAAGCCGCGGCTGCGGTGCTCAACAGCCTGCGCCAAGGATTTGAAGGAGCAACAACAGCAAAGGTCGGCGACGAAGCATTCCAGGCAACAGCGAAATACCTTGGCGGCGTCTGCATTTTTCGCAAAGGAAGGACCATTGCGGGATACGCAAACCTGCCTGAACCCCAGGATGCCTCGACCCAGGCTTTCAGGCTCGCTGCTCGGATTCCGTAAGAGAGCATACGCCCGCCGACGGCACTTCGCTCACGAAGCATGCCCGTGACCTCAATCACTGTCCTCAGTACGGGCGAGCACCGATCATTCCATTTGCACGCATAGCGCACGCAGCGGCGGTGCGCGGAGGGCCTTGTGACTGGATCCAGCTTGCAGCGGTGGCGCAGGGTTTCACAGATATTCTTTCTATTTCTGTTTCTTGTGCTGCTGGTGTTCACGTCTCTGCACTCCATGGTCGGCACCACCAGTGACATTCATCTGCGCGGGCCCGTGCGGCTCTTCTTTGAGTGGGATCCGTTAGTTGCGATTGCGAATGCGCTGGCCACGCATGCGCTCTATCGCGGGCTCCTGTGGAGCCTGGTCATTCTGCTGCCGACGCTGTTTCTGGGTCGCTTCTTTTGCGGCTGGATCTGCCCCATGGGCACCCTGCAACACTTTGTAGGCAACATGCCTTCCGAGTCCAAGCGTGGCAAGCAACGCATTGAGGCGAACCGCTACAAGCGCTGGCAGACCGTCAAGTATGTCGTGCTGATCGCCGGGCTTGTGGCTGCCTGTTTCGGCTCGATGGCCATCGGCTGGCTCGATCCTTTCAGCCTTCTGGTTCGGTCGATTGGCCTTTCGATTCTGCCGGCATTCAACTTTACTGTGCGAGCCGTGCTGGCGCCGATGGAAAACAGCCACATTGCACCCATCAAGGCGACCGGCGAAATCACCCATGCGATCCTGCAGTTTCTGGTGCTGGACTTCCGACAAGCGCATTTTGCGCAGGGTCTTGCGCTGGGAATTCTCTTTCTCCTCATTCTGTCGGCCAGCCTGCGCGTCACGCGCCTGTGGTGCCGCTCGATTTGCCCGCTTGGCGCTCTTTTAGGCGCGGTCTCGCGCTGGAGCGTGCTGGGACTGCACAAGGACGCCGATAGCTGTGACAAGTGCAACCGCTGCCTGATGCACTGCCAGGGCGGCGACGATCCCATCGGCGGTGCACCGTGGCGCAAGGCCGAGTGCCTCATGTGCATGAACTGCGTAGGCAGTTGCCCGCATGACAGCCTGGTCTTTCGTTTCTTCCGTCATGAGAAAGAAGTTGCGTCGCCCGATCTGGGCCGCCGCCGCACATTGACCGGCCTGGCGGCAGGCGCCGTAGCTGTCCCGCTCATGCGCGCCGACACAGCCATGGGCAAGAGCCGGAACGAGCGGCTGATCAGGCCGCCGGGCGCGCTTGACGAGCCCGATTTCCTCTCCCGCTGCATTCGCTGTGGCGAGTGCATGAAGGTCTGTCCCAACAACTCGCTGCATCCCACGCTCGAACAGGCAGGCCTCGAAGGACTGTGGACGCCTACGCTGGTGCCGCGCATCGGTTACTGCGAGCCCAGTTGCGTGCTCTGCTCTGAAGTGTGCCCAACCGGGGCAATCTGGCAGATCACGCCCCGGGAAAAGGGTTGGGTGGTGGGCGTGGGCCAGCAGAGTCAGCCGGTCCGCTTGGGCACGGCGTTTTACGACCGTGGCCGCTGCCTGCCCTGGGCCATGGCCACTGAATGCATCGTCTGCGAGGAGTGGTGCCCGGTCTCGCCCAAGGCCATTTATGTGCAGGAAGCCCAGGTGATTGACGCGGCCGGCAACACCAAAACATTGAAACAACCGCGCGTTGATCCCAGCCGCTGTGTGGGCTGCGGCGCATGCGAGTTTGCCTGTCCGTTGCAGGAGCGCCCTGCGGTTTATGTCACGAG
>Ga0182013_10004430_pt1 | contig 16863 bp, 14 predicted proteins | sample 612S2MmetaG_FD_120487 | JGI IMG/M metagenome (GOLD analysis project Ga0182013, IMG submission 120487) | Permafrost microbial communities from Stordalen Mire, Sweden - 612S2M metaG | ecosystem: Environmental > Terrestrial > Soil > Wetlands > Permafrost | place: Sweden: Stordalen | collected...
CAGCGAATTCGGCGACGGGTTCCGACCGCTTCTGCCATAAAGCCGCATGAAGCGGGGGTACTTAAACGAAGAAGAAATCCGGTACTCTTCCGAATTGTCTTGGCTCGTAGGGAGGGGCGTTGCGGGGAAGGAACGAACCGCTGGGATGGGTGACGGAAGACGCCAGACATCATCGGCGGCTGAAGTCAGGGAAGGGGCCCCTTCCCCTCCATGCTCAAGGTGTTCAGGGCGTACGACTTTCGTACTATGTACGGCAAAGGTCAGGACAATCGGCTGATATGAAACAAAGGCAGGTACTCGGATGGGTAGCAGAACTGAAGTGTATGTTGAGGGCGGATAGGCTGAAAATGGAGCAATGCGCCTACGAGCAATTTCAAAGAGATAATTGTCGATGTTGTATTCGTCACAGATATGTCTTATGCGCCAATGGACATTTTCGCTTGACGCAAGATGTCCATTGGAGTACACAATGTAAATGCAAACTGTGGTTGAAACGCCCTCGTACCTCAAGGCTGCAACAGTGTTTTTCAGCGAAGTTGAGCGCGAGGGCATTGTGGTCATGGTTGCGGCCGAGCTCAAAATGTGGCGAGGTAATCTGAGGTACTTGCGGATTTCGTAAGGTGCGTGCCGGTCGAAATGGTATCGGCAAGCGAGGGTTCGTGAAATCTACATCCTTCGCAACGAGGAGTTTCCAGTTTTTCTCATTACCGCTTATCCGACGAGCAAGAAAGCGAATTTGATAAAGCGGGAACAGAACGAACTCGCGAAGCGCGCAGACGAGGTTTTTACCAGATACAAGAGGTAGATCATGACAACAGTGCTTGAAGACATGATGTCGGGGCTCAACGAAGTCCACGAATTCTTGGCTGGCCGGAATGCCGGTTACAAGGTGAGCGTCCCCGCTGAAGTCGATGTGAAAGCCATACGCAAAAGGCTGAACATGACGCAGTCTTGCTTTTCGGACACGTTCGGCTTCAGTCTCGATGCTGTAAAGCACTGGGAAGGAGGGCGCCGGACGCCTGAATCTTCCGCGCGCGTTCTCTTGACGGTTATTGCGAGAAATCCCCATGCAGTGATAGCTGCTTTGCAGCCAGCCAAGACAGCAGCCGTCACTGTGAAGCGCACTAGCGGTTCGACTCATACGGCCAGGAAAACGCTGCGAACAGTGACCGAAAGCAGAGCTGCCCGCCGCACGCGGGCCTGACCTCAAAGTCAGATCAAACCGCGGCTTGGTCTAGCGATAGTAGAGTGGCTGGCGTCAGCCGCTAAGAAACATTTGCGTACTACACCAACGTACTTGAACGCAGGAAGTGCAAGGACAGATGGATGGCTGGTAGAAACATACTGTTGGTAGAGCCAGGGTATAAGAACAAGTATCCTCCCCTCGGCTTAATGAAGATTGCGCAATATCATGGTCCTCGCGGCAAGAGAGACCGAGTGCGCTTTATTAAGGGCGAAGATAAGTCTGTTCTTGCAGAGGCGTGGGACAGAGTCTACATTACGACCCTGTTTTCTTTCGAGTTTTCACGAATCGCCGAATCCATCGAATTTGCGAAATCCGTGGTACACGGACAAACAGATAAGATTTTCGTCGGCGGCATTGCTGCGTCTCTGATGCATGATCGTTTTTTGAGAGATCCACGCTGGCTGGGGATACGGTTCATAAAAGGACTGCTCGGCGATGCCCCTGCGACTTCACTTCAGTTGGATGCGTTTTCCGAAGAACTCTACGCAGACGACAAGTTGGGCACACCGATCGAGGACCTTGCTCCCGACTACAGCATCCTGGACCAAGTAGCTTATCGCTACCCCGTTCATGATGCTTATTTTGCGTATGCCTCAAGGGGCTGCATCAGAAAATGCAGCTTTTGTGGGGTCCCAAAGCTTGAAGGCGCGCAGCGAGATGTCCAGTCCATTACGTCGGTAGTGCAAGAGATTGCGATGCTCTATGGCGAAAAGAAAGACCTGATCTTGATGGACAATAATATTGTTGCATCCGAAACGTTCAGGAACATCATTGCTGAGATACGAGACTTGGGCTTTGTTCCAGGGGCGAAGCTCAAAAGAGGGCGCATCCCAGTACAAAGACGAGTTGATTTCAACCAGGGAGTCGATGCCCGAATTCTGTGTAAAGATCCAATGTACCTTCGAGAGCTTTCATCGATCTGCATTCGACCGTTGCGCATCGCTTTTGATCATTTGGGTTTGAGAAAGCCTTATGAGACCGCTGTACGTATTGCTCGTGAATTCGGTCTGACAGAATTGTCGAATTACATGCTTTATAACTTCCACGAAACGCCTGCGGACCTTTATGAGCGGATGGCACTCAATGTTGAGCTTAATGAATCACTAGGAATTCGTATCTGGTCGTTTCCGATGCGGTATCAGCCTACAGACCTTCCTAATCGATCACATATAGGTGAGAAGTGGACACGCTATCAGCTTCGATCCATGCAATTGATTTTGCAGGCGACACACGGAGTTGTGAGCGGAGCACCGGTTTTCTTCCGACGTGCCTTCGGTCCGACTGTCGCAGATTATGAAGCTTTGTTGCTTCGGCCATACCACTTCATTTTCAATCGGGACTGGTTCGAAGCAGGACCAGGAAAGGCAGAATTTGACGATTTCCAAGCATCTTTTTCCAGGCTGACGTCCAGCCAAAGAAGAGAGCTGGTTGATTTGCTTTCTTCTTGCGAACCACGCGATTTCAAGAAACTGTGTGCTTACACACGGGATACCTCGCTGCGAAATCTTCTCTCCCACTACGTCCCGCTATCGAAGGAGGCAGAGGAACGCATCTGGAAGTTGCAGAAGAAGACACGCCCGAACATTTCCTTGCAGGTACCTGAGGACGAGCGCGTGGAAGACGCAGGTCTCACCGAGGATCCAGCTTTTGATGCAAGATCTATCATGGAAGGGATACCCGCATGAGTGCAACAGTGCCGATGTTGACATCAATTAAGAGTCAGTGGGATTCCATTCACGCGGCTCCGGTAATTGGCAAGGATGTGCTGGAGTTACTCAGTAGTTCGATGTACATCAATCCGCTGGCCATTTTCCGAGAGTATGTTCAGAATTCTGCTGATTCTATTGATGAGGCGGTCGGGCTCGGTTTGCTCCGAAGCCAGAAGGAGGGGCGCGTCGAGATCAACATCGACCCTCAAGAGAGATCGGTAACTATTCGGGACAACGGTACGGGGATACCGCGTTCTCAATTCGCCACGAGACTAACAGCACTCGGTGCGAGCCGTAAGAGGGGCACGAAAGCGCGCGGCTTCCGCGGTGTCGGCAGGCTCGCTGGGTTGGGGTACTGTCAAGAACTGCTTTTTCGCTCAAGAGCGGATGGAGAGCGTGAAATCAGTGAATTGCGCTGGGACTGCCGGCGGCTCAAGACGATTCTGCGTGACGCTCAATTCGCAGACGAGTTGGGCGACCTGATTCAGCAAGTCGTCCGCGTTCGGCGCCATGTGGATACCAGCCTTCCAGAGCGATTCTTTGAAGTACAACTTCTTGGAATCGTACGCCATGGGAGCGATGCTCTCGTGAATTCGGCGGTGGTTGAGGCCTATCTCAGTCAGGTTGCGCCCGTACCATTTAGCCCAGAGTTTTCCCTTGCGAGAGATATCGAGACTGCACTCGCGCAGCTGAATGCGACCTCCGATCTCCGCATATTCCTGAATGGTTCCGAGACTCCACTTTTTCGCCCGCATCGCAACAGTTTCCCAGTCAGGAAGGGTTTGAGCGATAGCTTCACAGCTCTCGAAGTCTTTCAAATTGAGGGTTCTACGGGAACTCCCTCGGCCGTAGGCTGGGTCGCTCACCATGGGTATCACGGGGCCATTTCATCGGAATCGAAGATCAGCGGCTTGCGGCTGAGAAGTGGAAATATGCAAATCGGAGAATCGGATTTGTTGAATGGACTATTTCAAGAATCCCGGTTCAATAGCTGGGTGGTAGGGGAGATTCATGTATTGGACGAACGGATTCTTCCGAATGGGCGCAGGGACCACTTCGAGCAGAGCGTTCACTTCAATGACCTTGTGAATCAGTTGGCACCAATCGCTAATGATCTAAGTCGCCGCTGCCGAATCAGTTCAGTACAACGCAATTGGCTGCGTCAATTCGATCTTACAAAATCTGGCATCGACCAGGCGATGTCAGTTTTGCAACAGGGGGCGGTGCCGCAGAGCAGACGGAAATACATTGAGGACGAGATAGAAAATAGTCTCGATCATCTTAGAAAGATATGTTCAAACAAGGCTTTCGATGCAACCGCGAAGTCCGGGTTAACGAAAAAGCTGGAGCGCCTCGAGACGAAAGTTGAACGAGCTATTGCCGAAAAACAGGAGCACAAGAGCCTAATCCCACTGCCAACCCGAGATCGTAGAACCTATGAGTATTTGTTTTCCCTTATCTATGAGTGTTCAACAACCCAGACTGCGGCAAAAGCGCTCGTTGATCAACTCCTGAAACGGATTGGTGAAGGTGGGTCGAAAAGAAGCACTCTCCCCCATCGTGCAAAATCAAAATCTGATTAGGCTGAAAGAGCTGTTCCGGTGATTGTCAAATCCAGGCATTTATTGAGCGCTTCTGGCGTTACTACTGAATCCGCCTCTGTGCATTCACCGCATGGATTTCCAGGCAGAGTAAGAAAGCGGAATTCTCCATCGACCACTTGAAGCAGCGGAAGCTGAACCACGCTGTCGAGGGCTTGATTGCTATTGACGCGCAGATCGCGACCGTCAATAAAGGAGAAATCAAATGCGAAGTGAACCATTCGGGCATGCTCATGCCCCTCATAGGTTACGGTGGGGTAGCATCGACAATCGAATTGCGCCATTTCCGCAAGTTCTCGTAGCCACAGAGGAATCCACACTTTCAACTGGTGGTGCTTCATGCCTGCATCAAGACTGGCGCACCAAGTGAACGTATCAGCAGATACGGCGTTCCCAGACCGCGAGAGTGTCTCTTGAAGATACTGTAAAGGTTCGTCACCAAAGGTATCGCGAACATTGATTGTCAGCAGCAAGGTGAAATCATGTCCACGCTGACGTGCAAACATATCTTCAATTGCCTTCACGCGAACAGTCTTTACACCTTTTGTACTCTCGGATACTTTGCGCTTATATCCAACGCCACCGAAAAAATCCAGGTTGTATAGCTCATACTTGAAGCGTCGATAACCATCAACCAACTCAGAAGCTCTGGGCACGAGTTGATCACGGTCAATGCCCTTGATGAGAATGTCCTCTACCGCACCACGCATAATCTGGACATCTTTGATATCGTTGACCATAACGTTGTTGGTGATCTGCCTTACAACTTCAAGATCTTCTTCTTGTTGGTTTTTCGGAGATCGAACGATCTGAACACAAGTCTTTGTTCCCAACAGCGTTGACCAATCTAATAGGTCGTGGACTCCCGCGCCGGGCATACCAAAATATCCCAGGTTTTTACCTATCCTTGAAACCGCGGATTGAAGAATGGGCGCGTCCCAGCTCACTCTGACGCACTTCTTGTTAGTTGTATCTAGATACATGCCGTTCTCACTCTTCGCCTTGAAGTATCGATTCAACAGATTCCACAACCCTCTTGTAGACGACAGCTTCAGTCCCAAGTATGGCGATGAGTGCGGAGTCGATGGATTCTATCAGCCTTCGGGAATTCGGAGAATCAAGTAGATCCAATTGGTCAATCATCATTGAGAGGGTCTGCGGCGTGCTGGCGGCCGGAGTTTCGGCGGTTGGAAAAGGCAGGGTGGGGGCGAACTTCGCACGGCGGGAGACTCCCCCGGAATTGACCGCACTCTTTCCCACAGAGGTGCGAATTTCCTTATCCATGCGTTCTGCAACTTTTGAAGCCTGGTCAGCGCTCTCTTTCTCTAAAGGTGATGCTTTTCGCTTATACTTCTTGAGCACTGCCCGGATATCTCTGAGCTTCGAGAAATCGTCGAGCGAGGCGATGCCGTTCTTGTTGATCTCATTGGTGAGTGCCGTCAGATCACGTAATGCGTCGTGAATTTTTGTATCTGCTTGCGCCTGTTGACGCACCTTGTCGGCGTAATCTTCGAGAGTTTCGAGCTTCTTATTTACCGCGATTTCAAGCCGGGTCTTGGCCGCGTTCGTCTCGAAGTCATCTCGTGCCGTGTTGGGGATTACCAGTTGGTCCGTGACATAGATCTCGCCTGTATACCATCCATAGAGAGTCCCTGAGCCCGCCTTAAAGACCTTGTTGAGCTGGTCGCGATTACCTATTGTGAATCCCTTGCACTTATAGACGAATCCTTGATACTGACTGGGATCGCATGAATCAGTCTTCTCTAGGATGAGGTTCTCAGGACCCAACCGCTTATTCTCTTGGTTGAGGCAGGCCCAATAATAGGCGACCGGCTTACCATCCTCTCCTTCGATCCGTCCGAATTCAGGCGTCCGCAACCCCCTCAAAGGAGGCTTGGACACAATCTCGTCAGATTCTTCGTCCGATTGCAGCTCGATTACGACGGCCTTGAATCCTGGAACGTTTGTGCTCAACTTCTCAATAATCTGGGTTCGATAATCAAAGAGTTCGCTGAAGTCAACAGGCAAATTCTGTAGGATGTACTTCCGCAACTCATTGCGATTGGCGATCTTTCGTAGATGGACCTCATTTATTTGCTCCAGCTGCACAGTTGTAAAACTGGAGTTAGCTACGGACGCTTCTTCTGATTTGAAGGTCGTGAAGTTATAAAGGAGAGCACTTAGTGAAACACTACCAGGAGGTTGCTTTTCCAACTCCTTCTTCATTGCGGCAAAGTCAAACCGCATAACGAGTTGAAGGGGGGAACTTGCCTTTTTGGTAGTAATGATGAGGCGATTGGCAAGATCATAGCCAGAGTAGATGCCTATCCCCCGAAAGCCAACTTGTTCGGATAGATCCTTGGCAGAAATACCGAATTTTCGAGAAGAGCGCAATTGAGCTTCGTCCATGCCATGGCCATTATCATGGATAGTTACCGAATTACCGGTAATCTTTATAGTGACCTTCTGGGCGCCAGCATCCACGCCGTTCTGCACGTACTCTCGAATACAATCTAGCGGGTTGGTATAGAGGCCCTTTGACAGAATCGGCAAAAGCTGTCCGCCGATGTCATCATCGCCCGTTTTGATCTTCCCGAACTTTCCCTGGGGGATAGTGGCGTCAATCGTTGCCGGAGTCATCCGATGGATCCTTCCTGAGACTTAACGCTCGCGATAGTTCTTGGCCGTCCGCTTCCGGAAACGATTTGAGCCAGCATTCGATTGAACAGTTCAACCCGAGGTCCGGTTTTCCCGTCCTTTTCCAACAAAAGAAAGCGATGCCAAAGCGCCTTGTCAAAACGCAAAGTGACGGAAATGCGGTCGCACTGGCGGCTCCCCTTGGGTCTGCCCACACGTCGACCTGGCATTTTGATCCAAGCCTTGCGTGCCGCGAGACTGTAGTTGCAGACGTCTGGAGAATTATATTCGACTGTTTTGCCCGTATCGAGTTCGATGGTCAATCGCTTGGCCTCCACGGCCTGAACGACCCCGCGGATGCCTGCACCATCCTTGCCCGATTTGACACGAATCTTGTCCCCGACTCTGGCAGTTGAACCGTCAAGCATACGTTTAGGCTATGCCTTTCCCTAATTATTTGCAATAATATAATTACTGGAGGAAATGGCTGTGGCCGAAATATCATCGATCGAGTGGACGGATGCGACCTGGAATCCCGTTCGTGGCTGCACCAAAATCAGCCCTGGCTGTGTTCATTGCTACGCGGAAACCTTCGCTGAGCGATTCCGTGGCGTCGCGGGCCATCCATATCAGCAAGGATTTGATCTCCGTCTTGTTCCGGAGAAACTTGTTGAACCGCTGAGGTGGCCATCCCGCAAGCGCGTATTCGTGAACTCGATGAGCGACCTGTTTCACCAGGGTGTTCCTGATTCTTACATTGAAAATGTGGGGATGATCATGTCGGCGTGCACTTGGCACACCTTCCAAGTCCTGACAAAGCGTGCAGAGCGCATGCGAGATATGACGAATGGCAAGCTCGCCCCTTTCGCCAGACTCGATCATATTTGGTGGGGCGTGAGCGTCGAAGATAGGCGGTTTGGCATTCCGCGAATTAAACATTTGCAAAGGTCAAATGTTACGATGCGCTTCCTTTCGATTGAACCACTCTTGGAAGATCTAGGAGAACTCGATTTATCGGGGATTCATTGGGTAATCGTGGGAGGCGAAAGCGGCCATGGCGCACGCACGATGAAGGAGGAGTGGGTCCTCTCCCTGATGGATCAATGTCAGCGAAGAGAGATACCCTTCTTCTTCAAACAGTGGGGTGGAGTGAATAAGAAGAGAAATGGGCGTCTACTACGAGGCAAAGTCTACGACGAATCGCCGTCCGCTTCGGAGAACTCAATTCCCAGTCGCATGAGCAGAGAGAAGCTAATCAACGAATTCATTCCCAATTCATGCCCGCCCAACAGCCTACTATTTCCTAGATTAGGTTGAATGAAAATGTCTCGCTCCTATAGGTAGGTCGTCACAATCCGATCCCGATACCAGCCGTTCTTGACAATGCCCGACTGACGCTCACCAGAGCGCGTGAGCAAGCGCTTCTCAGAGATGCAGCCCAATCTCCTCGATGATGGTCTCCGGAAGAAATGTTTCCACGATACCAAGATTTGCAGCCCCGGCTACCGATTTCGATAGCGTTTCGGCTGCGGCGGTACTCTGTGTAAGCTCTAATTGGAGCGCCTGAGACGCATCGGACGTGTAAACGGAAAGCCCGCGAATGTTGGGATTGAGCCGTGCCAGATCGTCTTCGAGACCGGCAATCTGCGTAGCCTCTCCGGTCAGAATCACCCGGTCGGCGTCAAGGTTTCCTGCGGTCTCGACGGCATAGCCGTAGTCGATATGGCGGGCCACCTCGGCATTGAGATCGATGCTCTTGCCATTATCGAGCCGAACGGAAAGATCGGGCTCGATCCGCTCCACGGTCGCGAAGTCGCCAGCGCGGATGTGATTTTCTTGTTCGGGAGCTGTGAACCGGATGCGTTCCGCCACGGCCAGCTCCCGCGTCTCTTCGCGGTAGATCTTGCTCTGATCGGTTTGGCTCCGAAGCTGGGCGGGATTGTAGGTGACCTGCCCGCCATCGGTAGTTTCGATGCTCAGCGTGTTCCTGCTTGCATCGACTTCGAGAACATGCGCAACGCTGTTATGCGGAATGCCTTCGAGCGCCGGGCTGCCGGTGTGGAAATGTATCTCGTCGCCGGGCCGGTAGTTCCCCGCGAAGCGCGGATTCGGAAACTTCTGCTCAACCAGAACCGGAAGCGAATGGCTTTCCGGTGCGAGCTTGCCTTCGTTCTGGAGTTCAGCGCGAATCAACTGTGTCAGTTCCCGGCGCTCGGCCGCATCGGGAGCGACAACGACCGTCTGATCCGGATGCGCCGCATAGTCCAAAGCGACCGCCGCAAGGCGGTGGTCCGGGCTTTGGTATTCGTGGACTCGCCCCTGCTGCTGAAGCCGTTCAGTCGCCGTACCAGGCTGATGCTCGCGGAAGAGCTGAACGGCTTCCCGCGCCTGCTCGGTCGTGCTGGACGGACGAAAGTCCACCGCGGCGGTCTTCGAGATGTCAGCAGCAAGCCGCTGGCCCAGCGTTTCAGCATCGTTGGTGTATATGCGCACGTCATCGGAGGCACGGGAGACAGCGACGTAAGCGAGCCGGGTGTTGATAAGCATCCGGCTCGATTCGGTATCGATGTTGGCGAGCACGCGGGCCGCCGTCAATCCCTGGGAACTGTGCGACGTGACCGCATATCCGTAGTCGAACTGACGAAATTGGGAGGTGTCGAAGGTGATCTCGCGCGGCTGCTTGCCATCCAGGCGCACGGTCATTTGCCCATTGTCGATGGAAGAAATGGTGCCAAGATCCCGGTTGGCGACGCCGAGGGTCTTATTGGACGCGGTGAACTGGATGCGGTCGCCGGTTGAGAACTCGCGCACAGCTTCGGTGAAAACGTTGACACCGCGCAAACGGCGCGGATCGTAGGTGACTGATGTTCCATTTTCGAGTCCGACGGTCAATGTATTGGCACGGGCATCGACCTCACGGGCGTGGGCGAAGCTGTTGCGCTCGATGCCTTCGGTTTTGCTGCCCGTATGGTAGTGAAGTACATCGCCCACGTTGTACCGCGCCGCCCAGGTCCGGTCGGCTCCGGTCATATCGGAGCGATGATCGAGCACGCGCAACTCGTGCCCATCGGTCGCCAGCATCCCATTCCGCCGCAATTCCGCGCGCACGGCTTCGTTGATCTGGCGTCGGCTGCGATTGTCGGAAGAGACGACGATGGTGTTTTCAGGCTGCACCGCATAGTCTCTGGCAATCGCCGCGATACGTTCATTGGCGCCTGCGATTTCCGTTACCCGCCCTTGTTCAGAGAGCAGTGCAACTCCTTTTTCGGTTTCGTTATTAGCAAGCAACTCCACCGCGCGCCGCAACTCCGGGTCTTTCTGGCGCATGATCTGGTCGAGGTGCGAAGTGCGCATCCCGGCCTGCTGCATCTGCTCGAAGGGCCGTCCTGCATCGATCGCCTGGTGTTGACTGGTGTCACCGATGACGAGCACCCGGTCCTGGGGTTTGAGCTTTTCGAGGAAGGCCTGCATCTGCCTGGTACCGGCCAGACTGGATTCGTGGAGCATATAAAGGTGGTGCAGCTCCGGGCTCGCGCCGGAATGATTTTCGCCACGCGCGAGAAAACTTTGCAGCGTGCTGGCGTCGATGCCTGCCTCGCGAAGCTGGGCCGCGGCGCGGGAGGTGGGTGCAAAGCCTTCGACCGTGTACCCGCTCTTTTCCGCACCCTCGCGGATGCTCTGAAGCACGGTCGTCTTACCGGTCCCAGCCCGCCCTTGCAGACCGTGAACACGATCTGTCGAATTGAGCGTTTCCTCAATGACGCGCCGCTGCGCCTCGTTCAAAAAGTCGCGGGAGCGCGCCTGCTCCTGCGCCAGCTCCGCGCTCAGGATCGGCTCGACAGCGTTGCGGCCACGGAGCATGAATTCAACGTTGGCGCACTCTGCTGCAATGGTCTCCGACGTAGTGAACCTGCGCCCGGAAGCATATTTCGGGCCGTCTACCATCCGAAAATCACCCGCCGTTCGCCGTACCTCGAACTCCGAACGAATCTCCCGGTACGTTGTCTCTCCCATCCCCCGGCGCATGGCGTCGCGCAGAATTCTGCGTTCATCAACGACAGCCTCCCGCTCGAAGACGCTCTGGCGGGCAAAGGTCACTGCTTCCTTGGCCTCGGCGCTGCTCTCTCGGCGGACCTGCTGCTGTTGAGCGCGCTTCCGCGCGGCGGTGACGACCTTTTCGGGTTGGTTGCCGAACTCCCCGGCCATCTTTCTGTGGGCTTCGAGAACCTGCTCGGCGGTGAGATTCTGTTTTCGGTCGCGGGTCGAGTGTGCAGCAATCTCGGCGGCTTCGGCCCCGACGCGGCCCGTTTTTTCAAGTTGCTCCCGTATCTGCCGGGAGCGGGGGCTCGAAGCGTCCAGATACTCCTGCGTGTAACCTTTGATCTCGGGCGCGCCGCTCTTGCCGCTCTCAATCTCGTAACCAAGATTGCGCAGCCGGTACATCAATTCAGACTGATAGACGGCGGTTGCATACTGCTGGCTCTCGAAGAGAGAATGCGGTTGCAGGGCGCGTGTCGAGCCATCGGTCCGCTCGGTGACATTGAAGATAACGGCATGAGTGTGGAGTTGCGGCGCGGCGTAGCCATCCACAGGCCGCGCCGTGTCGTGCTCGAATTTGGCGGCGATGAATTTGCCAGTCGTTTCGGCAGGGTGATTGCCACCGATCCGCGCTTGCGTGTACCGCTCCAGTTCATTCAACGCTTCGATGACGGCGGCGTGATGCGCCTCCCGGACCCGCTCATCGTCGCCAACAAGCGCGGTGAGCGAAACCGACTTCGGGGCCGAAAAGGTTGCATCCCATCCTGCCCGGTGCTCGACGGTTTTGATGGTCTCGCCATCGGCGTTTTTGTATTCGAAGGCGGCGCGGGAGCGGACCATCGGTTGCTCGGTCTCTGGATGCAGTCCTTCCGAAAGACGCTGAAATTCGAGCGGCGCAACAGCGCCGGAGAGACCAAACCGCGCGGCAAGCTGACCCTGCCATTCGCCCTGAGCGGTGTCACCCTGCCGGTAGTAGCTCTGCGTTTCCGAGGCGAAGTCCAGCTTATGGTAGGTCTGCGCCTGGCTGGCACTGAGCGATTTGGAAAGTGTCAGCATAGAATTACGACGGCCTCAGTTCAAAGGAAATCTGTTCGTCATCGGAGTGCTCCTGCGCATCGGGAGCATCCGAGGAAGGTAAAGAATGGGCAATCTCCTGGACATGCGAGGACGGATTGGTTGGTACGACCTCGACCTGTTCCATCACTTGCTGCACCGGCCAGGGAATCGGACGTGGCGACTTTTCCTGGACTATTGGAGCGTCTCCGGAGACCGCTGCGACAGGTTCGGAATCCATACTTTCCGGCCTTTCCTTGTCCTCCTGCTGAATCGGTTCGAGCGTGTCGGGATCGAAGGCGAGACCGCCGTCCGCCATCTTCCTTGGTATGAAATCAGTGGTCGGCGTGGGCAGATCGAGGTAATCGAAGGCGAAGCGGGCCACATTGTTTCCGAGCTTCAGGTAGGCGTGCCGGTCATCGAGTCCTGAGATTTCCGACCCCATGACAAGCGGCTCGATCTGCCGCTCCATGGTGAAGTTCTTACCGGAGCGCGTGCCGTCGAACTTGGTCTCTTTCAGCCGTTCGATTTCGACCTTGCCGATGGCCTCCGAAATCCACTCGGCGGCCTTCGGTTCGGCGGTTTTCATGAAGATTTTGGTGGCCGGCTGCGAAAGCATCACCTCGGCCAGATGACCGTAAGTGACCTCAAGCTGCGCCTTGCCCTGGAAGCCCAACACGAGCGGGTTTTTCGATTTCCTGTTCTCGGTGATGGCCGTATGAAGCTGGGGCAACTTCTGCAAACTCGCCAACTCGTCAATCACAAACCATACCGGGCGCTGGCCGGGCTGCGGCGCAGTGAGCAAGCGCATGACCAAAAGATCGATCCACAGTGAATGCAGTGGCCGCAAGGTGTCCCGCTCCGCTGGACGCGAAGTGATGAAGATCCATCCTTGCCGCTTCTTTGCCCAGGTACGGGCATTCCAGACAGGCCGGTTCTCATCCTTCTCTGGCAAGAGCCGGAAGCTCTTCGCTACGAGAGTCAAAGAGGAAAGGACACCGGCCCGCTGCGGGCCGGCCTTCTTATCAATGTAGAAGGCCATCTCGGTTCCCTGGACTCGCTTTAGCAATTCGGCATCGCTCGCCATCCACGCTGCAAGCTGGTGCGGCGTCGGTCCGAGCTTCAGCAGGTGTGCGAAAATCTGAGCGGGCGTATCGTGAAAGAACTCGTCGATGACGTCCGTCTTTCGCTGATAGAGCGAGGCGGCGATGGCATCGGCTTCGGCGTTCGAGGCCATTTCCTGCGCCGGTCCCCAATACGGGCAGCGGTCATCGAGCGGGTTGAGCACGATGTCTCCACGCTCCTTTTCAAAGAACCGCTGGATGTACTCACAGGCCGGATCGTAGACGATGGCTGAGTCCTTCCGGTCCCTGATCTGGCGCAGAATTTGCATGATGAGCTGGGTTTTGCCAACCCCGGTGTCGCCCATGATCTGGATGTGCTGGGCCTCTTTGCGTAGGGGAATCCGCATCATGCGTGGTGACTCGGTGGTTTTGAAACCGATGCCTTCTCCCTTCGCAACACTGTTGAATTGCCGGGGCGTGAGCATGAACGGACCGCGCAAAACGCGCCCATATTTCATCTGCCGGAAGCGCTTGATGTCCTGGGGAACGGCTAGTGTGAGCAGCACAACGAGGATGAGGCCGCCACCGATGAGGCGGGCGGCGAAGATCGCCAGCAGGCTTTCGCCGCCGAAAATTACATCGTGCAGCCAGCGGTACATCGAAGCGTCCGTATACTTCCGGGCTGGACCCAGGAACGGAAACTCGTACCCTTCTGAGCGCGCCAGGTCTGCCAGCGCAAAGGGCGCGCTCCTCCCGCTTGGAAGCGTCATTTTGCCTCGTGTGAAGTCGAAAGGAAAGGCCAGCCGCGGCTTGGCCTTTCCGCCGCCCAGATAGATGAGCCGGTAGTTGTTTTTCAGATGAAAAGCGGCCCCGGCGCGGGCGCGAACGTAATCCCCGATGTATGCCTGTTCGAGTGGCGGCATAGCGAAACGAACTCGCTGCCAGAAGAGAAGGCAGGTTAAGAGCAGCGCCACGGCTACCGCCGAATAGCTCATGAGAGGAACATGCGGCGGCCAGATAATCGTCTCTTTCCGTCCCCAGTGTGTAGCCATATCATCGCCCTCCCTTCGCATCTTCCGCGTACTGCTGCATGACTTCCTGCGCGGCCCGGCGTTTCTCGCGGCGCACGGCGCTCATGGCCTCGGTGATCCATTCCGATGTGACCAGCTTGCCGAGGATAAGAGGTTTAATGAGATTGACCAGAAGCATCCGTGTGGCGACGATCTCCGTGAAGACAGCATCGCCATCGGAACGCCGCGCCTCACGCAGCAGAACTTCGCGCGCCCATTCGCCGAGAGCTTTCTTTTCGAATTGCGCAATAGCTTCCAGTTCCGCCAGTTCATCCTTGGTGAGCTTCACGTTGGCAGAATGAGTCCGCCCGGTGCGGCCACGCGAACGCTGGAGACGACTCTCAAATGAGATGATTTCGGTTGTTGTCAGTGGTTTCATATGTGCTCCTCTACAAAGAGTTCCTATAGAAACCGGCAGGATTCCTATAGAAACTCACTTGGCTGTAAGCCAATGATTCTGGAGCAAGGTTCCAACAGGAACCTTACTGTGCTCGACACACCACCCTGGCAGGGGTGGAGTGTCTAAATTCTTCCGGTGCGTAGCACCGTAGTGGCTTTGCCACTCTTGCAGGCGCGGGATCACGCCTTCGATCCCGCCGCAATTGCCGCTGTTTGAGATGCTGATTGCGCCACCGAAACCGGCTTCCTTCGAGATGGCTCGGCTGGCTCATTGGCGAGTGGTCTACGCACACGCAACGTGGGCGTGATCCGCTGTGCTTCAGGAGTGCGAAGAAACTCCTGGAAGTCGCGGTCTTTCGAGAAGACATATGCGAGCGCCTGCTCCATGACTTCATCCGCTGAAGCGTGGATGAAAGCGGCGTACTGATCGAGTTGCAATGCGGTTGAATCCGTCAACCGAATTGAGGCGCTAACGTAACGGGTTTGGGTGACTTCAAGCAGTGGCATTCGGTTCTCCTTGGCGTGTGGAATCAGGCCGTCTTTCGACGGATAATCATGCGTTGAGCAGTGGCCGCAATCTCCCGCGCACGAGCCGAGCAAAGTGCGGGGGGAATCTCGAAGCGGCGGCGGACTTCGAGCGTGGTGATTACGTCGTCGATGGGAATGCCGCTGCCAAGCCAAAGGCAGGCTGAGGCTACATCGACGGTGCGTTGGGCATAGTAGAGAGGATCAGGTTTATCGGAGCGGCGAACTATTAATTCATGTGTCAGCTTCGCGGCGTCCCGGCCGTGGGTAAGTTGAGCGCAAACCCAAGCCCAATCGTTCTCCGAAAGAGAGTGCCTTTGTGCCGGCGATTTCCGTGCGTTCCCGCGAAGCGATAGCACGGAAGAGCCGACAGCATCATCCAGCCGGAAGTCCTCGGGACCATAGATTGTATTCGCAGTGTATTCGACCGCGACACGATGCGCGGGAGAATACTTCCGGTTGTAGAAACCGGGTACGCGCAGCACCCGGTTGCGGTCGGTGCAAGCGGGATCGCCGCCGAAGGCTTGGGCGAGCAGCTTGAGTGTCTGTTCCTGGCGCTCGAAGTCGAAGCCAGCAACACGCCAGAGCGCCTGATATTTGCCGGGTGAAGTCGAGAGAATGGTCGTGGGCGCTGGCACTCGATCCGACGCCCGCAGCGCAGCGAGCCGGGCGTCGCCCTCCTCATCAATATCTATATAGATGTGACGGACGGATGCAATGCACTCCTTGGTGCGTTTGCGGCTGCCGGGAAGCAACGGATTGGCTGAGACATAGATGTTCGCGCCATTGTCATTCTCAAAGGCCAGCCAAGCCATATAGCGAGGCGCGATAACTTGTTCGAGCGTGATCACGCGCTGCTGTGGCCGGGGCGCATCCTCCCGGCCCAGCAAGAGCGCAATCGTTTCGCTCGAAGCGAAACTGCGAGTAAGAAAGTTGGTGGCGACTTGATTCATAGGTTGACCTCTCAAGAACGCGATTCCAGGGGCCATTGTCAGTAGGAGAGCCCGGCTTTTGCCGGGCTCTCACCGTGAAGGGAAGGGGCCTATTCGGGCACTTCCTCGGAGGGAATCTCCTGCTCGACTTCCTGCTCTTCCGGGGCGGCCTTTTCCGCGCGGTCGAGCTTGAGGATGGAGTTGACGCGAATGCTGTCGGTTCGAACCGGCTTTTTGGTCTTCTTGGGCGTGTACTCGGTGTGGCGAATCTCGCCCTCGACCTGAACGTGCGCGCCCTTCTTGAGCGTGGCCGCGAACTCGCCGAACTTGCCAAAGACGATGCAGCGATGCCATTCGGTGTGCGAGACGTACTCGCCGGACTCTTTGTCCTTGTAAGAGGTCTTGGTGGCGATGGAGAAGGTGGTGAACTTCTGGTTGCTCTTGCCGGTACGGACTTCGGCGTCGCCGCCCAGGTAGCCGATGAGAGTTGCACGATTCAGAAACATTTTTGAGTCTCCTGATTTGAATTCCCGATCTGCTCGGGTCACACCTGGCGAAGCTATGCGAGTGGGCGCGACTCCCAAGGCCG
>Ga0182013_10004434_pt1 | contig 16859 bp, 14 predicted proteins | sample 612S2MmetaG_FD_120487 | JGI IMG/M metagenome (GOLD analysis project Ga0182013, IMG submission 120487) | Permafrost microbial communities from Stordalen Mire, Sweden - 612S2M metaG | ecosystem: Environmental > Terrestrial > Soil > Wetlands > Permafrost | place: Sweden: Stordalen | collected...
AGGCGCCGTCTTGAGCTGCTCCTTGTCGATGGCGGCGATATAGCCGTTGCGCGTGGGATCGAAAGTCAGGATCCGCCAGGGAACCGGATAGCGTCGTTCACCGGCTCCCAGGAAGCCCCCGGAGGAAAGGACCGCATAGGCCACCTGACCACTCATCTTGCCTATGGCGACGTCCTGGATATGCCCGACGCGCTCGCCTGAGGTGTTAAACACCGGAGCGCCATTGACCTTGCTCGCGAAGATAAGGGGTGAGGAGGATGCGGATGTAATAGCGTCGCTCATAATCGGCTCCATGATCGAACTTCAGGAACCTCTTGAACACGCTGACGGCGCCGACCGTTCCGCCCCCGCCCCCAAGGATGACGGGAATTCACCGCAGCCCGAGCTCGCCTAGAAGCCTAACGCCTACTCGGCGGGCGAAGGCGCGGGCCGGGCGTTAGCCTCGGCGCCGTGCGGCGCATCCTTTTCGAAGCGTCGCCGCAACCGGTCGAGATAGACGTAGATGACCGGCGTGGAGAACAGGGTCAGCGCCTGCGACACGGACAAGCCGCCAATGATGGCCCATCCCAGCGGGTGGCGGAATTCCGACCCGGTGCCGTTGCCGATGACCATGGGCACCCCGCTCAACATCGCGCAGGCTGTGGTCATCAGGATCGGCCGCAGCCGTTGGTGACAAGCCTGGGTGACAGCCTCGACCGGCCCCAGCCCTTGCTCGCGCTCCAGCTTCAGGGCCACGTCGACCACCATGATCCCGTTCTTCTTGACGATACCGATGAGCAGGATGATGCCGATGATGCCGATGACGTTCAAATCCTGCCCTGCGACCAGCAGGGCCAACAAGGCGCCCAGGCCCGCCGATGGCAGGGTCGATAGAATGGTTAGTGGGTGGACATAGCTTTCATAGAGCATGCCAAGGACCACATAGACCGCCAGCAAGGCCGCAAGGATCAGGACCGGCTCTGACGAGAGCGATTGCTGGAAGGCCGCCGCATTGCCCTGGAACGAGCCCGTCAGGGTCCCCGGCGCGCCGAGATCCTGCTGAGCCTGCAAGATCAGGCGCGTCGCGTCGCTCAGGGCCATTCCGGACCCGAGATTGAATGAGATCGTCGCCGCCGGAAACTGACCCTGGTGATTGATCGACAGGCTGGCGGCGGCGTTCGGATCATACTTGAGGAACAGCGATAGCGGCACGGTCTTGCCGGTCGTCGGCGACAGAATGCGCACACTATTGAACAGATCCGGCGTCGCCTGCAGGTTCGGCGGCGCTTCCAGCACGATGTGGTAGGCGTTGAGCTGCGTGAAGGTCTGCGCGATTTCGCGCTGGCCGATCTGATCGTAGATCGCCGCATCGATATCGGACGGGGCAATGCCGAAACGCCCGGCGGCGGCCCGATCGATCGTCAGGTTGACGGCGCCGGCGTTGGACTGCTGATCGGAGTTGACGTCCTTAAGCCCGGGAATAGCCTGGATCGCCGCCAGCATCTTGGGCGCCCAGGTGTTCAGCTCGGTCAGGTCGGCGTCTGACAGGGTGTACTGATAGAGGGCGCGACCGCCGCGGGCGCCCACGCTGACGTCCTGCTGCTCCTGCAGCACCACCTGCGCGCCCACCACGTGGGAGAAGCTCGTCCGCAGCCGGGCCAGAACCTGCGTCCCGGTCGACGTTCGGCCCGCCTCCTGAGGTTTCAGGGCGATGTTAATGCCGGCTGTGCCGCCAGCATTGACGTTGCTGAGCACCCATTCGATGTCGGGGTCCTTGGCTGCGATCGCCTCAACCTGCCGCGCCTTGGCGGCGGTCTCCGCGAAGGAGGCTCGCTGATTGGTCAGGATCTGCCCCTGCAGGAATCCGGTGTCCTGCAGGGGGAAGAAGCCGGTCGGCACATGGAAGTACAGCCAAAAGGCCAGGACGGCGGTTCCAACGAAGACAATCAGCGTCAGCCCCATGTGGCGCATGACCACATCAAGGCCGCGCGCATAGCCGGATTCGATCTTGAGGAAGCCGGACTCCAGCGCGCGGAGGATCGGGTTGTGGCTCTCCTCCGGCTTTTTGAGGAATTTGGCGCATAGCATCGGCGTGAAGGTCAACGACAGAAACACCGAGATCGCCACCGCCACGCTGACGGTGAAGGCGAATTCGCGCATCAGGCGCCCGATGATCCCGCTCATGAACATCAGCGGCGTGAACACCGCGATCAGCGAGATCGAGATCGTCAAGATGGTGAAGCCAATTTCGCCCGCGCCGGCCAGGGCCGCGTCCATGGGCTTTTCGCCGTGTTCGATCTTGCTCCAGATCACCTCGACCATAACGATGGCGTCGTCGACCACAAAGCCCACGGCGATGGTCAAGGCCATCAGCGACAGATTGTCGAGGCTGAAATTCAAGACCAGCATCACCGCGGCCGTGGCCAACAGCGACAGAGGGATCACCGCACTGGGGATCAGCGTGGCGCGCACATTACGGAGGAACACGAAGATCACCGCGACCACCAGGAAGATGGTGATCAGCATGGTGATCTCCACGTCCTTGACCGAGGCGTTGATCGTCTGAGTGCGGTCCTCCACGATGTTGAGTTTGATGCCCGGCGGTATGTCCCGTTGAAGAAGCGGAAGCTGCGCCTTGATCACCTTGACCGTTTGCACCACGTTCGCGCCGGTCTGCTTGAAGATCGCCAGCATGATGCCCGGGCCGGCGTGGACCGAATGGTCGGTGCTGGCCGCGCCCGGATATATCCAGGCGCCGGTCTGATTGTTCTCGACGCTGGTGATGGCCTGGCCGACGTCCTTCACGCGGATGGCCGCGCCCTTGCTGTAGCCGATCACCACGTTGTTCCAGCCGGGTGCGTCGGTCAGCTGGTCGTTGGCGTAGACCGCCGAGGAACTGCTCGAACTGACAATCGAGCCTTTCGGCGCATCAACCGTGTTATTGCTCAAGGTGGTCCGGACAGCATCCATCGACAGGCCGAGCATGGCCACCTTGCGCGGATCGATCTGGATACGGATCGCGGGCTTCTGCGGGCCGAAGATGCTGATCAGACCCACGCCGTTCAACCGCGACAGTTGCTGGGAGAAGATGTTGTCGGCGTAGTCGCTCACTTGGCGCAGGGGCAGCACGTCCGAGGTCAGGCCCAGGATCACGATGGGGGCGTCGGACGGATTGACTTTACGGATGCTCGGGGCGGCCGGCAGGTTCGTGGGCAGTTGGCCGGACGCCGCGTTGATCGCGGCCAGCACGTCCTGGGCGGCGGCGTCGATATTGCGCGACAGGTCGAACTGCAGGACCACCTGGCTCGATCCCTGCGTGCTGGACGAGGTCAGCTGGGACACGCCGGGAATCTGCGAGAACTGCCGCTCAAGCGGCTGGGCCACGTTCGAGGCCATGGTCTCCGGGCTTGCGCCCGGCAAGGCGGCGCTCACCTGCACGGTGGGGAAGTCGACCTGCGGCAGGGCCGAAACCGGCAGCATGAAATAGGCGACGATGCCGACCACGAAGAATGCGGCGGCCATCAAGGAGGTGGCGACCGGACGCTTGATAAATGGGGCGGAAATGTTCACGAGGCAGGCTGCTTCTGTTTACCCGTCCCCTTGGCTTGCCCCGCACCCGGTGGGCCACCGCGCACCGAAACCTTAGCGCCCGGCATCAAGGACAACTGTCCGTCCGTGACCACCGTATCACCCGCTTGCACGCCTTTCTGGATCGCTACGGTTTGATCGGAGGTCACCTGGATAGTCACCGGGCGCGCCTGAACCTTGCGATTGGCGCCAACCGTATAAACGAAGACGCCGTTGGGCCCGTCATTGACCGCAGCCGACGGGATCGCCACGACGTGTTTCAGGGTCTGCAAGGTCAAGCGGACATTGATGAATTGCCCCGGCCAAAGCTTGTTGCCGGCGTTGGTGAAACGAGCCTTCATCTGCACCGTTCCCGTCGACGGATCGACACGGTTGTCGGCGACCACGAGTTCGCCGGTGTCGAGCAGTTCGTTGGTTTCCTGGCTGAAGGCCTGTGTCCGAAGCGGTTTACGGAATCCCTCCGATGCTTGAGCCAGGCGCTGGAAGTCGCCCTCAGGCACCGTGAAGGTCACCGCGATCGGCTGCAGTTGGTTCACCACGATGATGCCCGTGGTGTCGGTGGTGGACACCAGATTGCCGGCGTCGGTCAGGCGCACGCCGACCCGGCCGGTCACCGGAGACGTTATCCTGGTGAAGTTGACGTTGACCTGGGCGGCGGCGACCTGCCCTTGGTCGATCAGCACCACGCCTTCGTCCTGTTTGACCAGGGCGGCCTGGGTGTCGACCTGCTGTCCCGCGATGGAGTTGACCTTGGCCAAGGTCTGATAGCGCTGCAGGTCGAGCTTGGCGTTGGCCAACAGGGCCGTATCGCGCGCCAGAGCGCCCTGGGCCTGCATCAGCGCCGCCTGATAGGGCGCCGGATCGATCTGGGCCAGCAGTTGCCCGGCCTTGACGAAGCTGCCTTCGGCCACGGGGACCTTGAGCAGCTTGCCGTTCACCTCCGTACGGATCAGATCGCTCTGCCAGGCCTGCACGGCGCCGATGGCGGAGATCGCCACAGGAACGTCTTGGTAGACGGCCTGAGCCACAGTGACTGCAACGGCGGGGCGATCGGGGGGGGCGGCCTTCTTAGGTCCGAACACCGTCCACAGGACGATGCCCACAGCAATAGCGCCGAGGACTATAAAAACAATCCGAGACCGCGAGGGGGTCTTCATGTGGTTGGTGTCTCGCTACGCCGTCGTCGGACGGCTGGTACAATGGGTGAAGCAGGCAAGCCGCCGGGCAACGCAATCGCAGGCCCAGAAGTCAGCCTGATTGCGCGATTGTTGCTATTTGGAAATGGGACGAATGGCAAGCAAACGCCGGCGCGGCGCGGCGTCGATTCCAAGGCCCATTTCGTCCAGCTTCTCGCCCATGGCGCTTGAGGAGCAAAGAGCGCCGGCGCCCGGCCGAATTCTTGATCGCCGCCGGTTTTCGAAAGGTTATAGAGCGCCGCGGCGCCTAAACTTGGGGCGCCGGCGCCGCCCACCGTCCCTATCCTATTGAAGGTCAATCCCTACAACCTGCGGCCATGGACAACGCGAAAGACAGTCCGGCAAGGTCGGCGGCAATGATGGTCAGGTTGGAATCGCCCGTGGCTTCGTCCAAGGCCGCCTTGCAGAGGGCGGTCGGAACGGCGCGGCTGGAGACGACCGGCGCCATGGACCCCGCGCGCAGACAACGAAACACGGCAAGGTTTTGGCGGGCGTGATCTAGGGGTGCCGCATCGACGCTCCATCGGGCGCCTGGCCGCCGACCTTCGCGACGGCGCCCTGAGCGCCCGCGCTTTGCTGGACCATTATCTGGAGCGGATTGAGCGGATCGATCCGGGGCTGAACGCCTTCGTCTACATCGATCCCGACGCCGTGGCTGGCGCAGAGGCCAGCGACGCGCGTTTGCGGGCCGGCCGGCCGCTGGGGCCGCTCGACGGCATCCCGGTTTCGATCAAGGACAATCTTTTATTGCGGAACTGTCCGGCGGTGTGGGGCTCGCCGCTCTATGTGGACTACATACCCGACCATGATGAGGCGCCCGTAGCCAAACTGCGCGCGGCTGGCGCGGTGCTGATCGGCAAGACCAACACGCCCGAGTTCTCGCTCAGGGGTTTCACCGACAATCCGGTGTTCGGCGTCACGCGCAACCCGTGGAATCCGGCCCTGACGCCCGGCGGATCGAGCGGGGGGGCGGCGGCGGCGGTCGCGGCCGGGCTGTGCGCCATCGCTTTGGGCACCGACGGCGGCGGCTCGATCCGCCGGCCGGCGGCCCACACCGGCCTGGTCGGCCTCAAGCCGGGGCTCGGCCGCATCCAACGCGGCGACGGCTTCCCACCGCTGATGTTCGATTGCGAAGTGGTCGGGCCCCTGGCCCGCACCGTCGCCGACGCCAGAGCGATGTTCCAGGCCCTGTCGGCGCATGGCCGCGTCTGTCGCGCCCTGGAGCCCCTGGACATCCTCGTCGTGGAGCGATTCGACGACGCGCCCGTGGAGCCCATGCTGGTTGAACGATGCCGAAATGTCGCCCGGCGTCTGGAAAGCCTCGGCCATCGGGTGACGTTCGGCCCGCTGCCATTCGACATCAACGACGCCATGCTCGCCTGGCAAGCCCTGACCTCGGCCAGTTTAGCCTGGCTGGCGGAGCAGGAGCCGCGCTTCATCGAAGCGGCGTCCTCGGAATTCGTGGACCAGGCGCGCGGCGGCCGTAATCTGTCGGCGGCGGACTACGTGGCCATGACCCAGGTCCTGTACGATTTTCGCTCCGTCGTCGCCCACGCCTTCGCCAAGACGGACGTGATCATGACGCCCTGCACCGCCGCCCAGCCCTGGACGGTGGACCGGCCCTATCCGCCAATGATCGACGGTCAGAGCGTGGGCCCGCGCGGCCATGCGGTCTATACCGCCTGGGTCAACGCCTGCGGCCATCCCGCCGTGGCCGCGCCGGGCCTGCCGGACGACGCGGGCCTGCCCACGGGCGTGCAATGGGTCGCCGCCAGGGACTGCGACGAGCTGCTGCTCGACCTGGCCGAAGCCTATGAAGCCGCCCAACCCTGGGCGGACCGCTGGCCGTCGCTGTCGGCTTGAGGCCGCCAGCACGCCATCAGGCTCTATCGCGCCGCGGGCGAGGCCCGCATACTCGGCGCGAGATGAGTCGCCCGCTTTGAACATTTAAGATGCTGTCGTGGCCACATTAGACATCCCAAATCAGTATCTCGAAGTCGGGCCGATCGTGGTCACCTCGCCGACCACCCGGTGCGGCACGACCCTGGCGCAGCGTCTACTGTGGTCGTCGGACAACGCCTTCGTCTATGGCGAGGAAATCGGCCACCAGCTCAACAATCTGACCGACCAGTTCCTCACCGTTATCCGCTACTGCGAGGTCAATGAGGCGGAGCTGGACGACGGTTTCCGCCGGGCGCTCGCCGGCGCGATGGACGATTGGCGCCCGGGACTGGCGCCGCCCGCGGAGATCATGCTCAAGGCCTGGATCTCGACCTATTACCAATTACCCGCCACCCTGGCCGCCTTTGGCGGAGCGATCGGCCGGCCCCTATGGGGATTCAAGTGGCCAGCGTGCCCTCCTCGAATGCTGAGCGCCTTTCTGGCCCTGATGCCCCGCACACGGATCATCTATCTGGTGCGCCATCCCGCGGAGGCGCTCAAATCGGCAAAGGCGCGCCGGTTCGTCAAAAACACGCAGGAAGCCTCATCGTTCTGCCAGACCTGGGCGGAAAACCTGCAGGCGGCTCTACCCCTAAGGTCCGACCCCCGCGTGCTTTGGCTGCGCTATGAGGATCTGCTGGCCGAGAAGGAACGGGCCGTCGCCGATATCGAGGCCTTCGCGGGGGTGCGGGGCATCCGCATGGAAGCCTTCGGGGTCAAGGTGAACACCTTTGTCGGCGACCCGGCCGAAGGCCATTCGCCGACCCAGTACATAGTCCCCGCGGCCCTGACCGAGGCCGAGCTGGACGCGGTGGCGCTCCATGCGGGCGCCTTGGCGTCGGAGCTGTATCCCGAGGAAAAGTGGGACATCGCGTAAACTTCAGCCATGGTCCATCCTCCTTTTTGAAGCAGCTTCAACACTGACTTCGTAGCCCAAGGAGGAAGGGCCTAGCTCAATTGCGCGATGCCCCATTTTCAGCTCACAAGAAGGCGCTGAGCGAGGCTCGCGCCAGCATGAACCAGAATGCGAGCGTCGAGGCCGCGTAGAGCATGAACCGCACATTCACGTTGTTGAAAGTGTTGTGGACAGCGCTATGCAGCCCCCTGAAAACCACAAACACCCAAGCTACGGCGACATAGACGCCGTCGACCCGCGAGATCACGAACAGGTACAGGCAGAGGGCATAGAAAAGCGTAGGAATTTCAAAAAGATTCTTGAGGTTGTCGGACGGGTTCCTGACGCCGGGCGGCGAGAGACGGGTGAACTCGAGCGGGGCGAACTGCTCCGGGGTGAGCTTCGACTTCAGAATGAAAGGAATGCGTCGGGCAAACAAGTACGTCCAGACGAGCAACGTCAAGAGCATAAGCGACAGGAACGGACCGAAAATCGACCTCTGATCCACGTTTTCCTCCTCAAATAGCCAACTTTTTCAAGGTCTAAAGCAACCTGGACTGGACGATATCAGTCCCGTGGCAATTGCGACAGGGGCGGAAAAGAGGGATATCCACCACTTTTGAAAGCTGACCGGCGTCTCGGGCGCCCGCGCCAACGGCGTGACCGCCAGCTATGCGGCCAGGGACCAATTGGCTTCGCGGAGGCGCCGGGGGCCTGATTTTCGTCCAAATGAAGCTCTGGACGCCCTAAGCCGGTGGACGCCTCTTCGATCCCGCGGTTACCTGACGATAGTTTGCACTGCAAAAGGCCGCAGGGAGCCGCGATGCAGATCGATCCGCCGCACAATTCCAACAGCCGGACCGTGGTGCGTCTGCTCGGGCGCCTGCTGGGCGACGTCATCCGCGAACAGCACGGCGGGGCGCTGTTCGATCGGATCGAAGAAATCCGCAGACGTTCCGTCGGCGAGCACCGCGAGGGCGCCGTGGACGCGGCCCTCGGTCCGCTGCTGCGCGGCCTGCCGCTCGACGAGATGCTGCTTCTGATCCGCGGTTTCGCCATCTTTTCCCAATTGGCCAATATCGCCGACGATCACCTGGCCCGGCGCGAGAGCCAGGCGACTGATCACGGGCCCCTGCAGCGCCTGCGTGAAACCTGCGACCTGAGCAGTCCGGAGGCGCGCCGCTTCCTGGCCGAGGCGGTGCTGACGCCGGTCATAACCGCCCACCCCACGGAGGTGCGCCGCAAGTCCATCCTGGACCGCGAGGAAGCCATCTCCGAATTGCTCGACCGTCTGGGCGGGCGCTCGCGGCTGACCAGCGACGTGCTGGAGATCGAGGCCCAGATCAAGCGCGAGGTGCGCACCCTGTGGCAGACGCGGATGCTGCGGTCGGTCCGCATCAACGTGACCGATGAAATCGACAACGCCCTGTCGATCTTCCGCATCACCTTCCTGACCCAACTGCCGCGCCTGAAGCGGCGGCTGGCGCGCCTGCTCGGCCTGCAGGGCCCGACCGAGCCGCTATTGCAAGTGGGCTCATGGGTGGGCGGCGACCGTGACGGCAATCCCTTCGTCGACGCTGAGACCCTGACCTACGCCCTCACGCGCCAAAGCGGGGCGGCCCTGGATCACTACCTGACCCAGCTGCACGCCCTGGGCGGCGAGCTTTCCTTGTCCCAGGGACTGGCGCCGGTGTCGGAGAGCCTGCGGGCCCTGGCCGATCAGAGCGGCGATCACAATCCGCACCGGGACGACGAGCCCTACCGCCGCGCCATCGTGGGCTGCTATTCGCGCCTGGCCGCCACGCACAAGGCGCTGCTGGGCGCCGAACCGATCCGCGCCGGCGCCATGAACGCGCCGCCCTACGCCGCGCCAAAGGCGCTGGAGGACGATCTGGCGATTATCGCCCAGTCCCTGGCCGATAACGGCGCGGCCGATCTGGCGCAGGGGCGTCTACTCGATCTGCGCGAAGCGGTCGGCGCGTTCGGCTTCCACCTCGCGGTCACCGACATGCGGCAGAACTCCGCCGTGCACGAGCGGGTCGTGGCCGACCTCCTGGCCCGGGCCGGCGTATGCGAGGACTATGCCGAACTGAAGGAGCCCCAGCGGATCGCCCTGCTGCAGCGAGAACTTTCGGGTCCGCGGCTGCTGCGCTCGCCCTATCGCAGCTATGCCGCGGAGACGCTCAAGGAGCTGGCGGTGGTGGACGCCGCCGCGAAGCTGAAGTCCGCTTTCGGCGAGGGCTGCATCGCCAACTACGTCATCTCCATGTGCCGCAGCGTGTCGGACATGCTGGAGGTGGCGGTGCTGCTCAAGGAGGCGGGCCTGTTCCTGCCGGGCGAACATCCGCGCTCGACCATCCGCATCGTGCCCCTGTTCGAGACCATCGACGACCTGCGCAATAGCGTCGACGTCATGGGCGCCTATTTTGACCTGCCCCTCGCCAGGGGCCTGGTCGCCCGGCAGGGCAACCTGCAGGAGGTGATGATCGGCTATTCGGACTCCAACAAGGACGGCGGCTATCTGACGTCCAACTGGGAGATCCGCTCCGCCATATCCCGCCTGCTGGAGCTGGGAAAAAAGCGCGGCGTCAACATGCGCTTCTTCCACGGGCGCGGCGGGGCTGTCGGCCGCGGCGGCGGCTCCATGCTGGAGGCGATCCAGGCCTTGCCGGGCGGGGCCATCGCCCACGGCATGCGCATCACCGAACAGGGCGAGGTGGTCTCCTCCAAATACGGCCATCCGGTCGGGGGCCAGCTCAGCCTGGAGACCATCGTGGCCGCGTCCCTGGCCGCCGACCTCAACCGGGGCGCGGACCGGGTCGAGGAACACTTCGGCGATCTGATGGTCCGCCTGAGCAAGGGCGCCTACGAAGCCTACCGCGCCCTGGTCTATGAGACGCCGAACTTCAACGTCTATTTCCGTCAGTCCACGCCCCTGATCGAGATCGCCGACCTGAAGATCGGCAGCCGCCCCGCTTCGCGCACCCCCTCGGACAAGATCGAGGACCTGCGCGCTATTCCTTGGGTGTTCTCCTGGTCGCAGGCTCGCGTGATGCTGCCCGGCTGGTATGGCTTTGGATCAGCCATGACCGGCGAGATCCAAAAGCCTGGAGGCGCCGAGCAGCTCAAGGCCCTTTACGCCGGATCGCCGTTCTTCCGTTCGGTGGTGTCGAACCTGGAGATGGTGCTGGCCAAGTCCAGCCTGTCGATCGCCAGCCGCTACGCCGAACTGGTCGAGGACCGTGACCTGGCCAAGGCTGTGTTCCAGCGCATCCGCGCCGAATGGCACGCCGCCTACGACGCCATCCGGGTGATCACCGGCCAGTCGGCCCTGCTCGAGCGCAACCCCGCGCTGGCTCAGTCCATCCGTCTGCGCCTGCCCTATATCGACCCGCTCAACTTCCTGCAGGTCGAACTTCTGGGCCGCCACCGCGCCGGCGAATCCGACCCCCTGGTGCGCGAGGGCATCCACCTGTCGATCAACGGCGTCTCGGCGGGGCTGAGGAACAGCGGGTAGAGCGCGTTCCGAAAAGTGGGAACCGGTTTTCAGACAAAACGCGCGTTAAAACAAAAACCGGGAGCGGGTCGCGATGGCGGCCTGTGGGACATCGGAGCGTGTCCCCAACCGCCAAAAAACAACGGGCGGCGGAAAATCTCCGCCGCCCGCTTTTACAATGTCGATCCGTATCGGCGCCGGTGAGCGCCGCTCGGCTTAGAACTGCAGGTTTTGAACCGGCGAGGCGACGCCCCAGCTTTCCGTACCCGAACGCTGATGGTCCTCAAGCGAACCATTGCCGCCGAAATAGTACTTCAGGCCGATCGAGAAAACGTTGGCGTCGGCATTGAAGCCAAGCACGTTGACCGTCTCGTAGCTGTAGCCCGCCGACACCGCCAGCGGCATGCTTTGCGACAGCAGATACTCGCCGCCGACGCGGTAGGACGTCGTCTGGATCGAGGTTCCCGCAATGGGAATATCCAGGTAGTCGATCGTGCCGCTGAGGGCCAGGTTCGGCTGGACGTAGCCAACCACTTGGCCGCCGACATAGTCCGCGCCGGACAAGTTGGCGCTCGTCCCTTGGCTGTGGCCGGTGCCGGAGATGCCGCCGCCGCGCACCGACAAGGTGAACTGGTTGTTGGCATACCAATCGGCAAACCCGCCGTAGGAGGTGACATCGACGGTCACGTTATGCGCGTTGAGCTGGCTGTAGCCGACGCTGGCGCCGAGGCGGCCCATCGCGTTGGCGTAGAAGCCGCTGGCGATTCCGTAGGTGTTGTTCTCGCTCTGGCCGCTTCCGGAAATGCTGCTGTAGCCAAGATTGCCTTGAGCGGCCCAGTTGGTCCCGAGCGGAACGACGCCCGAACCGTTGACGGTCCAATCGTTGGAGTTGCCGCCGCTATTGTTGACGCTTGTGTAGTTGTACCCGCCGCTCACGTCGCCTGACGTGACGACCGGCGCCGCGATGGCCGGGGTGAGCCAGAGGGCGCCGAGAGCCGCCACGGCGGCGGCGCCAAACAGATGTTTAGCCATGAGAGAAAACTCCATTTTTTGATTGAGGCATTTCTGCCTAAGGAACAATCTAAGTCAGGCGGGATATGATGAATAGCGCCTAAAAGTCGGGCACGTGCAGGAATGACACGGGTGTGATAAAATGAACACGTTAGGTTAACGCCGATTTTTCAGCCGAGTTTGTCCCGCCCCCCGGCGGTCGCCCGGCAAGCCCCGGCGTCTACTGAAAATGGGGGGCCGACCGCGCGGGGTCTGCTAGCCTTGCCGCGACGAGGAGGAGGCGCGGGGCATGGGTAAGGGGCGGATGGAAGCATTCAGCGACGGCGTGATCGCCGTGATCATCACCGTCATGGTGCTGGAGCTTAAGGTCCCCCTGGGCGGCGCCCTGAGCGATCTGCGACCGATGCTGCCGATGTTCCTCACCTATGTGCTCAGCTTCGTCAACGTGGGCATCTACTGGAACAACCACCACCACATGCTGCATGCCGCGCGCACGGTGAACGGCCCCATCCTGTGGGCCAACCTGCATCTGCTGTTCTGGCTATCGGTCATGCCCTTCGCCACCGCCTGGATGAGCCAGCATCCCCTGGCCAGCGCGCCGGTGGCGGTCTACGGGGCCATGCTTTTGATGAACGCCGTAGCCTACACCGGGCTGGCGGTCTTGCTGATGCGTCACGAGGGCCCCGAGTCGGCCTTGGCCAAGGCCATCGGCGCGGACCTGAAGGGCAAGATCTCCCTGGCCTTCTACGCAGTCGGCCTGGTTCTGGCGTTCTGGCTGCCCGCCCTGTCGCTGGCGCTCTATGTGATGGTGGCGCTGATCTGGTTCCTCCCTGACCGGCGTATCGAGCGGGTCCTGCAGGAGCGGCCTTAACCGTCCCTTTCTCCTTGTGCGCTATGCCACGGTCATGGTCGCGCCTCTCGCCTCAGTCCTGGCCTTCGCCCTGGTCGTCACCGGACCCGTGTGGGTCATGCTGCTCGTGCGGATGGTTCCCGAGCGACTGTGGCCGGCCAGTGAGCCCCGTCCACAGCGCGACCGGCTGAACCTGTTCGTTTGGCTGGCTTATATGTTGGCGCAGTTCAGCGCGGGTCCGGCTTTCGGCGGCCTGATCACCCTGGCGGTCAATGCGGCCGGCGGCGGGCTGATCGTTCTGCCGTCCTCAGGATGGGGACTGGTCCTGGCCGCGGCGATCTATCTGCTGGCCATGGACCTTGCCGAGTACGCCTTCCACCGAGCCCAGCACGCCATCCCCGCCCTGTGGGCCATGCACTCGCTGCATCATTCCGATCCGCACTTCGACTCCACCACCTCGGCGCGTCACTTCTGGGCCGAGCCGGTGATCAAGAGCCTTACGGTGTGGCTGGCGGTGGGGGTGCTGTTCAAGGTCTCGCCCGCGATCGTGGCCATCTATGCCGCGGCCACCTATTACAACGTGCTGATCCATTCCAACACGCGGCTGGACCTGGGCCGCTTCAACTGGGTGGTGAACACCCCCGCCTATCACCGGCTGCACCATTCGGCGCTGCCGGAGCACTGGGATTGCAACTTCGCCGCCCTCCTGCCGATCTACGACGTGATCTTCGGCGGCTATCGTCCGCCTCGGCCTGGCGAGCGTCCGCCCACGGGGCTGGACACCGGCGAGCGGCCGAGAAAGGCGCTGGAAGCGGCTCTGTGGCCCCTAGGTTACGCCAGGCAACGGCGGCGGGCCGCAGCCCAAGCGGCGCCGTAAATTCCAACCTGCCCCTCGCGTCTGTGACGCAAATCATTATGTTGGGCGCCATGCCCGCCATACTCTCCATCTCGAACCTGTCCAAGACCTACGCCACGGGCTTCACGGCCTTGAAGAGCGTGGACCTCGAAATCAGTAAGGGCGAGATCTTCGCCCTGCTCGGCCCCAACGGCGCGGGCAAGACCACCCTGATCAGCATCATCTGCGGCCTGACCTACCCGACCACCGGGACGGTGACGGTGGACGGCTTTGACATCGCCCGCGACTACCGCGCCGCCCGCAAACAGATCGGACTGGTGCCGCAGGAGCTGAAGGCCGACGCCTTCGAGACGGTGCGCGCCACCGTCAACCTGTCGCGCGGCCTGTTCGGCAAACCGCGCGACGACGCCCGGGTGGAAAAGGTGCTGCGCGACCTTTCCCTGTGGGACAAGCGCGACAGCAAGATCGTCACCTTGTCCGGCGGCATGAAGCGGCGCGTGATGATCGCCAAGGCGCTGGCCCACGACCCTGCCGTGCTGTTCCTGGATGAGCCCACCGCCGGCGTGGACGTGGAACTGCGGCGCGACATGTGGGCCCTGGTGCGCCAACTGCGCGAACAGGGCGTCACCATCATCTTGACCACCCATTATATCGAGGAGGCCGAGGAGATGGCCGACCGGGTGGGGGTGATCAACCGCGGGGAGCTGGTCCTGGTAGAGGGAAAGGCCGAGCTGATGCGCAAGTTGGGCAAGAAACAGCTCACCTTGCAACTGCAGACGCCGCTGAACGCCCTGCCCGAGAGTCTGGCCGCCTTTCCGCTGGAGTTGATCAAGTCGGGCGCGGAGCTTGTCTACACCTACGACGTCAAGCAGGAGCACGTGGGCATTGCCGACCTGATCCGCCGGCTGGGCGAAGCGGGCGTGGAGTTCAAGGACCTGCAGACCCATCAGAGCTCGCTGGAGGACATCTTCATCAACCTTGTGAACGAGCCGGCCCAGGAGATTTCCGCATGAACTGGCGCGCGGTGAAGGCCATCTATCTGTTCGAGATGCATCGCACCTGGCGCACGCTGATGCAGAGCGTGCTGGCGCCGGTCATCTCCACGGCGCTCTATTTCGTGGTGTTCGGCAGCGCCATCGGCTCACGCATGAAGAGCGTGGATGGCGTGCCCTACGGCGCGTTCATCGTGCCGGGTCTGATCATCATGCAGACCATGACCCAGAGCGTGTCCAACGCGTCCTTCGGCATCTATTTCCCCAAGTTCGTCGGCACCATCTATGAGGTGCTTTCCGCACCCGTCTCCTTCTTCGAGGTGGTGCTGGGCTATGTGGGGGCGGCAGCCTCCAAGGCGATCATCCTGGGCCTGATCATCCTGGCTACGGCCTCGATCTTCGTGCCGGTCAGGATCGAGCACCCCTTGTTCATGGTCCTGTTCCTCATCGCCACGGCGACCACCTTCAGCCTGTTCGGCTTCGTCATCGGCATCTGGGCGGACAATTTCGAGAAGCTGCAAATGGTGCCGCTCCTGGTGCTCACGCCCCTGTCGTTTCTCGGCGGCAGCTTCTATTCCCTGGCCATGCTGCCCCAGCCCTGGCGCACCGTCACCCTGTTCAATCCGGTGGTCTATCTGATCAGCGTTTTCCGCTGGAGCTTCTTCGGCTTCGCCGACGTGCAGATCGGCGCGAGCCTGGCGGCTATCCTGATCTTCATGGGCGTCTGTTTGGGGATCGCCGGCTGGATGTTCAAGACAGGTTACCGGCTGAAGGCCTGACCAGACGTCAAGTCTCTGGAAAAGCCTATCGGACTTGTAGATAAGGCGGACCGAACGGAGACGCCGCATGACCTCGACCGCTACACCGCCCGCCGCCGCGCCCCTGGCCGCCAAGCTGGGCGGCGTGGATTCTCACGGGCGCGCCCTGGCCAAGGCGGTGTCGTGGCGCGCGATCGGCACGCTGGACACCTTCCTCTGGAGCTGGCTCATCACCGGCCACGCCAATTGGGCCGGCGCGATCGCCGCCACGGAGATCGCCACCAAGATATTCTTGTTCTACCTGCATGAGCGCGCCTGGCGACTGATCCGCTGGGCGCCCAATGCGCACCTGCGTTCGCTGATCAAGGCGGTGAGCTGGCGGTTTTTCGGCAGCCTGGACACCTTCGTCCTCAGCCTGATCTTCACCGGCAACGCCAAGTACGCCGTATCCATCGCCACGGCCGAAGCCCTGACCAAGATCGCCCTCTACTATGTGCACGAGCGCATGTGGCGGAAGGTGAAGTGGGGAAGGTTGGACGCGGCGGGGCCGCGCTGATTTGGCCGTGGCGCGTGGAAGTTATTTGACCACAAAGACCACGAAGAACACGAAGAACACGAAGAACACGAAGAAGAGGGCTACAGCGTCAGGCGTTTCAGGCCCTGCTTGAACAGCATGACATTGAAATTAATTAGAAAACCGAGTCTGCAGCCTGACAGCCGAAGATAGGTTAGGACCTGAGCTTCATGGATGCGCGTCAGCGCATCGACGGCCTTGATCTCGATGACGACCGAATTCTCGACCAACAGGTCGAGACGGTAGCCGGCATCAAGCTTTGAGCCCTCATAGACAATCGGCAGAGCCGATTGTCTGGCCAACGAGACACCGCGCGAATTAAGTTCGAAAGCCAGGCAATGCTCGTAGGCGGACTCGAGCAACCCCGGCCCGAGCGCCCGATGCACCTTCAGTCCCGCATCCACCACGATCCGGCCAAGGCCCTCGACGGCTTGCGAGAGACCTTCGTGTTCTTTGTGGTCTTCGTGGTTCAATTTCTTCGCATCGAGTTTGCAGTCGGCGCGAAAATTTGTTCTTATTTTGTTCTAGTTGTCAATGCGTCGCTTAGCACGCAGCTCATCACGAACCCTGCTTCTTCCAAAGCCTGCGCTTAAGCGGCAGCCTAATCCTTCGCCCGCTCGTAGTAAGACCCGTCCTCCGTCTGCACCACGATGCGGGTGCCGGCGGTGATGTAGGTGGGCACCATGGTGCGCAGGCCGTTGGACAGGGTGGCGGGCTTGTAGG
>Ga0182013_10004435_pt1 | contig 16858 bp, 17 predicted proteins | sample 612S2MmetaG_FD_120487 | JGI IMG/M metagenome (GOLD analysis project Ga0182013, IMG submission 120487) | Permafrost microbial communities from Stordalen Mire, Sweden - 612S2M metaG | ecosystem: Environmental > Terrestrial > Soil > Wetlands > Permafrost | place: Sweden: Stordalen | collected...
GTTGATCATGTTGACGCCGTTGAAGGAGGCGTTGTTCACGACGTCCGAGATCTGGCTGAGCAGGGACTTGAAGTTGGCGTTCATCGCCTGCCGGCTGGTGGTGTTCAGCGAGGTGTCCGAAGCGGCCAGGGCCTTGGTCTTCAGTTGGGTGAGCAGGTCGGAGACCTGCTGACCCGCCGACATGGCCACGTCGACGGTGGAGGTGGCCCGGTTCAGCGAGTCCTTGACCGCGTCCAGGGCGGAGACCTTGCTGGTCATGGTGTTGGCGATGGACCAGACGGCGCCGTCGTCCGCCGCGGTGTTCACCATCTTGCCGGTAGAAATGACGTTCTGCACCTTGCCCAGCTGCGTTGCCGTGTTGGACAGGTTTTGCAGAGCGACGAGTGCGCCAGCATTGGAATTGATGCTGAAAGTCATGGTTTTAAGTCCCTTATTTCCAAGGTTCGGCCCTTGGCTATGAGCCGAGGCTTTTTGCCCGGGAGGGACCAAGCAAGCGGGGCGCCACAGCGCGGCGCGGCGGCGACTTTGTTTTTATTGATGAAATTATCGTCCAGGGCCGCCACCTAGGACAGTCGTGGACAAATTGGCCCGGTGGATCGGAAATTATTGCCGCCGAGCCGGTCGATTTTGCCGGATCAGCCGCCCAGGCCCTGCATGATCATACGGTTCACGTCGATCAGCGGCTGGATGGGCTCGTTGTTCTGCATCACGGCGCTGGTGTGCCGGTTAACCCACAGGGCCAGGGAAATGATCCGGGCGCGAGCATCGTCCGGCAGGGCGTTGTTCGGCTGGGCGCAATCGTCGGCCAAGGCCGACCACAGGCGCCGATTCCAGTGCAGCGCACGGATACGCCTGCCGATTTCCTTGGCGTCGCTCGCCGCGGCGTCCATCAGCGCGCGGGTGACCAGGCCAAACAGGCGATACTCGACCTGTCTTGGGGCCTCAGCCTGCTCCGCCGCCTTTTGGTAGGCCTGTAGCGACATTTCCTAGCCTCTCATCTTCATATTCGATCAGCCTTCGACACAACATCAAGGCCTTATAGTATTCCCTCGACATCACATGCTTGGATACGGCGACGCAGTCGGCAAGAACTGTCGCGCTGCCGATAACGCTCATGAAGTCGTTAAGACGATGCGCAAATTCGTCGTAGAATCGCGGGGCGTTCAGCTCGTCCAGATACATCATCATCACGGGAAAATAGATGCGCCGCGCCGGAGAATTGGCCTCGTCGGCCTGCATGATGTCCTTTTCACGCAAGACCGATGCCTTGTTCTGAAGAATCAACACGCCCCTACGGTCGCCGTTCTGCACGACGGCCCCGTTCAACACGAATTTTTCGCCCGGCTTGAGCGAAAGCTTGAGAGGCATGATTCACTCCACCCGGCCGCGGACTCCCCGCACGCCGTTTGCCGAACACCTAAGCTAGGCGCCTGTGGTTAACGCCACCTTGCGGCTTTGCCGAACGAGCCTTAGGCCCGCGTTAAGCATGACCGGCTCATGCAAGGATCAGTTTCAGACAAAGCAGCCGATTCCTCATGTCCGCCGAGCCTTCGCTTTGCGCTCCCGATATCGTCGGCCAGGCCGGATCGCCGCGGGCCATGCGGCGGCTGCAAGACGCCATAGCCGACCTGCGCGCCCTCAGCGTGGAGCCCTATCTGCGTCAGTCCGTCGCGGCACTCCAGGCCGAGCAAGCCCAGGAAGCCGCCCAATGGGCGATCAAGGCGTTGGAGCGCGACGAGCGCTGCGGCATGGCCTGGTACTGCCTGGCCATCGCGCGCGAAAAGGCGGGCGACTTCAAAGGATCGCTGCAGTGTTACGAATCCGCTCTGGCGCTCAGCCCCGAGCATGTGGAGATCGCCAACAACCTGGGGCGGCTGGCCTATCGCATGGGCATGAGCGACCTGGCTGAGCAGTTCTTCCGCCTTTATCTGCAGCGCCACCCGAACGCCTTTGAGCCCTCCAACAACCTTGCCTGCTGCTTGCGCGACCAGCATCGCTATGCCGAGGCGATCGACATTCTGCGTTCGGCGATCGAGGCCGACCCCGAAAATCCCATGCTGTGGAACACTCTGGGCACGGTGCTGACCGATCAGGGCGAGTTCGAGGCTTCCGTCACCTTCTTCAACGAGGCCCTGCGGCTGGACGACGGCTATGTGAAGGCCCGCTACAACCGGGCTACGGCCAAGCTGTCCCTGGGCGATCCCCACGGCGCCCTGATCGACTGCGACGAGGCGCTTGCGGGCCAGATGGCCGAGCACGAGCGCGCCACCATGAACCTGGCCCGCTCCACCATGCTGATCGCCCAGGGCCGGCTGAAGGAAGGCTGGGACGCCTATGAAGCGCGCCTGTCGCATCACTACTACGACGCCTTGATCTACCTGATCGACCGACCCGCCTGGACCCCCGACATGGCGTTGGAGGGCAAGACCCTGCTGGTGTTCGCCGAACAGGGCCTGGGCGACGAGGTGCTGTTCGCCAATGTGGTGCCTGACGTGATCCAGGCGCTCGGGCCGTCCGGCCGGTTGATCCTGGCGGTGGAGCAGCGGTTGGCGCCACTGTTCCGCCGGTCCTTCCCCACGGCCCGGATCGAGGCCCACGCCACCTACAACGTCGACGCCCGCACGGTGCGCTGCGCGCCGTTTCTGACAGAGGGCGATGTGGTGGACGCCTGGGCGCCCCTGGGCGCGCTGCTGCGCCGTTTCAGGCCCGATCTAGCCGCCTTCCCCGACCGCCCAGGCTTCCTGACGCCCGATCCGGCGCGGGTCGCCCACTGGCGCGCGGCGCTGGAGGCGGCGCCGCAAGGCCCCAAGGTCGGCATCCTCTGGAAGAGCCTGAAGCTGGACGGCGCGCGCCTGCGCTATTTCTCGCCGTTCGATTTCTGGCGCCCGGTCCTGGCCACGCCGGGCGTGGCGTTCGTGAACCTGCAGTACGGCGATAGCGCGGCGGAGACCGCCCAGGCGGCGCGCGAGCTGGGGGTGCAACTCTGGCGCCCTCCCGGCTTGGATCTGAAGGAGGACCTGGACGATCTGGCCGCCCTGACCCTGGCGCTTGATCTGGTGATCGCGCCGGCCAACGCCACCAGCAACATCGCCGCCGCATGCGGCGCCCCCGTGTGGCTGATTTCCACGCCGGGCGCGTGGCCCAAGCTGGGCGCGGACCGCTACCCCTGGTACCCCAGCGTGCGCGTATTCAATCCGCCGGCCTTCAATGACTGGGCGCCGGTGATGGACGAAATCACCCAGGCTTTGGCTGCGGCTTTCGCCAACAATGGAACGCAGGTCACAGCGCCGAGTTAAGGCCTTTTACCGCGCCGTGCGGGCGCGACGGGAGGCCGATATGGCGAATGATGAAGGCGACGAGCAGGACCTGGCCGAGGCATTCGACGAGACCCATCGCGAAGGCGAGGATCCCAACCTGTTCGATGTGGAAGATGAACTCGATCCCGACCTCGACAGCCGCGCCTATGACGCCACGCGCGCGGAAGGCGATGAGGACGAGGAAGAAGATCAGGACGATGAGGACCTCGACGACCTGGACAAGGACGACCTGGACGACGAGGACGAGCTGGACGCCGGCGACAAAACCGGCCTGATCCTGGCCGAGGATCAGGCCGAGGATTCCAAAAGCGTGACCGCGTTGCGCAACCGCCGGGTCGACAAGTTCGAATCCAACAGACCCCTGTCGGACGAACAGATCGCCGACCTCGGCTACGCCCCGCCGACGGAGCCCAAGCCGGATTAGCCCTTAGGGCGGTTCACACCGGCTGCACCTCGGTCACCTTATAGGTCAAAAGCCGCCGCTCCTCGTCGGTCACGGCCACATATTCGCCCACGGCGAAGCGGTGCTCGCCCAATCGGTAGACCGGTTCCTCATCGGTGTCCGCCTCGTCGCCGTAGTCGAAGAACCAGCGCTCGCCACGGCGCGATAGCAGGCCGGTGGCGGGATCCTCGTCAGGCGCGAACCGGCGCACCGTGCACTGGGCGCGCGCCTTGGCGTAGGCCTTCTCGTCCAGATGGCCGTCCGGCGTGAGCGGCGCCACAAGGGTGTAGCCGCGGTGGTCGTCGCCGTCGGCGAACACCGTGCCGGGATTGCGCGCCAGGCGCATGACGATACGGAACAGGCCCATCGGGGGGCTCCTTACTTGCTTAGGACTCTAGTGGGACAAAAACAGGGATGGCGCGTCGGCGTGCAGGAAGGTGCGCGTGGCTCCGCCGAAGATGAATTCCCGCAGCCGCGGATGGCCGTAAGCGCCCGCGACGAACAGACTGGCGCCGATCTCCCGGGCGGTCTTGAGCAGAAGCGGCGCCGCTTCGCCCGACCCTTTCACCAGATGCGCGTCGGCGACGACGCCCCGCTTAGCCAGGAAATCCTGCAGGGCGGCGGGGTCGAACTCGCCCTGGGCCGAGGTTTGCACGCCCAGGATGGTCACCGTCTTGGCTTTCTGCAGCAGTGGAAAGGCTGTGCGCACGGCCCGGGTCGCTTCCTTGCCGCCATCCCAGGCGAGCACCACATGGCCGGCGGGATCCAGGCCCGCGCGGGCGATCACCACGGGCCGCTGCTCCACGGCGAGGATCTGCTGGAAGGCCTGGGCCAACGGCCCCCGGCCGCGGGCGGCCTCGTTGTCGAACACCACCACATCCGACAAGCGGCATTCGAGGGCCAGCGCCATCCAGACGGGGGATTCCAGGGTCTTGAACAGCTTGGGCTCGTAGGCGAGCGCATGAACCGAGGCGCGCGAGGCCTTGCGTCCATTCACGGCGGCCTCCTTCAGGCTCTCGACGGCCGCCATCTGCACCCCGCCCATGAAGCCCTCGCCCATCCATGGCGTCAGGTCAGCCAGCTCCGCCGGCGCGAAAACCCCCGCCACCTCTGCTTCGAACGGCTCGGCCAGGCGCGCCGCGGCCTCCAGCACAACCTCGTCGCGGTCGATGCCCGCCAGGGGCGCCAGAATCCTGGACCAGTTCACTGCTGCACCGTTCACGTCGCGCCCCCTCTGCACGGGGCCAGGCCATGCAGGCCCCAGAATCTGTCGCGGGTCCTTGATTCAAGTCAGTTCACCGCCCGCGCGGCGCCGATCCTGTAAGTCTCTCTTCAGCTTGGCAAGCGCGCGCCGGGGGATTGAGTTCCGACGCCGTTTGCCGCCGTTCGGCCGCCTCGGCCATTTTCGGGTTTGAATTCCTCGCCCGCCCCTGCGATCACCATTGCGGACAGCAACGTCTTCGGGAAACGAACGGTTGGCCAGAGGGCTGCGTCAGACACAGCGCGTAGGACGGGGACCGCAAACGGGCCAAGCGCCGCGCGCCTGGCAGAGGATGCTGTCTGGCCGCCGGCTTGACCTGCTCGACCCCTCGCCCCTCGACATCGAGATATCCGACATCGCCCACGGCCTGGCGCGGGTGGCGCGCTGGAACGGCCAGACCACCGGCGAGCACGCCTTCTCGGTCGCCCAGCACTCTCTGGTGGTGGAGGACATCTGCGGGATTCTGGAGCCGGGCCTGGAGGCGCGCTGGCGGCTGGCCGCCCTGCTGCACGACGCCCCCGAATATGTGATCGGCGACATGATCTCGCCCTTCAAGGCCGCGCTCGGCCTGGACTACAAGACCTTCGAGGCGCGGCTGGAGGCGGCGATCCACATCCGCTTCGGCCTGCCGCCGCATACGCCCCAGGCCGTCAAAGCCCTGATCAAAAAGGCCGACCAGGCCTCAGCCTTCTATGAGGCTGTCCAGCTTGCGGGTTTTTCCCATGAGGAGGCCCTGAACCTGTTCGGCGCTCCCCCGGGCGGACCCCGGGTGGATGTCGCGCCTTGGCCCACCGGCATGGCCGAGCAGCGCTACCTGGACCGCTGCCACGCCCTGGCCGGAGCCATGAAGCCATGAGCGCCACGGTCGTCATTGGCCTGTCGGCCGTGATCATGGCCGTGCAGGGCGGCGAAGGCGTGGTGCTCACCGTGCGTCCGCACGATCCGCGCACCAGCCGGCCATCGACCCTCGGCGGCCTGCCCTTCGGCCCCTTCGATCCGGAGGGACAGCGGACCTTCGAATTGTCGTTGAGAGCGTTCGTCGCCGCCCAGACCCGTTTCGAGTTGGGCTATGTGGAGCAGCTCTACACCTTCGGCGACAAGGGCCGCGACGCGCCCCTGGCCGATGTGGGCGCCGGCGCCGCTCGGGTGATTTCGGTGGGCTACCTGGCCCTGACCAACGAGGCGGTGGACCTGCCGGCGCCCGACACCGCCTGGGCGCCCTGGACGCGCTTCTTCCCGTGGGAGGATTGGCGGCGCGGCCGACCGGCCCTGATCGACGAGGCCATCGTTCCCGCGCTGAAGGCCTGGGCGAAAGGGGATGACGCGCGCCTGTCGCGCATTCGGTTGCTGTTCGCCCAGGAAGCGGCGCCCTGGAACGCGGAGCGGGTGCTGGAGCGCTACGAGCGGCTGTACGAGGCTGGCCTGGCGTCCGAAGCCGCGCGCGACCGCGACCGGGCCCGCGGCGGGCCAGCGCCCGAGCCAGAACGCTTCGATCCCGCCTTTGGCGAGCCGATGATCTCGGACCACCGCCGCATTCTGGCCACCGGGCTGGGCCGCCTGCGCGGCAAGCTGAAGTACCGCCCTGTCGCCTTCGAGTTCATGCCGGCGGAATTCACCCTGTCGCGCCTGCAACGGGTGGTGGAGGCCATCGCCGGGGTGGCGCTGCACAAGCAGAACTTCCGCCGCATGCTGGAGCGCGCCGGGCTGGTGGCGGGCCTGGGCCGCTTCGACGTCGACACCGGCGGCCGCCCGGCCGAACTGTTCCGCTTCCGCCGCGAGCTGCTGGGCGCCAGGCCGATTTCGGGGCTGGCGCTGCCGTTGTTGAGGGAGGGGTAGACGCAAACCACCAAGCGACCGCCTGACCCCAATAATCGCCTAAAGCACCACCTCGGCGCTGAGCCGGTCCGCCGTGGCGCGCACCTCGCCGCCGGAGCGTTCCACCAGGCCTGCGCGCTCAAGGATGGTCACATCCTCATGCACCCGCCGATACTGGCGTCCCAGGGCCAGGGCCAGGGCGTTGATCGAGCGTTCGGGGTGGGCGTGCAGGTGACGCAGCAGACGGTAGCGTTCGGTGGTCATAACCGAGGCCAGACCCTCCCAGCTTTCGAAGGCCAATATCCGCTCCTCGCGAAGATCGCCCTCCTCCGCCCGTCTCCAGGCTCGGGTGAAGGCCGCGAGGTCTTCGGCCATGCCGCCGCCGACGCGGATTTTGATGTCTTCGCTCATCTCTCAACGCCTCGCAACGCTTCCACGTCGGCCCGAAAATCCGACACAAGCTGCTCCAGCGACAGGAACCGATAAGGCTCTTCCCTACCCAAATAATGGCGGTGATCGCCCTTGCCCGCCTCGTTGTCGTAGCCGACGAGCCTTTCGCCTTCGCGTCCATAGAACAGCGAGTATTTCAAATCGTGCCGCGAGCCCTCCACCGGCCGGGGAACGAGCCAAAGCTTCAACTCCATGATCGCGCCGTCGTCGAAGATGCGCTTGCTATGAAAGAGCAACCGGGCGCGAGCCATGTCTAAGTATGGCGCGCCCGATCTATGACATCAAGTGACATATGTCAATTTATGACAGGGGGTTCGAAACGGACGAGCTAGTGGCGGCAAGAACCGGCAGGCCATGCGGACAAGGCCTGCCGGTCTTTGCTAACGTTAGCGCTATCCTAGAACCTGCGCACGTAGCTGACGCCCCAGACGTCGGCGCCGCTGGGGATCGCCGAATTGCCCAGATAGTCGCGGCGAGTGTAGTCCGCGCGGATGGCGTCCACGCCGGTCAGCCAGTACTGGGCCCCGGCGCCGAAGTTGACGCTGTTGGTAACGCTGTCGGCGCTCACGCCGTTGATGGTCTGATGCAGACTGGAGGCGCCGTAGCCGATGCGGGCCAGAAGCTCGATCTTGGGACTGATGGGGTAATAGCCCACCGCATAGCCCGCACCCGTCACCGGCTCGGTGACGTTGTTTGAGCTGGCGGCGTTCGTGTACCGGCTGATCCCGCCGGCGATTTCGCCTTCCACGCCCCAGTTTTGGCCCAGGCGCGCGCCGATCCGGCCGGTCAACTCGTCGATCCCGCCGTTGTAGCCGGGGGTCAGATAGCTGTCGCCGAGGCTAAAGTAATAGCTCGGGTGCGTTAGGTCGGGCGCGGTCTGCGCTAAGGCCGGCGCGGCAAATGATAAAGCAGCCAACGATGCTGCAGCAGCAATTAACGTTTTCACGGTGAATACTCCAAATCTGTTTCCAGATGTGAGTAAGAACGCACGCTTTCATGAAAAGGTTCAATTAAATCCAATCCATGATGTATATCGCTAGCCGCTCTGCGGCATTTCAGCCACAGCTTGTGTCGAAGGATAGCTAGACTTGTGGCGAATGACGTTAATTTGGACTACATAGTGTTCGAATTACGGCGTTACTTTACGCATTATGTCCAGATAAGCCCAGCCTCCACGCGCCGAGCCGTCGTCCAACGGACGACTCGAACCCCGCTCGCGTGGGGATGTGCGGAACTAAATAGGGATCAGTCCCTGGGGCCGCTCACAGCCAGGAAGGCCTGGGCGGCCGCGAGGCGGGCGATCGGCGTGCGGTAGGGCGAGCAGGACACATAGTCCAGGCCGACCGTCTCGCAGAAGCCGATGGAGGCCGGATCGCCGCCGTGCTCGCCGCAGATGCCCATCTTCATGCCCGGCCGCTCCGCCCGTCCGCGCTCCACCGCGATGCGGATCAGATCGCCCACGCCTTCCTGATCGAGGGACACGAACGGGTCCTTGTCGAAGATGCCCTTGTCGATATAGGCGGCCAGGAACTTGGCGGAATCGTCGCGGCTGATGCCGAAGGTGGTCTGGGTCAGGTCGTTGGTGCCGAAGGAGAAGAACTCGGCGCTCTTGGCCAGGTCGCCGGCGCGAATGGCTGCGCGCGGCAGCTCGATCATCGTGCCGACCTGGTATTCCACCGTCACGCCCCTGTCGGCCATCACCGCCTTGGCGACACGGTCGGTGAGGGCGCGCAGGTAGTTCATCTCCTCGCCCTTGGACACCAGGGGGTGCATGATCTCAGGCTTGGGCGCTTCCAGGGTCTTGGCCACCTCGATGGCGGCCTCGAAGATGGCCTGCACCTGCATCTCGTAGATCTCGGGATAGGACACGCCCAGGCGGCAGCCGCGGTGGCCCAGCATGGGGTTGGTCTCGTGCAGCTCCTTGGCTCGGCGCATCAGCTTGGCGGCGTTGAGCCCCGTGGCCTCGGCCACCGCCTTCACGTCCTCTTCGTTATGCGGCAGGAATTCGTGCAGCGGCGGGTCGAGCAGGCGGATGGTCACCGGAAGACCGCTCATGATGGTGAACAGCTGCACGAAGTCGTCGCGCTGCATGGGCAGGATCTTGGCCAGGGCGGCGCGTCTGCCCGCTTCATCGTCGGCCAGGATCATCTCGCGCACAGCGGCGATCCGGTCCTCCTCGAAGAACATGTGCTCGGTGCGGCACAGGCCGATGCCCTCGGCGCCATACTGGCGGGCGGTCTTGGCGTCCAGCGGGGTCTCGGCGTTCGCGCGCACCTTCATGCGGCGCACCTGGTCAGCCCAGGTCATCAGGGTAGCGAAATCACCCGTCAGCTCCGGCTCGATCATGCGCACGGCGCCGGCCAGAATCTCGCCCTTGGAGCCGTCGATGGTGATGATGTCGCCGGCCTTGAAGGTGCGGCCCTTCACCTGGAAGCGCTTGCCCGCGTGGTCGATCGCCACGTCGCCGGCGCCCGAGACGCACGGACGGCCCATGCCGCGCGCTACCACCGCCGCGTGGCTGGTCATGCCGCCGCGGGCCGTGACGATGCCGCGCGCCGCGTGCATGCCGTGAATGTCCTCCGGCGAAGTCTCCTCGCGCACCAGGATCACCGCCTCGCCGGCTTGACCCAGATGCTCGGCCTCGTCGGCGTCGAACACCACCTTGCCGGTGGCCGCGCCGGGCGAGGCGGGCAGGCCCGTGGTGATCAGGTCGCGTTCGGCGGTCGGGTCCAGGGTCGGATGCAGCAGCTGGTCAAGTGAGGACGGATCGATGCGGACGATAGCTTCCTTCTGGGTGATCAGGCCCTCGGCGGCCATGTCCACCGCCACCTTGAGGGCCGCCTTGGCCGTGCGTTTGCCGCTGCGGGTCTGCAGCATGTAGAGCGCGCCCCGCTCAACGGTGAACTCGATATCCTGCATGTCGCGGTAGTGCCGCTCGAGCCGCTCAACCACCGCCTTGAACTGGGCGAACACCTGCGGCATCGCCTCTTCCATCGACGGGTTGTGATCGCCCATTTCCTCGCGGGCCACGCGGGTCAGGCTCTGGGGGGTGCGGATGCCGGCCACCACGTCCTCGCCCTGGGCGTTGATCAGGAACTCGCCGTACAGGCGGTTCTCGCCGGTGGAGGGATTGCGGGTGAAGGCCACGCCGGTGGCCGAGGTCTCGCCCATGTTGCCGAACACCATGGACTGCACATTGACCGCCGTGCCCCAGCTTTCGGGGATGTCGTGCATGCGGCGGTAGAACTTGGCCCGGTCGTTCATCCAGCTGGCGAACACCGCGCCGATGGCGCCCCATAGCTGGTCCTGCACATCCTGCGGGAAGGGCCGGCCAAGCTCGCGCTCAACGGCCTTCTTGTATTCGCCCACCACCTCGCGCCAGTCCTGCGCGGTCAGGGCGGTGTCCACGATCACGCCCAGCCGATCCTTGGCGTCGTCGAGAATCTCCTCGAACATGTGGTGGTCCAGGCCCAGCACCACATTGGAGTACATCTGGATGAAGCGGCGGTAGGAATCGAAGGCGAAACGCTCGTCGCCCGACAGCACCGCCAGGCCCTGCACGGTCACGTCGTTGAGACCCAGGTTGAGCACCGTATCCATCATGCCCGGCATGGACGCCCGAGCGCCCGAGCGCACCGACACCAGCAGCGGGTTCTTAGGATCGCCAAAGGTTTTGCCGACGATGGCCTCGACCTTGGCCAGGGCCGCGCCCAGCTCAGCCTTGAGGGCCGGCGGATAGGCGCCGCCGTTCTGATAATAGTGCGTGCAGTTCTCGGTGGTGATGGTGAAGCCTGGCGGCACCGGCAGGCCCAGGGCGCACATCTCGGCCAGATTGGCGCCCTTGCCCCCCAGCAGGTTCTTCATCGAGGCGTCGCCGTCCGCGCCGCCGCCTCCGAATGAATAGACCCAACGCGTCGCCGTTTCCGTTTGCGCCAACATGCCTTGTCCTTGCTTCGCCGCGGGCCTCAGCCCGCAATCAACGAAAAGTCAGCCACCAAGCCCATGGCGTCCCGCACCTGGGCGAGCAGCCTAAGTCTGTTTTGCCGCACCGCAGCATCTTCTGCGTTCACTAGCACTTTGTCGAAGAATGCGTCCACTGGCGCCCGCAAGAACGCCATCATGGACAAGGCGTCGGCGAAACGCTCGTCCTTCAAGGCGATTTCGATTTCAGGCTGGGCGTTTCTCAGCGTCGCGATCAACGCCAATTCCTCCTGCGGCGCCTCCGGCATGGCCGAAGCCGGTCCCGTGGGCAGCGCACCCTTCTTCTCCTCGGCCTTCAGAATATTGGCCGCCCGGCGATAGCCGGCCAAGAGGTTGGCCCCGTCCTCGGTCTTGAGGAACCCGTCCAGCGCCTCGATCCGGTCCACGATCCGCACCAGATCATCGTCGCCCAGGGCGAACACCGCGTCGACGAGGTCGTGCCGCTTGCCCTGGTCGCGCAGGAGGACTTTGAGGCGGTCGGCGAAGAAGGCGAGGAGCGAAGCATCGGCCCAGCGGCCGAGGTGCAGTCGCACGCCCTTATCGAGCACAATGCGGATCACGCCCAAGGCGGCGCGACGTAGAGCATAGGGATCTCTCGAGCCGGTCGGCTTTTCATCGATGGCGAAGAAGCCGACCAACGTATCCAGCTTATCCGCCAAGGCCACCGCCACGCTCACCGGCGCGGTCGGCACGGAGTCGCTCGGCCCCACGGGCTTGTAGTGGTCACGCACAGCAGCGGCGACGACGTCCGGTAAACCCTCCGCCCGGGCGTAATACCCGCCCATCAGGCCCTGTAACTCGGGGAACTCTCCGACCATGCCCGTGCCGAGGTCCGCCTTGGCCAGGCGCGCGGCCTGAGCCGCCAACTCCGGATCGGCGCCCACCAGCGGCGCGATCTCGCGGGCCAGGGTCTCGATCCGCTCCACCCGCTCGTACATCGTCCCAAGCTTGGCGTGGAAGGTGACGCCCTTCAGCTTCTCCAGCCGGCTTTCCAGCGAAACCTTGCGGTCCTCGTCCCAGAAGAAGCGCGCGTCGTTGAGGCGGGCCGACAGCACCCGCGCATTGCCCGCCGCGATGGCCGCGCCGCCGTCGATGGCCTCGATATTGGCCACGGTGACGAAGTGCGGGGCCAGCTTGCCGGTCTTGGGATCGCGCACGGCGAAATACTTCTGGTGCGTGCGCATGGAGGTGCGGATCACCTCGGCGGGCAGGTCCAGGAAAGCCGGGTCCATATCGCCCAGGATCGGGGTGGGCCATTCGGCCAGGCCCGCCACCTCGTCCAGCAGGCCCTCGTCCTCCACCAGCTCCAGGTTGCGCGCATGGCACAGGGTGCGCGCCTCATGCAGGATGCGGGCCCGGCGCTCCTCGGCCTCCAGCACCACGAAGCCGGCGGCCAGGCCATCGGCGTATTGATCGAAGGTCCGCGCGCGAAAGGGCTGGCGCGCGCCCATGAAGCGATGGCCTTCGCTCAGGTCGCCGGCCTTGATGCCGTCGATGTCCAGCGCAACGACCTCGCCGTCGAACACGCACAGGATGCGCTGCAGCGGGCGCACCCAGCGCAAGCTGCCCGTGCCCCACTTCATCGACTTGGGCCAGGGAAAGCCTCGCACGATCTGCTGGGTCATCTCGGCGATGATTTCGGGGGTCGGGCGGCCTTTCTTGGCGATGACCGCGAACAGCGCGCCGTCCCGTTCGACCAGCTGATCGCGGGTCAGGCCGGTGGAGCGCAGGAAGCCCTCGACGGCCTGGTCCGGCGCATTGGCGCGCGGTCCCTTGCGCTCCTCGTTGCGGTCCGACTGCGCCGGCGGCACGCCGTCGGCCACCAGCGTCAACCGGCGCGGCCCGGCGAAGGCCTTGACCCCTTCGGGAATAAAGCCGGCTTCGGCCAGCTTCTCCCGCGCCATACGCTCCAGATCACGCGCGGCCTGGGCCTGCATGCGCGCGGGAATTTCTTCGGAAAACAGTTCGAGCAGGAGTTGGGGCATGTCAGTAGGCGATCACTTAAAGCCGGGCGGATAGGGATCGTCGGAGAGGATTTTTTTCATCTCCGCCTCGTCCTTCGGATGGCCCTTAATCAGGACCCGCGTGGTGAAATGGCCGTACTGTCGGCCTTTATATCGGATGGCCCAGTCGATGATCTGGCTTTCCATGAATGACACCGTCCGTCCGTATTTCAGGTCCGGCCGGAAGTCGGGATCTTGGTCGAGCTTGCCCGTCACTGTGTCGCCGTCAAGCTTGAGATGATTAACCCACATGTACTCGACCGACTTGACGGGCTTGGTGATCGGAAAGCCGACCTTGACCATAAAGCCGGGCTGATCTGGCGTCTGCTGCGAAAGCCAGCGCCAGAACGAAGGCAGGGTGCGCCGAGCCTCGGTCTTCGCTCGAGCCATTTGTGGCATGTCAGGGGAAGAAAAAATGAGGTCGTCGCCCCCGGAGACTGTCTCGTCGGGCCCCGCGAGCGCCCCGCCTGCCGCAAGCGCCAAGCATAGGGAAAGCAGCGGGAGACCCGCTCGCCCCCTCACGCCGCCGCCGTCTGCTGCTTCAGCCACGCCTCGGCGCACATCTTACACAGGTCGCGGATGCGGCCGATGTAGCTCTGGCGCTCGGCCACTGCGATAGCGCCGCGCGCGTCCATCAGGTTGAACAGGTGGCTGGCCTTGAGCACGCGGTCGTAAGCGGGCAGCACCAGGACTTGGCCTTGCGGCCCAGTCTGCCCCAGCAGGCTCCTAACCTCTGTCTCCATGTCCACGAATTGCCGCTGCAGCATGGCGACGTCGAAGCCGTGGAAGTTGGCCGCCGACTGCTGGCGCTCGTTCTCCAGGAACACCTCGCCGTAGGTCACGCCGGCCTTGTTGAACTTCAGGTCGTACACATTGTCGACGCCCTGCACGTACATGCACAGGCGCTCCAGGCCGTAGGTCAGCTCGCCCGCCACCGGGTCCACGTCCAGGCCGCCGACCTGCTGGAAATAGGTGTACTGCGACACCTCCATCCCGTCGCACCACACCTCCCAGCCCAAGCCCCAGGCGCCCACGGTGGGGTTCTCCCAGTCGTCCTCGACGAAGCGGATGTCGTGCAGGGTGGGATCAAGGCCGATGGCCGCCAGCGAGCCCAGGTACAGGTCCTGCATGTCTGGCGGGTTGGGCTTCAGGATCACCTGGTACTGATAATAATGCTGCAGCCGGTTGGGGTTCTCGCCGTAGCGGCCGTCCGCGGGTCGGCGCGAGGGCTGCACATAGGCCGCGTTCCACGACTTGGGACCCAGGGCCCGAAGCACCGTGGCCGGATGCAGGGTGCCGGCGCCCACCTCCACGTCATAGGGCTGCAGGATCACGCAGCCCTTGTCGCTCCAATAGGCGTGCAGCGTCAGGATCAGGTCCTGGAAGGAGAGGGGTTCGGCGGACATCGGCAAAGGGCCCAAAAAAAAGTCGGCGGACCATAGGGCCCGCCGACCTGAGCTTCAAGCGCTTGGCCGAACCGACGGCTCGTTCCAGGCGACGGACTCATTTCAGGCGATGACTTAGTCGCCAGTCGCGGCGGTCCTGCGTCCGGTCTGCGACAGGGGCCGGCCGTACTTGGCGCGGTTTTCGTGCGTGTCGGGCACGGGCGCGTTTGACACCACGTTCGGGTCGCCAGCCTTCAACTTGGATGTATCGCCCAGGGTGCTGGAGGAAGTGAACCCTTCGGCGGGCGCAGCCGTGCCGTCCTGAACGGCGGCCGGCGGATTGACCGCCGTGTCGGCGGCGGGCGCGCTTTGGGCGAAAGCGGAGCCGGCGGTCAGGACGGCGGCGGCTGTGATGGCGGTAATGATCGAGACGCGCATGGAGATCTCCTTGGATACGGCCCCTCAGGGTCCCTGCACTAACTACCCTCCAGACCCCGTATTGGTTTCACCGCTCACCGGGTCGTGATCGGCCGGCTGGTGAAGGGGCGCCGGACGTCAGGCCACAGGGCCGGAGTCGAGGCGCCCAGTAAGCGACCCGCGCGCCCCAAAACATGGATGCAAAGACGGCGCGCGCGGCCCGTTGGTAGGTTTTGATTAACGAAGACGCGGAGATTGTCGCCGCCCGCCGAATTTCTCGCTTATTTTTTGCTCGATTGATGCTCCAGTTGCTCATGGTTTGCACAGCTGCGTGCAAAAGAGCCTTTAGGCGCCGTCAATAATCACCGCGCGCGAGGCACCTCGATAGCGTCGCCCGACCGGATGAACGGGGGGACGCCCGTACGTCGCGGCATAACATGCAGAGGAGCGGGCCTTTGCACGCGCAGGAGCAAGGCGAATGAAGCTGATCATTGCGATCGTCAAACCTTTCAAGCTGGACGATGTCCGAGAAGCCCTTGTGGGCGCGGGCGTCGAAGGGCTGACGGTCAGTGAAGTCAAGGGGTACGGCCGTCAGAAAGGCCAGACCGAAATCTACCGTGGCGCCGAATACCAAGTGGTGTTCGTGCCCAAGGTAAAGCTGGAGGCGGTCGTGGATGACGCGGCTGTCGGCAAAGCTGTGGAAGCGGTCAAGGCTGCTGCCGCTACCGGCAAGATCGGCGACGGAAAGATATTCGTCGTCAACGTCGAAGAAGCCATTCGCATTCGGACCGGCGAAACCGGCTCGGCCGCGCTCTAAATCTTAGGAACAAGGGGACTATGACAATGAAGATATTTGGGACCTTCGGGTTGAAGCGGCTGGGGGCTATCGCCCTGGCCGCGGCGATCCTCGGGGCGCCGGTGATGATGGCGCACCCGGCTTTGGCGCAGGACGCATCCAGCGCAAGCTCGGTCGCGGCTTCCAGCGCGCCCGCCGCCGCCGCTCCGGCCGCTGCGCCCGCAGCCGCCTCCAACGACGCGGTCGTGACCTACCCCAAGGATGCTGTGAACTCCGGTGATGACGCTTGGATGCTCACCTCCTCGGTTCTGGTCCTGATGATGACCATTCCCGGCCTGGCCCTGTTCTACGCCGGCATGGTCCGCAAGAAGAACATCCTGGCCACCTTGGCCCAGAGCTTCGGCGCCACGGCGCTGATCACGGTTCTGTGGATGGTGATCGGCTATTCGATCGCCTTCACCGGCCATGACCCCTACATCGGCGACTTCAAGTACTTCCTGCTCGCGCCGCTGAACGGGGACATCAACATCGCCAACACGGACCTGGCGCCGACGATCCCTGAATCCGTGTACATGTTCTTCCAGATGACCTTCGCCATCATCACACCGGCCCTGATCGCCGGCGCGCTGGCGGACCGGATGAAGTACTCGGCGTTCCTGCTGTTCATGGGCGCCTGGCTGCTGCTGGTCTACTGCCCGATCGCTCGCTGGGTGTGGTCCGCCAAGGGCTTCCTCGGCACGGGCGGCTCGATTGGCGCGCTGGACTACGCGGGCGGCACGGTGGTGCACTTGAACGCCGGCACCGCTGGCTTGGTCGCCGCCCTGATGCTGGGCAAACGCAAGGGCCTCGGCACCGAGAACTTCGCCCCCTTCAACCCCGCCTATGCGGTGATCGGCGCCTCGCTGCTGTGGGTCGGCTGGTTCGGCTTCAACGCCGGCTCGGCCACCGAGGCCCACGACGGCCAAGCCGGCATGGCGGCGGCGGCCACCCA
>Ga0182013_10004439_pt1 | contig 16840 bp, 8 predicted proteins | sample 612S2MmetaG_FD_120487 | JGI IMG/M metagenome (GOLD analysis project Ga0182013, IMG submission 120487) | Permafrost microbial communities from Stordalen Mire, Sweden - 612S2M metaG | ecosystem: Environmental > Terrestrial > Soil > Wetlands > Permafrost | place: Sweden: Stordalen | collected...
CGGGCGTCGGGCCAGCCCCGCGCGCCGATCCTGTACCTCCTGGATGAGTTCGCGGCCCTCGGCCACATGGCGCCCATCGAACGGGCCATGGGTCTTATGGCGGGGTATGGGGTGCAACTTTGGCCCATCCTTCAAGACCTGCATCAACTCCGGTCCACCTATGGAGGCAGGGCTGGAACCTTCTTCTCCAATGCGTCCGTGCTGCAAGTTTTCGGCGTAAACGACGCGGAAACTGCCCGACTGGTCTCTGGCCTGCTGGGTCAGACCACTATCGTATTTTCGACCCAAAGCCGACGCGATGGGTCGTTCTTTTCCGAAGGCGAAACGTCCAGCAGTGACCACCATACAGGCCGCCCACTGATGACGCCGGATGAGGTCAGGAACCTAGCCACGCACCTCGAACTTTTATTCATCGCTGGGCAACGTCCGGTCATGGCGAACAAGCTACGATACTACGCGGACCGCGATTTCAAATCGCTGTGCTGAGAAAATGGACACGGTGCTTAAAGCCACACCATGCACTGATGTTTAAGTCGGGCGTATGTGAAATTTCTCCAACGGCCTCTCCAGTAATTGCATCCAGAAACGTTAAGCGTATTAGCTTCGCGACGCCGTCATGAAGGCTTCTACGGCATCTATAGCCGCAACAACTTCGGCTTCATTAAGCGAAGTCGTCGGGTCATGCGACAGCGGGTTAAGGATGCGAGTCTGATGTGGGGTGATCGCCGTCAGTGCGTCGAGCTTTGGCTGATCTCCAGCGAGCTTGGCCTCAAGCCCACTTTTGAGCTGCTCAAAAGTGATTTTCTTCGGATCAGGCTTGTAATGGAACGATACTTTCCTTTCCTCGCACTGCTTGCGTAACAGCAACTCACAAGCCGATCGCGCGTAGTTGGCAGCGGCGGGTAGATGCTTTTGAACGATGAAGTCGCGGGCCTGCTTCAGCGTGGCTTTCACGACGTCCGACGGCACTGGGCGCAGATATGGTGTCGCGCTGCCAGTCACGGCAACCATTTCGTACATCTCGTGGCACGTCCAGCGGTCGGCTGGGATGGCGGCACGGACGACCTCGAACCAATGGCGGTCGTGGGTGAGCAGCACGATCTGCCAGTCGGAAAAGTACTTCTCCAGCACCGCCAGCAGCGGCCGACGATTAGCGTAATCGAGGCCGACTAACACATCGTCCAATACCAGCATCTTCAGCGCCGGGGACGGCGAAGAAGGCACGCAAGCGAGGCGGCCGGCTAGATAGAAGGCCAGTGCAAGGGCGGAAAGGCGCGCTTCATTCAAGAAGTGCTGCGGTTGTTCAGGATAGTAGCCACGATATTTTAGCCGAAGAAATAACTCACGTCCGGCAAACCCACGCTTCTCTTTGAAGAACGAATTATTGTAGGCGACAGTCCCCCGTTCAAAAGGTTCCATTACCATTTCCGGATGTCCGAGCTCGGTCAAGAGCGTATTGACATAAGGTAGAAGCGCATCCAGCGCAGCCTGAAAGCCAGTATTGAATGCGTCGCAAGCAGCCTGGACCGGCGGCAGATATGCAATGCTTTGATAGTGCTTGATCGGCTTAGCTCGCTCAACGGAAGCCCAGCGCTCACCTAGGGTTCCACTCGACGTTGCGTCAGTGAAATCAGCGAGAAGGGTTTCGACAGCAAGATCAAACAAGTTCGGGCGGCGTTGCCCGTGGAAGGCATTGGTTTCAAGCAGCGCATGATAATCGAGAAAAGAGCTTCGTAACGCCGCCAGCGCTACACGTGGGTCTGCCATTGGCATGCCGGGATGCCGCGCCTCAGTCCATTCGAGTGGCGGTGCGCCATCATTGAAGGTGATTGTCACGCGCGGTTTTAGAGCCTGGTCCAGCATGTGGACGTGGATATTGTTCTTGAGCGCGTCGCGGCGTGGGCGCCTTGCGAACAGGTCCCGGAGCGCCTTGTAAATCGACGACTTGCCGGAGCCATTCTCGCCATAGACAATAAGGTTGCGGCCCTGGACTGGTATTTCCAGCTCTGCGCTGAACGCCCGATATGCGCGAAGTGACAAGCTTTCGATTCGCAGCTGCTGCGGAGGCTGCGAAATAAGCGCCGCCTCTCCCCCGCCCTGTTCTCCGTCCCCGCCCACCATCTCTAATCTCGACCCTCGATTATTCTCACCTCATCAACTGACTGCAGATCAAAAAGAGTGGCGTAGAGGGGGTGAGTAGTGTCCGCGAGGCAGCGGGACCAGTCGTCGGTAGCGCGGGCAAGCGCGGGACCTTCGAGGGCCGCAAGGTTCATCAGCCCTGCCTCGCGCGCGGTGGCGAAGGGGTGCAGATTACGCGTGTGCAGTTCCTTGGCGAAAAACAACTCGTAAACAAAAGCATTGATCAAGGCTTCGAGGCGGGGGCGGTCGGCCCCTGCGACCAAGGCACTCACAACAGCCACTAAGATATCCTTGTCTTCGTCTGTGCAGCTAGGAATCGGAAGATCGAGGAGTGCAACAGGCTGCACCTCATAGAATCCTCCTTCTTTATCGGCAAAAACCCGCCTCGCCACGTAGTGGAGGGTGCTTGAGTTCAGAACTCCAGTAATAAACTCAGTCTCTCTTGCCTCGAAACAGTAGGCCGTGTTTGCGAGGTATGACTTACTGGCATCAATTGAAAAATTTGGCTTATCTGTAACCTTGTTTGAGATGATTTTCTTTTTCTCGAAAATTGGCCAGTAAGCGACGTTGTCCTGAATTTCAAACCATTCGTAGCTTCCGGGTTTGCGTCCGGACCAAGTACCCGTCCAGCCTTTTGGCTTAGGTTTCAGTCTGTCCTGGAAGTGGGAGAGATGGCGTTCGATGGCGGGGTAGTCCGCGAGTCGGGTACCCCTTCGGACGAATATTATCCACCTAGTTGCTGTTGGTGTGGTCCAACGTGATAGGTCCTTCCCCTTCAGCAAAGGCTTAATGAGTTCGTTTGAAGATTTGTCTTCTCTGATAAGGGCCAGCCGCTCCGTCTCGTCAATCTCAAAGGCATCGTTGTAACCAGTTGTAATACCACGATATACTGTATCGACTGTGAAGTCCCGGACGGTTAATGGAGTTGACCGAAGGCGAGCCAGGATTTTCCCAGACGAGCGTGGGATAAACTGCCAATCAGTGCTGTCTACCAACTCAGCCTGAGGCACTTCAAAGGCTTCAGCCGCGAAGCGTTCGGGGAAGCGCTTGACCGATTCCTTGGGGTCTTCGCCCTCAACCGGAACCCAATTGAGCGCGCGGACGGTTTCGTTCGGGCCAGGCTTGCCGGGCGCCGGTTTACGAGTGCCGACGAGAATGGTGGGATAGGCGATCGCCTCAAACACTGGCGCATCGCCGAAATCGATGATCTTAAGAATGCGCGCGTGGGTGCTCAGCCAATTACGCAGACCCTTACCATAGTTTATGCGATACCATTTGTTTGAGGTGATGAAGGCGAGTGCGCCGGTCGGCTTCAGCAACCGTAGTGCGCGCTCGTAGAAGTAGACATAGATGTCGGCCGTGCCGGTGAATGTCTTGTAGTCCGCCTTAAGCTGAGACTTAGCGATCACCGGCTTGTCATTAACTCGGAAGCTCTCGATCTTCTCCTGACGGATATAGGGCGGATTGGCGAAGGCGATGTCGAACCAGCCTTCGTCGGCCGAGGGGTCGAGGCCGAACATCCACTCGCCGTCGAAGAAGGGGGCGAAGGCATTGGGATCGAATGGATCCCACGCCGCGAGTTTTTTTGCATCGTCTCCGGCGAAGGTGTGGTCACGCTCCACTTCTATAGCAATATCCTTGCGCAACGTCGTAATCTTCTTCTGAACCGCTCGCTTAGCGGCGCCATTGGCGGCAGCGAAGAAGGCGCGATTAGATTCGCGTAACGCTTGCTGCTTAGCCCGCATCTCGTTTGTCACCAACTGCATAGTCCCTTTGCGATGCAGCGGGGTCAGCGTGTTAGCGGCGACGAACTTGGCTTCAAGATTGGGCAACGGCGTGATCCCCCGGTTAGGACGACTGGGATTTTCCCTCTGCTCAACGGCAAGGCTGATAAAGCAGCGTAGCTTGGCGATTTGCACCGCGATCGGTTGGATGTCCACGCCATGCAAGCAACGGTCGATTAGGAAAAGTTTGCGGGTATAGTCGGGGTAATGGCCACTTTCAAATTTTGCGTCGAATTCGGCGAGCGCATCCTCGGCCTTAGTAATCTCAGTTGCGCGCTCATTGGCAGCAGGAATGGCGTCGGCCTCAGTGAGGCGCCGCTCATAATAGAGCCGATTGCGCGCCTTCCACTTCTCGCCACCGGGGTCCAGCACGTCTAGCATATGGACGAGCTTTTGCAGCAAGCCGAGCGGGAAGGCACCCGAACCCACGGCCGGATCAATGGACTTGCAGCTTTCAATAGCAGCGATTAGTGCGTCCACCTGGGCCGCGCTAAAGTCGTGAGAGCGACTTGCGAAGCTAAGCAAAGCCCGGAGATTAGCTTCGTCATCTCCCTTGGCTTCCAGTCCCAATTCGCTCGGAAGCTTCGGCAGCAGCCATGCGACCAGCGCCTCGTCCACCATGAAATCGACGACCTCACGCGGGGTGTAGAAGCTGCCGGATTTATTGCGGGCAGTCGTTTTGGTGTCTTCGTTATAGGAGGCGAGCAGGTTCTCAAACACTTTGCCTAGCAGCTCGGGATCGAGAGCAGCTTCTTCCTCCAAGGGCGTGTTTTCTTCGACTGTAAATTTGTAACGCTCGAACAGGTCGATCAGGCCGGGCACGTCGCGCGGCGCCTTGGCCTTCTCGAACCAGCCGGACAGATCGACGCCCTTTGCTCCGCCAAAGAATAGGACGTTAGGTATACGCGGCTGTTTGTCCAGCTGGTCGGAAAAGCCGTCGATGCGCAGGATCAGCCGCTGGCGCTCCGGCTCGGCGTGGCCCGCGCGCGGATCGTCGCTGGCAATCTCGGTATCCAGGCATTCAAAAAGGCCCCCGTTAAGGAAAGGCACGCTGGCGAAGGTTTCCAATGCTTTTAGAGGATCAGCGAACAAGGCCGAATGGCGATAGACATGGTGACCGAGATAGTCTTTTGATTGCCCCCGTTCGTCCTGACGCCAACGACGTTCAGGCATTTCCGTATTGAGAGTAGCGAAGAATAAATTCTGGAGGATGGCGAGGTAATAGCCGTGGCCAGCGGGCGTGGTAGCGGGCGGCTCCTTCAACAGATTTGCCAGCGAGGGTCCATCGAACAGCGTCTCGGGGACGAGGCCCTTTTCCTTGATGAACCAGACGAACATCAGCCGCGTGAGCAGACGAATCAGCGCGATTTCCTTGGCACCCTCACCGTTGCCTTGTCCCTTGGGAAAGCCAAGGGGAGCGTTCGTACTCGCCCAGGCGAACCAGTTGGCCAATTCCTCATAGAACCGTTTGTTGAGTTCGGCGGCGGACAATGTCTCCAGCCACAGATCGTAGAGCGCGCGGAAGTCGGACGGGGCCTTTCGCCGGGCGAGCGCGGCGAGCGATAGGTCTGCCAGAATTTCCACATGGGCACGATGCGGCCGGGCGAGGTCGATGTCCTTAATTAAACTGATCCGCCCGCCGACCACGTCGCGCGAAGCATCGCGCTGATTGGCACGACGATCGATCACCGTCAGCGTCGCTTGCGCACCATGGCGGAATAGCACAATCGCAGGCATCGCAAATCCGCGATTGAGTGCACGCACGATCGCGACGAGTTGCCGGCGCGACCAACCGCCGTCGTCGAGGTCAATAGCAAGGAAGACGAAGGAATCGATAGCCCCGCGTTGGAAGCTTCCGCCGGTAGCCGGCTCGCCACCGAGCGACAGGGCGGGCAATTCGTCGCCGGTGAGCTGGAAAAGGAAATGCATCGACCGCCAACGGCCCGTCTCGAAGCGTACAGCGTCCAGACCGAGCGCGGCGAGGAACTGGGCGGGAGCGGCGGGCGTGTTCAGGGTCTTGGGGCTGCGATAGCCCATGACGTCAAGCAAATTCCGCCCAGCGAGCGCGAGGTCTGCGCCGGCAAGGCCAGAAACCGCTCCACGGATTGTAGCGAGACGTTCTGCTGCGTGGCTCATTCCACCCCCGCCGCCACCGGCCCGATGACGAGCCAGGTGATGAGGTCATAGTCCAGGCTGGCCCGCGCTTGGGCGCTGCCGTTGGGGACCCGCGCGGCACGTGAGCCTGTCAGCGCCGCAAGGGTGCGCGTTGCGGACGTTTCGCCGACCGAGGCGACGGCGGCTCGAATTAACCCATCGTAACGATCCATCCTCTCGCCATCGTCCGTCTCGTCGTCGAACGCATTGCACAAGCTCTCGAAGGGTTGGTCATGTCCCATGCAGAGCGCGCGATACGCCGCCAGGATCGGCTTGGGCTGACCGAAGCCGAGACGCACCGAACCGTCATCCTTCACATAGACGAGATAGTGGGGATCGAGTGGGTTGATCTTCGCCTGCTCCGGGTTCGGATCGGCCGGACGGCGGCGAAGACAGAAGATCACGCCAGGATCGATGGCGCCGCCCTCGAACTTGTGGGGAACGATCGCATGGAGACCCAGCGGCGCCGCGCGCAACGCTTCCTCGTTGGCACGCGCAAAGCCGAGTAGGTCGGCGCGGAAATCGTCGAGCGCGAAATCGGCCAGCGTCACACCACCGCCGGCTTCTTCCAAATCGAACACTTCGTTCTTCAGACGGAGCAGTTGTTCGTCGCGCCAACGCGCGTCGCCATCGGCGTCGGCCCGCGCATTGAGCAGATCGTCGTCGCCCGTGGCCGAAAGATCGACCAGCGCCATTCTAGCCTCCACTCGATCCTTGAGGCGCAAATATTTATTCAGGTCCTCAGTAGGCCAGAAATTGACCATTCGGATCGTGGAGTTGCGACTACCGATCCGGTCGATCCGCCCGAAGCGCTGGATAAGGCGCACCGGGTTCCAGTGAATGTCTACATTCACTAGCAGGTCGGCATCCTGGAGATTTTGGCCTTCCGAAATGCAGTCAGTGGCGATTAGGAGGTCAATTTCGCCGTTGGCCTCGGCGCTACGCATCAAGGAGCGACGTTTGGCGCGCGGCGCAAAGTTGACCAGCACGTCCTGAAACCGCGCCCGGCCAAAAGTAGTCTTGCATCCGTCGCCCGTCACCAACGCCGCTTGCAGTCCACATTCGCGCACCAGGGGCAGCAACTCTTCGTAGAGATAGCGGGCCGTGTCAGTGAACGCCGTGAAGAGGATGATCTTGCGGTTGGTCTCGCCGTCGCGGTTGGTGGTGGGCTTACTTGCCTTGGCACGGATAATGTCCTGAAGTCGGCCCAACTTCGCGTCCCTGTCAGGCGTGACCTTGCGCGCCTCGGCGGTCAACGCTGCGATCCGGTCCCGGTCGCGCGTCAGTGCCGCCTTCCATGCCGTCCGGTCAATGTGAGCGAGGTTATATTTCAGTGCGCCACCGACCTCGAAGGCTTCCTCCAATTCGTCATCTAACTCCATCTCGTCTGGCACCGGCGTGTCGATCGCCACCGTCGCATCGAAAATTTCAAGATCGCGAAACCGTTTGTCAATGCGGGCGATCATGCGATCCATAGTCAGGCGGAAAGAGCTTACCGAGCTTTCCAAACGCTTAAGAAAGCCGACTTTCATCATGGCTATGAGGTATTTTTCGCGATTGGCCTGATCGAAATTCCCACCCTTGTCATAAAGAGTGCGAAATTCAGGAAGTACGAAAGTCAGCGGGCCATAGAGCGCTAACTCCAACTTTCCGATTGCGGTGTCCACGTCCTCGAAAGCCGGAAATCCGCCTTGGCTGTCTATGTTCGCGAAAACGGACTCGGGCGCAACCCGTTGCGGAAATCCGCCAATCTTTTCCATCGAAGCGGCATAGTGGCGCTCGACGTGCTTGCGCGAGCGCGCGATGGTCACGCCGTCGAGCAGACCGAACAACGCAGGGGGCAGCTTATTGAGCAGTTCGCCGGCATCGCGGTTTCCACTCTTTGCCCATTCGGTAAAGCGTCGTCGGGCGCCGCCGATCAACGCGCCGAGATTGGGTACGCCCAAGTCTGTGAAACCATCTATCTTGTCAGCGGAAATCAGGTCGAGTTGGGCTTTGAGGTCACTCAGGTCATTGTTCACCGGCGTAGCCGAGAGCAGCAAAACCTTGGTCGGGACGCCGGCCTTGATCACTTCATCCATCAATCGCTCATAGCGGCTGCGGCGTCCGCCTGCGGTCTTATTCCGGGACGCGCTTCGGAAATTATGGGACTCGTCGATGACGACGAGGTCGTAGTTGCCCCATTCAATCCGCGCGAGATCAATGTCGCCGATCTTGCCATTCTCACGCGAAAGATCGGTATGAGATAGGACAGTGTAGCTGAACCTGTCATCGCGCAGTGGGTTCATCTCGCTGTTGTTGGTAGCGAGGTAGTCTGTCCAATTCTCACGCAGCTTTTTTGGGCACAGCACGAGTACATTCTTATTGCGCTTCTCGAACCACTTGATAACGGCCAAAGCGGTAAAAGTTTTGCCCAAACCCACGCTGTCGGCGAGTATGCAACCGCCATGTTTTTCGATCTTGGCAAGGACGGCGCGCAGGCCGTCGCGCTGGAAATCGAATAGCATGTGCCAGATCGCGGTCTGCTCGAACGCCGTCTGCTGAATTAGCGCCTCTTCCTTCGCCTGGTCGGTTAGGAAGTCATCGAAAAGGTGGAGCAGCGTCTTGAAATATACGAACTCAGGAGAGGCATGGGCGTAGCTGGCTTGCAGTGCGCGCAGCACTTCCTCTCGCACGTCCTCGGTCTGGCCGATGTCGCTCCATAGTTCGTCGAACCAGGCGAGTAGGTCTTCCCTGTCGCGATCGCCATCGACGATCAGATTGAGTTCGATGTTCGGCGATTCACCTAGTCCAAGCCCATTGATCGTGAAGTTCGAACTGCCTAGCACGGCATGGGGGCGACGCCCGTCGTCGATATGAATTAGCTTTCCATGCAGCAAGCCAGAACGCCTGACCGAGCGAATTTCAACTCGGTCCTCGATCCATTTAGCGCATCGTAGCGCAGCAGCGCGCTGCCGGATTTGCTCTGTGAGGCGCAGTCCTGCCTCATCGAACGAGAAGGCGGGCGGCCTTAGGCTAGCATTATCCGCATCCTTCAGAAATCTCGGCTCGCCGAAGAGGAACCGCATGTTCCCGACGTTGTCTAATGTCGTACGGAGACGATCATAGGCGAAGGTCGTGAAATAGGCCGAGACAACTGACAGCCGGCTATCTGGGACCGCTCGCTCAGTGATGAACTCGTGGACCGGCCCCCTTCCCCGGTTGTCTCTGATGCCCGACTTTGCCCCTTTCATACCATCCCCGCCCAAAATCGCCCGTCATCGAGATTAACAGCATACAGAAGACCATTCGGCCTTCCTGAGATATTAGCCAACAAACAGCAGGCCAGTGCTAACCAATCGTCGGGCTGGTGGTTTAAAATAACTACCCGAATTTACTAGCACAACATTTACACAATAAGGTGGCATTCACTACCGAAGGTCTGCCTGGGTGTACCAGGTTGCCCTGGCCTTCCCATGGCGTTTCAGCCGACCGGCAGCAACAAGCTCACGCAGGCGCACTTTGAGCGTATTGCGATTGGCTCCCAACTGATCTTCCATCTGGGCCAAAGTCAGACGCTCGCTAGTTTTGAACAGAGCCAGCATCTGCACGGCAAGCTCCGGCAAACCTTCATCGCTACCTTGTGCTTGGCGCTCATGGTCCAGGCGCGCGGCGAGACTGTCCTTTTGCTTTTTGAGACAGCGCAGAAAAAAGCCGATCCAGGGCTCCCAATCGGTCTTGTCGTCCTTGAGCGTTGTCTGTGTTCGCCGTAGGGCCTTGTAATAGAGGTCTTTGTTTTCCTCGATCACGCGCTCCAGCGAGGCATAGGGCGCATAGACGTACCCTGCCCGCAGCAACAGCAGGGTCGTGAGAATGCGCGAAAGCCGGCCATTACCGTCCTGGAATGGGTGGATGGCCAAAAACTGCACCACAAAGACTGCGATAATCAGGAGCGGATGCAGGCTTTCTTCTTCTATTGCCTTGCGTGTCCACGCGACCAACGCTTCCATTTCGCGGGGCGTATCGAACGGCGTGGCAGTTTCAAAGACGACGCCAAGATGCTTGCCGTCCGCGTCTATGGCGACAACATCATTCCGCAATTTCTTGTAAGCGCCGCGATGGTGCTCGTCCTTCCTGCTGTGACGGAGCATGGTTTGGTGAAGCTGGTTGATGTGGTTTTCCGTCAGGCGCAAATCTTCGTAAGCCTGGAACACCAAATCCATGGCTTCGGCATAGCCTCCGACCTCCTGCTCGTCTCGGGTCGCGAAGGATTGCGTTTTGATATTGGTGAGAAGCGTTTCCACCTGGGCGTCGGTGAGCTGCGCCCCTTCAATTCGGGTAGAGGAACCGATGCTCTCCACGGTCGCCACTTTGCGAAGGGCGTTCAACCGGTCTGGCGATAGCGTCTTGAGGGCGTCCCAACGCCCTTTGAACTCATCGATTTCCGCGATGAGCTTGACCAAGTCTTGGCCGATGGCGAAGGCGGGTTCCTTCATGGGCTTTGGCGGATATCTGATTCGATACCCGATTATATCCGATTATACCCGATTTAGCGAGCCCCGGTTTTCGGATGATAGAGGTGTCAGGAATCCCAGCACTCCCTAGGTTGCTGCAAGAAGGCTGGGATGGATTGGCGGCGGGGCGCGAAAGACCTTTTGGTGCTCAAGGTCGGAATCGAACCGACACGGCGCGGCCGTCATTTGCTACACATCCCGTCCGAGTTCGCCGAGCGTTTCTCGGATTCTGGCACCCTGCTCCACATTCATGCCCATATTCGCTTCCATCTGCTTGATGGTCACCAACAGCTCCTCTTGACTCAAATCGGGAAACACCTTGGTCGCGGCAAAAAGGCTCGGCACTTGTTTTTCAAGAATATCGCGCAGTGACTTATGAGCCTGAGCGCCGCGAACCTCCGACAGGATGGCCGCCAGCACCCAACGAGAGATAATCGTAAGCGTCGTGATCTGGATCGGAAGAGTGTCACCGTCGGCGGTGAATTTCAGCCGGGAGATGAGGCTTCGCGCAAAATTTGGTCCCCAGACCGCTGCGATTGATTGGGCCGCAACGAACAGAAAGCTGTCACGAAAATCCTCGCCCGCCCCTCCAGTGAAAGGGATGAGGACTGCTTCCTCGCCATCTTCGGTCTTGTATCGCTTCGTGCAGCCGTGGAGCATCAGGTAAAGCATAAACAGTGATCTGGTAACAAAATTGAGATCGAGCGCCGCGTCTGAGTCCTTCGCCCGCCCCAGAAAATCCTGGAACTTCCCAATTCCACGCCAAAGAGCCGCTTGATTGCGCTCAAACTCGCTGCCGGAAACAACCTGCGGCTCCATATCCGCATTGAATAACGTAACATGCGGCACGGCGATGTCGTCTGGTTGCCCAACATCGTCCTGGTCCTCCCCAGCATCGTGCCCCTTTGCTTTGGCTGCATCCTCGGCATCGAGCTTTTCGACCGTCTCGACATTGACCATCCCGCGCAGGACGATCTGAAGCAGCGCTTGAAGTGCCGGATTATCGACATGAGCAAGCCCGGCCGACTTCATGCTGACGCGGAGGTTAAGCGCCTTCCTGAACTCTTCGGGAGTGGCGAAATCCCTGCCCGCAATGCCGGAAGTTGCGCTGCGTCCGCCAGCGGAGCGAATTCGCTCCAGAGCTGGCCCTATCTTGGCATCGTCCTCCAGCAATAGGTGAATGTCTTTAGCTAGGCCGATCAGATCGGCGTCTCCATTGAGGACAGCATCAAGCTTTTTCCGGATGGAGTCGGCAACCGGAAATGGCGCAAACCGCATTAGCTCTTCAGGATTGGCGATTATTATTGGCCGACTGATCCGGCTGTCGGCAAGGACAATTCGCGCAATATTTGAGCCGAGTTTCGCATCACCAATGTCGGCGATCCATAATCCATCTGCCCGTTGAACCAGAGGGAAACGCAAATCGCTCACCATTATGAACGCCACTGTGCCAGCGAAATTTGGAGGGGGCGACCAGACCAGTCGTGTCGCACGATGCTCAACGGCCCCTGCCATAAAGGTGGTTATATCAGACGCAGTTTCAGATTTGTCTGGGGGAACCGCAATGTCAGCAACTGCGATCTTCGACTTGTAGGACAGCTTCAAATCCTTCTTCACAGATCCACGCGGGAGCTTTCTGTAAAGTAGGCATTCGTGATTTGTCCCCGCTTTGCCCGGCGCACCCAGAGCTGCGACTGTGCAATTCGCGCTGCCGATGAACAGAAAATCGTGGTCGCTGCCTTGAAAGAGGAACATCTTCGCATGAAGAAAACGGTCGGAGCTTTCGTCGCTCGACCCGATCGGATGAAATTTTGGCGCCAGCTTGCCAATGGCGGCAACCGGAAATGTGGATGATCGAGAGGGATTACGGGCGCTCTGTGACAGGAAGATGCGCAAGTCTGGATTACCGACTGCTGTATTCAGACGCTTCAATGCAGAAAGCTTATTATCCCAATAGGGAGAGATGATCGTTAACCGCTCAACAGGCTCATCGACCAACTTTAGCATTCTGTCGGCGAGCCCGTTTGAGTTAGTCGGGTCGGATAACAGCAGATCAATTTTAGACCCATCCGACAGTTCGAATGGGGCATCTCCCTCAAGTCCGTTGTCGTCGATCCAAGGCGACTGGCTGCGTATTAGCTCAAGCTTATAAGCGGCCTTGTTATCATGGTTGGGCGCGATCATCGCGGACATCCACTGGTGCGCCCTGACAAAAAGCGTCCGATGAACTTCGCTGTCGTCGTCCTCGTCCCGCGCCTGCCACGACAGAGTTGAGACAAGCTCCAGATTGCCTGCCCAACCCGCCGACGTTACGTTTGCGGACCCGACAATTAGTCTAGCTTTCGCCTTGCCATACCGCAGGGATAATTTCGAATGAAAGCACGAGGTGGTAATAACTGGGACAATTAGATATTTCCGGCCAGCGTTCGCAAAGGCGTCCGGGATCGCCTCCAGCGACTGCTCCAACATTACCGCATCTGCCAGCAACAAGTTATTTTGGCAGCCGAGCCCGCGCAGCCTAAGTTGCAGGCTCACATCGTAAAAGGCTGGATCGACGCTGAAAGTCGACAGGATTGAACTGTGAAACCCGCCCTCCTTGAAGTCGTCGAAAAGGCTATGCGGCATTTAGGAATTCCGCGCCGGCGGCGGTAATAATCCCCGATTCCTGATCAACTAACCGGGCATCTCGCGCGAACGTGAGCAAATTCTCTATTCTGGGCTGGGTATAGGTATATTCGCCGAGCTCGCCATCTACTAGGCATCCGTCGTCGAGAGTAAACCGATAGGTGAAGCGCCCTCCGGTCGCCAGCTTCTGACCGGCAATTATCAGATGGTTCGATACCACGAATTTTTTGATTAGTTTGGCGACCGTGAGTCTGGCATTTTCTGCGGCGTTGAGGTCTAGAAATCTAAAGACTCCCTCGACCGACCTTCCCTCGACGGTTTCCTGATCTAACTCATCCCGAACCTGCGACGCTTCTCTCCAGCGAAGCCAAATAGACAGAATAAGCGTGGTACTACCCGTGATAGCCGACGTCTCGGGCATCTTCTTGACAGATGCTGCTGCAAGCAATTCTGCTCCCATATCATGTTCTTCCCCGAGGCCATTCAAGGCTAGGCTCGCAGCGAGGTTTTCCGTAGAAGCATTCTCATCACCGACCGCGAGTGATGCGAGACTGGCCGCCAGTGCTTCAACCAGCGTTGGCTCGGCGACTTGGTTGGACAGACCGACGATCGCATTGAGCCACACCTCAAGAGCGATGTGACAAAACTCGTTCAGAAAATATGCGCGCCATCGCGTCAAATTTTCTACGCCGAGAGATAGACCACCAAGACTTCCGGATTGGACATACAGTTCCCGGCGCAGGTCAAATTCGCCCTTTGAATCCGAAACCACCGCCAACACATTGCGAAGCGAAATCCGTCTCGCTTTGGCTGTGGGATCATCGGCTCGACTGCCTTGTAGAAACTGCTTCAGCAATCGCGCTTCTTGACTGGACGAATCAAGGTAGGACGGGTGGAAAGCCTCGGAAATCGTCTCGCAATCCGACCGCGAAATCCGGCCTTTCTTTACAGCTTTCAGGAGGAGTGCGGAGGCATCCGAATGTGCTTCCTGAACTGCAATCGCGAGCGCTTTTCCAGCAGTGCTGCTCACGGCATATACTCGGGCAGAGGCGCTCTCGATCAAGCCCATTTCCAACATGCTTGCTGTATAGAACTGGCCGAAATTGCCGTATTTCGCTTTTAGGTACTGGCCGTCTTCTCCGGGTCTGTTGGTTGGCGTGACTAGGTCGAAAATCTTTTTAGACGTATCGGCGGCTTCATATCGCCACCATTCCGACCCGGCCATGCCAAGGGCGTTAGCGGCGTCTCCGATCTGACACGCCAGTGCTATCGCCGCTTCGCAGCGGCGGATGAATTCTACCCATTTATCCTCCCTGGTGGTGTGATGAATTTTCTCAAATTGCCACACGGCCCAACAGTAGAAGGAATAGTATCGAAGCCGGTTGGTCACATTCGTGAGCCCAGGCACAAGCGAGGTGTAAAGCCGCACCGACGCGGCTTGAAAGCCGAGCGGATCGCGTCCCGCTGAAAAGCTCCCCGGCTTAGTCCAGTCGGCTGTGAGTGTCATACCAAAGGAGACTCTGGATGAGAGATGCAGACAGACAGCTTGCTCAACCACGAATCGGCCAAGCAGGTGAATTCTAGCCGGAATGGGCTCAAAACTGCTCCGAGCGTCGGATCGGCTCCAGCTAGAACCCAGGGAGCCTCCTTTGAGGAGCTAAGATGGGAAGTTAATTTGTTCCGGCATGGCGCTAGAAGGCGCATCAGGAAATGGTGCCCAAGGTCGGAATCGAACCGACACTCCTTTCGGAACAGGATTTTGAGTCGGGAGCGTCTAACTCCCTCTCGAAATCGTCCAATTTGACCCGGATTCGTGCCGCAATCATGCCGAAAAAGTTCCGGTACCGCAATGATTTGAGCCTGCGGCGGCGCGCGGAGCCGGTCCAGCAGCACAACACTTACACAAAGCTCGAAACAAGCGGACAGGACAGGACATATGGGCTTCCAAGCCCTCCCGCGCCGCCCCTACGGGCGGCGCTCCGAAACGCCATCTTCATGGCTTAGAAAAGCGGGCGTCATCTGACGCCCTCACCCATCGGACTTTGCTTTCCCTTTAAACTTCTTCGTCTTCAGTTCCTTTGCCTGCATCACGGTGAGTACATGGCTGTAGTGCTGCTCGATATAAGCGATGGTGGTGCCCATATTTTTGGCCAGGATATGCACCGGGATGCCTGTGAGCAGACATTGGGTGCAGTAGAAATGCCGCAAGCTGTAGATCGTGCGCCGCTTGCCCCAACGGTCATTGAGCAAATCGAGTTTTGTGAGTACAGCGTTGAACGTCTTGTTGAAATTATCGACCGGCTTGCCGTCATAGCCGCAGAACACAAGATCTTCGGGTTTCGCGTGCCGCGAAATCTTCTTCAAACGGTCCAGATAAACCTGCGTACCCTCCCGGCAGACCACCGACCGTTCCCCAGTCTTAGTGGTTGGGGCGACATCGACCACCAAAGCCGGCTTGTTTTCTGCGTCCTTGGCAACCCGCAGGTCACGCCACGCCAATTGCCGGGCTTCGTTCGGCCGCAGGCCGGAGTTCGCCATGAACAGCAGATAGTCCCGCAGCAGCTCGCGCTGGTAGCGGTGCATGGCGTTGGGGCCAGAGCGGTGCAGCCTGCCGCCGTCCTTGCTCGGGGCCGTGACCGTGGTTTCTTTCACCCAGTCGCGTAGGTAGGTGTAGACCTTCTTCCATTCCGCCTCGTCGAAGGTCGGCCGGCGCTCGACGCCCCGGGTGTGCTTGACCTTGATGGCTTTGACCCAGGGCTCGCGTTTGACGAAACCAATGCGTTTGCCCCAGCGGAAATACTGCCGCAGCATCTGGGCTTCCATCTGGAGGGTCTTCTGGGCGGGGACCCGGGCGGCGTTGACGGGGATGTCCTCCTCGTCCTCCCAATTGTCCGGGTTGTGGTAGTTCACCCGCCAGTCCCAGTATTTCTCGACAAAGGCGTCGGGCATGTCGTTGACCCGGGCCTCCCCGAAAAAGGGGATGAAATACTTGTTCGCCATCCCCTTATGGAGGCGCTGGCGGTGGATGGAGAGCCCGGTTTCGTGGGCGGCGTAGAACTTCTTCCAAAGTTCCTTGAATTTGAGGTTGCCGGAGACCCGGACGTCCATGCCGAGCTTCTGCTCGGCCTTGAGGGAATAGAACAGGTCTTCGGCCGCACTCAGGGCCTCGCGCAGGTCCCGGGTCTTCAGGGAGCGGATAATGTAGCCCGAGACGCCCGGGACCTTCAGGCGGGCCTGGTAGCCGCCCAGGGAGGTATCGGCGCGCTGGTAGACCAGAACGGCGCCGTCACGCAGGCGGTGGCCTTCCTGGTAGAAGCCGTCGCTTCGATGGCCTTCTGCGTCGCTCGCTGAAGCTCTGCCCATGACCGCATTCCCACAAAATCTGTGAACGATCTGTGCAAAAAGCTAACTGGAATGAGCGGTTCCATCAAGCATCTGTACATGCCCTGTGAATGCAAAAACGGGACCTGGATTTTTTCCAAGTCCCTGTTTTTGTTCGATATTTTGAAGGGTAGGAGTTAGCGCTTCGAGAACTGGAAGCTTCTACGCGCTTTGGCGCGCCCGTACTTCTTGCGCTCGACCACGCGCGAGTCGCGGGTGAGGAAGCCGCCGCGCTTCAGCGCAGGCCGCAGTTCCGGCTCGTGC
>Ga0182013_10004442_pt1 | contig 16835 bp, 15 predicted proteins | sample 612S2MmetaG_FD_120487 | JGI IMG/M metagenome (GOLD analysis project Ga0182013, IMG submission 120487) | Permafrost microbial communities from Stordalen Mire, Sweden - 612S2M metaG | ecosystem: Environmental > Terrestrial > Soil > Wetlands > Permafrost | place: Sweden: Stordalen | collected...
ATGCTCTTGCGGACAATGTGATCGAACGGGGAAGGCAGAGGGAGGTCGCGCGCGGCAGCCTCGAGAGTTCGCTCCTGGGTAAGGGCCTGCAGCAGCACAACTCCCAGATCGTGGATGTCGCGCCGCTTGGCCTTAGCACCTTCTTCGACTTCTGGAGCTTCGCGGATACAGTCGCTACGGAGCTTGACGACGTCGCCGACTGCAAAGATGTTTGCCGGTTCAACATGTTCGTGCACGAAGCCGTGGGTGTGGAGCACATCGAGCGCCGAGGTCAGGCTGGCGGCAAGCTGCATGGTGTCCTGAACCGTAAGGCGCTGGCTGTTGACGACCGCGGCGAGATTGGCCTCCACCGGCTCCATCACGGCGTAGATCACGGTGGTGCCATCGATGGCGACCTGGTCATAGCGCTCGAGGCGCAGCAGATTGGGGTGTCCGAGGGCCTGGACGCCGTGCCAGCGGGCCAGAATTTCGTCCGCGTCGAAGTGCGACTCGATGAGCCGGATCAGGGTGGGGTCGCCATTGCCGTTGGCGGTGGAGAAGAAGGCGCTGCGGCCTTCGGGAGCGACGAGCTTATTCAGCGGGAAGACGCCATCAATGGTTTTGCCTTCGTAGTCCGTCCAGAGTTCCATAAGAAGTATCCAATAAAGGGGAATTTGATCCAGGGCGGAATGCCGCAGAGGGCAAGTCAAACAGGGGAAGGGTCGATCGCTCCACGTGGGTGACAGCGCGTCGAGGGCAACCGCTGGAGCTATTATCGTCCATCGCGGGTGGGTGCGACGACCGGCTCATCGAGATGAGTGTGTGCAAGACAGGGCACAATCCGGGTGATGATTTTGGAGAAGGTGCGGGGTATCGGAGAAGTTGTGCCTCGCAAATTCCAGGTGATGCGCCATCGCCCTATTGGCTCTGTCCGTCCCGATACTGACCCAGGCGGGGCGTTTTGAGGTTTTGCCGCTGCCCGTCCCGTCCTCTGTCCGGCGAGGGAAAGGATGAGCGTGTCGCGTTCCTTTGCAGGTAGAACATGTCGAGGACGTCAAAAAACTCATCGCTTGCAAAAGCCAGGGAGCCAATGTCGCTGGGCCAGACTCCGGCGGGAGGTTGAGTTTTGGGAATTTGCAGTTTCACACGAGACCTCAAAACACCATGATTCGCAGCACATGGACTTGTTCTCCGAAGCAAGCGGCATCGAGGGAGCCCGCTCATCCCGGCCGACGCGATCCGAATGGGCTGGGTCCGCACGGAACGTGCCGGCGGCACACCCACCTCGATAGTCAGTAGTGGTTTGAGAAAGGAATTCGTTACGCGGAGTTTAGAGGCGCTTCAATTTGGACCTTGATTGCCTTGCATCCCGGTAGTATCGACAGCCCGCTCATCGCGATGAATCCGCGATGAGCGCGGTACAGCCCGGATTGCGGTGAAGAAGGGTCCACGGGCGAGATTTTTGGTGGCGGAGGACAGGATCGAACTGTCGACCTACGGGTTATGAATCCGTCGCTCTAACCATCTGAGCTACTCCGCCGAGGAGTTGAAAGGCAAAGGCCGCCTGGGAGGGGCCGGGGGTGCTCAGCATTTTTCTGCGGACACGCCTCAAGTTGATGATACGGGGGCGCGGAAGCGCGGTCAAACGCGTGGGATAGCCCTTTTGGGTGGCGGAAGGCGACGGCAGCGGCACGCCGCCCGGTGCGGTAGACTCGCCTGCATGAGCACGTTACGAGTCGCCGGGGTGATTCCGGCGCGGCTGCATTCGACCCGGCTGGCACAGAAGGTGCTGCGCACCCTTGCGGGGCGGCCCATGGTGGAGTGGGTGTGGCGGGCGGCCGTCGAGAGCGGGCAAATGGACCCTGTGGTTGTGGCGACAGATGCCGACGAAGTGGCAAAGGTCTGCGGCGAGCGCGGCATTCCCGTGGTGATGACCTCGGCGGAGTGTGCAAGCGGATCGGACCGGGTGCGCGCAGTGGCGCGGCAGATCGAGGCGGATATCTATGTCAACATTCAGGGGGACGAACCGACGCTGACTCCGGACTTTTTTCCGCCATTGCTGGCGCTGTTTGAGCGCGCGGAGGTCGAGGTTGCGACGCTGGCGGTGCGCTGCCCTTCGCACGAAATTGCCAACCCTAATGCTGTGAAGGTAGTGACTGCGCAGGACGGGCGGGCGCTTTACTTTTCGCGGGCGGCCATTCCGTTCGATCGCGATGGGCAGGGGTTTGCGGGCTATCGGAAGCATCTGGGAATATACGCCTATCGCAAGAGCGCGCTGGAGCGGTTTGCGAGCCTGACGCCTTCGTGGATTGAACAGGTGGAGCGCCTGGAGCAACTGCGTTTGCTCGATAACGGCATCGATATCTATGTGGCCGCCGCGCCGCGCGACACGATCGGCGTGGATACGGAAGAAGACCTGGTACGCGCGGAAGCAATTTTGAAGGAGCGCATCGGACGGGGATAGGTATTGTGCTTTCCCACCCATTCCGCGATGAAGCTGCGGAATGGATTGGGCACCCACTCTCAATCTCACCGAAGAATCTGAATTGCGCGCAAGAATCGGAGTGCGCGGCGCATCGTAGTTGGGCGACCATTAGCTTCATGAAAACGAATCTTCAATTCGCTCGAGCTACCGCCAAGGCGGAGACCATCGATCCCGAGAGAGCGTGGAAGCAATTGCTGGCGCGCGATCCGGAGGCGGAGTTTTTTTACGCGGTGGCCACAACGGGCGTGTTTTGCCGGCCGAATTGCAAGAGCCGGCAGCCACGGCGGGAAAACGTGTGGTTCTTCGCCTCGCTCCAAGCCGCGCAGGCCGCGGGATTTCGCGCCTGCATGCGCTGCAAACCCTGCGCTCCGCGCTCTAACCCTTTGGACAAGGTCCGTGGCTATCTAGAGAAGAACCTGGATCGTCCGGTGCCGCTAGCCGAACTGGGGCGCGTTGCTGGTCTGAGCCCGTTCACTGTGCAGCGGCTTTTCAAAAAAGGATTAGGCGTGAGCCCATTGCAGTATCAGCGGGCGCTGCGTGCAGGCCGGCTGCGCAACAAGCTGAAGGATGGTGGTTCTGTGACCGATGCGATTTACGAAGCGGGATTCGGCTCTTCGAGCAGGGCTTATGAAGGATCGGCCCTGGGGATGACGCCGGCGCGTTTTGCGCAAGGTGGCAAAGGAGAGAAGATCGGCTGGTGTGCATCGTCAACACCGTTTGGGTGGATGGTTGTGGGTGCGACCGAACGAGGACTGTGCTGGCTGGCACTGGGTGGCACTGCAACGGAAGCTGAGGCAAGCCTGCGCGCGGAGTTCCCGCTGGCGACGCTGCGCCGCGATCCATCGCTCGCACACCTGGTCTCCGCAGCGTTGGCCGGTGTTCGCGATGGGTCAGACCTTTTTGCGGGGCGGGATCACGCGGAAGCGCTCGACCTGCGCGGCACCGTCTTTCAATTGCGGGTATGGCAGGCATTACGCGCGATTCCTCGTGGGGAGACGCGTACTTATAGCCAGTTGGCGCGGGAGATGGGGCAGCCCAATGCGACGCGCGCTGTGGCCCGGGCCTGCGCCTTGAATCGCGTCGCCGTGGTGGTGCCATGTCATCGCGTGATCGGCGCAAGCGGCTCGCTTACCGGCTACCGGTGGGGTGTGGAGCGCAAGCGGCAGATGCTGGAGGCCGAGAGGGCATGACCGGGCCGCTCGGAATGCGGCGGCCCGAGTGCACAGAGTTACAGCCGAGCGCCGCCCGAGGCCTGGATGGTTTGGCCGGTGAGCCATGCGGAGTCATCGGAGGCGAGGAACGCGGCCACGGTGGCGACGTCGTCCGGCTGGCCGATGCGGCCGAGCGGCGTATCTGCGGCAGCTTTCTTCTCGAAGTCGCTGCCCATGATGCCGGCAGCATGAGCGCCTTCCGTCTCAATCATTCCGGGGTTAAGGGAGTTGACGCGGATGTTGCGCGGGCCCAGCTCTTTCGATAGCGCCAGCGTGACGGAGTCGACCGCACCCTTGGTGGCACTGTAGACCGAAGCCGCGGGCACGCCCTTCGCGGCGACGGAACCGATATTGATGATGCTTCCGCCATCGGGGCTGAACTGCGTGAGAGCAGCCTGCGTGGTCAGGATGAGCCCCAGTACGTTTAGGTTGAACTGCTTGTGGAAGTGCTCGGGCGTGACGCCTTCGATGGGGCTGAAGTCGTAGATGCCGGCGTTGTTGACGAGCGTGGTGATAGGGCCGAGATCGCGCGTAACTCTGGCCACCAGCGGGCCAATGGATTCGGTGTCGGCGAGATTGGCCTGGACGGCGATGGCCTTGCCGCCGGCGGCTTTGATCTGCTCGACGATTTTGTCGGCGCCGGCTTTGCTGCCGGAGTAATTGACGGCGACGGCCGCGCCTTGAGCCGCCAGTTCAAGGGCGATGGCCGCTCCGATGCCCTTGGATGCGCCGGTCACCAGCGCCACTTTCCCCTGCAACTTTTTTCCCTGAATCCTGGTCATAATTCGCTCCCTTCGCCGAGGCATCATCACTTCGATATTTCGACAACTATCGAATTGATTAGGCAAGCAGAAATTCGATTCAGTTTTGATTGCGAAATTTTTTGTGGCGACTTTCAGGTAGTGGGGGTGGGAATTGTTTCAAGGGCTGAAAGAACTGAGATGAGGCCTTGCAGAACGCCGGGGCGCAGGGTAAGGAAGTGGAACTTTCCTTCGCGGCGGACGTGGATGAGGCCGGCGGATTCGAGCTCCTTGATGTGATGCGAAAGAGTTGCAGCAGCGATGGGCAGGGTGGCGAGCGCCTGCGCGCATCCCAGAGGGCAGCCGGCTTTGGCAATGCTTTCGAGCAGCGCGAATCGGCGCGGATCGGCCAGGGCCTTGAGCAGTGCGGTGCGGCGGGCTGCCGAAAGGCGGGCAGGCTTCGCGGGCGGCTTTTGGGGGGCTGGGACGGGCATTCTGGTTCCGATTCTTGGATGATAGCGCAGGGGCACCTGCGGTGCGGCAGACGCTCACTATTCGTTCGCTGGAGGTTTGTGCATTCCCACCCATCGCCAAGGGCGCGATGGATGGTGAAACCTGCATTCCTGGTCAGGGCGAGGGTGTGAGAGCGGAGGTTCGCCGCTTGAGGAATCGCTTGACTGCGGGTGTCATATCCTTAGATTATTGGCCTGTTGGGTGTGGGGCGAGGGCGCGAAATGGACTACCATTACAGGTTCTTAGCCGATGGGCGGTGCGAGATTCTGTGTACGCGCTGCTTTTCGACCATCGGCGAAGCGACGACGCCCGGTTTGGCGCGTGTGCAGGCGGACCTACACCTTTGCCCGCTGGCGCCTGGGCCTGGAATCACGATGCGCCCCTCGACCGAAGGGCAGAAAGAGGCCGTGCGAGCACAATTCCTCACGCGCGGACTGCCTGGAATTCCGGCGCCTGTTCTGCTCGTTTTGGCAATTTCGGTGTGCTACCTGCTGCCGACCGCTCTGGAGTGGACGATTCTGCACTATTCGAGTGGATGGACGGGCGCTGTGCTGATTGGCGACCTGTGTGGATGCGTTGGCATCTTCGTGCTGCTGAGGAGAAAGCGGCTGGCGGTGGTGCTGTATGTTGCGCTGACGGCAGTGGAGTATTGGTTGTGCGCGGCGCAAGTTGTTTCGACGCAGATGCTTCTAGGCTTGATGGACCTGGTGCCGACGGCGATTCTTGCCGGAGCCATTGTGCGGCCCAGGGGACTGATGTTGGCCAAGCGATAGACAACTGTCAGGAAAGTCCTGGGGCGAGCTATTACCCGGCGTTGCTCTTGCGCGCCACGGCCAGCAGTGTTTGGAAGTTGGGAGATTCAGCCTCTTTGTCGACGATGGAAGTGCGGATCTGGCGGAAGCCGGATTTTTCAAGCAGGACTTCCACTTCTGCCTCGCTGAAGCCCAGCCATTCGTCAGCGTAAAGTTCGCGCGCTTCCTCGAAGCGGTGCTTGGCCAGGTCGAGGAGAATGAGCCGTCCGCCGGGAACGAGGATGCGGTGGGCTTCACCAATGGCGCGCTCGGGGTGCAGGGCGTGATGCAGCGACTGCGAGAAGAAGACGACGTCGATGGAGGCTGAGTCGATGGGGAGCTCTTCCATGTCGCCCTGGCGAAACTCGATGTTGCGAACGCCGTGGCGGGCGGCGAGATCGCGGCCCACTTCAAGCATTTTGTCTGAAGTGTCGACGGCCAGGACGCGTTTGGCGGATTGAGCAAGCAGCAGGGCAAAGCTGCCATCGCCGGCGCCGAGGTCGGCAACAATTACAGGGGGCATCAGGTGGAGGAAGGCTTCGGCGACGCTTTTCCACGATTTGCCGGGAACGTAGTCGCGGCCGAGACGCCCGGCGACAGAATCGAAGAAGGCACGCGTTTTGTCCTGACGCTTGCGGAGCACGCGGCGCATGGCGGCCTGGTCGGCCGCGGCCTCAGGAATTTCGGATTGGGCGCGGGAGAAAATTTCGTCGAGCGGACCGTCGCCGCTGGCGGCGAACTTGTAGAGGCTGTTCTTTCCCGTACGGCGGTCTTCGACAAGTCCGGCCTGTTTGAGCTGCGAGAGATGGGTAGAGATGGTGCTCTGGCCCATGGTGAGAATCTCCTGCAACTCGGCCACTGAGAGTTCTTCACCGCGCAGGAGCAGGAGAATGCGGAGCCGGTTTGGGTCGGCGACGACACGGAGAATTTTTACGATCGAGGGCATGGATTGGCTTGACTGAGTGCGCGTGGTCTGATACATATCAACATATCACGATTTGACGATATAAGGAGAATTCATGGCAAGCTCAACCCTCGAAATGACGGAACTGGCCTACAAGGTAGCGGACATGTCGCTGGCGGACTGGGGCCGCAAGGAGATCGCGATCGCCGAGCATGAGATGCCGGGGCTGGTGTCGATCCGGAACAAATACGCTGCGGCCAAGCCATTGGCCGGCGTGCGGGTGACGGGGTCGCTGCACATGACGATTCAGACGGCTGTGCTGATTGAGACACTGGTAAGCCTTGGCGCCGAGGTTCGCTGGGCGAGCTGCAACATCTTCTCGACGCAGGATCACGCGGCGGCGGCGATCGCAGTCACAGGTGTTCCCGTTTTCGCGTGGAAGGGCGAGAGCCTTGAGGAGTATTGGTGGTGTACGTACCAGGCGCTGGCGCACAAGGGCGGCAAAGGGCCGCAGCTGGTGGTGGACGATGGCGGCGATGTGACACTGCTGATCCACAAGGGCTATGAACTCGAAGATGGTGACGGCTGGGTGAACACGCCCAGCGGCAATCACGAAGAGCAGGTGATCAAAGACCTGCTGAAGAAGGTCTACGCGGAAGACCCGAAGCACTGGCACAAGGTCGCAGCCGAGTGGCGCGGCGTGAGCGAAGAGACGACGACCGGCGTTCATCGCCTTTACCAGATGCTCGAAAAGGGCAAGCTTCTGGTGCCGGCGATCAATGTGAACGACTCCGTGACCAAGAGCAAATTCGACAACCTGTACGGTTGCCGTGAATCGCTTGCCGACGGAATCAAGCGCGCGACGGACGTGATGGTTGCTGGCAAGGTGGCTGTCATCTGCGGCTACGGCGATGTGGGCAAGGGTTGCTCACACTCGCTGCGTGGCATGGGCGCACGCTGCATCGTGACGGAGGTCGATCCGATCAATGCGCTGCAAGCGGCGATGGAAGGCTTCGAAGTCACGACGGTAGAAGACACGCTGGGACGCGGCGATATCTACGTGACCACGACAGGCAATGTGGACATCATCACGCTCGAGCACATGAAGAAGATGAAAGATCAGGCCATTGTGTGCAACATCGGCCACTTCGATAACGAAATCCAGATGGACCGGCTCAACGCGGATAAGACAGCGACGAAGTTGAACATCAAGCCGCAGGTCGACAAGTACGCCTTTGTCGCGGCGCCGGGCCAGGCTGCGCACGAGATCTTTGTGCTGGCGGAAGGGCGCCTGGTGAACCTGGGCTGCGCGACGGGTCACCCGAGCTTCGTCATGTCGAACAGTTTTGCCAACCAGACGCTTGCGCAGCTCGATCTGTGGGCCAACAAGGACACCTACAAGGTGGGCGTGTATGTGTTGCCTAAGAAACTCGATGAGGAAGTGGCGCGGTTGCATCTGGAAAAGATCGGCGTGAAGCTGACGACACTTTCGCCGCGGCAGGCTGAATATCTTGGCGTGCCGGTGGAGGGGCCGTACAAGGCGGATCACTACAGGTACTAGAGACAGGGACTAAGGGACTAGGGACTAGGGACTAAGGGACCAAGAGCCCTGCGAACGAACTGAACAATGAGTCAATGAAGCGACCGCTTGTGATGAAGTCATCACAAGCGGTCTTTTTTCTGCTCGTGATGAGATTGCTGCAGGAAGACGGTCTTCTTGCGAGAATTGGCGAACCTATTCCGCGGGGGGTGTCTCCAATTCGACAGGTTCCCGGCATGCAGGGAACTTGGTGCGCATCCAGTAAAAACTCAGCGCGATAAGGTTGCTCACGAGGACGGTGCCGGCGATCTTGAGGGCGTAGGCGCGCGCATCGGTGACCGCAACAAAGGGGAAGACGGAGATGAGCAGGCTGAACAGCGTGGAGACCAGGCCCGCGATCGAGGTTATCTTGAGCCATCGCGGCAACCGCTTCCGCAGTGCCGCGCGTCCCACCAACGGGACGGCGAACATGGCCAGATAGGCAATCTCGTAGTGCGTGGTGCTGGCGTTGGAAAGCAGTTGATATGCCTCCTGTGCGTGGACGCCGACGTTGGCGAGCACCAGCAGCAGAAAGACGAGCGCGGCCATGCAGACGATGGAGTTTACCGGGGTGCGGAGTTGGGGATGCAGGCGCGCGAACCAGCGAGGAACCAGGTCATCCCAGCCGACGGTCATGGGCAGGCGCGTTGCGCCAGTGAAGATCATGCTTGCGGCACCGAGCAGCCGCACCTCGATGAGAAGGATTGCGGTCATCGCAATGAGATTGCCGAGGCCGCTATGGCCGAGCGCGGCGCGCATGGTTTGCGGGATGGGGGCGATGAAGTCGATGGAACTCTGCGGAATGTAGGCCAGGACGCTGCCGGTGCCGAGGATGAACATCAGGCAGATGATCGGCGAGGCGATCCAGACAGATTGGCCGATGGTGCGGGCCGGCTGCCTGCTTTCGCCGGCAAGAATTGCAACGTATTCAAGACCGCACAGGCCGCCAAACATGATTTGTCCGAAGAGCGCCATGGTGCGCAGATTGTGTGGAGGAGCGGTAAACGCGAGCGGCGCCCAATGAATGGGCTGGTGGTGCGCAAGACCCCAGAGCGGCAACAGGATCAAAGCGACGAAAACGGCGAGGATTGCGATGCCGCCGATGTTCTGCACCCACTTGCCTACATCGAGGCCGAGGATCGCCGCAAGCGTGACGCCGGCAACGGCAGTCGTTACGATGGCAAGCGAGATGAGGCGATTTTCAGGCAACCATGCCGCGGATGGACCGATAAGGTAGGCGATCTCTGTGGGCACCGCGTAAAGAATTGTTGCGGTCACAGCGATCGCGTAGATGAGGATGTTCCACGCGGTGAGAAAGCCGCCTAAGTCGCCGAACGCGCGATGCGCCCAGACGTAGAGTCCGCCTTCGAGCGGCATTTCGCGATTGAGGCCGATGACGGATGCGGCCATGGGCACGTAAAACGCAAGCATGGCGCCGATCCAGAAAAGCATCTGCGCACGGCCCAGCCCCGCGGCCACTCCCACCCAGGAGCTGCCGACTACATTCAGGATCTGCGCCAGCACCAGGTCGCGAAGGCCGAGCTGCCGCTGCAGACCGTATTGCGCCTGGGGTTGGGGCTCTGGTTCGGGCATGGTGTGACGATCATCGCATGCTTTCAGAGGTAAGGGGGCAGGGGTCAGAGACCAAAGATCAGAGACCAGAGATCAGGAAACAGGGAATCGGGATTGTTCGTTGCGCGGGGATCGCGGGGCGTGGCATGATTCGATTGAATTTTCCTCTTCGAATTCCAATTCCCCTGGAGAACATGCGTATGGTGATGGACCTCTCAGGCCTGATGTCGCGATATAGCAGCATTGTTGGGTTTGCGATTGCGCTGCCCATGACGATTGCGACGTATTACCAGTCGTTCAAGGCGCGGCAGGAGGTGCGGCAGGCGCGAGAAGGCGCTCCGCAAAGCCTGAACTGCCTTGAGTTTGTGAGCGGCGATGGAAGTTGCATCAACCTGGTGCCGTTGGAGACGCTGCACTCGTTGCCCAGGGAGGGCGATGTGGTGCTGTTGCCAGGGCACGGCGTGGGCGCGCAGGGTGGCTTTCTGCCTGGAGCTTACCTGGTGGGAACGGTCGAACATATTTACACGCACGTCGAGACGAAGGGGAGCCGTCCGCAGGAGGCCCGTTTGACCAAGGCGGTGGCGCAGGTGACCTCGCTCAATCCAGACCTGAGTGTCTGACCACCTGCGGTGGGGCAGACGCTCGCTAATCGCTCGCACGAGTGGAGTAACGAGCTCCGCTACGGTCGGTGGTGGTTTTTACGGTGGGTCAGGCGGTGCCAGAAGCGCCACAGTGCGTTGTGGAGCAGGCGGGTTTGTTCGGTTTTCAACGACTGATAGGACCGGCGAACATAGGAATCAAACTCCGGTGGCCAGCCGATGGTAGAGCGGCGCTCGTTATAGTCGCCTTCGCCCCACTTCGCGAGCACGGCCTTATAGCCCACGACGTGGGTGACAAAGTCGAGCAGGCACTGCGGCATCTGCTCTTCGATAATCAGGTGCGCTTTCTCGATGATGACCTTTTCGCGGACATCGTTCAGCGGCATGAAGATGGTGGTCATCCAGAGCATCCACTCCTTCATTTCGGCGTCGGTGATGGGCTCGCTCTTGTTTTTGCCCTGGCGATTGAGAAGCGATTTATACGCGATGTTGCCGGCCTGTGATGCAACGTACAGCGGCCCGTAGAACTCGTTCAGGCGCATGTTCACGAGGCGGAGCTTGTCTTGCCGGCGGGCCAGCATGCGCGTGCTGAGGAAGGTGACCAGGTAGCCGGCGAACGCAAAGATGATGGTGAGCGTCGCCGTGTCCTGGAGTTCGCTCTCCAGAGAGAGCGCGAAGAGGCCGGGTAGGTGCATTGGCCATGAGTGTAATGGGGCGCTTGCGGGCGGTCAGTGATGGCCGTCTCCACCTGCGGTGGGAAGGACGCTCGCTTTTCGCTCGCAAGAGGTTCGTGCTTTCCCACCCATTTCACGATGAGAATGTGAAATGGATGGGTCACCCTGCGGGGACCCGGCTCGCCGAAAGAGTACCCGGACCTAAAGACCCATGCCTGAGGGCGATTTTTTTTAGGGGCCTGAAGGCCCCTGCTCCCTCCGTTTCGGTGCAGGCTTGAGCCGGATCTCGAAGAGCTTCGGCCAAAGTTTGCCGGTGACGAAAATCCGATCATGTGCGGAGTCGTAGGCGATGCCGTTGAGCACGGCTTCGCGGTCGGAGCGATCTGCCGGCGGCAGAAGACCAGTGAGGTCGATCCAGCCGGCCACTTTGCCGGTTTTTGGATCGATGCGTGCGATGCGATCGGTGTGAAAGACGTTGGCGTAGATTTGCCCATGAATGTATTCGAGTTCGTTGAGGAGTATGACGGGCTTGCCGCGGTCTTTCACGACGATGTGGCGCGTTTCATGTACGGTTACGGGGTCAAGGAAGTGCAATGTCGCCGTACCATCCGAGGCGATAAGGCTTATACCGTCCTGGGTGAGACCCCAGCCATCGTAGGGATAGGGCAGCGTGCGCAGAAGGCGCAGAGTGCCGCGATCGTAGATGTGGACTACGTGATTCTGCCAAGTGAGCTGGACCAGGGTGCTTCCCCACTCGGTGAGGCCTTCGGCAAAATCCGGCGCGGGAACGTCGTGGAAGGCAAGGATGCGCCCGGTTTCCGCGTCTTCTTCGCGCAGGCTCGATTTGCCGACGATGCCCGTGCTCTCGTAGAGGTGGCCGCCGAGGTAGATGAGTCCCTGCGTGAATGCCTGGGCGTCGTGCGGATAGGTGTGGACGACGGTGTATGTGTCTGTGGACTGGGTGTGTGCAGCCGCTGCGTAGAGGAACGAGAGCGCAAGAAGAATACTGCGGGTTGTGGTGATGCGCCTCATTGCGGCGTGGGTGCGTCAGGCCGAGGCGCAGCTGGAGTGGAGGTTGGCGGCTCTTCCACAGGGACGGGTAGTCCGGTCAACGGTTCATTCTTGCCGTGTTCGGGATCATATTGGCGGCGGTCCATCCACTGCTTGAACTTGACTGCCGGTTCTTCCTCGACCTGGCCATTGCGGCGGATGTAGACCAATTCCTTCATCTCCACTTTGAGGTCGCAGGCGTTGAAGGCTCCGGGTTTTCCCATCTGGGGTTCAAGAATCTCAAGCTCGCGATCGGCCTTCTTCCAGCGCGCCGGGTAGGTCTCCCATCCGGCGGAGGGCAGCACGCGGTCTCCGCAGCGGAAGCCGTAGTCGAAGCCGCGGGGCTGGCTGTTTTCAAAGAGAACGGCGCGGCCTTCGCCATCGACCCAATCGAGCGTGCGATAGCGGTAATGCGCGTGGTTGGCGTTCTGGACGATGTGCACGCGCAAGGGAAAGTCATTCAGATTGGCAGTCGACGCGAAGGCGGAGGGAGCCGACAGCGCACAGAGCGCGAGAACGCTGAATCCGCGGGAAAAGATACGGCGCATGAACAGACTCCTCCACTCGGAACGATGGCAAGATTTTCAGTTATCTTAGACGAAAAAATTCAGGATTTCGCGTCGTCCAAATTCCGGGATTGGCGCGAACCTAATTGACGTCGTTGGCCGTGAAGACTTCAACCGGGGGATTGCTGGTAAGCTGCGTGTCGACGATGAGAATGGTGCGCACCTCGCCGCCGGTGAGGGCAAGCGATTGCGAAGTGTACTTGGGAGTTTGCACGCCGGTTGGTGTAACGACCATGGTGACGGTTTGCGAGGTGAAGCTGATGTAGCCGGCGGTGCCACCCACGGGGAGGCCGGAGACCAGAGGGATGGTATTGGCCAGGGTGTTTCCGCTGGGGATCATGTAGACGTCGATGGCGCCGGTCTTGGGGGCCTGGTTGAGAAAGCGAAAGGCGGAGTGACCTCCTGCCGCGGCAACTTGCTGATCTTCGAGGATTGTGACTTCGTAGCTGTTCACGGCAGCACCGTTATCGGTAAGGAAGACAGAGTGCTGGTGGCCGGCAAGCAGGGTACCTGTGGTATTGACCAGCGTCGCGCCGCCAGTCGCCGCGGTGATGTCGATTTTGGCGCTGGCATCGGCGGGCAGGGTTCCGTAGGCGGTGATGGTCCCCTGGCCGATGTTGGCGGCCAGAAGCGTGCTTTCCACTTCGACATTCACGGCAGGCGCGATGTACGAGGCGTCGATCACGCGGACGAGGCTGGGCTGCGTGTAGCTGGCGACGTTCTCGCAGGCGGAGAGGCCGAAGGAGACGGCCACAGCGGCGGATACGAGAGCAAGAAAACCCGGCCAGGCCGGCTGCCAAGCTGCCCTTCCCGTCGGGTTCCAGACTGATTTGATCAAGCGCATTCTTTGCCGGTATCGTGTGGACCTTTCCCTCATACTACAGGGCTTCGGCGAGTTGTGTTTACGACTTTCGCCTGTGGCAAACGGGGAAGGAATCAAGCCACCTGCGGTGGGGCAGACGCTCGCTTTGCGCTCGCATGGGGTTCGTGCTCTCCAACCCATTCCGCAATGAGCCTGCGGAATGGAGGGAGCATCCCGAAGCGGGGCCTCGCTGCGCATCAGCTGGCGCCGAGATAGATGAAGCGTGCGAGAAAGAGTGCGGCGAGAACGTAGAGCAGCCAGTCCTGGCGGCGGAAGTTTCCGGTGGCCACGTGCAGCACGGCCCAGGCGATGATGCCGAATCCGAGGCCGTTGGCAATGGAGTAGGTGAGCGGGATGAGGATGAGTGTGAGAAACGAGGGGACGGCGACGAGCGGGTTGGTCCAGCGAATTTCGGTAATGGTGGCCAGCATGAGGGAACCAACCAGGATGAGGGCGGGCGCGGTCGCAGCGGCCGGAACGACGCCGACGAACGGTGCGGCCACGATTCCAGTCAGAAAGAGCAAGCCGGTGACGATGGCCGTTACGCCGCTGCGGCCTCCGGCCATGACGCCCGCGGTCGACTCGACATAGCTGGTCACGGTAGAGGTGCCGATGAGCGATCCAAAAACAGTGGCCGTCGCGTCGGCAAAGAGGATTTTGTTGAGGCGGGGAATGGAGTGATCGGCGGAGATGAGGCCGGCGCGCTTGGTGACGGCGACCAGGGTTCCAAGGTTGTCAAAGAGATCGACGAAAAAGAAGACGAAGACGATTTCGAGCAAGCCCTTGTTGAGGGCGCCGCGGATATCGAGTTGGAAGGCGGTGGCGGCGAGAGCGTGGAAGCCCCCGGGGGCGGGGGTCCAATGAACGAGCTTCTGTGCCCAATCGAGCGCGAGGCTGGGATTGCCGTTGGGTGCAGCGCCGATGTGCAGAAGAACGAGGGCCAGGCTCCAGGCAACGGCGGTGATGGAAAGAACACCGAGCAGAATGGCTCCACGAACTTTTTTCACTTCGAGGGCGACCATCAGGATGAGCCCGAGCAGGGCGAGGGCCGTTGTGGGGTTGCGCAGGTTGCCGAGTCCGACCAGTGTCTCGGGGTCGACTACGATTAGGCCCGCATTGCGAAAGCCGATGAAGGCGATGAAGAGGCCGATGCCGCTGGCGACCGCGGCATACAACTCGTGGGGAATGGAGCGGAGGATCATCTGGCGAATGCCCGCGGCGGTGAGGGCCAGAAAGATCAGTCCAGAAAGGAAAACCGCACCCAGGGCGGTTTGCCAGGGGATGTGCATTTTGAGGCAGACGGTGTAGGTGAAGTAGGCATTGAGGCCCATGCCGGGAGCCAAGGCGATGGGATAGCGGGCGACAATGCCCATCAAAATGGAGCCGAACGCCGCTGAGAGGCACGTGGCCGCGGTGACGGCGGCCAGCGGCATGCCCGATGCCGAGAGGATGGCGGGATTCACCAACACGATGTAGGCCATCGTGAGAAATGTTGTGACGCCGGCAAGAATCTCCGTACGCCAGTTGGTCCCCAGGCGCGTGAACTCAAAATAGGATTCGAGAGACTTGAGCATAGGAAGGTACGCAACAGGAGAACACACCCGGCATAAGGAACCAAGGGGACTTTCCAGCACCTGCGGTGCGGCGGACGCTCGCTCTTCGCTCGCAGAGGGGGGAGTGCTTTCCCTGGTCCCCGAAAGCGAGGGACCAGGAGCACCGGCCACCTGCGATGGCGCAGACGCTAGCTCGTCGCTCGCATGGGGGGGCGTGCTCTCCCACCCATTCCGCAAAGGGCCGCGGAATGGATCGGGCACCCGGCGGCGGGGATCGCAACCCCGACTCTTCCGGAGGCATCTATTCCTCAGAAGCATCCGGAATCCGATGACTCAGGCGGCCACGATCTTTCGTGGTCCTTCACCGCAACGCGCAAGGAGAAACGCGATATGCCCACATTCAGAGCGAAAGACGGAACCGAGATTTACTACAAGGATTGGGGCGCCGGACAGCCGGTTGTTTTCAGCCATGGATGGCCGCTGACATCCGATGCATTTGAAGACCAGATGCTGTTTTTGTCCTCGCACGGGTACCGGACAATCGCCCACGACCGGCGGGGCCACGGGCGCAGTGAGCAAACCTGGGGTGGCAACGAGATGGATACCTACGCCGACGACCTGGCGACGCTGACCGAATTGCTCGATGTGAAGAAGGCGGTACATGTTGGTCATTCGACGGGCGGCGGGGAAGTGGCGCGCTATATCGGGCGGCACGGTACAAGCCGAGTTGCCAAGGCCGTGTTGATTGGAGCGGTCCCACCGATCATGATCCAGACGGAAAACAACCCGCTGGGGTTACCGCGCAGCGTCTTCGATGGCATACGCTCCGGAGTGCTGATGGACCGGTCTGAATACTTCCGCGAATTGAGCGGCCCGTTTTATGGAGCGAATCGTTCCGGCGCGAAAAACCTGCAGGGCTTCCGCGATTCGTTCTGGCTGCAGGGCATGATGGGCGGGTTGAAGCCGGAGTTGGACTGCATCAAGGCATTTTCCGAGACGGATTTCACGGACGATTTGAAGAAGTTCGATGTACCGACGTTGATCATCCACGGCGACGACGATCAGATTGTGCCCATCAACGATTCGGCGTTGCTGACAGCGGCGCTGGTCAAGGGATCGAAGCTGAAGGTATATCCGGGGGCCCCGCACGGTTTATGCTCGACGCTCAAAGACCAGGTGAACGCGGATCTGCTGGAGTTCATCAAGAGTTAGATCATCCGGCCAACGCGGGTCGTCCCTGGTCAGCCTTGCTGCGAACAGGGAGGACCCGGATGAGTGAAAAGGTCGAGATCTTTTTTGAGAAACTTGAGAAATGGCGGGCGGAATCGCTGAAGCTTCGGGCGATTCTGCTCGGATTTCCGCTGAAGGAAGAGATCAAGTGGGATGAGCCTTGCTATACCTTCGGCGGCAAGAACGTGGTGCTGATCGGCGGGTTCAAGGAATTCACATCGCTGCTTTTCTTCAAGGGGTCGCTCATGGCCGATCCCAAGGGACTGTTGGTTGCGCCGGGGCAGGTGCAAGTGGGGCGGCAGATGCGTTTCACCGGCCTGCGGCAAATTGATTCGATGGAAGCAGTCATCAAGAGGTATATTGCCGAAGGGATTGAAGTTGAAAAGTCCGGGCTGCAGCCGAAGCTCAAAACGCATGCAGACTACAAGATTCCAGACGAATTGCAGAAGAAACTGAACGGCATGCCGAAGTTCAAGAAAGCGTTTGAAGCACTGACGCCGGGCCGGCAGCGCGGCTACATGTTTCAC